>ENA-OUQH01000878-OUQH01000878.1-human-gut-metagenome-genome-assembly--contig:-NODE-878-length-21174-cov-4.332213_pt1 | contig 21174 bp, 20 predicted proteins | sample MGYA00237948_ERZ548828 | MGnify/ENA primary metagenome ERZ548828 (study PRJEB26490, sample SAMN05194711) | human gut metagenome | biome: terrestrial biome; feature: human-associated habitat; material...
TAAGAGACAGCTTGTAACCTGTTCGTAGCAGGATTCATGGGATCTCCGCAGATGAACTTCTTAGATGCTACTGTTAAGGTAGAAGGCGACATCGCTAACCTGGTAATCGCAGGCCACAGCATTCCCCTTCCTCCCGCTAAGTCCAAGAAGCTGATCGATGGCGGTTACGATGGAAAGGTTGTTACCTTCGGTATCCGTCCTGAGGACGTATATGATTCCGAGATGTACATCGAGACCTCTCCTCAGAGCGTATTTACCTCTACCATCAAGGTTTACGAGTTACTTGGTGCAGAAGTATTACTGTACTACTCTGTAGCCGGTGCAAACATGACAGCAAGAGTTGATTCTGATACACCTGCCCGTTATGGCGATCATATCAAGCTTGCATTTGATCCGCATAAGATTCATGTATTCGATAAGGAAACAGAATTGACAATTACCAACTAGTCCGTTAAAATTATATAGTTGTAAATCTTGAACCCGGGTGTTAGTATTTACACCCGGGTTCTTTCGAACGTAAATAATAGGAGAGTATATGCTTTCAAATCAGAAATTACAGAATTCATTAAACGAAATTAAAGAGATCAGCCACATGGATACGGCATTGTTTACTGCAAAGGGGAAGCTGGTAGCACATACGGAGGAGATGCCGTTGCCGGAGGCATTAGAACAGCAGGTGGTCGTTGATTTCGCAGAATCGCTTGCTGAAAAACAGACGTATCAGGATTATCATCTGTATAAAGTGATGGTAGAAGGTGAAACGGAATATATTTTAGTCTGTCTGGTGAAAGAAGAGTCATTTCTTGTATGCGCACAGATGGCAGTCTGCCAGATCCGGAATCTGGTTATGAGTTTTGCAGAGCAGTTCGACCGCAATAATTTTATGCAGAATATCATTCTTGGTAATATGCTGATTGTGGATATTTACGGAAAAGCAAAAAAGCACCACATTCAGGAAGTACCGCGGGTAGTTTTTGTGATTGATACCGGAAGTAAAAATAACGATATGGCGATGGAACTGGTAAAAAATCTTGCAGATATCCGTTCGAAGGACTTTGTGACCTGCGTGGATCAGCACAGTATCGTTCTGATCAAAGATGTTTCCCATATAAAAGAAGAGGAGATGGAGGAACGTCTGTCAAAAATTGCGGGAAGCCTTGCAGATAATTTACATATGGAAGCAATGATTCGTGTGCGTGTCGGTTATGGAAACGTTGTGACACAGCTTCCGGAAATTGCGGAATCTTATCAGGAAGCGCGGATGGCACTGGAAGTTGGTCGTGTTTTTTATGCAAAGTATGACACAATTTCTTACGGAAAGCTTGGCATCGGGCGTCTGATTTACCAGCTTCCGATGAGTTTATGTAATATGTTTATCAAAGAGGTATTCGGTGAGAAAATTCCGGACATCTTAGATGATGAGGAAGCAATGTCTACTATCAATAAATTTTTTGAGAATAATCTGAATATATCAGAGACGGCAAGACAGCTGTATGTGCACCGCAATACTCTGGTATATCGTCTGGAACGTATCGAGAAAGCAATCGGACTGGATATCCGTACGTTTGACGATGCGATGACTTTTCGGATTGCAGTGATGGTGATTGCTCACATGAGAGATCAAATGTAATTTAGCAGGATAGTAAGGAGATAGAGGAACATGTCAGGATATGATGCAAGCAGTATATCGGTACTGGAGGGGCTTGAAGCGGTCCGGAAACGTCCGGGAATGTATATCGGAAGTACAACGACCAAAGGACTCAACCACCTGATTTATGAGATTGTCGACAATTCCGTGGATGAGCATCTGGCAGGTGCCTGTGATAAAATATGGGTGACCCTTGAGGCAGATGGCTCCTGTACGGTGGAAGATAACGGACGTGGTATTCCGGTCGGCATGCATGCAAAGGGAGTATCGGCTGCCCGCGTTGTATTTTCTACACTGCACGCAGGAGGAAAATTTGACAACAATGCGTACAAGACGAGTGGAGGACTGCATGGTGTCGGATCTTCGGTAGTCAATGCACTTTCCACCTATATGGATGTGGAAATCAGCCAGGGCGGATATGTGTATCATGACCGCTATGCACAGGGACATCCGGTGGTAGAACTTGAAGACGGACTTCTTCCAAAGATCGGGAAGACAAAGAAGACCGGAACGAAGATCAATTTTCTTCCAGATCCAGAAATTTTTGAGAAGACCAGATTCCGGGAAGATGATGTTAAGAGCCGGATGCATGAGACCGCTTATCTGAACCCGAAACTGACGATCATATATGAGGACCGGAGAAAGCCGGAAGCAGAGCACATTGAGTTTCATGAGCCGGATGGAATCATTGGGTTTGTCAAAGATCTGAACAATAATCTCGAAGTGCTGCATGATGTCATTTACTTCAAAGGGGAAAGTGAAGGCATTGAGGTGGAAGCAGCATTCCAGTATACCAGCGAGTTCCATGAGAATATCATGGGATTCTGTAATAATATTTATAATTCGGAAGGTGGTGCACACCTGACCGGATTTAAAACGGCGTTTACGACGATTATCAATTCCTATGCCAGAGAACTTGGCATTTTAAAAGAGAAGGATGCAAATTTCAACGGTACAGATGTGCGAAACGGAATGACAGCAGTGATTTCCATCAAGCATCCGGACCCGCGTTTTGAAGGACAGACGAAGACAAAGCTCGATAATCAGGATGCAAACCGTGCAACTGCCAAAGTGACAAGTGATGAAGTTCCGCTGTTTTTTGATAAAAATTTAGAAACCTTAAAGATTGTGATTGGCTGTGCGGAAAAGGCTGCAAAAATCCGCAAGGCAGAGGAAAAAGCGAGAACCAATCTGCTGACCAAGCAGAAGTTTTCGTTTGATTCCAATGGAAAACTGTCCAACTGTGAGAGCCGGGATGCGTCAAAGTGTGAGATTTTTATCGTAGAGGGAGATTCTGCCGGTGGTTCCGCCAAAATGGCGCGAAACCGTATGTATCAGGCGATCATGCCGATCCGCGGAAAAATTCTGAATGTTGAAAAAGCCAGTATCGACAAGGTGCTTGCCAATGCAGAAATCAAGACAATGATCAACGCATTCGGCTGCGGTTTTTCGGAAGGGTACGGAAATGATTTTGATATCAGTAAGCTGCGCTATGACAAGATTATTATCATGGCAGATGCCGATGTCGACGGAGCCCATATTTCCACGCTGCTTCTGACACTGTTTTACCGGTTTATGCCGGAACTGATTTTTGAAGGACATGTGTATGTGGCGATGCCGCCATTGTACAAAGTGATTCCGTCAAAAGGGAAAGAAGAGTACCTTTATGATGATGCGGCACTGGAAAAATACCGGAAAACACATACCGGAAGTTTTACCCTGCAGCGATACAAAGGTCTCGGAGAGATGGATGCCGAGCAGTTATGGGAGACGACTTTAAATCCCCAGACGCGTGTCATGAAGCGCGTGGAGATTGAAGACGGTCGTATGGCGTCAGATGTAACCGCTATGCTGATGGGCACGGATGTGCCGCCGAGAAAGGCCTTTATTTATGAACATGCAAACGATGCGATCTTGGACGTATAGATCCTGTCAGGTTTTCTAGGAGTGAGGAAGAAATAAAATGGAACATAGTATCATTCGCACCGAGTATTCGGAGCTGATGCAAAAATCATATATTGACTATGCGATGAGCGTTATCATTGCCCGTGCGCTGCCGGATGTCCGTGATGGATTAAAACCGGTGCAGCGCCGTACACTTTATGATATGTATGAACTGGGAATCCGATATGACAAACCGTATCGTAAGAGTGCGCGTATTGTCGGAGATACCATGGGTAAATATCATCCGCATGGAGATTCTTCCATCTATGATGCCCTGGTTGTCATGGCACAGGATTTCAAAAAGGGACTGCCGCTTGTGGACGGGCATGGAAATTTTGGGTCCATTGAAGGCGATGGTGCCGCTGCCATGCGATATACGGAGGCACGTCTGCAGAAAGTAACGCAGGAAGCCTATCTGGCAGATCTGGATAAAAATGTTGTGGATTTCATGCCGAATTTTGATGAAACCGAAAAAGAGCCGGTTGTTTTGCCGGTAAAGGTGCCAAATCTTCTGGTCAACGGTGCGGAAGGTATCGCTGTCGGTATGGCAACTTCCATTCCGCCACATAATTTCGGAGAAGTGATAGACGGTGTGATTGCCTATATGAAAAATCCGGATATTACCACTGCGGAGATGATGCAGTATATTCCGGGACCGGATTTCCCGACAGGAGGAATCATTGCAAATAAAGATGATCTTCCGGCAATTTATGAGTCCGGGGTCGGCAAGATCAAAATACGTGGAAAAATCGAGATTGAAAAGGGCAAAGGCGGCAAAGACCGCATGGTAATCACGGAGATTCCGTATACCATGATCGGAGCCAATATCGGGAAGTTTTTAAATGATGTTTACGGTCTGGTAGAATCCAAGGCAACCAGTGACATTACCGATATTACCAATCAGTCATCCAAAGAGGGAATTCGTATTGTTTTGGAACTGAAAAAAGGAGCAGATATCGAGGCTCTGGAGAATCTGCTGTACAAGAAAACAAAGCTGGAAGACACCTTTGGTGTCAATATGCTTGCGGTAGCGGATGGCAGACCGGAGACGATGGGCGTCGTGCCGATCATCCGTCATCATGTGAAATTCCAGTATGAGATTGCAACCAGAAAGTACCAGACCCTTCTGGCGAAAGAACAGGACAAAAAAGAAATACAGGAAGGTCTGATCCGCGCCTGCAATGTCATTGATCTGATCATTGAGATTTTACGCGGCAGCCGCAGCATCAAAGATGCAAAAGCCTGTCTGACAGACGGAAATACGGATCATATTACCTTTAAGAATCCATCTTCAAAGATCATGGCACAGCAGTTAAATTTTACGGATCGTCAGGCACAGGCCATTCTGGAAATGCGTCTGTATAAACTGATTGGTCTGGAAATTGAAGCATTGATGAAAGAACATGATGAGACACTGGAAAATATTGCAAAATATGAGGATATTTTAGAGCATCGTTCTTCCATGGCAAAAGTAATCATCAAAGAACTGACCGCGTTTAAAAAAGCTTATGGCAAAGAGCGCAAAACCGTGATTGACAATCTGAAAGAAGCTGTAGTTGCAGCAAAGAAGATCGAGGAGCAGGATGTTGTCTTTCTGATGGACCGCTTCGGATATGCAAAGATTGTGGATACTTCTGTCTATGAGAGAAATAAAGAGGCGGCAAACGCGGAATACAGGCATATCTTTACGTGCAAAAATACGGATAAAATCTGTATCTTTACGGACAAGGGACAGATGCATCTGCTAAAAGTGCTTGATCTTCCATATGGAAAATTCCGGGATAAAGGAACACCGATTGACAACCTCTGCAATTATGACAGTAAAGAAGAGAATGTTGTATATCTGGCAGGTCTTGAACATGTCAGCTCGCACCGGATGTTATTTGGCACAAAGTATGCCATGATCAAAGTTGTGGACGGTATGGAATTTGTGGTCGCAAAAAAGACAACGGCGGCAACAAAGCTGGGAGAGGAAGATGAAGTACTAACGGTATGTCCGTTAGAAGAAAATGATACACTGGTGATGGCAACAAAGAAAGATATGTTTCTTCGGATTGACTGTGCACAAATTCCGCAGAAAAAGAAAGGTGCGGTGGGCGTGCGTGGCATGAAACTGGCTGCCGGGGATGAACTGAAAAGTATTCATGTGCTGCATGAAGGTGAGGAGAAAGAGGTCGAGGTGAAAGGAAAGCCGGTTGCCCTGCATCGTCTGCATGTGGGAAACCGTGATACCAAAGGAGTAAAGAAATAATGAACACCATTTTGTTTGATCTGGACGGAACGCTTATTGATTCTTCGGAAGGAATTATAAAATCGGTATTATATACACTTGATTTTTACGGAATTGAAGAAACAGATACCACGAAACTGTACCAGTTTATCGGACCGCCATTATCGGAAAGCTTTGAAAAATTTTATGGCTTTTCCAATAAGAAAGCGTATGATGCGGTACAAAAATACCGGGAGCGGTACAATAAGACCGGTATTTTTGAGTGTAAGTTATATCCGGGTGTGGAGAAGTGTATCCGTACATTAAAAGAACAGGGATACCGGATTGGCATGGCATCTTCCAAGCCGGAAGTATCCTGCAAACGGATTCTGGAGCATTTTGGAATTCTTCCGCTTTTTGATGATGTCGTGGGAGCTACGTTTGACGGGCGCAGGGACAAAAAATCCGAGATTCTCGGGGATACGATGTTTGATGTCAACGGGGCGAAAGAACTTGGAATTGCGTGTCTTGCGGTCAGCTTTGGTTTTGGAGATGTAAAGGAAATGAAAGAGGCAGGCGTGATCGGTGTGTGCGATTCTATGGAAGAACTGCCGGGCATGTTAAAGAAATAATAAAGAAAAACGGGAGGGTATATCATGGAAACTTTTAAGGAGACGCTGAGAAAGATCTGGTATATCTTATACCCGTTTCTTTTTTATTACGCGGTTATGCTGATTATTATGACAATTGCGCAGTGGGCATTTGGAGGAGATGCCACACATTATGTGTTCTGTCAGCTGATTGCCACTGTTTTTACAATTCCATCCATGCTTCCGTTTTATCGTCAGGGACAGGCACTGGCAGGGATTGCAAAGCAGCCGTTTGGAATCAGCCGGGAGCGTATCTGTCATGCGCTTTTTGCGGCTGGGATCATGGCATGCTTTGGAATTTCTTTGAACAATCTCATATCCATGATGAAGCTGACGGAAATTTCGATGGGTTACCAGCAGGCAAATACCGATTTTTACGGAAGTACAATAGGAATGGAAATTCTTTGTCTGGCAGTATTTACCCCGATTCTGGAAGAACTGGTATTCCGGGGGATTCTTTTTGGAAGATTAAAAGATATGCTGTCGAAACCGTTTGCGGTTGGAATTTCGGCACTGATTTTTGCAGCCGTGCATGTCAATATCGTGCAGTTCATTTACGCACTGATTCTCGGTGTGGTGCTGGCACTTCTGATGGATCGCGCGGGAAATGTCTATGCATCCATGATCGGACATATGACGGCAAATTTTATTGCGGTAGTCCGGACGGAAACGCATTGGCTGGATTTCAGTGTCAGGGGAGATGCGGTCGCATGGATATTTTCCCTGATGATACTGGGAGCCGGGATTGTGCTGATGTGGAGGTATTTGTCTGACAGAAAAAAGTAGGAAGATAAGGAGAAAGAATAAAATTGAGGTAATATATTTGCAAAATAAACAAAGAGGCGTATACTAGCGCGTTTCGCAAACGCCTAATAAAAGACAATAGAAAAAAGGAGTACAAAAGAAGATGAAATGTTTATGGAAAAAAGTAATTTGCGGGGCACTTGTGGCGGGAATGCTGGCACAGTGCCCACAGAGTATTTATGCAGAAGATGCCGCAAATACTGCCACGGTAACGGATACCGAGAGTAATCATGTAACACCGGATACTACGCAGCAGCCGGATGATACAAAACAGCCGGGAGATACGCAGCAGCCGGATGATACAAAACAGCCGGGAGATATCCAGCAGCCAGATGATACCCAACAGCCGGAAGAACTGCCACAGCCTTCTGCCGTGGAGGGACTGCATACAACAAAACAGGGAAAAACAAAGGTATATCTGGAATGGGAAGAAAGCAGCGATGCCACTTCCTATGTGATTTACCGGAAAACAGCCGGAGGGGAATACAAAAAACTTGCCGAGAGCAGCAAGCCATCCTATACCGATAAAAACGTATCATCCGGTAAGACATATACATATAAAATTGTTGCAAAAAACGAGCAGAAGGAAGCGGATGAGGCTGCAAAAGTCACGTTTTCGAATACAGAGGCCGTACAGATCCGGTCACAGAAGTATACATACAGCCAGATGAAAAAAGACATGCAGGAACTGGCACAGCAGTACAGTGATTACTGTGAGATGACCAAAATCGGAACTTCTGTGCAGGGACGTGGAATCTATGATTTTGCAATCGGAAACCCGGATGCAGAGGAATCCCTTCTGATTGTCAGTACATTGCATGCCAGAGAGTATATCTGTTCTGCAGTCATGATGAAGGAAATCCAGTATTATCTGGAAAATTATAACGGAACCATCGGTGGTGTCAAAATATCAAATGTCCTCCAGAAGATGCAGATTCATTATATTGTTATGGCAAATCCGGACGGGGTAACGGTTTCCCAGACCAGACATTCCACATGGAAGTCCAATGGACGCGGTGTGGATTTAAACCGGAATTTCCCGGCAAAACATTTTGTTTCCGGCGGAAAGAAAGGTGCACAGGGGTATTCCGGCAAAAAAGCACTGAGTGAGCCGGAATCTTATGCGGTAGCAACGCTGACACAGCAGCTGATCAAAAAACAAAATCTGCAGGGTGTGGTGAATTACCATGCCATGGGAAGAATTATTTACGGGGACTGTACGAAAGGAAGCCTGAAAAAAGATACCTATAAAATGTATGATATCGCAAAGAAAATTACCGGATACAGCAAAGCCCCGGATAGCGGCAGCGGAAGGTCCTGGGGAGGACAGTACCGGGAGTATGTGATGGATCTGCTTAATAAACCTTCCATTACCATTGAGATTGGAAGCTCAGTAGCACCGTGCCCGCACTGGCAGTATGAGATCGAATTCCAGAAAAACAGATATGTTGTTGTGCGGATTGCAAATGCATTGAAATAGAAAAAAATCAGGATACTTTGACGCATCTGCCGGATTATGCTAGTATAGGGGAAACAGCTGACAGATGAGGAGAGTAAAAATGGCATACATATTTTTTGATATAGACGGAACGCTGTGGGATGAAAAAATGCAGATTCCAGAAAGTACAATTCCAACCATCAAACAATTGCAGAAAAACGGACATAAGACATTTCTGTGCAGTGGAAGATCCCGTAGCAATATTAACGATAAGCGGCTGCTTGGGATCGGCTTTGACGGAATTGTTGCAGCATGCGGAAACCATGTGGAGATGGATGGAAAGGTTCTGTATGAAAATATCCTTTCCCCGGAACTGACAGAAAAAATTGTCCGGGTCATGGAAGAATGCCGGATGCCGATTGTGCTGGAAGGTCCGGACTGCCACTGGATAGATAAAGAAAATTTCAAGACAGATCCGTATGTGCTGTACCTTTTTGAGGCAATGGGAGCATCTGCCAAAATATTAAAAGGCTATTCACCGGACATCCGCATTAATAAAATGTCGGGGGATATCCTGCCAACAACCGATTATGCCAGAATCCGGGATGAACTGGGGGCTGATTTTGACTGTCTGGAGCATGAAGGACATGTTGTGGAATTTGTTCCGAAAGGAACATCGAAAGCGACCGGGATAGACTGGCTCTGCAGGCATATGGGTATTAAAAATGAGGATACCTATGCGATTGGTGACAGTGTCAATGATCTGGATATGCTTTCTTTTGTGGGACATGGAATTGCCATGGGAAATGGAACACCTCCGGCAAAAGAGGCGGCTGAATTTGTGACAACGGATATCTACGATGATGGAATAAAGCATGCAATGGAACACTATGGATTAATATAGAGTCTGAATCGAGGCAGAAATGAAAAAAAGAATTACAGAGTACCGGAAACGTGTGGACCGGCTTCTGGCAGACGAAGAAGAGAAAACATATGAGGAATGGGAATGTATTTTGGAAGAACATCTGGTTCAGATTGGATTTTTCCAGCACGAACGTCTGATTCATCTGATTGTAACGGTTACATTTGCTGTGATAACGGTACTGTCGTTGTTTGCTCCGCTTTTGACGGGGATCATGACACTCTATGGTTTTACCATGCTGCTCCTTGTGCTTCTTGTGCCGTATATTTTTCATTATTATACACTTGAAAACGAAACACAAAAAATGTATGCACAGTACGATGAAATAATAAAGCATACAAAGAAAGTGAATTCCGGGAATCTAAAAAAAATATAAAAATTGAGTATCACTGTTGACAATGAAAAACAACAGTGATATTTTATTTACAGAAAGAGTTAGCACTCGAATAAAGTGAGTGCTAGTAAAGACGAAAAGGAGGCTATTTGTAATGAAATTAGTGCCATTAACAGACAGAGTAGTATTAAAACAGTTAGAAGCAGAAGAGACTACCGCATCCGGTATCGTATTACCGGGAGCAGCACAAGAGAAGCCACAGGAAGCGGAAGTAATCGCTGTAGGTCCTGGCGGAGTAGTCGATGGCAAAGAAATCGTTATGCAGGTAAAAGAAGGCCAGAAAGTAATCTATTCCAAATATGCAGGGACAGAAGTAAAACTTGATGGGGAAGAGTACATTATCGTAAGACAGAATGATATTCTTGCAATTGTTGAGTAGTTTTTATAAATTGGAAATTATAGGCTGAATTTTAAAGAAGAGAGGTTATTGTAGTCATGGCAAAAGAGATCAAATATGGTTCAGACGCCAGAGCAGCACTTGGTGCAGGTGTCGATAAATTAGCAAATACCGTTCGTGTAACATTAGGACCGAAAGGACGTAACGTTGTACTGGATAAATCCTTTGGTGCTCCACTGATCACAAACGATGGTGTAACAATCGCAAAAGAAGTGGAACTTGAGGATGCATTTGAGAACATGGGTGCACAGCTTGTAAAAGAAGTTGCAACCAAGACCAATGATGTAGCCGGTGATGGTACAACTACCGCTACTGTTTTAACACAGGCTATGGTTCAGGAAGGTATGAAGAACCTGGAAGCAGGAGCAAATCCGATCGTGTTAAGACGTGGTATGAAGAAGGCAACAGATGCCGCTGTTGAGGCATTAAAGGAAATGAGCCAGAAGGTTAAGGGCAAAGAGCAGATCGCAAAAGTTGCAGCAATTTCTGCCGGTGATGAAGAAGTTGGTAATCTGGTAGCAGACGCTATGGAGAAGGTTACAAACGATGGTGTCATCACAATCGAAGAGTCCAAAACCATGCAGACAGAGCTTGACCTGGTAGAAGGTATGCAGTTTGACAGAGGTTACTTATCTGCTTATATGTGCACAGATATGGATAAGATGGAAGCAAATCTCGATGATCCATACATCTTGATCACAGACAAGAAGATTTCCAATATCCAGGATATCCTGCCACTGCTTGAGCAGATCGTACAGTCCGGTGCAAGACTTCTGATCATCGCTGAGGATATCGAGGGAGAAGCACTCACCACATTGATCGTAAACAAACTGCGTGGTACATTCAACGTAGTAGCTGTCAAGGCTCCTGGATATGGTGACAGAAGAAAGGCCATGCTTGAGGATATAGCAATCCTTACCGGCGGTCAGGTGATCAGCTCCGATCTTGGATTAGAACTGAAAGATACCACCATGGATATGCTTGGACGTGCAAAATCCGTTAAGGTTCAGAAAGAGAACACCGTTATCGTGGATGGTGCCGGAGACAAGGATAAGATTCAGGGACGTATCAAACAGATCCGTGGACAGATCGAGGAGACCACTTCTGAATTTGATAAAGAAAAGTTACAGGAAAGACTTGCAAAGATGGCAGGCGGCGTAGCAGTCATCCGTGTCGGTGCTGCAACAGAGACCGAGATGAAGGAAGCAAAGCTTCGTATGGAAGATGCATTAAATGCTACCCGTGCAGCAGTCGAGGAAGGTATTATCGCAGGTGGTGGATCTGCATACATCCATGCATCCAAGAAGGTTGCAGAGCTTGCTGATTCCTTAGAGGGAGATGAAAAGACCGGTGCGAAGGTTATCTTAAAGGCACTGGAAGCTCCTTTGTATTACATCGCTGCAAACGCAGGTCTTGAAGGTGCTGTTATCATCAATAAGGTAAAGGAATCTGCACCGGGAACCGGTTTCAATGCAGCTACCGAAGAGTATGTTGACATGGTAGAATCCGGAATTCTTGATCCGGTTAAGGTTACAAGAAGTGCCCTGCAGAATGCAACATCCGTTGCTTCTACATTACTCACCACAGAGTCTGCTGTTGCAAACATTAAGGAAGATACTCCTGCAATGCCAGCCGGTGGTGCTCCGGGAATGGGCGGAATGATGTAATCGGACATAACCGTTGCGTTATGAAGTAAACATAGTATCAAAAACCATGTGAAATAGATATGAAAAGCCTTGAAAATCAAGGCTTTTCATTTTTTTTGTCCTATGATATGATAGAAAGCGTAACGGTTCAAAGACAAAGGAACCGTTTGGAAAAACAACGAAAATCAGGAGTGGAAAAAATGAGTCGAGTGATTGTTGTAACGGACAGTAACAGTGGTATTACACAAAGCGAGGCAAAAGAACTTGGCGTAGTGGTAATGCCGATGCCTTTTTATATTAACGGACAGATGTTTTATGAAGATATTGACCTGACACAGGAGCAGTTTTATCAGAAACTCAAAGAGGGCGGAGAGATCAAAACCTCCATGCCGCTGGTTGGAGATGTGACCGATAAATGGGATGAACTTTTGAAAGAATACGATGAAATTGTATACATACCGATGTCTTCGGGCTTAAGCAGTTCCTGTGAGACGGCATATATGCTTTCCCAGGACTATGACGGAAAAGTACAGGTAGTCAATAACCAGCGTATTTCCGTAACAATGCGGCAGTCCGTGCTCGATGCCAAAATGCTGGCAGAGCAGGGAAAAGGTGCAGAAGAAATCAAAGAGATTCTGGAAAAAGAAAAATTTGAATCCTCCATATACATTATGGTCGATACACTGGAGTATCTGAAAAAAGGCGGACGTATCACACCGGCAGCAGCAGCACTGGGAACCTTACTGAAACTGAAACCGGTATTGCAGATCCAGGGAGAAAAGCTGGATGCATTTGCAAAGGCACGTACGGTAAAACAGGCAAAAACCATCATGACCGAGGCTATGAAAAACGATTTTGAGAAGCGTTTTCACAGCCCGGATGGGGAGAAGATGAATCTGGAACTGGCCTATACATTTGACACTGCAGCCGCTGAGGCATTCAAAGAAGAAGTGCAGGCTGTCTTTCCGGACAATGAGATCGTCATGCAGCCACTGTCATTATCCATTGCCTGTCATATCGGACCGGGAGCACTTGCGATCGCATGTTCCAAAAAGATTGAAGCGTAGCAGGCAGCTTTTGGAAACTTTCATATGCTAACAAATTAAAGTTTATGACTTGTAATTTCAGTGGGAATCCTTTATAATCATAAAGTAAAAACGGATGGGTTTTTACACCTGTCCGTTTTCGTGCGTAAAAAAGTGCGCACGGAAAGTTAAAGCAGACATACAGGAGGAATAAAAGATGGTAAAAGCAGTTGTTGGCGCTAACTGGGGCGACGAAGGCAAAGGCAAGATTACGGACATGCTTGCAAAGCAGGCCGATATCATTGTACGTTTTCAGGGAGGTGCGAACGCAGGACACACAATCGTAAATGACTACGGAAAGTTTGCATTACATACACTTCCGTCCGGAGTATTTTACAGTCATACAACGAGTGTGATTGGAAATGGTGTGGCACTTGATATTCCACGTCTTTTCAAGGAGATTAAGTCCATCACAGACCGCAACGTTCCGATGCCAAAGATTCTTGTGTCCAACCGTGCACAGATTGTGATGCCGTATCACGTACTGTTTGATCAGTACGAGGAGGAGCGTCTGGGAGGAAAATCTTTCGGATCGACAAAATCTGGTATTGCTCCGTTTTATTCAGATAAATACGCAAAGATCGGTTTTCAGGTAAGTGAGCTTTTCGACGATGAGCTGTTAAAGGAAAAGGTAGTCCGTGTTGCAGAGCAGAAGAATGTAATCTTAGAGCATCTGTATCACAAGCCACTGATTGATACTGATGAATTATTAAATACATTACATGAGTACCGCGATATGGTAGCTCCATATGTATGTGATGTTTCCTTATTCCTGGACAAGGCACTCAAAGAAGGAAAGACGGTTCTCTTAGAAGGACAGCTTGGAACATTAAAAGATCCGGATCACGGAATTTATCCAATGGTTACCTCATCTTCCACACTGGCTGCATACGGTGCAATCGGGGCAGGAGTTCCGCCATATGAGATCAAACAGATCATTACCGTATGTAAGGCATATTCTTCTGCTGTAGGTGCCGGTGCATTTGTAAGTGAGATTTTCGGAGATGAGGCAGATGAACTTCGCCGTCGCGGTGGAGATGGTGGAGAGTTCGGTGCAACCACCGGACGTCCGAGAAGAATGGGATGGTTCGACTGTGTAGCCAGCAAATATGGCTGTCGTCTGCAGGGAACAACCGATGTAGCATTTACTGTACTTGATGTATTAGGATATCTGGATGAGATTCCGGTATGTACCGGATACGAGATCAACGGAGAAGTGACAACCGAATTTCCGGTTACTAGTCTCTTGGAGAAGGCAAAGCCGGTACTCACAAAGCTTCCGGGATGGAAATGTGACATCCGCGGTATCAAGAAGTATGAAGAACTTCCGGAAAATTGCCGCAAGTATATTGAGTTTATCGAGGGACAGATTGGATATCCGATCACCATGGTTTCCAACGGACCGGGAAGAGATGATATCATTTACCGTGAGTCTTCTCTGAACAAGTAATCGAAACAAGTAACAGAGCCTGTAAAAAGCAGCGAATCGAATCTGATCCGGTTTGCTGCTTTTAGAGTATAAGAAAGCCTATGCAGATAGAAGTAATAATTGAAAAAAAATCACATAAACTTAATGCGGAAGAAGGAAAAACCATTTTAGAGACCCTTCAGGAACATGGAATCCATGTGCTGACAGCGCCATGCGGCGGCAGGGGAAGATGCGGAAAGTGTACCGTAGAGGTGGAACATATGGGAGAAGTACTTGCCTGTATGACAAAAGTAACCGATGGTATGCGTATCACAATTCCGAAAGTGCAGCTTCGCGCACAGAAGTCTAAAATTGCAGAAAACGGAACGGTCACACATTATCCGGCGGATGACGGAGAAGGGCTGGATGCGGCATGCGATATCGGTACTACGACGGTGGTCTGCCATCTGATTGATGGAAAGACAGGAGAAAAGCTGGCAACGGTCAGTGAACCAAGCGCACAGAGAAGTTTTGGTGCAGATGTGCTTTCACGTATTCAGGCAGCCGAAGCAGGAAAACTGGAAATATTAAAAGAACAGATTATTTTTCAGATCGCACAGATGCTTCGGACACTGCAGAAAAAAACAGGGAGAGGGGAACAGATTCAGCGTCTTGCCGTGGTGGGAAATACGGTAATGTGTCATCTGTTCGCGGGAATTTCGCCTGTTTCCATCGGGGTGACGCCGTTTATGCCGCAGGAATTCTTTGGAAAAGAGTATACCGGAGAGCAGCTGGGACTTACGGATTGCAGATCGGTATACATAGCACCGGCGGTTGCAGGATTTGTCGGAGGAGATATTACGTCGGATCTTTTGGCAGTGATGCAGAAGAAACCCAAAGATAAAGTGCTTCTTCTGGATATTGGAACGAACGGAGAGATGGCGGTCGGAAACGAAGATCAGATTTATTGCTGTGCCACGGCGGTCGGATCTGCATTTGAAGGTGCGGAGATGGCGATGGGAATGCCGGCAGCGGCCGGAGCGATATCCCATGTCTGGCTCGACCAGCGAAGAATCCGGGTGCAGGTAATCGGAGACGAGGAGGCGTGTGGTATTTGCGGTTCCGGTCTGATTGATGCACTTGCGGTAATTTTAGAGATGGGGCTTCTCGATCACACAGGATTGTTAAAGCAGAAACAGTCGGTTTCGGTTGCCTATCGGAAATACTTGGGAGAATATGCAGGGCAGCCATGTGTCTGGCTGGCGCATAAGGTATGTGTGACGCAGGAAGATATCCGGGGACTACAGCTTGCAAAGGCAGCATTTGCAGCCGGAATGCGGATTCTGCTACAGGACAGTCATACTTCTTATGAACAGCTGGATCATGTTATTCTCGCAGGTGGTTTTGGCAGCTATCTGAAAAAAGAATCGGCAGCGGCGATTGGACTGATCCCAAAGGAATTACTTCCGATTACGGATTCAGTTGGAAATGCAGCTGGAGAAGGCGCAGTATCAGCAGCTATTTCAAAAAAAGCAAGAGAGCAGCTTTCCATAATTCAGAAAAGTATGCATTATATAGAACTGTCTACCCATCCGGATTTTTCACAGGAATATATGAACCAGATGAATTTTGATGGAAGCGAGCGATAGAAAGGGAAAAAATGATAGAACTGATAGAGGTATTAAAAGCCGTATTATTTGGAATTGTGGAAGGCGTGACCGAGTGGCTTCCCATCAGCAGTACCGGGCATCTGATTCTGCTGAATGAAGTGGTCAAACTGAAAGTAAGTGATGAATTTTACAGCATGTTCGAGGTCGTGATCCAGCTGGGAGCGATTCTTGCGGTCGTTGTTTTATTCTGGAGCCAGATCTGGCCGTTTGGAAGAAAAAACAATGTAGCACCTTTGACAAAACGGGGACCGGGCGCATGGATCAAAACAGATATTTTTAAATTGTGGTTTCATATTCTGGTTTCTACCATTCCGGCAGCGGTGATCGGTGTTCTTGCGGATGACTGGGTGGAGGAACATTTTTACAATTACCAGATGGTATCTGTCATGCTGATTCTGTTTGGTATTGCGTTTATTCTGATTGAGAATTCCCATAAAGGGAAAAATTCCAGAATCAATTCGCTTGCAGATATCGGTTACGACACGGCACTTTTTATCGGTCTGTTTCAGCTGATCGCTGCAATCTTTCCGGGAACCTCCCGGTCTGGTGCAACGATTGTCGGAGCACTTTTGATCGGAGTGTCCAGAACCGTTGCGGCAGAGTATACGTTTTTCCTTGCCATTCCGGTTATGTTTGGTGCCAGTATCTTAAAGATTGCGAAGTTTGGACTGGATTTTTCGACATCCGAGGTCGTTATCCTGTTTGTGGGATGTGTCATTGCATTTGCGGTTTCCCTGATTGTTATCCGTTTTCTGATGGGATATATTAAAAAACACGATTTCAAGGTGTTTGGATATTACCGGATCATTCTTGGCATTTTTGTGCTGGCGTGTGGATTTTTAGGAGCATTACATGCTTAAACTATATATCCGGCCGGTTTGTCTCCTGCGTCCGGAAGAAGAGGTGGCTTCGCTGTCTCTTCTTGTGGAGAGCCGCAGGGAGAAAGTAAGAACGATAAAAGGAAAAGAAAATCGCAGCAGATCCATTGCGGCGGGACTTCTGCTCCGGCATATGCTGATGGAAGAACAGATCCCTTATGCCGAAGAATCTTTTGGGCTGGAAGGACATGGAAAGCTGCGTCTGAAAAAAGATGGGGTTTTCTTTAATTTAAGTCATGCGGGAGCATATGTGGCGGGAGTGCTGTCGGATGTCCCGGTAGGTGTGGATGTGGAACAGCAGAACCGTTTTTTGCAGGAAACCCACAACCGGAAACTTGCAAAGCGGATATTAACGGAAGCGGAATGGAACTGGTGGAAAGATGCCGGGGATGATCCGCAGGAACTGCTCCGGTTCTGGACAAGAAAAGAAAGCTATGTGAAAATGACCGGGGAAGGAATGACAAAGGCATTTCATACCGTGGATACCCTGCATGGGAAATACTATAAAGAAATTCCGTTGGGAACGCCAAAAGACAGATATCTGATCAGTGTCTGTACGCAGGAAGATAGGACTTGCGATTTTGTATGTAAAATGTTAGATTAATATCTGGAGGCAGAATATGCATGATGAATTAACAAAAAAGGATATTGAAAAAATGGAGGCAGAGATTGAGCACCGGAAGCTGGTGGTTCGAAAGGAAGCCCTCGAAGATGTAAAAGAAGCACGTGCCCAGGGAGACCTGAGCGAAAATTTTGAATATAAGGCAGCCAAAAAGTTTAAAAACGAAAATGAAAGCCGTATCCGTTATCTGGAAAAAATGATCAAGACAGCAGTGATTGTTTCGGAAGATTCTCCGGAAGATGAGGTTGGAATGAACAATACCGTCGATATTTATTTTGAAGAGGATGATGTGACGGAAACGTATAAACTGGTGACAACGGTCAGAAGCAATTCACTGAAAAATCTGATCAGCAGGGAATCACCGCTTGGCGCAGCTATTTTCGGGCATAAAGTCGGAGATCGCTGTGAAGTTCATGTAAATGATAATTATTCCTATTTTGTGCAGATTAAGCGTATTGTCAATACTATGGATGACGGCACAGATGAGCTTCGAAAATTTTAACAACAGGAGAAAAATATGAAAGTATCGGAAATTTTAAAGAAGAATGAGGTGACAATCTCATGTGAGATTTTCCCGCCAAAACAGGGAGCACAGCTGCAGAATTACAAGGCAATCGCAGCAGAAATCGCAAAGCTGAAACCGGCATATATCAGCTGTACATATGGAGCAACCGGCGGAACGAGTGATTATACCGTAGAGATCGCAGATGCGATCAACTCTTATGGGGTGCCGGCAATCGCACATCTGACCTGCGTCTCTTCCACAAGAGAAAAGGTACATACTGTAATCCATGAGCTGAAAGAGCGCGGAATCGAAAACATCCTTGCACTTCGCGGGGATATTCCGACAAACACGGATTTTCCGCTTCCGGATCAGTATCACCATGCGATTGAGCTGATTCGTGAGATCAGGGAGGCAGGAGACTTCTGTATCGGCGGTGCATGTTATCCGGAGGGACATCCGGAGGCTGCCAATATGAATGAAGATCTGGATCATCTGAAAGAAAAAGTGGATGCAGGCTGTGAATATCTGACCACACAGATGTTTTTCGACAATAACATTTATTATCGTTTCCTATATAAGGCACTTGCTAAAGGAATTGATGTTCCGGTGACTGCCGGAATCATGCCGGTTACCAATGCAGCACAGGTGAAGAGAACGATTTCCCTGACCGGAAATCTGGTTCCTGCCAAATTTTTAAGCATTGTGGATCGGTTTGGGGACAACCCTGCAGCCATGAAGCAGGCAGGAATTGCCTATGCAACCGAGCAGATTATTGATCTGATTGCCAACGGAGTCAACCACATTCACATTTACTCTATGAATAAACCGGATGTCGCAGCGGCGATCATGAATAATCTGTCACAGATTTATGTGAGAGAGCAGGCATAAGAATGAAGAAAAAGGAAGAACAGCTGGTCCGTAAAGTGACCGATATGATACAAAAAACGCGGGAAGGAAAACTGCACTGGGATATTCAGTGCCAGACTACCGAGTACAACGATCCGGCGAAGAAACCAGTGGAAACCGAAGAGGGAGAGACATGGGTGATTGATGAGTGTTTTGTTTCCTATCACTGTATGGATCAGGAAAAAGAATTTCTATTGGTTTCTTATGAGCAGATCTACACCTGCGGAGAGAAAAAGAAGTCCTGCAATTTGATTTTTCTGCCACCGCTTGGCATCCGCTTCTTCGATGTGGATGTTTTAGCTCCGTATGCAGTGGAGGCGGATCAGATGCTGATCTACGAAGTACATATGCTGTGGCTGACCGTGCTTGAGCAGTATAAAAAAGATCCACAGAGCATGGAACTGGATGTGACAGGGCGCGAGCTGGTACTGCAGCAATAAAAATGAATATACAATGTGTATAATAAGTTGAAAAAACCTCTGGAATTTTTAGACAAAATTTCCAGAGGTTTTTTGGCAGTTTTTCCAACTTTATTTCGTATACATTTTCAAGTATAATGAAAAACGAAAAAACCCGAAAAATCATTCAAAAGGAGGAAAAAATGGGAGAGAGAAGGTTTTCAACAAAGAACCGTTTTGTAAGTTTTTTACTTGCAATTGCGATGGTTCTGACACTTTTGCCGATTGGGGCGGTACAGGCGAAGGCAGAAGAGGCAACTGTAAAATTATATTTTGAGTTGCCAAACGGAACATCAGTAAATGATTGGTGTGTAAATGCATGGGGGAATAGCGTAACAATTAGTGGGGATGAAGAACACAAATTTCGTCCTTCTACGTGGGGAGAGGTTAATGAAAAAAATCCTGAATTTCCTGCGTTATTTCAAGCAGATGACAAAAAATGGGGTTATGTAACAATTTCCGGAACTATAGATGGTTTGCAGTTTGTTAATAAAGAAGGTAAAGAATACAAATGCTGGAATGCTCAAATTGCAAATGAAGGACATAAAGAAGCATATTTTGATCCTTCACTGGAAAAATGGTATACAAGTGCTGAAAAAACAACAGTAATTAAAGCTGCTGAAATTAAAAATACATTTACACTTGCAGGAGATTCCAGATTGACTGGAAATAGCAGCTGGGATGCAAAAGATGAAAGAAATGTATTAGTGCAGGATGGTTCAGATACAAATAAGTTCAGTATAACGTTTCATGATGTTGCAAAAGGTACATATTCGTATAAGATTTTACAAGATCCTGAAACTTGTGGCTGGGATAAACCTTGGGGATATGGAACTGGCAGTGATGGTAACCGCAGTGTGACAATAGAAGCACCTTCAGATGTTACGTTTACCATTGATCTTACAGATACATCAAAAAATGTAGAGGTTAGCCAGAAAAAGTTAAAGAAAATTGTAGTAGACAATGGAAATATTTCCAAAGGCAAAACAAAAGAATTAAGTACATCGGCAGAGTATTATGATGGAACATCTGCTGATGTAAAAACAGTAACCGTTTCCTATCAGTTAAAATAACCAATGGAAGGTGTGACATTGGATGGAAATAAGCTTACTGTTGCAAAGGATGTTAATTCAACAGAAGTGATTGTTATTGCTTCCTATGGCAATTTTACACAGGAACTGTCAATTCCAGTTGTAGAAAAGCAGTATCAGGTAACCATAAATATGTATTCTCAGGATTTGGAAATGAAGCCTGGGGTATCGGACATTTACATTTTTGAGAATGGCGGGGATAACAATACGACCGTTATTTTAGATAAAACGGTAGAAGATGTAGATAATGGTGTAACATGGGTACAGGGAACGGTTACGGTGCCATTCAATTCACTTGGAATTATTGCTAGAGATAAAGCTGGATCTTGGGATGGTGGAAAAGATAAGGATCAATTATATACCATTGATGAGAATACTTCAGGAGTAACCTTATGGTATGTGTATGGAAAAACACCTGTCACAGAAAAACCTACCATTACCAAAGAAGATCCAAGATATTTTTATCTGGAATATGAAAATGATACTTTAACAACCAATC
>ENA-OUQH01000887-OUQH01000887.1-human-gut-metagenome-genome-assembly--contig:-NODE-887-length-21008-cov-6.498401_pt1 | contig 21008 bp, 14 predicted proteins | sample MGYA00237948_ERZ548828 | MGnify/ENA primary metagenome ERZ548828 (study PRJEB26490, sample SAMN05194711) | human gut metagenome | biome: terrestrial biome; feature: human-associated habitat; material...
GGGTGTTGAATTTCCTGCCAGAGATGGGGATGCCCATGCAACATATCGATCGGATCATCCGCTCCAAGAACGTTTTTACCGCCCAAGACGGCATCGATACCGCCCGCGAGTTGGCGATCGCCATCGCAGGCGACCGTATCGTCGCAGCCGGTGCGCCCGATGACGTGATCGCCGCCGCTCCCGCCGCCACGCTGGTTATCGACTACGGCGAGCAGTTTGTCTGCCCCGGCTTTCATGACGCTCATCTGCACTTCTTCCATACCTCGGTCGGCTCCTCGCCGTACATGCTCATGGATATGGGCACGTCCGAGGCGGCACTGGTGCAACACGCGCTCGAGTTTTCCCGGGACCTGCCCGACGACGCTTGGGTTGTGACGCAGGGCTGGCGTGATTACCGTTGGGACCCGCCCGAGCATCCTACCAAGGCGTCGCTCGATGCGGCATTCCCCGATCGTCCCTGCGTTATGTATTCGGGCGACGGGCACACGCTTTGGCTCAACAGCCGCGCACTCGAGGCGCTCGGCGTCACACGCGACAGCGAGCCGCCAGCGGGCGGCAGTTACGACAAGGATGCAAACGGCGAGCTCACGGGCATTGCTCACGAGGCGGCTGCCATGCAGCTGCTACCGCGCTGCCTTGAGTGGCTGGGGGAGGATCGCATTGCAAGCGCTTACGCCGATCAAATGAGGCGTATGGCCGAGCAGGGCATCACCTCGATATGCGATATGTCGCTCATGCCCATGCCGGGCTGCGATTTTATCCGCGACGACGTCTACGACAAACTGCAGGCAGCCGGCAAGTTGGGCATCCGAGCCCATCTGTTCCCCACGCTGCTGGATGACCAGTCGCGCTTGGAAGAGCTGCAGGCGCGTTACGCGAACAATGTGCTGCTCTCGGCACCGGGCTTTAAGCAGTTCTTCGACGGCGTGTCGAGCGAACACACGGCGTATCTCACCGAGCCCTATACCAATCCGCGCTTCCCGGGCGACCAGGGCCGTCTGACGGTCCCGGCTGAGCGCATGCGCAAACTGGTTCTGGCGGCCGCGGAGCGCGGTCACACCGTGCGCATCCACGTCATCGGTGACGGTGCGATTCATGCCGCGCTGGATATCTTCGAGGAGGCGGCCGACCTGTACGGCCTGCCCCAGCACGGCCATAACACGCTCGAGCACCTGGAGAACCTTCTGCCCGAGGACATCGATCGCCTGCGCAAGCTCAACGTGGTTGCTTCGAGCCAACCCTGTCACATTACGCTCGACCCGGGCGGACCGGAGCGCGATCTGGGCCTGGAGCGCAGCCGCATCATGTGGCCGTTTGCGACCTATAAACAGCGCGGCATTCGCCAAGCCTTCGGTACCGACAGCCCTATCACGCCCGTTACCAGCATGAACGTGCTCTACACGGCTATCACGCGCCAGGACCCCAAAAGCCACTGGCCCGAGGGCGGCTGGCTGCCGAGCGAGCGCATCGATGCAGCAACAGCCCTGCGCAACTACACCCTGGGCAGCGCCTATGCAGCGGGCGACGAGCAAAGCCTCGGCAGCCTGGAACCCGGCAAATACGCCGATCTGGTAGTCCTAGACCAAAACCCGCTCACCATCGACCCCCAAGAGCTCCAGGCTACCAAGGTGCAGGCCACCTATCTGGCAGGTAACTTGATCTACGAGCACTAACCCCATCCGCATCGCCATTTTGCTGCACTGGCTTTTCTGAATGCCGGGTCCGAATTAGTTAACCTGGCTCCCGTGTGGCTCCGGAGGGGCGGGGCATAAGGTTTATCGCGAGTTCCGCACGAGCCGAAGGCCACTTAATGTGGCCTTCGTGCGAGCAGGACTGCCCGAGCAGGAAACCTTATGCCCCGCCCCTCCGGAGCCACACGGGAGCCACTGCTAAGTTATCCCCCGGCATTCAGAAAATCTAAGTGCCAAAAAATAAGATTTTTTGACTCCGTGTTGTATAACCCGCCATTCGTGGGTACCATTCAACGCGTACGCAAACAAAAAGGGTTAATTCGCGTGGCATAACCGCGCGGCCCAAAAAGGAGGAGACAAGCATGTCGTCTTTGAAGCCGCTTGCAGATCGTGTTCTGGTCAAGCCCGACGAGGCCGAGCAGAAGACCGCTTCTGGTCTGTATATCGCCAGCAACGCTCAGGAGAAGCCGCAGCGCGGCACCATCGTTGCCGTGGGTGCCGGCAAGGTCAACGACAAGGGTGAGCGCATCCCCATGGACGTCAAGGTCGGTGACGTTGTCATCTACGGTAAGTTCGGTGGCAACGAGGTCAAGGTCGACGGCGAGAAGTATCTGCTGATGCGCGCCGACGACATCTACGCTGTCGTCGAGGCCTAGTCTCGTCAGAATCTCTGATTCGTCTTTGAACGCGCCCGCCGCATAGGACTCGGAAGCGGCGACGCGAGTCACATTTCTTTTGGAGGATTACCTACCATGGCAAAGAACATTACGTTCAACACCGATGCCCGCGCTAAGCTTGCCAAGGGCGTCAACACTCTGGCCGACGCCGTTACCGTCACCATGGGCCCCAAGGGTCGCTACGTTGCGCTGCAGCGCACGTTCGGTGCCCCGACCATTACCAACGACGGCGTTTCCGTCGCCAAGGAGATCGAGCTCGAGGACAACATCGAGAACATGGGCGCTCAGCTGGTGAAGGAGGTCGCCACCAAGACCAACGACACCGTGGGTGACGGCACCACCACCGCAACCCTGCTCGCTCAGGCTATCGTCAACGACGGTCTGCGCAACGTCGCCGCCGGCGCCAACCCGCTGGCCATCCGTCGCGGCATCGACAAGGCTGTAAACGCCGCTGTCGCCGAGATGAAGAAGCAGGCCAAGCCGGTCGAGACCAAGGAGCAGATCGCTTCCGTCGGTACCATCTCCGCCGGTGACCCCGAGGTCGGCGAGAAGATCGCCGAGGCCATGGAGGTCGTGGGCAAGGACGGCGTCATCACCGTCGAGGATTCCCAGACGTTCGACATCACCATCGACACCGTCGAGGGCATGCAGTTCGACAAGGGCTATGTTTCCGCTTACTTCGTCACGGACAACGACCGCATGGAGGCCGTGATGAAGGATCCGTACATCCTCATCACCGACCAGAAGATCTCCAGCGTCCAGGACATCATGCCTGTTCTCGAGGCTGTCCAGCGCGCTGGCCGTGGCCTGCTCATCATCGCTGAGGACATCGACGGCGAGGCTCTGCCTACCCTGGTCCTCAACAAGATCCGTGGCGCCCTCAACGTCTGCGCCGTTAAGGCCCCGGGCTACGGTGATCGCCGCAAGCGCATCCTGGAGGACATCGCCGTCCTCACCGGTGGCCAGGCTGCCCTGGACGAGCTGGGCGTGAAGGTCGCTGACATCACCGCAGATATGCTCGGTACCGCTAAGTCCGTCACTATCTCCAAGGACAACACCGTCGTCGTCGGCGGCGCTGGCTCCAAGGAGGCCATCGACGCTCGTATCGCTCAGATCAAGGGTGAGATGGAGAACACCACCTCTGACTTCGACCGCGAGAAGCTCCAGGAGCGCCTGGCCAAGCTCTCCGGTGGCGTTGCCGTCATCAAGGTCGGCGCTGCTACCGAGTCCGAGCTCAAGGAGATCAAGCACCGCGTCGAGGACGCCCTGCAGGCTACCCGTGCTGCTGTCGAGGAGGGCATCGTCGCCGGCGGCGGCGTCGCCTTCATGGACGCTGCTCCTGCGCTCGATGCTGTCGAGATCGACGACCCCGAGGAGAAGATCGGCGTCGACATCGTCAAGAAGGCTCTGACTGCTCCGGTCGCTACCATCGCCAAGAACGCTGGCTTTGAGGGCGCTGTCGTGGTCGACAAGGTTGCCGAGCTGCCCGCCGGCCAGGGTCTCAACTCTGCCAACGGCGAGTGGGGCGACATGATCGAGATGGGCGTCCTCGACCCCGTCAAGGTCAGCCGCGTCACCCTGCAGAACGCTGCTTCTGTCGCCAGCCTGATCCTCATCACCGAGGCTACCGTCTCCGATGTGCCCAAGAACACTCAGCTTGAGGACGCTATCGCTGCTGCTACCGCTGGTCAGCAGGGCGGCGGTATGTACTAAGGCCGACAAGGTCTAGAACTCCCACCGGGAATCCGGGGGCGTGACGGGGGCTTCTCTCCGGAACGTCCTCGGACATGCAAAGAGGCTCCTATTTGGCAAGGTGTTTTTTAGAATCCATTTTGCGCTCGGCCTCGAAGGCCTGCCTGTCCCAATCGAGCGGAAGTCCGGCCTCGACCCATGCCTCGTAGGCCCTCCTTATGGGCTTGAGCTCCCTTTGGCCCCTCTCCAGCATCGAGATGTACTTCTCGCTGGTGCCCAGTATGGACGCCGCCCTCACCTGGCTGACCTTCGCCGCGCGCCTGGCCGCCACGAGCTCCGAGGCGTCCTCGGGCCTCCTGATCTCGTGCGGGCGCATCAGCGCCCGGTACGCCTCCCTGGCCACGTAGCGCTTGAGGCACCTCATGACCTCCCTGTCGCTCTTTCCCCGCCCCCTGGCCCTCTCGGCGTACTCGGCGGTCTCGGGGTCGCGCATGACCCTCTGCCTCGCGATCTCGTGCAGCGCGCTGTTCGCCTGCCGGTCGCCGCCCCTGTTGAGCCTGTGCCTCACGGTCTTGCCGCTCGAGGCGGGGATGGGGCAGGCCCCGCATATCGCCGCGAACGACGCCTCGGAGCGCAGCCTGCCCGGGTTGTCCCCGGCCGCGACCGCGAGCTTGGCCGCGCTCACGGGCCCGCACCCGTACATCGCCAGCAGCGCGGGGCAGTTCTCCTCCAGGGACGCCTCGATCGCGCGCTCCATGTCGAGCGCCGCGTCGCGCGCCGCCGCCCACAGGTCCGCCAGCGCGCCGAGCGCGGCGCCCAGCGCGCCCTCGGCGCGCACGGAGGGGAGCTCCCCCATCAGCCTCGGCCCTCCCATGCCGCGGAACCTCGACCTGAGCCCCTCCGGCGCGGTGGTGAGCAGCGATCTCGCGGTGTTGATCGCCGAGGTCCGCGCCTTCACCGCCCCGGAGCGCGCCGCGAGCATGCAGCGCACCCCGTCGACCCACCCGTCCTGGCTCTTGGGGGTCCCGAGCCTTGAGCCGGACATCGCCGCGCGGGCCGCCCTCTCCGCGTCCGACTCGTCGCACTTTCCCTGCCCCGGGCGCCTCCTCTGCATCCTCGCCGGGGAGGGCGCCTCGCGCACGGGCATCCCAAGCGACGCGAGGTGCCTGGTGAGGCCCGCCCCGTAGGAAGACGTCCCCTCCATCGCGATGCAGGCCGGCTCCCCGGCCGCCGCGATCGCCCCGGCGAGCGCCTCGTAGCCCGCCGCGTCGGCGGGGAACTGGCGGGACAGGACCTTGCGGCCCCTCCAGTCCAGGACGCACAGCCAGTGCGAGTCGGCGTGGGTGTCGACCCCGCAGAAGACCGGCCCGCGGGCGCCGGGTGTCGATTCGTTTTGCATGTCTCGCTCCGTTCTTTCCGTGCTCGCCTGGACCGGGCAGACGGCACACTGACAGGGCGCGATAGAATGCGGTTGTTCGGGTCCGCGGTATCGCTCCATGCTCCTATTAGGTCATGCGGCGGTCTCGGCTCGCCGCGGCCCGCGCGGGACATGTCAGGAAACGAGGGCAGCCCTGTGGGCGCCAGCGGAATGTGGGGTCACCGCGCGGTCCGCATCTGATGGTGTCGACGTCAATGGTATACGGGTGCACCATCGACGTCTTCAATACAGAAGATATCAGTGCGGAATGTTCCGGAGAGAAGCCCCCGTCACGCCCCCGGATTCCCTGCGTTTACGGCCTTGAGGTCGGCGTGGGCGGAGGACGTGGTTGCTAGGGATACGTGTCCCGGTAGCTGTCTCGGCGAATATTATTCTCGAAAGTATTATACTCAAAAGAATAATATCAGCGAAAGGTGGTCCGCTATGTTTGTTGGACGTGGTGACGAGCTGGCAGAGCTTGAACGGCTTTATGCAACGGGCGATTTCCAAATGGTGGTTCTCTACGGCCGCCGCCGTGTGGGCAAAACAACGCTCACCATGGAGTTCGCTCGCAACAAGCGAACGCTCTACTTTACCGCGCTCGAGCAGAGCGATGCGAACAACTTGCTGGACTTCACCAACAAGATCAAGGAATTCTTTTCTGCTACAAACATCGTGGGGTCGTTCGAGTCTTGGAGCGCGGCGTTTGACTTTTTGGCAGAGCGTGCCAAGGAGGACCCGTTCGTTTTCGTGTTCGATGAGTTTCCATATGCGGCGCTTCGCAATGAAGCACTCCCGTCAGCGTTGCAGATAGCGATAGACCATAAATTCAAGAACACGGGCTTGTTCATGATCTTGTGCGGCAGCAACCAAGGATTCATGGAAAGTCGGGTGCTGGGGAGAAAGAGCCCTCTTTTTGGGAGGCGTACGGCGCAGATGCGCATTTTGCCACTGAGGTATACGGACGCGAGGCAGATGCTCGGCGATATGGACGCCCAGGATTCCTTTCGCTTTTATGGCTGCTTTGGCGGCGTGCCGTATTACTTGTCGCAGGTTGACCCCGAGAAAAGCCTGAGGGAAAACCTTGCGCGCCTGTACTTTAGCCCGTCTGGGTTTTTATACGAGGAGCCTATGGGGCTGCTTAGGCAGGAGCTCTCGGAACCGGCTCTCTATAGCTCGATTTTGCGCGCGATATCCGCGGGTGCAAATCGAACCAACGAGTTGGCGGGAAAGACGGGGCTGGCGGCAACAAGCCTGCCGAAATACCTCAAGACGCTCATTGACCTGGGACTTATTGAGCGTGTGGTGCCTTTTGGCGAAAACGCGCAAACGAGCAAGCGCGGAATCTACCGTATAAAGGACGCATGCTTTACGTTTTGGTTCAGGTTCGTCATGCCCTATGTATCCGATATTGAGGCGGGGATGGGCGGCGAGGTCCTGGCTTCGTTTCCCGATTCCATGCTCGATGAGTACTTGGGTCATAGGTTTGAGGGTGTTTGCCTGGAATGGCTTGTTGCTCAATCGAGGAGCCGAGCGCTGCCGTTTCCGATCACGACGGTCGGCTCATGGTGGGGGACCGACCCCACGACTCGGTCGCAGACCGATATCGACGTGGTGGCGGCGAACAGGGTTACCAAGCAGATGATAGTGGGGGAGTGCAAGTACCGTAGGGACTTCAATGTCTCGGAGGTGGTGGGGAAGCTCGAATCGAAGCGCGGCTTGGTGAAGGGCTTCGATGCGAAGGCGCTCTACGTGTTCTCGCGCTTTGCGGTTTCGGGTGATGCCCGCTCCGCGAATCCATCCGTGCAGTTTGTGTCGCTGGACGAGCTGTAGGGTGGCATGCTGCTACCAGCTCCCTACCGCAATGTGACGCTTGTGTTCATGGACCGACTCTATATAGACGTCGTCCAGAATAAGGCCGGCGAGTTCAAATTCTGCATGCGCGGCGAGGGGAGCGAGGCCAAGACGGTCCCGGGCAAGACACTCGGCAAGCGCTACGAGCGCTCCGCCCTAGAAAGCGAGCTGGAGAAGATGACGCGATGGTGGAGCTGCCCGCCTACATTGGCAAGAACGGCCCCGAGGTCATCTCGCGCGACAACATCCCGCTGTTCCAGCAGGGCCTCATGATGCAGCAGCTCAACTCCGAGAAGCTCGTGGTCGAGGCGTGCATCGAGGGCTCGTATGAGAAGGCGCTCAAGGCGTTCACGCTCAACAAGACGGTCCCGTCCATGAAGGTGGCCAAGGAGATTCTTGACGACATGATCGAGGCCAACAAGGATTTCTGGCCTGAGCTTAAGTAACGAGGCCTTCGAGGGCCCGACTGCGAACGGTTCGCTGCGGCCTCTGAGCCCCTCAGAAGCGCCCCAAGGGGCGCTTTTTGTGTATATAAAGGCAAAAGGGATATTCAATGAAAAACCCTGGCTGATCTGTGGTCCTCGTTTATTTCGGCTGGCTATATTACAGATTCTCGATGACCTTGCGCAGCAAAGGCAAAACGCTCCGTAGTCGTTGCGTCGTATCTACAACGATTTGATAATCGTTGTACAATCGTTGCAACGATTTAGGGATAGGAGCGGCTATGCAGAGAGAAACTGATGACCTGGAATACAAATCCGAAATCAACAGGGGCTTTTTGAAGACGGTGAGCGCGTTCGCTAATTTCAACGGCGGTCGCATAGTGTTCGGTGTCGACGACGATGGCGCTGTGGTGGGGCTCGATAACCCTAAGCAGGCATGCCTAGACATCGAGAACAGGATCAACGACTCGATTTCGCCGCGTCCGTCGTTTCTTCTTGAGATAGGAGAAAATGGAAGAACGGTCGTGCTTTCGGTAGAGGAGGGGCTTGATAAACCCTATTTGAGCGGTGGTAAGGCATACAGAAGGTCGGACTCCGCAACGGTTGAGGTGGACGGCGTGGAGCTGAAACGCCTCATTCTGGAAGGGCAGAACCTCAGTTTCGATGCGCTGCCCGCCCGTTCTGGCGACCTTGAATTCACCGTTTTGGGAAAGAGGCTGTCAAGTGCTTTGGGCGTCAATGCCCTGACGAACGACGTCATGAGGACACTCGGCCTGCTCGACGGAGACGCGTTTACCAATGCTGCGGCGTTGCTCGCCGACGAGAATGCGTTCTCAGGAATTGACATGGCTAAGTTCGGGGCGGACCACGATACTATTCTTGATAGGGAAACCGTAAAGGGCGTTTCTGTGATCGCTCAGTTCGACCGCGCGATAGCGTTTTTCGAAAGGTATTGCGAGTACGAGGCCATTGAGGGCGCAGACAGGGTGTCGGTGGAAAGGATTCCGAAAAAAGCCTTCCGCGAGGCCATTGCGAATGCCCTCGCGCATCGCACCTGGGATGTGGACGCATGCGTAAGGATCTCGCTTTCAGATGACGATGCGGAGATCGTCTCGCCGGGAGGGTTGGTTCCGGGAATGACGAAAGAAGCGTACCTCGAGGGTCGTTTCTCCCTGCTCAGGAACCCAGTGCTTGCCGAGAGCATGTTCCGCGCGGGGCTCATTGAGAAGTTTGGGACGGGCGTGCGCCGTATAAGGCGTGCGTACGAGGGCACCGGGTCTTCACCGAGTTTCGAGGTGGGCGACGGCTACATCTCCGTCAAGCTCCCCTTCATCGATAGACGATGCGCGCTGACGGACGAGGAACGGCTGGTGCTCGATGCCATTCCGGAGAACAGGCTCGTGTCGCGCTCGACCGTGTCGGAGGTGACCGGATACGAGAAGACGAAGACGGTACGTCAGCTGAACTCCCTTGTGGGCAAGGGCTACCTAAGGCAAGAGGGGGAAGGCCGCGGAAGAAGATATGCTCGTGCGGATTAAGGCTTCAGGCTGCGAGTGGGAGCAAGTTCGTCCTTAAAAATGTTCCGACAATCATTTTTACGTCCCTTTTTTGTCCCGAGGCGATTCGACGCGGGGAACAGGCGGCAGTTTCTAGAATAAATATATGAACATGTTGGCGTTAACATTGGCTGTATGGGGATTGACTATCTAGTTTGTAGGTTATCCCTGCAGGTAAATGAGCGACCACTCACAGCCAAATATCGACCGTTCACAGATTGAACGGGTTAAAACAAAATGTTGTACAAATAACAGCAAAGTGTCATTTACCTATATTTGCCAACAACTCTACCTGCGGGTTCCTAAAACTGAAAAAATCGAATAACACTGCATAATTTGAATAAGTGTCAAGAACAAAGACTCTGAGAAAAGAAATCGACAGAATCGGGCTTTTCGTTGTTTAAACAATAAGTAATATTATGCATATCGAGCGCGAGCAATTATAGGTTGCGCACTCAAGGTTAATTCGCGGAAGAGCAAGATCGCGGTCTCTTGGGGAGGAGACATCGATGACGGCAAATTCAGATAAATCCAAGCAGAACAATAAAGCGGCACATCGTGTGCTAGCAGGTGTTTTGTGCGGAGCTTCCGTTTTGAGCCTGGTGCTGTCGCTCGTTATGCCCCCGATCTCGCAGGCCATCGCCAACGACACCCAGACGGTTTCTACCGAGGAAACCGTGATGGGGGGGGGGTTCCTCAAGTGACTTCACTGCTGTAGGTAACACCAGCGAGGATGACGAAAACCAGAATAGCAACGGGACCGATGGCGGCGAGGCTGGCTCTTTAAATAGTGCTGAGCAGGCTCAGAATGAGAATGCGGCTTCAGCGGGAGCGACGGCCACCGTGGAGCCGGGAATTTACGTTCCCACGTCTATCGGTATCGGTACAAATATCAATGTCTCCACCCCCGATCCCGGCGTTGCCACCTACGTCGGCCGCGACATGTACATCGGTGGTAAGCCGAGCAACACTCGCACTCTTGATGAGAATAACGCCCCCACCGGCTCATATGCCGCTGAGGCGGAGGGCCTTACCGTGGTCCGTGGCAAGCTTGCCATGAATCCTATCAAGGCGAGTTGGGGCGGCGATGGCTTCCGTTTCGGCACCGTTGGTTTTGGTTCCCAGTTTCGTCCTGTCGACAAAAGCACGGTGCTTGCGGTCGCCGGTATAAACAGCTCGATTGAGAATATGAACACCGGTCTGGGAACGACCTTAGAGACTGCGACGGTTGGTGCTTGGACCAAGGGTGCTTGGGTCGGCCAGGCGAAAACGGATCCCAAGGGCTATGACTACACCGCAAAGATCGCCGGCCCCATTACCTATTCCTATTGGGATCGGGATACTAACAACGGGCGCCAGTCTGTGGTGAAAACCCAGGGTTATTGGTACGCTGGCGAGAACGCTCTGAAGAGCGACCTGTTCAATCAAACTGTTGATTTGACTAATGTCAACAATAACGATTATTCGAGCTACAACGGCGCAGATGGATATCTCTCGAAGCTATCGAAACAGCTCGCCTCGTTTGCAGATACCGGCAAGGTCACCACGGATGGTTTCGCGAGCAATGACGACAAATACGTCATCAACAAGTACGATAACAAGGGAACAAGCTATACACTCAAATTCGATGGTGAAAAAAAGTCTGTTTCCGGTGCGCTTGATACCGGAATCCCGAGCTATGAGATTTGCAACACCGAGCGACTCATCACCTTTACCGGCGATGGAAAATCTATGCAACAGGTCTTCACCATCGCCGGTTCCGAGCTCTCCAACTGGAAGGATGGCGTCTACTACCGCGGCGTCGACTTTAAGTTCACCAATGTCCCCGAAGGCGCATCCATTGTCGTAAACGTTACAGGTGCTGATCCTGTTGAGTTCCACAATGGCTGGCGTTTCTGGTGGGGCGATGATGAAATATCTCGCGGTTACGAGAGTCAGTACGTCGATAAACCCCTTGGCGCACCACTTGGCACGAAATACTCGCTGGCCTCCCAGTCCATCATGTGGAACTTCGAGAAAACTACCAGCCTTACCATTCGCGGCGGCATCGCAGGCGAGGGTCGAAAGGACTGGGGCGGCAGCGACAACAAGTGGACCGACGATGACCCCGCCGCGGCTATGATCGGATCGATTCTCGTTCCCAACGGAAGCTTCGACGACCATGTGACCACCAACGGTCGTGTGTACGTGGGCGAAGACTTCATGATGAACAACCCTATGGTCGCGTACAACTTCACAAATCTCGAGGGTGACTCGGCTTCCGTCATCGATATGGACCAGGAGCGTCACAACTTCCCGTGGTCTGGCTCGTATACACCGGACGGTTCCTCCATTGCATGGAGCAAAGTGGACTCTGTTGATTCCACGCCGCTAAAAGGTTCGGCATGGGCTATCTATGGTTCTGTCTCGGATGCCGTCGATGGCAAAGACCCTATTGTGAAGGTGATTGACGGTAGCGAAAATGATTACGCTTCGGGTGATGGCGAGCTTCAGTTCAACTATCTGAACCAGAAGGCCGATCCGAGTAAGGAGATCTCGGATTCTAATCAGGCATTCACCTATTACATCAAAGAGGTGACGGCGCCGGAGGGTTACCAGGTTTCGGACAAGATCTACTACGCAACCATGAACAAAGCTGGTGAGTCGGTGAACTATGTCCAGGGCTACGTGGACACGAACGGAACGCAGCATCCGTTCGACTCTTCTAACGACTCTTCTAACCCCAAGGGTGCTATCGCCAACACCAAGATTGCCGGTACGGTGTCTTGGGCCAAGGTGGAGAAGGACGATGCAGAACACACTCCATTGGCTGGTTCCGAGTGGAAGCTTGCGAAACTGGGTGCCGATGGCTTGATTGAGGCGCAGTCCTGGACCGTGAGTGACCAATCGACTCCGAGCGAAACCACTTGGGCAGACACCGACACCGCGCCTGGCAAGTTCACGCTCGAGGGTCTGCTGCCGGGTACGTACACGCTTGTTGAGACCCAAGCTCCGCTTGGCTACAACTTGAACAATACGGTTTATAAGTTCACGGTGTCCAATGAGAACGGCTCCACTACGTGGGCCGAGGACAAAAAGCTGACTTTCGACGAGGGCGGCAACGCGTACATCTCCGATTCTCTCGCCACCACGTCCGTGACGATCCCGGTGACCAAATCTGTTCGCAATACGGATTGGCCGAAGGATTCCAGCGGTAAAAAATACGTTGCGTTCGACTTCAGCATCGAGGCTACGGGGCCAAATAAGGATAGCGCGCCTAAGCCTGACCCGAAGCTTATTTCCGTCGCTCCCGCAGACTCTACCAAGGTCAACGACATCGAGGCATCTTTTGGCGAAATCTCGTTCTCCAAAGAGCAACTCGTCACGAACGACGCTTCGAACCCGACTGGCGCCAAGACCTATACCTACACGGTGAAGGAGGTCGCGCCTACCACCGGTGCCATCGACAAGCTCCGCTACTCCAAGGCCGAGTACCAGGTGGCCGTTACGGTAAAGGCCGCCACGGTCGATGGCAAGCGCTCCGGCCTCACCACCTCCACCACGGTCACGCAGGTGAAGGACGACATGGGCAACGCCCTGGGTAAGGACGGGCAGGGCGTCGAGGTTCAACCCTCCGCCGCCGCGCCCGACGCCATCCCCGCTTCCACCTTCACTAACGTGAAAGTCCTCACGGACCTCCCGCTCACCGGCGCGGGGTGGACCGAAAACTCCATGCTCCTCGTGGGCGCCGGTCTCATGCTTCTGGGCGGCATCGCCGCGGGAGCGTATTGGTTCGCTACAAAGCGCCGCCAGGACGATTCGTCCGATGGCGCTGGTAGATAGATGTTTATGAATGTCGGGCTCATTTCTGAAAGGGGAATCATGAACCGATTCGTACAAAAGCTGATCGCCGGCGCCGCCGCCGTAGCGATCGCCGTAACCGGCCTGGTGGGCGGTGCGTCCACGGCCAAGGCTGTGGATCCCGTACAGCCGACGGAGGGCACCATCACTATCACCAACGCCTCCAACGATAATGCAACGCACAAACTCGACGGCTGGAAGCTCGCCTCGCTGAAAAACGTTGACTCCGCCGACGGCAAGCTCACGTTCCTCATCGACACCAATAACGAGCTTGTGGGCGAGATCGAGGCCTCGATGACCGAGGCTCAGCGCAAAGAGTACGAGGCAGACCGCAACTACTACAACGCTGCGGGCGACAAAGACAACAACCCGATCGGCTGGCTTGTTGCCAACAGCTTCAAGAACAGTACTCCCGAGAATTCCAATCCGTGGGGTGGAGATTCGTCAGCGCTGCGCACGTTCGCGACGACGCTCTCCAAGAAGCTCGCGGACAATGACACCACGGCTACTAAGACTGGGTTCCAGAGCAGTGTCGCCGGTTCCGAGAACGCCTGCGAGCAGGGCCTGTGGCTCCTGAAGGACACTACGGGCGATCCGACAACGCAGTCCATCCCCATAATCGTCGCCACCAAGCTTGCCGACTATTCCACGGAGACTGCCAACTGGGGCAGCGTCACGCTGAAGATGAACGTGCCGACCGTTCACAAGAAGATCAGTAGCTCTGTTACCGGCACCGTTGCAAGTGATTACTCCAAGGCTGACGCCCGCATCGGCGGCAAGGTCGAGTATGAGCTCAGCTCCGACATTCCGACCTACACCGGCTACGACATCACCAACCCTCACCGTGTGTTTAAGCTTATCGATACCGCTTCCAAGGGCCTGACGGCTGGCACTAGCTCCGTGAAGTCCGTCACCCTGAAGAAGGCTGGCCAGGATGACGTGGCTCTCACTGAGGGCGCCGATTACACCGTTGGCACTGCTGCCTACAACGGTACCGACTCTGAGTATACCGGCGGCACTGTGACCACCATCGACCTGGAGAAGTACGTCAACATGGCCGATGGCTCCAAGTCCAAGGCTGATGGAAAGATCCTCGAGGGCTACACCGTCGTCGTTAAGTTCGAGGCTACCGTCAACAAGGACGCGAAGATCGCTTCCGTGGGCAACCCCAACTTAGTTGAGCTCGAGTACTCCCGCACGCCCGGTAACGAGTCCACCAAGATCACCGGCCCTACTGTTCGCGTGTACACCTACGACTTCGGCATCCTGAAGACCGACATGGCCGGCAACCCCATCAAGTCCACCAAAGATCTCACGGGTGCTCAGTTCGTCATCGCTCGCGTGAACGACGATGCTGAGACTTTCATGGCCAAGAATGCCGATTCCGGCGCTTGGTCTGACCTTGAAGCAAGGCCGAATGTTGACGCAGAAACCGGCGTGTTCACCACCGATGCCGACGGCAATATCTCCATGAAGGGTCTGCCTGCTGGTACATATCACGTCTACGAGATCAAGGCTCCGACCGGTTATACCAACATCGGCCTGCCTGACTTTACCTTCGCTATTGGTGCTACCTTCTCTGGGACGCCTGAAACGGCAACCGTGTCTTACAACAAGAAAACCGGCGATGATCGTATCTCCGTTGGGACCAGCGATGGCCAGGCTACGGTTAAGAACGCCAAGAACCTCACCGAGCTGCCTATGACCGGTGACTTGGGCATCAAGGTTTTCATCACCGTGGGCGTGCTGCTCATGGCTGCTGGTGCCGCCTTCGCCCTGAGTGCACGTATGCGCTCTTGATTCCCTAGCTTGATGACGCGGCGAGCGGGCGATCGTCGTCTCCTATCAGCGCCTGCGCGCCGCGTTCTCATACTCCCTTTCGCCGCACCCCGTCGCGCTTGGACACGCGGCGGGGTCGGTGCTTTGACCGTGCCCTCGCACCCACACCACCGGAGGTGAACCACATGGAGGCAATCAAGCCCGTATCGACGATGCGCACGCCGAGCGGCGGTTCGAACCCGGCTTCCCCCAGCCGACGTAAACCGCCCCTCGCCCTGCGCCTGCTTTCCCTTCTGTGCTTTGTCGCCGGCTTTGTCATCGTGGCCACGCCCCTCGTCCTGCGCGCCATGTCCCAGGCCGAGCAGACTGCCGCCGTAACCGCCGCCGCCAACACGGTGGATGGCTGGCCCTATCCGCAAGCGGAGGAGGCTCTTGCGGACGCGCGCACCTACAACGAGCAGTTGGCCGCCGGCGGTCAGGACGTCATCGGCGAGGTTGTGGACCCGTTCGGTAGCACCTCCGGCGCCTCCACCGCAACGGGTGCCAAGGACTCCATCGCCTCGCAAGACACCACGTACCAGGGCCTGCTCGACGCGGGTTCGGGCCTTATGTGCTCGGTGCGCATTCCCAAGATCGACGTGAACCTGCCCGTGTACCATGGCACCTCCAACGAGGTGCTCGCCGCGGGCGCCGGCCACCTGTACGGAACGTCGCTGCCCGTGGGCGGCGAGAACACGCATGCCGTGCTCACCGGACACCGTGGCGTGCCGGGCTCGCTCCTGTTCACGCGCTTGGATGAGCTTCAGGTGGGCGACTCGTTCTACATCGAGGTGATGGGCGAAGAACTGGGCTACAAGATCGACCGCATAGACGTGATCGAGCCCGACGACGACTCCAAGTTGCGCGTGACCGCCGGCGAGGACCGCGTGACGCTCATGACCTGCACGCCCTACGGCGTGAACTCGCACCGCCTGCTCGTCTCGGGCGTGCGTGCAAGCATTCCGGATGAGGTTCCCGTGCCCGAGGAGGCACAGGGCGTCAACACCACGGCCGTGGCGCTGGGCGTTTTGGGTGCTCTGCTGGCCATTGTGATTGGGCTTTTCATGGCCGGGCACGTGCGCAAGAAGCGGCGCGCGGCTCAGCGTGCGGCCGTTGCCGCCGCGGTGACGCTGGACGCCGACGCGACTGGTGGCGATGACGGAAACGGGTGGACCGTGGGAGCCTCCAGGCCTGCAGCCCCCTTCGTCTCCTCTGCTTCAGACCCTTTGGCTTCCCCCGATTCCGATGCTGAGTCTCCCGGCTATCGCGGGCGGCACCTGCGCTAGCGCCCGCGCTCGACGACATCCTCGCACGGCTATGGCGTCTCCGCATAGCTTGATCAGTTCATTTTTAACATCTGAGGCGTATTTCTGGAGCGTTTCCCCTCACCATAAATTACCCTTGGCATACTTGCACGAACATCTGCTCGTGCTACACTTGCAATTGCTGTTTCAGGGCGGGGTGGAATTCCCCACTGGCGGTAAATCGGGCGGTGCCAAAGGGGTGCCGCGGCGCAGGCGAGGTGCCTGTGTTCGAGCCGATGAGTCCGCGACCCGTGTGTGCGTTGGTTCGCATGCCGGCTGAACTGGTGAGATTCCAGTACCAACGGTTAGAGTCCGGATGAAAGAGGCAGGTGATCTTATGTCTGAACAGTCGCAGCATATCCATTTTGAGAATACGAATAGGTGGAGCACCAAACAGCTCGTTACCATGGCGCTGATGTGCGCCTTGGGTGCCCTGTTTATGTATGTGCAGCTGCCCATCCTTCCCTCGGCGCCGTTTTTGACGTATGACCCGTCGCTGGTGCCGGCGATGGTTTGTGGATTTGCCTATGGTCCCGGTGCCGGTACTGCTGTTGCCGCCATGGCGATTGTGATCCATGCGCTTACCACGGGTGACTGGGTCGGCGCGCTTATGAATTTGGTTGCGACGCTGGGCTATATCCTGCCCGCGGCCATCGTCTATCAGAAGATGCACACCTACAAGGGCGCTGTGATCGGCCTGGCGCTCGGCGTTGTTGCCGCTACGGCGCTGTCTATGGTCGCAAACCTTACCATTGGCGTATGGTTCTGGTATGGCTCGGTCGATGTCATTGCCCCGCTCATGCTTCCCGCCGTGCTGCCGTTCAACCTTATCAAGACGGTGCTTAACTCGGTGCTTACGCTTGCCGTGTATAAGGCGGTCTCCAACCTTATTACGCCCAAGAAGGACCAGGTCAAAGGCCGCGCATGATTGAGTGTCGGGGCGTTTCCTTTAGCTATGACGGTGCCGCGCCGGCGCTTGACGGTGTCAATCTGAACATCGGGGACGGCGAGTTTTTCTGCATCCTCGGTGGCAACGGGTCGGGCAAGTCGACCTTCGCTAAGCATCTGAATGCGCTGCTGCAGCCCGATGCGGGCACAGTGCGCATCAACGGCATGGACGCATCCGACCCCGAGCTGGTCTACGACATTCGTTCGACCGCGGGCATGGTGTTTCAGAATCCCGACGATCAGCTGGTGGCAACGCTCGTCGAGGACGATGTTGCCTTTGGCCCCGAAAACCTTGGGGTGCCATCGGCGCAAATTGCGCAGCGCGTACGCGAGGCGCTGAAGGGCGTGGGCCTGGTAGGCTTTGAACGCCACGAGACCCATGCACTTTCGGGTGGCCAAAAGCAGCGCGTGGCGCTCGCCGGCGTGCTCGCCATGGAGCCGCGCGTGCTTATTTTGGACGAGGCGTCCTCGATGCTCGATCCGCGCGGGCGCAAGGGCCTTATGAAGGCCTGCCACGCGCTGCACGAACGCGGCATGACCATCGTGATGATTACGCACTTTATGGAAGAGGCCGCTGAGGCCGATCGCGTTGCTGTCTTCCAGACGGGCCGCGTTGCCATGCTCGGTACGCCCGAGGAGATCTTGACGCGGGCGGACGAACTCGCGCGGCTGAACCTGGATATGCCGGCATCGTGCTGTCTTGGCAGGGCGCTTCGCGCGAAGGGCGTGCCCATTTGCGCACGGGTGCGCGAGGCGGATATGGTCGCCGATATAGCGCAGGCTTATACCAAGCGGAGTAGGACAGGCATCGCCGGGCGGCCTTTCGCATCCGATTCTCGTATTCCCGACAACGTCTCCTCTGCAATCGATGGCGCAGACGCGCTGGAGCCCGTCATCGAGATTTCGCACCTTTCGTATAGCTATTCGCTGAGCGCCCGCGAGCGCCGTCGCTGGCATAAGCGCTCGGCCGCTGCGGGCAAATCGAACAAACAGGCTCTTTGGGGAAACGACCCTAGCAGTCCGTGGGCACTGCGCGACGTGTCTTTGACGGTGCGCCGCGGCGAGTTCCTGGGGCTAGCAGGCCATACCGGTTCGGGTAAATCCACACTGGTCCAGCACCTCAACGGATTAATCCGCCCGCAGGAGGGGAGCGTTTACGCGCTGGGGCTCGACCTATCAAGCAAGAAAGACGCCGCCGCGGTTAAGGCAAAGGTCGGCGTGGTGTTTCAGTATCCAGAGCGTCAGCTGTTTGCCGAGACCGTGGCACAGGACGTGGCATTTGGTCCGCATAACCTTGGCTTGTCGCAGGCCGAGGTTGCCCGCCGCGTTGAGTCATCGCTCGCGCGCGTGGGCCTCGACCTGGCCACGGTGGGCGACAAGAGCCCCTTTGAGCTTTCGGGCGGGCAGCAGCGGCGCGTGGCGTTTGCCGGCGTGCTTGCCATGGAGCCCGAGGTCCTGGTACTCGATGAGCCCATGGCGGGGCTCGATCCGGCGGCGCGCAGTGACTTCCTGGAGCTCATCGATCGACTTCACCATGGGGGCCTGACCGTCGTCATGGTCTCACACAGTATGGATGACCTCGCCAATTGCTGCGACCGTATTGTCGTGATGAACGAGGGCACGGTGTTTGCCGAGGGAACCCCCGCGCAGGTGTTTGCGCATGCCGATGAGCTCAAGTCGATCGGCTTGGGTGTTCCCGCTGCCCAGCGCATGGCGCTGGCGCTTGCGAAGGCAGGCGTGCCGCTGCGCTTTGACGGCCTCTATACGGTTGAGTCGCTGGCCGACGAGCTGGCAGATTTGCTGATCGGTCGCTCAGACGGTCCTTCTAACGTCGCGGACATTGCTAAATCCAAGACGATCGCGCGAGAGGAGGGCTGCTAATGGAGGCGTTTTCGTTTGGCAGCTACTATCCCGGCGATAGTGCAATTCACCGCCTGGACCCGCGAACTAAGTTGCTCTTGGGCTTTGTGTTTCTGATCACGACGCTCACGGTCAGTAGCTTCCGCGGACTGGTCCCGGTCGCAATCTTCGTTGTCCTGATCTATACCGTGTCTCGGGTGCCGGCTCGTCGCGTCCTGTCATCGATGGCGCCGCTGCTGGCGATCGTCGCGGTGGTCGCGGTGCTCAACCTGTTTTCCGACCAGAGCGGGCGCATCCTGTGGCAGCTCGGCTTTTTGCAGATAAGCGAGGGCTCGCTGCATTCCGCTGCCTTTATGGCGTGCCGCCTGACCTTGATGATGGCCGGTATGAGCGCTATCACGCTCACCACACCGACGCTCGACCTCACCGCGGGCTTCGAGCGCCTGCTCGCGCCGTTTGCGCGTGTGGGACTTCCTGCGCACGAGCTCGGCATGATCATGGGCATCGCGCTGCGCTTTATGCCGCAGTTTGCCACCGAGATGAAGCAGACGGCCGATGCGCAGACAAGCCGCGGTGCGCGCGTGACGGGAGGCCCGCTCGGCGGCGTTCGTATGCTTGGCAGTGTGGCGATTCCGCTGTTCACGGGTGTGTTCCGTCATGCCGAGACGTTGTCTGCCGCCATGGATGCCCGTTGCTATCATGGCGAGCAGGGACGCACGCGTCTGCATGCGCTTGCATTTGGCCGCGGCGATGCGTTGGCGGCGGTGGTGACGGCGTTGCTGCTCATCTGCGTCATCGTCATCAATCTTAAACTTGTTTAGGCGCGATTCGAGCGCAGGAAAGGGGTCCCTATGACCGACAACGACCGCACGGCGCAGCTCGAGCGCGCCTGTTCGTATCTTAGGCGTATTCCGGCGTGGTATCTCGCCACGATCGACGTGACGGACGGATATCAGCCGCGCGTGAGGCCGTTCTCGTTTGCCATGGTCGATGATGGCAAGCTGTGGTTTTGCACCTCGCGCGATAAGGACGTGTGGGCCGAGCTCAGCGCGAACCCCAAGTTTGAGGTTTCGGGTTGGAAACCGGGGGAGTGTTGGATTGTGCTGACTGGCGAGGCCGCGCTCGAGGACGACGCGGTCGTGAGCGACCGGGTGCGCCAAGCCGGCTTTAAGCACATGGTGGGCATCGGCGAAGACCACGAGGGTGCCAACGACGGCCGCCTTGCGTTTTTCTCGGTGCGCAATATCGCCGCCCGCTTCTGTGATATCGACGGCAGCGAGGAGCGCCTGGAGCTTAAACCCTAGGGTAGCTAAAGCAGCCCCGACCCAAAAAGACTAGTGCCAGGAGGACACATGGACGGATTGAATACGGTGTTGGAGTATCTGGACAAGGTGATTCAGACGACAGAAGCCATCCGTAATCAAGTGGAAGGTGAAGCCCGTTTCGGTAGGGCGTACTATCACTTTATGTTGTTGACGCAGTATTGCTTGTGGGGGGACGATAAGCCGGGTATCGGTTACCGGGACAATACCACGACGGGAGAGGTTCCCGGACGGGAAACGGTAGCTTACACGCTGGAACACATCTATGAGGATTTGAGACTGGCGGAAGAAGCGTTGATTAAAGCGGGACGCACGACGTTTGACCGGACACATAATTTTCGTCCGACTGTGCCGACGCTGCAAGCGTTTCGGGCGCGGGTTGCCCTGTATCGGGGGGATTATGAGTTGGCATTGTCGAATGCAACGGAAGCGTTGAAAGCACATAGTACGTTAGTGGATTTTAAGGATGATCCCGACTATGAACTGGAACCGTGGTGGTTCATTAATGTGTTGGATTAAGAGGGGGAGGTTGTGGATGTCATTGAAATAAGTTCGATGTTTGCATTGGACGACATGGATACAGAGG
>ENA-OUQH01000891-OUQH01000891.1-human-gut-metagenome-genome-assembly--contig:-NODE-891-length-20952-cov-4.432119_pt1 | contig 20952 bp, 37 predicted proteins | sample MGYA00237948_ERZ548828 | MGnify/ENA primary metagenome ERZ548828 (study PRJEB26490, sample SAMN05194711) | human gut metagenome | biome: terrestrial biome; feature: human-associated habitat; material...
GCCATGTCGATGTTGCCCTCCCGGAAGTCATTCTCCTCCCGAAGATCGCAGAGGGCATCGATCTCGCTAATCCTCGCCAGCACTTCGCGAACTGTCATCCCATACCCTCCCTTCGCCGCACTATACCCAGCCGCAGTAATATCTCAGCCATGACAGCCTTCCGCACGGCCAGAAACCCGTCCATCCTGTCGTTTCGGCACAGATAGGCCAACTTGTTGGCGGCGTTCCGGCTCCAGCCGAGAGCCATCATTTTTTCCACAAAGCGTTTTCGGGTCATTTCTCCTCCTTCACCAAATCGTTCGGCGTGATGCCCAGCGCCTCGCACAGGGCCACGGCAGTGTGCAGGGACGGCATATTCTTGCCCAGCTCCAGACCATAGATCGTGTAGGCGCTGACGCCGGAGACGGCGGCAAGCTGCGAGGCGCTGAGCAAGCGGGCCTCGCGAGCCTCTCGCAGCCGTATGCCTACGAGCACGGGGTCACGTGTCATCGCGGCAGCTCAACTCCTTTCCCAGCGGCGCGGGCGGCAGGGACATCCAGTGGGTAACGATGCCGTCCAGATCATATTCGTTAGCGTTTTCATTCCAGCTCCACGCGCGGAAGAACCAGCTTGCCTCCACAACAACGCTATCTCCCCAGATCCTCTCATCGCTCGGCTCGCAGGAATCATCGCAGTGGACAATGTATGACCCATTTTTACTCGGCAGCCGCTCCGTCACCGGGATCCACCGCTGCTTCTCCCGCAGCCCATACAGGCCAGTGAGCCGGTCTCCACCTTCAGCCGCTTCAAGTCCGCCAGCAGGCTATTCACTCTGTCTGCCATCTTCACATACGCCTTCCAGCTTATCCAGCGCGGCGCACTGGTCGCGGGTCAAATCAATCGCCGTTATCGCTCTCCTCCTTTTCCACCTCCGGCAGCCGCAGCCACCGGATCACTGTCATGCCGATCTTCTTATCCAGATTTTTGAACATCCACGCGCCGCCCAGCCAGCGCAGGAAGCAGCGCACGGGCTTCCCACCGTCGCCGGGATCTACGTCCGCGACGACCTCACATTCCTCAGGCGGCGTCAGACCGCCGGGCATCCACGCCGCCAGCACCATCTGGCCCGGCTCCGCCGCCGCGGGCCGCAGCTGATCCGTCAGCCCCAGCAGGTAGTCGGTGGAGCAGTGCAGCGTCTGCGCCATGCTGGTCAAGTCCTTCGTCCGGTACGGAATGATCTCGCTCAGCCCGTAGTTGCTCATGTCCTCCGGGATGTCGCCCTGCGAGATTTTCCTCAACACCCCAACTTTGGTCAGAGACGAGTAGGCGGATTCCAACTTCGTGTCGTCGTCCAGCCCTGCTGCGTCGGCGGCCCGGACGATCCGCGCCGCGTCCGCCATAGCCTTCTGCACGGCTTTGCTGCGGGCTTTGGTGGTCTCCCGCGCCTCGTTGTCCTTCTGCTTGGCTTTGGCCGTCTCGTAGACGGCGCGGGCCTTGGCGCACATCTCCAGACACACAGCACCGTAGGAGCCGGGACGATGCGCGCCACCTCTGTCGCACTCCACACAGCATTTCGCCCCGCCGCAGCGCTCCCAGCTGTCGCACGTCAGGTCATGCCGGAAGAACTTGTCCTGATGGGTGCAGGCTCCGCCGCCTGGGCACCGGAAAGCCACCGTGCAGTAGTCGCGCTGTCTGGACTCCATTCGCTCGCCCATGGCGCGGATGGCGTTGGCCGTGGGCGTTTTCTTGGGGCAGACCCGCTTGATCCGCTCCTGCACCTCCTGTGGCAGACCGGCCAGTGCGTCGGCGGTGTCCTCCGGCAGATCGCCGGCGTCCCACAGGGGCTTGTAGCAGGGGGAAAGGTGCGCCTCGATCTTCTTCAGCCGCCCCAGCTTGGCCCGCTTAATGTTGCAGGCCTCCGCCACATGGTCAATCATACGGCCGGGAAACTCATAGCCCTGCTCCTTCAGCTGGTAGAAAATTTCCTCCAGCCGCGCGGCCTGTTTGCCAATCTCCGCGTTGGTCAGCACGCGGGTGTGGGCGTTGGCGAAGATCAGCTGCATCTCGTAGACCAGGGCGTTCCCGCCTGTCTTCCGGATGCACGGCACCTGCCGGAACCGCTCCTTGCCCTCGTCCACCAGCAGCTGCAGCGCCGCCCGGCGCCGGTGGCCGGAGATCAGCACCACATGGCCGTCCTCGCCGGGCCGCACCAGCAGCGGCTGCTGCAGGCCCACCGTCTCGATGTCGCCGGCCAGATCGGGGATGTTCCGCAACTCGTAGAAATTGCCGGGGTCGCTGTCGATCAGGTCGATGTCGATGTACTCGATCTGATCGCGGCCCTCCGTTCCCGGATCGGGAACATCGCCCGCCAGCGCCCGGGTCAGCTCGCCCAGGTCGAACTTTTTGGAAGCTTTACCGGCCATCCGGATCACCTCCGTCCATTTTTGCGCCGCAGTTGGGGCAGTAAGCCTCCTTCCAAAGCAACTCCTTCTTGAAACAATTACAGCAGACGCTACATCTCAAGGCGGCGTTCGGCGTCCTGATAAGCTCGTTCCCACCGCCATCTAGCTCAACCCAGTCCGCTTCTTCCCACCGCCCATGCACCACCGGCGCCACATCTGCAGAAGGAATGAGGCTCTTGTCGTTAAGCACACGCCGGACGAAAGCCTTGTATTTCTCCGGCAGGTTGCCGTCGCACAGTTCAAATTCCACCTTACTGCGGCTCACAAAATCCGCCATCAGCCCGTCACCTCCTCGCCCAGATATTCCCTGACCCACGCCCGGTAGTCCTGCGCCGCATTGCTGCGGGGACTGTACTCGTCCAGCGGCTGCTGGGCCATGGTGGAGCCGTCCACCGGGCTCGACCACCGGATCACCGTGTCGAACACTTTCAACCCCCGTGCGCTCCGCAGCACCTGCTCACCCGTCAGCACGGCGTTATCTTTTCGCCACTGGGTGATCAGCACGCCGTCAATGGCGTCGCTGCCCGCCGTCCGCATAGAGCGCAGCTGTGCCCGCAGCTTGGCCACGCCCCGCAGGGAGAAGCCGTCCACCTTGGTGGTCACCACCACGCCCTCCGCGGCGTTCAGGGCGGCCACGCTGCCGGCGCTGAAGCCGGGCGGGCAGTCAAAGATCATGTAATCCACGCCATCTTCCGCTGCCGCATCCCGGAAGTCCTCAAACGGCTTGATGGACACGCTCTGCCCCAGCTTGATGGCGGCAATATCCAGCCCGTACAGGGACGAGTCAGCCGGCAGCAGCGACACCAGACCGTCGCTGCCCAGCGGGATCACGTTGTCGCTCCACAGCGGCTCAGCGCCGCCCATCAGCAGGTCGGTCACCGTAATGCCGCCATCCTCCAGCGCGTCCAGCGCCGCCTCCTGCAGGTAGAACTCCGTCAGATTGGCCTGACCGTCGCAGTCCACCAGCACCACCGACTTACCGGCCCGCCGCAGCACGTCGGCCAAATTGAGGGCCGTGACCGTCTTACCCACGCCGCCCTTCAGGTTCATGATTGCTATCGTTCTCATTCAGCATCATCCTTCTTTCTGCCCGGGTGAGCCATATGCTCTCCCGGTATGTATAATTTTTCGTGCGCCGCTCCACCACCGCGAAGCGCAGTTCCGGATGGATCCACACCAACCGGCCCGGCACGGGCTTGCTCTTGATCTCGCCCGTCACGCCGGCGCGGTTGCAGTACGGCACAAACATGATCTTGTCGCCGATTTCCATCGGACACCTCCTCAATTCGCCCCGCCAGCCGTTCCAGCTTGTATTGGCGGTACTTGTCCACAGTCCCCTTGCAGTCAAACAGAATCACCAACTGCTGAAGCATGATCTGCACGTCGGCGACCTCCTCTGCAATGGCTTCCACGTTGTCCCGGCCACGACAGCGCTTGCAGAGTTCTTTTGCCAGTTCGCTCATTTCCTCGATGGCCATTGTCATCTGCGCCCTTTCCCCGAATGCCTCCAGCGCTGCACGGCAGATTTTGTCACCAGACCCCCCCCCATTGGCCCACCGCAGCGCTTCTATCTCCCGCTGCTGGTTCTCGATCAGGTCAGCGGCGGCCGGAGCCAATACTTTACGACACGGTTCACGGCTTATCTCGTTCATTGGGCAATCTTCTGCGCAGTCTCGCCCCGGTTCTGCACAGCACCGCAGCGCGGTCACGATCTCATCTCTTGTCATGTCATTCCTCCTCTCACACCGCCACGCAGTCCATCAGCTGCGCCATTGTCGTTATCGTCACGCCGCACTCGTCCTTCAGCACGTCCTTGATGTGCTTCCGCTTGATGCGGCCTTCGTTTATCTCCTCTGCCAGCTTTTCCAGGCACTCATACAGATACGCGATGCTCTGCGTGTCCCGGCTGTCCGATGTCTCCTCAAAACGGCATGGTGCCGTCGTCCTCGACTTCCTCAAGCTTCACCTGCCCCGGAACGGGATCGCCGCGCTTGGCGGCCCGCTGGGCCTGTCTGGCCTTGGCCAGATCGGAAAATTTGCGCATCAGGGCCCGACCATCCGGCCCGGCCATGACGGACATTCGCTGCTTAGCGCCGTCAAAATGCATCGGGATAGGCAGCAGCAGCCGCCCCTCCTTCTGCTTGACCAGCTTCAGCAGGCGCATACCATCCGCCTGCTCCTGATCGCCCACCTCGAAGCCGTAGCACTTTCCACCCACCTCCGGCTTGTAGAGCATCATGATGACGTCAGCGTCCTGCTCCAGCTGGCCGGTCTCCTTCAGATCGTGCATGGTGGGCTCGCGCCATTTGCCCTGCTTCTCCGGGCGGGAAAGCTGTGCCAGCTCCACCACCAGCGTGCCGCTGTTCTGGGCAAACATGTGCATGGAGCGGGACACCGCGGCCATGGCCTGTGTCTGTCCCAGCCGGGGATCCGTCTCCGGCGCGATCAGCTGCACGTAGTCGACGAAGATGATGTCGAAGTCATACGACCGGCTCACCGCCTGAATGCGGGAGGCCGTCATGCCGGAGCCCCGGATCAGCGTCAGGCGACGTCCTGTGAAGTCCCGGCCGCCCTCGGCCACCCGCTGCCAGTCGCCCTCCTTCAGCTGCTGCCGCTTGATGGCCGTGAAATCCACGTCGATAGCGGCGGACACCAGACGGTCGGTCAGCTTGGCCGGATTGGTCTCCAAGCTGAAGAAGCCCACGTTGTAGGTCTTGGACATGTGATAGGCCATTTGCAGCGCCAGCAGCGTCTTGCCGCTGGAGGGCTCGCCGCCCACGATTACCACGTCGCCCTGCTCGGTGAATGTGACGGCGTCCAGCTCCCGGATGCCGTAGCTGACATAGACCCGCTTCTCGGCGGCGTCCTGCGCCTCCATGAAGTGCCGATAGGCGTCCGTCATCGTCCACGCCTCGACGCCCCGGCTGGCGGAAAGCATCTCGCCCAAAGCGGCCACCTTGCTGCGGCAGCCCTCCAGCGTCGGCTCGGCCATCAGGTCGTGAGCCGTGTCCCGGATGCGGGCCATGACGGCCTGATCATGCATGATGGTGGCATATTCCCGCCAGTTGGCGGTGGTAGGCACGACCTCCATCAGCTGGAGGAGCCTCTGTTCACATTCCGGGCCGATCTTGCTGCGGATCGTCACCGGATCCACCGGCTTGTCCTCCAGCAGCAGCGCCCGGGCCGCCTGATAGATCCTGCGGTTGGCGGCGTCGCAGATGTCTGCGGCGTCTACCGCTGCCAGAATAGGCGAGGCCAGCCGCTCGTCCAGCAGCAGCGCACCGATGACGGCGTTCTCCGCCTCCAGCCAGCGCTGGGCAGGCATCACGTCGGCCACTCGTCATCCCTCCAGTCGTAGTCCATGGTGGGGGCGTCAGGAGCGGAATGCTGCGCCGCCTGCGTGGCCTGCGGCACCTCCGGCATCTCCAGCACGCCGCCGTTGCGGCGGATGGCATTGAGCCAAACGGACACGGTCTTGACGCCGTAGCCTCTGGCGTACTGGTCGTCGTATCTGAGCTTCAGCTTGAGCCATATCCCCATGTCGCGGATCAGCTCCGGCGAAGGCTTCAGTGCGTTCCAGGCGCGGCGGGCATCGCCCTTGTCGCCCTTGCTGGTCTTGGTCACGGAGCCGTCTGAGCCGACCTTCTCGATCACGGGGTAGAAGTTCCACAGGCCCTCGAACCGTTCCGGCTCCCATTCTGCCTTTTGGCCACGCTTCCCCCTCTGGGGGGTAAGGGGGGTATTATTCACTGTATTATTCAACATATTATAGACTCCGCAGTTTTGCGGAGACCCCCTCCGCAATTTTGCGGAGACCCCCTCCGCAATTTTGCGGACACCCCCCACAGCCACACCGGCGTAAATCCGCCGCTCAGTCCCGCCGCCGCAGGGAGCCATCTCTACTTCGATGTGACCGGCGTCCCGCAGGGCGGAGACCAGCCGTGTCACCGACTTGGTGGCCCAGCCGAACAGTTGGGCAAAGTACTCGTTGGAGGCCCAGCAGTAGCCCTCGTTGTTGCACAGGGCCGTGATCTCGCCGTAGAGCAGTTTGGCGTTGGCGGGGAGGTCATCGTCATAGCGCACGTCGGCCGGGATCACCGCCCAGTACGCCGGACGCTCTAAATTTTCTGCCATTTTCCCAAATTCCCCCTTGCCAGTTCAGGTAATTTCTGCTACAATGATAGTGTTCTCATTTGGCAGAACTCGTTCTGCATGACCGCTTTTCGGTGCCAGCCGAAAGGCGGTCTTTCTTTTTGCCCAGCGATTCCGCCAGCGTGACCGTCGCCGAAGCCATCGTCCACGCGCCCACGACAACCGCCGCGTAAAGGATGAAGTCACCCACACGTCTCACCTCCTTTCACATGCTCCTTCCTGCCGCCCTCTAACGGCTGTTTTCATGCCGAGATGAACTGCATCACCTCGTCTGCACTGAACCGCAGGTGCCGGTTCAGGAGCCGAACGTCGGCTACCGTCCACCCGCCGGTGTTCATCTTGGTGCTCATGGTTGACTCGTTCATCCCGATTTTCCGGGCCAGCGCTGCCTGAGACGGGATGTCCCGCTCCGCGCACTTCATCCGGATCATGCGGCTCTGCTTTTTGGCCCGCTCCTGGCCCTCATCCCGCAGCAGATTGACCTTCGGCATGGTTACACCTCCTCCGTATACATCAGGGCCAGCGCGGCCTTGATGATGTCCGTCAGCTCCGCCGTGATGGCCAGAAACTCCGGCCGCTCCTCGTCGTCGATCACGCCGTCCTCGGCAATCTCTAATAGCCGGTTGTCCCGGTGGCTCTCGGCAAACCGCATGATCCGTCGCACCAGCTTGATGGTGGCCGTCTCCAGCCGCTCCGGCCGGGCCTCCTGCACGCACTCCGGCAGCAATGCGCCGAACGCCTGTAAGTGCTGCACGCCGAGAAACTGCGTGTCGTATACGATGCACATCCGGGCCACCACGTCGCCCGCGGGGACACGTTCTCCGCCCTCATAGGCCCGCAGGCTGGTCAGGCTCACCGCCAATCGCTCCGCAGCCGCTTCCTGGGTCAGACCTGCCGATTTTCGGGCGGTCTGATAGATATTTCTGTTGCTATCCGGCATGGACAAACAACCCTCCTTCCGTTATGCTTGACTTAGGCACTGGCGGAACCCACCAGCTCATCCAGCGAGCAGCCCAGCGCCTTGGCCAGCGCCACCGCCGTCACCAGCGACGGCACCTTGAGTCCGCTTTCGAACCGGTTGATGGCCGCCGCCGTCACATCGCACTGGCGGCCCAGCTCTGACTGGCTCAGGCCCTTGGCCTCACGCCGCCACCGGATGTTGTTGCTTAGTTGCACAATATCACCTACCTTTAACCATGGTTAACTTGACAGGGCGCGAAACGGGTGGTACGATGGGAAAGAAGAAAAAGAATCAAAAGAAAACCATACGTACCACCCGTGTCCCGCGTCCGCGCGCCGGCGCCACCCGGCAGCACAGGGGCGCTTGCTCCTGTGCCACAATACCTGGGGAAAGGGTACACATCAGGCGCGTCACGCCTGCTGTAGCTTAAAAATATCACGATGCTTCGTGATTGTCAACACAAAATCATCACGCACAGTGATTTTTGTGATTGCCAACAAACTTTGTGAGGGAATTTTATGTACGATCCACAAAATGTTGCGTTCCGCATCAAACGGCGCGCCCGCGAGATGCACGTCCCAATGCGGACGCTTTTAGGCGATTGCGGACTTGGCATCAACGCCGTCTCGCAGCTTGCTGGCGGCAGCATCATGTCCTACGTCTCCATTGCCCTGATCGCTGATCGCCTCGACTGTTCCGTGGACTTCCTTCTGGGGCGCACGGAGCGCCCAGAAGTCAGCCGGTAAGAGAGGTATCAGGAAAACACTTTGGGAGGACATTGTCCCGCGGGCCTGTCCGCCCGGGGGATGATATAAGCATAAATCCGTAATCACGGATTGTCAATAGAAAAATGCGTAATTACAGATTATTTGTAATGATGCACAATTTGCATATAGTGTGAGGGCACCATGGATAAGGAAATCTTTGTGCAAAACATAAAAATTTATTGTGCGCTGAAAGGCGTCAAACCCACGGTGGCTTGTCGTGAAAGCGGCGTGGGCACCAGCTTCATCAGCGACATAAACCGCGGGCAGATTCCGTCCGTCGCCAAGGTACAACAGCTGGCGCAGTACCTTGGCTGCACCGTCAGCGACCTGCTGGGCGAAACAAAAGCTGCCGACCAACCGGCCGGCAGCCAAGACATGTTTATGGAGCTGTACAAGAGCCTTCCTCCCGATCGCCAATTGAAGGCATATCTGGAATTGCTAAATCTGCGAGGAAAAGAATAGCTTTACGTTGATTCTCGGGGGATAGTGCGGAGAAAATCTCCAGGGCCTCTGCCATCAGGTATGTACTGTTGTGCTGCTCCATGTCTACTCCTCCGTATAAAAATTTGAAAGGGTGAGATATTTGAAGTTTAGCGAATTTCAGGAATATCAGCAATTCACAAAGCCCGCAGAACTGCATAAGGCCATCAACACGCTGCGCGGTCTGGTGGCCGGGATCAACTCCGACAGCGGCGCCAGCGAAGCGGAAATGGCAGAGCTGACGCACTGGTGTGAGCTGCACTCGCACTTGCGCGACCGCCACCCGTTTTCGGAGCTGCTGCCTGTTATCGATACCGCCTGCGCCGACGGTATCGTAACAGAGGACGAAGCGAAAGACATTCTTTGGCTGTGCAACAGTTTTGCCGACGACAGCCATTACTACGACATGACCACATCCTCCATCCAGTTTCTTTCCGGTCTTGTGCATGGCATTATGGCCGACGGCGAACTGAGCGACAGAGAGGTCGCAGCGCTGTCCTCTTGGGTGAACGCGAACGACTTTTTGGCTGGTACATATCCCTTCGACGAGATTCATGGCATGCTCTGCGCCATTCTGTCGGACGGGAAGATCACCGAGGATGAGCGCAACCAACTCATGGCGTTTTTCAGTAACATCCTCGACTTCACTTCGTCTTTCAACCTAACTCGCGTCAACTTTGATGAATTGCGAGAAAAGTACAGCATCTCCGGCGTTTGCGCCGCCAACCCCAGCATTTCTTTTAAAGGCAAGGCGTTTTGTTTTACTGGAACTTCGCTTCGCGCAAAACGCGCAGAAATCGCAAGCATAGTTACAGACCTAGGGGGAACGTTTTCCGATTCCTTTTCGGGAAAGACTGACTACCTGGTTGTCGGGAATTCCGGCAGCCCGTGCTGGGCATACGCCTGCTACGGGAGGAAAATTGAAGACGCCGTTATGCTGCGACGGGCAGGCGGAAAAGTCATTATTGTCAACGAAATTGATTTTTGGAAAGCAGTAGACGGCCTACCGAAGGAGGGTGCTGTTCATGAATCAGCAGAGTCTGTTTGACACGCTGGAACTCGATGAGACCGCCCTTGAGCGCAAACTGTACAAGAACTGGGAGCCTGTCATATTTAAGGCGTGTGAAAAATACGGTTTGCACCCGGACGATTTCTCCCTCAGAAGGAATAAGGGCTACTCGTCGGTCTATTTTAACGCGGCCCTCGTCGCCCGCCTGCACATCAGGGGTAGAGATCACTACGTCTCTATTCCGTGGTCTTGGAGAGACAGCCTTCCGGAGAAGATAAAAACATCACAGTTGAAAGACGGTCGGGCAAAAATCAGGAAAGCAGACGCGGAGCGCCCAGAGGTCGTATGGGCAATACTCTGCGCGATGGTGCTGCACTTTCCGAAAGAGTACGACTGCTGCTCTCGGTTTGAAGAATGCAGCGACGCCAGACAGTGCACGAACCCTGACCGCACATTCGCCCTTGGCTGCGGCTACCGTAAAATCCTTGCATCCGGAAAAGTGTTTTGCGGAAAGAATCGGAACGTCTAGCCCGTGCCCAACTTGAGCACGAAATGATTTGATAAGGCCCCGCCGTCTCCGCAACGCCGGCGGGGCCATGCATCCGACCCGCGCCACCATCGCTTGCCGGGTGCACGTCCAGCGTAGCAATTTTCGGTCGGGTAGGTCAAGCCCGAATCTTGGCTTTCGACAGGGCTCGACGGCCAAGATTTGGGCCGGGCCGACCCAGAAAGGGGTCGAAGGGGAAAAATGGTACAAAAGTTGCAAGAAAAATGCCGAGAGGCGCGAGACCGTCTCGGCTACACCAACCAGGACATCGCCGATGCAACAGGCATCCCCCTGTCCAGCGTCAAGAACTTTTTCGCGGCCACCAGCAAGGTACCCGGCCTCGTTTACGCCGGGCTGATCTGCAAATTCCTGGGCGTCTCTATCGACGAGTGCCTTTGTATTACGTCCGCCGAGGACGCCGAAGCGCGGCTGCGGCGGCAGCTGAAAGAGGATCATATGAATAGCGAAAACCAGCGCCTGACCGAGGTCAACAGCCTGCGGAAAGAATTGGACAAAAGCCGCCTGTCGACGATCCTTGTCCTGTCCTTTCTGTGTGCCGTCCTCTCGGTGACGCTGATTTTCTATATCGTGATGGATTTCCGCATCAAGGACGCGGGTCTCATCCAGAGCGGCCAGGTGGGCGCCGGCGCGTGGGGCATCATCGCCCTGGTGGCCATCGCCTTCGGCGTCATGTCCTCCGCGCTGTTCTCCGCCCTGCGCTACGCCCGCCGCATCGCCTCGGAGGAGTAGGGAAGGGGAGAGACGTGAAAATACCAAAGGCCACGAAGCTGCCCTCCGGCAACTGGAATATCAACATGATGGTCGACCGCCAGCGGATCTCCATCACCGCCGCCACCAGGAAAGAGGTGGAGCGCCAGGCCGCCGCCATCAAAGGCGGCGCGAAGCTGGCGCCCAAGAGCAGCATGACGGTGGGCGAGGCTATCGACAAGTACATCGAGAGCAAGGATGCCGTCCTGTCCCCGTCTACAGTGGCCGGGTACAGGCGCGTCCGGGCCAACGCCCTCCAGGACTTGATGCCCCGCCCCGTGGACAGCCTGACGGCTCAGGACGTGCAGCGGTCTATCAACCTCATGGCGCGGGATAAGTCCCCTAAGACGGTGCGCAACGCTCACGGCCTCCTAAGCGCCGCCATGGCGGTGTACCGGCCCGACCTGGTACTCAGGACGACCATGCCGCAAAAGCAGCGCTACGACATCGCCATCCCGTCGGACGACGATGTGGCCGCTATCATGCGCTCCGCTCAGGGCGAACCGGCAGAGCTGCCCATCCTGCTGGCCATTTGGCTGGGCCTGCGCATGTCCGAGATCCTCGGCCTCAAGTGGTCGGACGTGGACGGCAGCGTGCTGCACATCCGCCACGCCCTAGTCGACGAGGGCGAGAAGACCACCAAGACCTACGCATCTCAGCGCAATCTGCTGATCCCGGACTACATCGCGGAGCTGCTGGCCCGCGCTCCTCACGACGGGGAACGCATCGTGACCTACACCCGCCGCGGGCTTTACGTCCGCTTCCAGACCATCTGCCGCCGTGCGGGCGTCCAGCACTACCGATTCCACGACCTGCGCCATATTAACGCCTCCGTTATGCTGGCGCTGAACGTGCCCAACAAGTACTCGCAGGAGCGCCTGGGCCACGCCACGGACAACATGCTGCAAACGGTCTATCAGCACACGATGGCCGCTCGGCAGATAGCCGTCGCCGCCAAGCTGGACGACTACTTCAACGCAAAATTACAGATAAAATTACAGACGGAAAATCGAGAAATGCAGTAATATCAACGATTATAGCCGGATTTACACGGGGTTCGAATCCCCGACGGGGCACCAAACGGAAAAACCGAGGAACTATGCGGGTTCCTCGGTTTTCTTGCATTTATGCGGCCTAGGGGGGATTTGCGGCATAGGTCGGCTATGCCGATTTTAAGCCGACCATTTGCAACTTTGGCGCAAAAATTACATATGGATTACAGACGGCAGGGGAGACTACGCTCCCCGATACATCCCCTGCAAGGTCTTGACTTCCGCCGCCTTGTCGATCTGCTTTCGATGCAGATAGTCATAGACGGCTCTCATGCCCTCGGGTGGTTCGCCCTTCTCCTGCCGGTACTGCTCGATCAGCTTCGCCACCTCGGTGTGCAAGATGGTCATGTGCTGCGTCTCTGCGGCGGAGAGATCGAAAAACACCTTCGACAGGTTGGGGTGGGTGTCCTTGTACTCCAGCGCACACTTGGCGTACTTGTGAGCGTCGCCGATTTCTTCGTCGACCATCTCAGACAGTTTCTGGATCAGCTTCATGCCGCACCTCACAGTTTCTCGACCGTGACGGCCAGATTCTCTACAACAGCCTCGGTGCCGCCCAGGATCAGGGACAGGATGCTGCTTTCGCAGCCGCAGGCGTTGCGGATCAGCGCCGTGATGGCAAGATTCAGCGCATCATTGGCGGCGGCAGCAGTTTCTGTCGCGGTCGCGCCGAGGATCTCCACGCCGTCCTTCTGGACAGTCAGAGAGGCGGCTCCTGCGGTGGTGGGTGCTACGGTGGCGCTGACGTTGACCAAATAGTAGCCCTGGCCGCACAGGGTGATGGTGTTGCCGTCCTGCTTGATGTTGCAGCCGAACCGGCGCGTGGTCACGCCGACCGGCACAACGCCGCCCACGGCGATGGTGGGCTTGCTGGTGTTGGTGGTATAGATTGCAGATTTACTCATGATAATTCCCTCCTCAAAATAATACGGGGCAGCTATTGCCGCCCCGCTTGCCTCGCCTGAAAGGGCGTACTGGTTGTTGCAAATTTTCCAACAACCTTACACGTTGCCGCAGCCACAGCCGCCTGCGCAGAAGGGGGACATGCCCGCGTTGTAGGTGTAGCCGTTGGGATAACGGACGACGCCGAACATGCGGTTGTCCATCTCCAGGCTGGCGATGCGGGCGGACTGCTCCGCGATCCGCTGCTCCAGCTGGGACTTCTCCAGCGCGGCGAACTTGGCCTCGATGTTGGCGTTCACGCCGTCGATGGCCCGCTGCGTGTTGCAGCAGCATTCCGCCAGCTGCGCCTGAATGCCGTTGCCGGTCTGCATGATGGTCATGTTGGTGCCGTTCTGCGCCAGCGCCATTTCCTTGCCCAGCTGGCCAACATTGCCCTGCATCTCGTAGCCGAGGTTACAGATGCCGTTGCCAATATTGGTCAAGCGGTCGTTGATCTGGCCGAACTGCTGGCCGAAAAGGATCTCCTGCTGGCTGGCTGCCGTGGCGTACTGGCCGAACTCTCCCTGCCGGTTCCAGCCGTTGTTGCCGAAGCCGAACATAAAGAGAAACAGTACGACGATCAGGAACCAACCGGAACCCCAGCCGTCATTGTCCGTGCCGCGAGTGACGGCGGCGATATCGGACAGGCTCATATTTTCGCCCATGTGTGTTGCTCCTTCCATCAAAAATTATATGATAATCCGTGTCGACCCGGCTTATCTCAAGAATTGCGCAAACATCTTTGCTTGCTCCTGCAAGTTTGCAAACTGCTCTTTGCTCATTTGTCCGGAAGAAAGCAAGCGGTTGATCTCCGCCTCCGCTTTCTGCGGTGTCATGCCCGCCGCAAACTTCCGGAACTCCGCCACCATCGCCAGAGGATTATTCGGCTTTGCGCTGCCGCTTAGCATCTGCATCATCGGGTTTGCCACTCAGCATCTCCTCCAATCTTTTCACGCGATTTTCCAGGATGTTGACGTCTACCGCCGGCGCGGGCTGGTACGGAGCCACCGAATACGGCGTCACCGTGGCATACCCTGCGCCGTCCGTTGTCTTGAGCCACACAATGGGGTCATGCTCGTCCATCAGCAGGACGGAACTGTTGGGAGCCATCCTGAAGGCCTCTGCGCCGCCCTTGCCGTTGACCCGGGTAACTTGCCCCATGAACGCCTGCGGGCCTCCTGCGGCGCTCTGAGGGCCGCCAGACGGGTATCCGTAAGGGCTGCCGTAGCCCATCGGCTGATAGGAATTGAAATATGCCATCGTCCGCACCTCCTTGTTGATAAAATCATAAAACAAAAAAGACCCAACAAAGGGCCTGAAAAGGGTCCCCGTTGGGTCTTTCTTTCACTTGTTATTAACGGCGTCCGCGATCTTGCGGTAGCCCCTGCGCCTGCACTTCTTCACGTATTCCTGCGACGCGAAAAGCCGGTCGGCCACCTGCTGGCGGGACTTCCCCCGCACGTCGCACTCGATGATGCAGAACGCCTCGTCCCCCGGCAGCTCCAGCCCGGTGATGAAACTCACCGCCCGCTGGGGCGCCATAGACTGTAGTTTCGCGCGGATAGCTCGATGTGTCGGATTCATGCTGATTCCCACGCCGTGAGCTTGCGGAGCTTGCGCGGAGACGGAGGGCGGCGGATCGTAGCCTCACGCCTCGCTCAGAGGTACCTTACACCTTCACGATGAACGCCCCGGGGAACTTGGCCCGCACGGCCTCCAGGAAGATATCCGCGTTGGACTTCTCCTCAAACGCCCCCACCTGCACCCGGTACAGCGTTCCCGATTCGGGAACATCCGGCGCGGGTTCCGGCTCCGGGTCGATCTGCTTGTCCGGCGCGATGTACGGGATGCCGAAGAACGCGCACACGGCCTGGCAGGTCTTCTCGGCGATGGCCTCCATGTTGTCGATGAGCCACTGGGCCTCCTCCGGGTTGTCGTGGAACCCGAACTCCGGCAGCACGGCGGGCATGGTGGGTGCCCGCAGCTCGTAAAGGCGCGTGTCCTCGATCAGCCGCTCGGAGGTGCCCGGCGACATGGGGGCGATCAAGTCCTGGATCAGCTTGCCGATCTTCCGGCTCTTCTCGCTGGGATAGCAGTGTACCCGGGTACCCGCCACCTTGCCGTTGAAGCCGTTGGTGTGCAGCGCAATATGCAGGTCGGCGGGCCACGCGTTGGAATCCCGCACCCGGTCGTACATGCCGCCGTACTGGGCGTTCTTCACCTCGCAGCCGCAGCGCTTCAGCGCGATCTCCAGATAGTCGGCGCACCGGTCCATCTGCTCCTTCTCGTTGGTGGTCTTGCCGTTCCACAGCGCCTCGCTGGCGTAGACGTTGCTGGCCCGGTCCTCCGGGCTCAGAAATACCTTGGGCATGTCCCGGCCCTCCTTACAGCGTGTCGGGCGTGTCCGTCTCGTCCTGCCGGGCTTTGTTGTGCTCCGCCGTGGAGATGCCCAGCAGCGCGCCGATGAAGGCCGTGATGGCGTTCAGCGTCAGGGCCACGTCGTCGGGACGGGGCCAGCCCCAAACGGGCGCCAGCGCCACGTAGCACGTGGTGGTGGCAGGCAGCACGATCATTACGATCCATTTCAGCACGTCATAAACTTTGTCGTTCAGCTTCATCATGTAGTCCTTTCCGGCCTTTCGGCCTATCCAATTATTCCACCCAGTTGATACTGGAGAACAAACTCAGTTTGCGGTAGTCCACCAGACTCACCGTCTCATGCCAGTTGTCCAGCACCAGCAGGAACTTTGCCCGCTGGTACTCCTCTACGCCCACCAGCACCACGCTGTGGTCGTGGTAGTAGCCCCAACCGTCATCCCACAGGTTCAGCACGGCGGGAATGCCCCGTTCCGCCAGCTTGCGGGCCGTCAGCCAGTTCCAGCCCACCACCTTGCCGTAGGCGCTGCGGGGCGTTCCCGGCTCGTGCAGCACCCGTAGAAGCTCCTTGGTGATAGCCTTGACTGTCAGAGGATTCGTGCCCTTCCTGTCACCGTCATAGCCATGCTTGGTGGCGATGTGCTCGATGGTGCCGTACCACCGTGCCCCGTAGATGCAGGCCAGCGAGGTCAGCGTACAGTCCAGCTCCTTGCCGTAGTTCTTTTGCAGCAGCCCGTCCAGCGGGATCAGCTTCCGGTAAGTCTGCTTCCCCCGCTTGGGGTATTCCATTTCCAGCCAACTGTAGTCCAGTCTGTGGGTCATGCCGGTTCCCCCTTTCGGATGGGCAGGCGGCGCACCTCTTCCATCACGCGCTTGGCGCTGCCGTTGCCACCCATTTTCTCATACGGCGCGTAGAGGTAGTCGTTTAGGTTTTCGTACTCATCCTGCGTAATGTGCCCCCGCTGCACATACACCATACCCAGATGCACGATCCGGTCATGAGCCAGCCCTACCAGCATCTTCCGCTCTGCGTCGTTTTTGTCGGCCCGTTTGGCTACCAGCGCCCACAGGCCGCCGCTGGTCAGCGCGGCCACCACGATGGCACTGATGGCCGGAATAACATACTGCCACATATCAGACCTCCTCCCATCCATATACACCCGGCTCCCACACGTTGTTGTCACAGGTGCTGCGCCATGTTTTCCCGCCGTGTGTCACCTTGTCGCCTGTCATGTAGGGGTTGGTGCTGTCTGGCTGCTGCCACGCGGGGATGACGGCGGGGTCGGGGATCAGCACCTGTGCCCACAGGCTGGGCGCGTCCGCCGGGTTCCAGCCTGACTGCGATGTGTGGGCCTGTAGGCACTTGTAGACGTACCCCCCATACAGCCGCCGGTCTCCCGCAGCATAGGCCGCCCCCTCGCCGTCCCACGGGCGGTAGAGCAGCGGCGCTGCCGCCGCCTGCGCGTCCGTCAGCACCACCGCTGCGGCATCCATACTGGCCCGAATGGCCTGGGCCTGCGCCATGATGTCAGTTCTCATCCGTCACCACCCCTAACGTTTGCAAAGCCGCCTTGTACTGCTCAATTTCTTCCTGGGCGGTCAGCACCTCTTTGCCATCCCGCCAGAACTTACTTTCGCTGTACGTGTCCCCGATGCCTACCGGGCGGTCATGGAGCGCCACCGCACCGGGGAAATCCCCGGCGTTGGTCTCTCGCAGAACAATGACGTTGGTCACCGCGCCGCCTGTCACGATCGCGTATCTCATGCCGCCACCTCCTTGTGCTGCCGGATGACCACAATGCCGTCGGCAGGTTCAACGTTATAAGCGCCGCCATTGCCGGAGTTGGGTACGGTGGCGGTCAGGTTATCGCCGCCGCCGGAAGCGTACAGGTCGCCGTCTGCTTCGCCAAATTCTCGTGTGGTGGTACCCTGTCCCTTGCCGCCAGCAGTTGTAGCAGTCGTACCGTCGCCACCATCCGTACCACCAGCGGCGGTACTGTAGTTGGCATGTACCCCACTGACATTCAGACCACCGCCGCCAGAGCCACCGTCTGCGCCCGGCTGCTTGGATGTGTTATATCCTCTCTTAGAGCCCTTTCCTCCCAGTGCAGATGCGGCAAACGCCGATGTTGTGCCACCATCCGTACCGTTCAAATTACCATCAGTAATGTTTTTGCCCGCCGCGCCTACCACGATGGAATAGGTGGTATTGGCCGTCAGCACCACAGACCGCACGGTGGTGGTGTAGCCTGCGCCACCACCGCCGCAGAGTACATAGCTTCTTCCTCCGCCGCCACCTACCAAAAATGCATCAATCACCATGTCTTTCAATGGCGTGAACGGGCCGCTGGACAGAAACTTGATGCGCCAGTCTCCTCCGCCGTCGTCCAGCACCTGATACGTGCCGTCGCCGCCCGTCCAGTTGAAGTCCTCGCCGATGATGGGCACGGAAATGGCGCTGCCGCCCACAAAAATACCCTCTATTTGAATCATACGATTATCACCTCCACAGGAATATCGACCGCGGGCACAGCGCCCGCCGCCTTGACCGTCAGCGACCCCGCCGTCTGCGCCGTCACACGGGGCTGCGCCGCGCCCCACGCGGCGAACTGCTCGTCGGTGGCGCTCTGGGCAATGCGCAGGCTGCCGTTGGCGGTCGCCGTCACGCCGGAGACAGCCAGCGTCTGCACGCCGTTGCTCCACCCCGCCGCCGTCAGCGTGGCGGCTTTTGACACAGACTTGTCGGCCTTGTCCTTCACCAGCTTGTACACGCCGTTCAGCGCCTTGGGGGTGACGGCCTTGTCGGTGTCGGTGCGCTCGTAGCTGTCCACCAGATAAGTGATGCCCTTGCTGCCGGTGCTGGCGCTGGGCAGGCTCATCGCACCCAGCGTGTCCGTGTCCGTAAAGCCCAGGTATTTGCCCTTGGCCCCGGTGATCTTGTCCTGCTTGTTGCCCACCTCGGCCAGATCGGTGTTGAACTGCGTCTCCGTGCCAGTGTAGCCGCCGTCCTGGGCGGATTCGTAGGCGCTCTTGCCGTCCGCGCCGGGAGTACCCGGTGCGCCGTCCTCACCCTGAGCCTGCACCCCGGTGTCCGTGGTCCCGATCCACCAGTGGCCATTGGCCCCGATGTTGGGCGTGATGCCGTCCTCGCCTTTGATGAGCAGTCCCGCCCCGCTGGCGGGCCACGCCGTGCCGCTCCAGAAATAGAGCCGCCCGTCCGCGTCCACCAGATAGGTCTTGCCCATGTCGGCGGCGGTCAGCGTGGGCAGGTCGGCATAGGTGGGCACCGAGCCGTCGATCTTCAACCCGTCGCCCTTGTCGCCCTTGGCGTTTACGCCGGTATCCATGTCGCCCACGTACCAGTGTCCGTTGTCCCCGATGTGGGGTGCGGTTCCCTGGGGACCGGTGGGGCCGGTGTTGCCATTCCAGATGGTTTTCTCTATGGTGTTCACCTGGGAAGCCGCGCCGGTCGCGTCGTACACCGTCTCCGTGATAGTCAGCTTCACGCCGCCGTTGGGGTGTTCGTCTGTCCCCGGCACAGCGGCGGACGTGACCGTCACATCGCTGCCGTGGGTGCCCGTGTCACCTCTGGCCACAACGCCCGTATCGGTGTCGCCTACCCACCAGTGGCCGTTGCTGCCGATGGTGGGAGAATCGCCCTTAGGGCCTACCAGGCTTGCCATAAAGTCAAACCGCACATTGTAACCGTTGTCCGTGGGGGTGATATTGCTGATGACCCACATATCGCCGTAGCTGTTGAGGATGAGATCGCCGACCGCCCAATCCTCCGGCATGGGGTTAGCGCTGGAAAAAGACATGATCAGGTAATTGCCGGGTGAGCCAGGCCCGCCCAGATCATACGCGTGGATCATGTGCCCGTTCTTGCCCCGCAGGTCTCCCGTGGTCAGCGTCGTGCCGTCCGTGGTCACGATGGTCACCTTGCCGGTGTCCTCGTCGTAGGCGAAGCTCTTCACGCCGCCGTGGCCGTCCAGCCACGTCATCAGGGACGCTTTCAGCAGCTGCCCCGTCAGCTTCTTGGCCGCCCCGGCCTGCTCCAACACGAACAGGTCGGTAACGCCCATGGCCGTCACCTCCGGCAGCTGGCCGATAGATCTGTCAGCCATCCTCTGCCACCTCCGTTTCCTCCGTTGCTGTAGCCAGTAGCCTGTCCAGCGCTTGAATGCACCCCAGCAGTAAGTCAAGATTGCCGCTGCCGTGTACCTCGATCCGATCCAGCGCCAGCCGGACGGATTGGATGGTGTTTCTCTCGGTTGTTTTCATTGAGCCCTCCTTATGTGGCCGCCAGTACACGCGTTGCCGTGGTAACGCCGTTCTCGTTTTTGTAGCGGATGACCGTGCCTACATAATGTGCACCGTTGACGTAGAGGCTTGGAGTAGAGATTAACCCCGTGTAGGTTTCGCCTGCAAATAGCTTCTCAATGCTAGCGATTCTGGCTTTCAGATCATTGACGGTCTGGCCGTTCACCTCAACATAATTGGCTTTCAGGTAGCTGGTGGTGATCTGGCTGCTCTCCAACGAGGATATCCGCGCCACGGCGGCGTTCAGGTCAGAGATACTGGCCTTATTTGCCACCAGACTGTCGATCTGTGCCACCTGCGTGTTCAGCGCCCCGATGTCCGCGGTGTTTCCGGCAATATCCGCCGTGTTCTGCGCCGTCTGCTTCTTCTGTCGCACGGCGTCCCGCTCCTGAGCGGACAGATACGGATACTCGTTGTCGATCTCCTCCTCCGCCGGAGCGCTCACCGTCGCCCGGAACAGCCGGGAAAACGTGGTCGTCTTGGCGTGTATCCCGCCGTAGATGCCGCCCACGGTCACGCCGTCGCCCAGCTCCGCCGCCGGGTCTAGCAACGCGTCAGCGGCCTCGTAGGGCTGATAGCGGTAGTTCTTAACCGCCGCCAGAATATTCGCCGCCAGCGTGTCGCCCTTAGTGGTGGGCAACAGCGGCACGTTGACCGTCAGCTCCCGCCCCGTATCGTCGCCGGACGTGTAGCTGTTGGTGCCGTCCGTCACTGTCACCTTGCTGTAGGGCTGCAGCTTGTCCGCCTCCGTCAGACCGGACGCGTTGTTGCCCACGAAAATTTTACCCGACAAGAATCCTGTCACCTCCAAACGTGATGGCATTGCCGCCGTTGTCCACCAGATAATTGGTCTCCTTCGGCAGGCTGTTCAGCAGCACCAGCCGCAGCTTGCCCACCGGCGTCATGCACCAGTTGCCGCCGTACCACCCGGCGATGGCCTGTAGCAGCTCCCGGCAGGTGTAGTTTCTGGGCTTCGTCACCTTGTATTTCTTGCCGCTGGCGGAAAAGAAGCTGGCCGTCTCGCTGTCCAGCGCGATCCCGACTTGAGTACAGACCCGGTTGACGATGTCGATGTCCACCGCGCCGCCGCTGCCCACGCTGCCGGTATACCACCTGTCTCTTATACACATCTGACGC
>ENA-OUQH01000895-OUQH01000895.1-human-gut-metagenome-genome-assembly--contig:-NODE-895-length-20781-cov-9.984078_pt1 | contig 20781 bp, 16 predicted proteins | sample MGYA00237948_ERZ548828 | MGnify/ENA primary metagenome ERZ548828 (study PRJEB26490, sample SAMN05194711) | human gut metagenome | biome: terrestrial biome; feature: human-associated habitat; material...
TCGCACTGGCCGAGTGTGCCCGCATTGCCGATGGCATGGACGGCATCGTCTGCGGTACATCCTTTGCGGCTATGCTGGGCCTGATGGGGGTGATGACCCTGCTGGGCTGGTTCCCGCTGGGTGTTCTGCCCGCCGCACTGGCCGGTTCCCTGATGGCCTTCCTGCTCTGGAACTTCCCGCCCGCAAAGCTGCGGCTGGGCAGCGTGGGCAGCCTGTTTCTGGCCGGGATGCTGGGGTGCGTTCCCCTGTGCATCGGCTGGCCTGACCTCACCCTGCCGCTGGCCCTGCCCTTCTGGCTGGAGGGCGGCATGGTGGCCCTGCAGATCCTGGTCTGCAAGGCCAGCCGGGGCCGCAGGCAGCTGTTCCGCTCGGCACCGCTCCACCGCTGGCTGGAGCTGCGGGGCCAGAGCGCGGAACAGATCTTTTATACCTTTTGTGTCATTGCCATGCTGGGCGTGGCGCTGACCGTTCAGCTGGCAAAAATCAGTTAAGGAGGGGTGCAGTTTGGCAACACTCCGCAGAAAAAAAGCAGAGCCGTTTTCCGTCTTTCAGCGGGACCCCGGCCCCTGGCCGCCCATCCTGCTCAACTGGATGGCGACCCTGGCCATCATCATGGTGTTCGGGCTGGTCATGCTGTTCAGTGCAAGCTATACCACGGGCTATCTCCGCTTTGGGGACAGCTTCCATTACATCAAATCCCAGCTGCTCTGCACGGTGCTGGGCCTGGGTATGATGTTCCTGTTCTCCTATTTTGACCACCGCTTCCTGCGCAGAATGGTCAAGCTGGGCTATGTTGTCTGCCTGATCCTGCTGGTGCTGGTGCTGTTCAGCAGCCCCATCAACGGCTGCCGCCGGTGGATCAGCTTCGGCGGCCTGACCTTACAGGCCTCCGAGGTGGCAAAGTTTGAGATGATCCTGCTCACGGCAGACATCGCCGCCAGGACCCCGCAGGTCAAATTCGGCGAGGTGCCCCTGCGCAAGTGGGTCCACCACAGCATCGTGGTGGAGCTCATCCGGCCCATCCTGTGGCTGGTGCCTGTCCTGATCCTGCTGGTGCTGGAGCCCCACATGTCGGGCATCCTGCTGACCACAGCCATCGTGGGCACCATCCTGCTGCTGGGCGGCAGCGGCGGCATCATTACCTGGGGCTGTGCCGGTGCCGCGCTGTTCCTGCTGGAGACTTTGCTGAAGCACGTGGACTCCATCAACTACCTGCAGAGCCGTCTGGACGGCTGGACGCAGGATCTTGACCGGATGACCAGCCAGACCAAGCAGAGCCTGTACGCCATCGGCTCAGGCGGTGCCACGGGGCTGGGCCTTGGCAACAGCATCGAAAAGCAGCTCTGGCTGCCGGAGAGCACCAACGACTTTATCTTCAGTGTCGTGTGCGAGGAACTGGGCTTCGTCGGCGCGGTGATCGTCATCGTGCTGTTCGTCCTCTTTCTGGTGCAGGGCTTCTGGATCGCCTTCCATGCCGAAAACCGGTTCTGCACGCTGGTGGGCATCGGTATCATGGCGCAGATCGCCTGGCAGGTGTTCTGCAACATCGCCGTTGTCACCAACACCCTGCCCAACACCGGCATTTCGCTGCCCTTCTTCTCCTCCGGCGGCACCAGCCTGATCCTGCTGCTGGCCGAGATGGGCGTTATGGTCAATATCGGACGCAACGGCGAACGGGCCCGTCTGGAACGGGAGGAAGCCCACGCCGAGCGGGAGCGCCAGCGCAAGGCAAAGACCATTGTGCTGGATACCGCGCGCAGAGCGCAGACAGAACAGTAAGGAGGAACCAAGATGCGTGTACTCATTGCAGCCGGCGGCACTGCCGGCCATATCAACCCGGCTCTGGCCATTGCGGGAGCCATCAAAAAGGCCGACCCCACCGCCGAGATCCATTTTGCGGGCCGGAAAGAGGGCATGGAGTACCGTCTGGTCACACAGGCGGGCTATCCCTTCCATCACATCGAGATCACCGGCTTTCAGCGGAAGCTGAGCCTGAACAATATCAAGCGGAATCTCATTACCCTGTGGAATCTGGCACTCTCCGGCCCCAAGGCCAAAAAGATGATGAAGGACATCCAGCCCGACCTGGTCATTGGCTGCGGCGGCTATGTGTCCGGCCCGGTGGTGCGCTGCGCCGCCAGACAGGGCATCAAGACCGCCCTGCATGAGCAGAACGCCTTTCCCGGCGTGACCAACAAGCTGCTGGCCCCGGATGTGGACATCGTGTTCGCCGCCGTGCCCGCCGCCGTGGAAAAGCTGGGCGCACCCGAAAAGACCATCGTGGTGGGCAACCCCGTCCGGCCTGAGGTGTTCACCCAGGCGAAGAACCGGGAAGCCATCCGTGCCGAACTGGGCGCAGGCGACCGCACCGTGATCCTCTCCTTCGGCGGCAGTCTGGGTGCCCGCCGCGTGAACGAGGTGGTGGCCGACCTCTGCGCCTGGGAGCAGAAGAACAAAAAGCCCGTCCTCCATCTCCATGCCACCGGCCAGTACGGCGTGCAGCTGTTTCAGGATCTGGAAAAGGAAAAGGGCTTTGCCCCCGGCGAGAGCCTTGTGGTGAAGGAATACATCAACAATATGCCCGAGCTGCTGGCCGCAGCGGACCTTGTCATCAGCCGCGCCGGTGCCCTGACACTGGCCGAGCTGGAGGCTGTGGGCCGTGCCGCTGTGCTCATCCCCAGCCCCAACGTGGCCGAGAATCACCAGTATTACAACGCAATGGAGCTGCAGAAGGCCGGCGCTGCTGTGGTCATTGAGGAAAAAGACCTGACCGGCGAAAAGCTGGTGCAGACCGTTTCCGGGATGCTGGCCCAGCCCGGCAAGCTGGCTGAGATGGGCCGCAATGCCCGGAGCCTGTCGGTGGACGACAGCCTGGACCGCATTGCGGATGCTCTGCTCAAGCTGGTCAAGACCCCGTAACGGAAGGAAAAAACAGAGGAAAGGAGGTGCAGCCGGATGCCGCAGAATGACCGGAACAGCCGGAACCGCAAGCGCCGCCGGGCCTACGATCAGGCCCGGGATGACCGGCGCGGCGGGCAGAGCACCCAGCGCCGCAGCAGCGCGGGTGCAGGCAGTGACCTGGGGTACAGCGGGTACGCAGGATATTCCTCCGGCGGCCACCCCATCACGAACCCCAATTATGACCCCGATGCGCCCCGCCCCAGCCGGTATACGGAGCGCACGGTGAACTACGGCTCCTACCCGGACAACAGCATCACCTTTCCCACCGGCGGGCGGAGCAGCCAGAGCGGCGCACAGCGCCCCCGCAGCGGGCAGAACGGCCAGCGGCGCACCTCTGGGGGCAATCAGCGGAACCGCCGCCCGTCTGGCGGCCAGAACCGGAACGCCCAGCGCCGCCCGCAGAACGCCCAGAGCCGCAGCGGCCAGCGGATGCGGCCGGTGCAGGGGCAGAACGCCCGGCGCGACCCCGTCCGGCGGGAGGGCAGGAAAAAGCGGAAGCTGACCCGGGCCGCCATCCGGCGGCGCAGGCTCATGCGGCGGCTCACGGCCCTTGTCATGCTGCTCTGCGTCATCGGTGCGGGAGTCTACCTCACCGTGACGATGCTGTTCAAGATCAGCTCCATTCAGGTGCAGACAGCGGACGGTGTGGTGCAGGAGGCCGGCGGCTATACCAGCGACCAGATCCTGCAGGCGCTGGATGTCCATCTGGAAGAGAATATCTTCAGTTTTGATCCCGGCAGCAAGGCCGCCGCGCTGGAAAAAGTGTTCCCCATGCTGGAGGATATCCGGGTGGAGCGGGATTACCCCGGCACCGTGGTGGTGCGGGTAACAGAAGCCCAGCCTGCCTGGGCCATGCAGACCTCCTCCGGCTGGCTGACCCTCTCGGGCGGCCTGAAGATCCTGGAGAAGGATTCTGCCCAGCCTGCCGGTCTGCCCACTCTGTACGGCGGCGAACCGGTCTCTGCCGAGCCCGGCGAACAGCTGACCTTTGCGGCGGAGCCCAAGGCCGACAGCACCCCGGACAGCGCCGCCGACAGCAGCGCCTCCGGCACTGTCGAGGAGGAGGCGGACCAGCGGCTGGAAAGCCTGAACACCCTGCTGGCCGCGCTGGATGCCGCAGGCATGAGCGCCGACGTGACCCGCATCGAGTTTGCGGATGTGGACGAGATGGCCTTCCTCTATCAGGACCGCATCAGCGTCTGGCTGGGCACCCTGAACGAGCTGGAATATAAGCTCAAGCTGGCAAAGCACGTCCTGCTGAATGAGGACGGCAAGGGTTGTGCCGCGACCGACACCGGAAAGCTGGACTTCACCCATATCAGCATGTCCAGCACCCGCAAGTTCACCTTTGCACAGGGTGAGCCGGAGCTGCCCTCCGGCTACATCTTGCCTGAACCGGTGGAGGAAACACCCGCCGAAGAAGGTGTGACCGGTGAAACGGCAGAAGGCACGGCCACAGACGGCACTGCCCCGGCAGAGGGCGAAGCCGCCGCAGATGCCGCTGCCGAAACACCAACGGATACCGCCGCGGCCCCGGCAGGCCCCGAGGCCGGACCGACGGCACAGCCGACCCCCGCCGAAGGAACGACCCCGGCAGCGGGCGATGCAAACCAACCCCAAACGACCCAATGAGGAGCGTGTAATGTTATGAAGCTGGAACAATTACTGGAAGGCGTGCCCTTTACGCTGGTGCAGGGCAGCCTGGATACCGAAGTGCAGGACATCATCTACGACAGCCGGAAGGCGGCCCCGGGCCTTGCCTTTGTCTGCATCGTGGGCACCCAGCGTGACAGCCACGAGTTTGCCGCGGACTGCGCCGCCAAGGGCGTGAGCGTGCTGGTCATCCAGCACGACATCGACCTTTCTGCCATGCCCGGTGTGACCGTGGTCAAGGTGGAGAGCAGCCGCTATGCCATGGCGCTGATGAGCGGCAACCTCTTTGGCAACCCCTCCCGCCAGATGACCATGATCGGCGTGACCGGCACCAAGGGCAAGACCACCACCACCCACATGATCAAGAGCGTGCTGGAAGCTGCCGGGAAAAAGGTCGGCATGATCGGCACCAACGGCATCTATTTCATGGGCCGTCATCAGGAGACCGCCAACACCACCCCTGAGAGCTACGAGCTGCAAAAGACCTTCCGCCAGTTTCTGGACGCAGGCTGCGACGTGGCCCTGATGGAGGTGTCCAGCCAGGGCCTGATGATGGACCGTGTGGCGGGGGTGCACTATGATATCGGCGTGTTCACCAACCTTTCCCCCGACCACATCGGCCCCGGTGAGCACAAGACCTTTGAGGAGTACCGCAGCTGGAAGGGGCAGCTCTTCCGGCGGTGTGATGTGGGCGTGGTGAACATCGATGACGAGAACACCGAAGCCCTGCTGGAAGGCCACACCTGCAAGCTGGTGACCTATGGCCGCAGTGAAAAGGCCGACTACCGCGCCGAGGGCTGTGAGCTGCTGCGCACCCACGATTTTCTGGGCGTGGCGTTCCACGTCTCCGGCAGAGACAATATGGATGTCAGGGTGAACATGCCCGGCGAGTTCAGCGTCTACAACGCGCTGGCCGCCCTGGCCGTGGGCAAGGTGCTGGGCCTGCCCGATGCCGCCATCCATGAGGGTCTGGGCAAGTGCGTGGTCAAGGGCCGCGTGGAGCTGGTGCCCATCAGCAAAAAGTTTACCATCCTGCTGGACTACGCCCACAACGAGGTCTCCACCGAGAGCCTGCTCACCACCCTGCGGGCCTATCACCCCCACCGGCTGGTGGTGGTGTTCGGCTGCGGCGGCAACCGCTCCAAGCTGCGCCGCTACGGCATGGGCGAGACCTGTGCAAAAATGGCGGATTTCTCCATCCTGACCGAGGACAACAACCGCTTTGAGAAGATCGAGGACATCCTCGCCGATATCCGGGTGGGCATGAACAAGGGCAACCCCGATGCCAAGTTTGTGGAGATCCCCGACCGTCTGGACGCGCTCCACTACGCTGTGGATCACGCCCAGGAGGGCGACCTGATCGCCGTCATCGGCAAGGGCCACGAGACCTACCGCGACCGTGAGGGCGTGAAAACCCCCTTCCTGGAACGGGAGCTGCTGGAAGAATACGCCCAGCAGATCGGGTTGGAATAAACAACAAAAACGCGCTGTGTCGTTGGACACGGCGCGTTTTTTGCTTCTGCTTTGGCACGGCAGCGCTTATGCGCCCCACACCAGCCAGAGATACACATAGCCCGTAAGAACAGCTGCCAGCGTGAACGGGATGCCGATGCGCAGAAAATCACGGGTGCGCACCTGCTCACCCTGCTTGCGCAGGATGCCGATGGCTGCAATGTTGGCCGAAGCGCCAATGGGGGTCAGGTTGCCGCCCAGAGTTGCGCCCGTGAGCAGGCCGAAATAAAACAGCTCGGGCGGGAAGCCTGCACCGCCGTTCATCAGCCCGGCAATGCCCTGCACCACCGGCAGCATGGTGGCCACATAGGGGATGTTGTCGATGAAGGCAGAAAGGCCCACCGAGACGAATACCAGCAGGGTATAGAGCCGGAAGGGATCATCACCGGAGAGGGTGTAGAACAGCTGGGCGGCGGCATCGATGACCCCGGCCTTGCGGATGCCCTCGATCAGAATGAACAGCCCGAACAACAGCAGCAGGGTGTCACAGTCCAGCTCCCGGGCCGCCAGCCGGAACGGCGCGAGCGAGCGGCGGCGCAGGCAGGCGCGCAGGATGCCGAACAGGCAGACCCCTGCACAGATCAGCCCGCTGCGCAGGCCATAGAGCGCCAGCGGCAGCCCACCCGCAGGCTGGGGCAGGAAGGAGGCCGTGATGAGCAGGCCCACCGTCAGCAGCATCAGGGTGGAGGGAACCGTGTCGGTGACCTCGGTCTCCACCGTGGCCGAGATGGGCTGGGTCTCGTGCCGGAAGGTGAACAGCAGCACGCCCAGAGAGGCCAGCGCCCCCAGCTCCACCCCGAAGAAGATGCCGGGCCTGCCCTCCATCCAGAAGAAATGGAAGAAGTTCATCCCCGCAAAGCCGCCCAGCAGGATGCTGGTGGTGTCGCCCACAAGGGTGGCGGCTCCCTGCAGGTTGGAGGAGACCGCAATGGAGATGAGGACGGGCACGGGGGAGATCTTGAGCTTGCGGGCAATGGCAAGGCCCACAGGGGCCACCATGAGCACCGTGGCAACATTGTCCACAAAGGCGCTGATGACCCCGGCAAAAAGGGCCAGCATACACACGGCCCATTTCACATTGGGCACCCGCACGATGAGCAGCTCGGCCAGCCGGGCAGGCATCCTGCTCTCAATAAAGAGGGAGACCGTGCCCATGGTGCCCGCCATCATCAGCAGGACATTGAAGTCCACAGCCCGGGCGGCATCCATCAGGGTAAAGTCCCACAGGCCCGCCGCGCCCAGAGCCAGAAACAGAGCGGCCCCGCCCAGCGCGGCAAAAGGCCGGTACTGCGGCAGGACCAGCATCAGAAGATAGGTCAGCAGAAAAATGATCAGTGCAGGAAGCATACGCAGTCCTCAGCTTTCGGGCCTGGCATCGGTGTCCTCGTCGATCATCCGGTATCCCACGCCCAGTTCGTTCAGAATATAGGTGTTGCGGCCGGGCACGCTGCCCAGCTTTTTGCGGATGTTTGCCATGTTGACCTGCAGCTTTTTGGTGCTGCCGCAGTCGGTATCGCCCCAGATGGCCCGCACGATGGCGGCATAGGTCATCACCCGGCCTGCATGTTCCGAGAGGAAGGCCACGATGTTGTATTCGGTCTGGGTCAGCTTGATCTCGGCACCGTCCACAAAGACCTTGCGGCGCTCGTAGTTGATCTCAAGCCCCTGTGCCCGGAACACGCCGCCGGGCATCCCGCCCAGCACGCCGAAGCGGTTGGTGCGCAGGGCGGCGCGCACCCGGGCCAGCAGCTCGCCGGTGCCAAAGGGTTTGGTGATGTAATCGTTGGCTCCCAGATCCAGCGCTTCGATCTTGTCCTGCTCGGTGGTGCGGGCCGAGAGCACGATGATGGGGGTCAGGAACTTCTGCCGCACAAAACGGATGAGCTCCAGCCCGTCCCGGTCGGGCAGGCCCAGATCCAGGATGATAAGATCCGGATTGTGGGAGGTGAACAGGGTCTGGCCCATGGCGCAGGTGTTGGCAACAAGGGCCTGATAGCCGTTGGTCTCCAGCAGCGTCTCAATAAAGCTGCAGATGTTGGCCTCATCTTCCACGACCAGAACCTTGAATTTGTTATTGCTCATCTTCGTTTTCCTCCGTCTCGATCGATTCGGTCTCCAGCCAGAAGCGGATGCTGGTGCCCTCGCCCACCTTGCTCTCGGCCTGGATCTCGCCGCCGTGTGCCTTGACGATGGCGGCACAGACCGAAAGGCCGATGCCCATGCCGTGCTTGCCGCTGTCGGCCGCGGCATCGGCGGGCAGCACACCGGTGAACAGGGTGCGCAGGCGCTCCTTCGGAATGCCGCAGCCGTTGTCCGATACCTCAAACACCGCCCGGCTGCCCAGCGTGAACACCCGCAGGGTCAGCTGGGTCATCCCCTCGGCGTGGACGGCGGCATTCTCCAAAAGGTTCGTAAGCACCTGCGAGATCAGCATCGAGTCCATGGGGATCACGATGAAGCTGTCGGGCAGGTAGGTGGTAACGGGCACCTTGGGGTAGCGCTTCTGGAACCGTACCAGCACGGTGTCGATCAGCTCGTCCAGCACGGTGGGGGTCTTTTGTACGGCCACCTGCCCACCGTCAAAGCGGGTGACGGACAGCAGGTTCTCCACCATCCGGTTCAGCCACTGGGCATCGGAACAGGCTTCGCCAAGAAGTTTTAATTTTTGCTCTTTTTCCAGGCTGTCATAATTTTCAATGACCGTGGAACAGGCCCCGTAAATGGAAGTAAGGGGCGTGCGCAGATCGTGGGAGACGGCCCGCAGCAGGGTGGCCCGCATCTTTTCGGTCTCGCTCTCCATCCGCAGCTGTTCCTGCTTTTTGATGCGGGTGGTCAGGGTGCTGGTCATAATGGACACCACCAGCATCGCCATGCCCGAGAACAGGTTTTCCGGCAGGGTGAAGTTGAAGGCAAAGTAAGGGGAGCGGAACGCAAAATTCACGGCCAGCACGCCGATCAGGGAAGCCACCACGCCCCACACATAACCATCCGTATAGACCGAGATCAAAAAAACTGCCAGAACAAACACCATCGATGCAACGCCATCGATCCGGCCGGTGATCTGCTGTGTGCCTGTTACGATGAGAAAGGCGGCGCACAGCACAGCGGCCAGGACCAGCGCGTCGTGCCAGCGGGTCTTCTGCTTCATGGGGATCCCTCCATATCTATTCTACTCCAGATGAAAAGTATACCATACTTTTCCTAAAGATGCAGTAAAGGCTGAAAAAAGAGCTGTTGTTCCGGGGCGAAAAACGCCGGAGAGAGCGTAAAAAATGAAGGAGAAACCACAAAAGGCCTCGGAAGCGCATTCCGGGGCCTTTTGTGGTTTTGGGATATTCAGAACTTCTGCCAAGATGCGGAACTCGGCAGAAGGGGGTTGGCGCTTACTGCAGCAGCAGGCTGTCAGCGTTCTGGCCGTCGATGGTCAGGTGGATTTCCGTGCCGTTGTGGGTCAGCAGCAGGGTCTCGCCGCCGTGCTGCAGCAGGGCATCGACCGAGACACGGCTCACCGCGCCGGGGGTGTTGGTGCCGATGGTCTGGAACACGATGGTCTTTACGTCATCCGCAGCCATGGCCTCCAGTGCCTCAAAGGAGCCGGTCAGGCTGGCACCGTCCTGCTTTGTGGTGTAGGTCACGGTGTCGTTCTGACGGGTCTCATCAAACAGCACCTGCGTGTTGGCAAGGTCGATGACGTAGAGCTTGGGGGTGCTTTGGGTGTCAGCGGGCGTGTCGGGCTGCACGGGGGCAGGTTCCGGCTGCACGGGGGTGGGTTCCGGAGTAGGCACCGGGGTAGGTTCCGGCTGCACAGGGGTGGGGTCCGGAGTAGGTTCCGGAGTGGGTTTCGGTTCCAGTTTGGGCAGCACCTCATCGTGCACGGCCTTGCAGCCGGGCACACTGCACTTATAGTAAACGTGGCCCTCCTGATCCGGCGTGGGCTCTACCGGCTTCTTCGTGGTGTCCAACGTCCATGCATGGTTGGTGTCGGTGGCAAGCTGGCTGGTGTAGCCGTTGTCTTTCAGCCACTTGGCATTGTGCAGGGTGTCGTACTGCACGCCGCCGATGATTTTATGCAGATTATACCAGACATTATTGTCTGTTTCGATTTTTTCGCCTGTCTTTTTCGTGGTAGAATTTCGGAACAGGTTCAGAACGACAGAACCGTCTTCGCCAAATTTGGAGCTTCCGTCTGCATTGTACTGGATCTGTTCGTCATCTTTTTTAAGAGTATATCCCTTTCCGATGGTTGCCGCATTGCTGCCGGTGGTATAAGCGTTGATGACAGTATTGCCAGTGCTTGCGTTGATGTTAAGAACAAGATCCGCGTTTGTGTTTGGAGCATCGGCACTTTCATTGCCAATAGCAGGAACATCAGAAATGTAATAGTCGTCCTTTCCATTGATGACATTCAGGGTGCCGCCCAGGATATTGATGGTGGTGGTAAAAGGATGGCTGACACCATCAGGGAAAATAACGTGACCATAAGAACCGATTGCAGGATGAAAACCGGAACCAACTGCGGTAACATTTGCCTTGTCACGGATGGTAATTTTCGTGTTGAGTTCTTCATAGTTATCAGAAGGGTAAAGTTGTCCGCCGCTGCCAATTGCGATGCCACCATTGGGGGACTCTGCTGCAACGGTGGCATCCCCTGAAATTGTGATATCACCACCGGCTTGTCGTCCGCCGCCAATGCCTGCACCCCATTGGGACCAGGCCTTAACATTTGCCTGGTCGGTAATGGTAACTTTACCATAACCCGTTGTGTTTTTGCGTCCGTCACCACCGCCGCCGATGCCAGCACCGCTGTCGCCGCTTGCAATTACAGTGGCATCTCCTTTGATGGTAATGTCTGTACCATTAGATCTTGGGCCGCCGCCAATGCCGGAACCATCTCTCCCGCCGACCGCAGTGATTTTGCCGCCAGTGACTGTGATATGAGAGGTGCCCTGGTATTCTCCACCACCAATACCGGCACCGTTATATCCACCCTTTGCAAGGAGACTGCCCTTGCTGCCGTCCTCGGCTTTGTTATCGTCTTTAATTGTCAGTGTGCCCGTTCCGTCACTGTCGTTTTTCTCAAGACCGGCGTGATTGGAACCACCCTTCAGGATGTTGTCTCCGTCCAGTTCAATTTCCGTATCGCCTTTGCCCTTTACCGTGAGAGCAGCTTTGTGGTTTTCATAGCCATCGTTACTGCGGTCAATATTCACATTGTCCAGCACAAACGAAAAAGCCTGCTCGGCTTTTTTGACAAAGTTGTTGACAATGGTGATGACATTATCGGTCGGCTCTGCGGAGGTGCTGGTGCTGCTGTTGTCCGCCTGTGCGGCAGGGGCAGCGGCCAGCAGGGCGGCAGAGGAATCGGTGGACTTCTTTTCCTCTTCCTGCTGCTCTTCCTTCTCCTGCTGTTCTTCCTGCTCCTCCTGCTCCTCTTCCTGCTCTGCGGAAGGCTCCTGTGTGGGCTTGGGAGCTTCTGCCTTTGCCTTGACAGGCTCCGGGGTCACTTTCTCTTCGGCTTTCTTTTCAGTGGGCTTCTGCTCCGGGGGCACTTTCTCTTCGGTTGGCTCCTGCTGCTCCTCTTCTTCCTCTTCCTCTTCGGTGGGCTCCTGCTGCGGGGTACCCTCTTTGCGCTCCCCGGCGGCTGTGGTTTCCGGCTTCGGTGCAGCGTCCCCGGCGGTATTCTCACTCTTGGGCGCTTCCGTCTCGTTCACTGCGGGGGTGTTGCTCCCGTCTGCTTCCTGCGTGGCGGGGGAAGCGTCGGCCTTGACGCGGTCGTCATCCTTTCCGCCGCGGGTTCCGCCCCGGATGACGACGCTGTCAAGGCCGTCGGTGTAGGTCTCGTCGCCTTGTTTGACGGTGACTTTACCGTCTTCGCTGACGGTAACATCCACACTGCCATCATTGATGTAGTAGGTGGCCGCGAATGCGGGGGCCGCAATGGATGTCACAATGGACAACATCGCTGCTGTAGAAAGCACCCGCAATGCAAGATTCTTCGCTCTCATAAACAGTCCTCCCAAAAATTACACGGTGTCGATCCATGACAGAAAATGTCATAAAAAAATCGCAGCTTCAATATAGTTCGGGGGGGGGGAGGTCAAGAGAAAAATTGTGATTTTGTGCAGAGTGACGAACAATTTTGTTGAAAATGACAAGAAAAGTTTTCAGAAAACGAGACCGTTCCCACAAAAACCGGGAGCGTTACCGGAACCGATGCCGAATATTCAGAACAGAACAGGGCGGCGGCACGGGAGAGGAAAAGGCACTGCACCGGCACAGAAAAGTGTGCGCAGAGCATCCCGGAATGCCCAAACCCATGGATTCTTTTCCGGTTTTATGCTATTATAAAGAATAAGAGCAAGGAGAGAGCGCTCTCAGGGATAAGAGAAAACGTAACGTTGCAATAGAAGGAGAAGAGAATCATGGGAAAATATTTTGGCACCGACGGCTTCCGTGGCGAGGCCGGTGTGAACCTGACCGCCGACCACGCCTACAAGGTGGGCCGTTTTCTGGGCTGGTATTATAATGCACTGCGGGAGCGCAGCGGCAACAATGAGCCTGCCCGCATCGTCATTGGCAAGGATACCCGCCGCTCCAGCTATATGTTCGAGTACAGCCTGGTGGCGGGCCTGACCGCTTCCGGCGCGGATGCCTATCTGCTCCACGTCACCACCACCCCCAGCGTGGCCTACATTGCCCGCGTGGATGATTTTGACTGCGGCATTATGATCTCTGCCAGCCATAACCCGTTCTACGACAACGGCATCAAGCTGATCGACTGCTACGGCGAAAAGATGCCCGAGGAGACCTTGCTGCTGGTAGAGGACTACATCGACGGCAAGCTCCATGTCTTTGATCAGGACTGGCCGGAGCTGCCCTTTGCCCACCGGGAGCATATCGGCTGCACCGTGGACTATGTGGCGGGCCGCAACCGCTACATGGGTTACCTGATCAGCCTGGGCATCTACTCCTTCAAGGGCATCAAGGTGGGTCTGGACTGCGCCAACGGTGCCAGCTGGAACATTGCCAAGAGCGTGTTCGATGCGCTGGGCGCAGACACCTACGTCATCAACAACCAGCCCAACGGCCTGAATATCAACCTGAACGCAGGCTCCACCCACATCGAGGGTCTGCAGAAGTTTGTGGTGGAAAAGGGTCTGGATGTGGGATTTGCCTATGACGGCGATGCAGACCGCTGCCTCTGCGTGGACGAAAAGGGCAATGTGATCACCGGTGACCACATCCTGTACATCTACGGCTGCTACATGAAGGAGCGCGGCAAACTGCTGACCAATACTGTTGTCACCACGGTCATGTCCAACTTTGGCCTGTACAAGGCCTTTGACGAGCAGGGCATCGGCTACGCCAAGACTGCCGTGGGTGACAAGTATGTCTACGAGTATATGGCAAAGAACGGCTGCCGCATCGGCGGTGAGCAGAGCGGCCACATCATCTTCTCCAAGTACGCCAGCACCGGTGACGGCATCCTGACCAGCCTGAAGATGATGGAGGTCATGCTGGCCAAGAAGAAGCCTCTGAGTGCGCTGGCCGCCCCGCTGAAGATCTACCCGCAGGTGCTGGAAAATGTCCGTGTGACCGATAAAAAGGCCGCGCAGGACGATGCTGCTGTGCAGGCTGCTGTCAAGGCGGTGGCCGAGGCACTGGGCGATACCGGCCGCATCCTTGTCCGGGAGTCCGGCACCGAGCCGGTGGTCCGCGTGATGGTGGAGGCCCCTGACCACGACACCTGCCAGAAGTACGTTTCTCAGGTGGTGGATGTCATCAAGGCACAGGGCTACAGCGTCTGACGCTGAGCCGGAAAGAGAGCGCAGGATGAAGAAGTTCAAACGGATGCTGGCGGGGCTGGCCTGTGTGCTGGCGGTCTGCCTGTGTACCCCCACCGCTTTTGCGGCAAAGGTCATCGTCTATTTTGATGCCAACGGCGGTATCTGTACCTCTGCTGCGGAGCGCACCAATGCCGACGGCCAGCTGACGAGCCTGCCCAACGCCACCATGGAGGGCTATACCTTCGATGGCTGGTACACCACCGGTACGGATGATGTTACCGGTTTTCCCATTGATGTGCGGGTCAACGCCAACGATACGGCGTTTGGTGCGGATACCACTGTCTATGCCCACTGGTCGGCCAATGGCGGCAGTGCGGAAGTGGTGGAGGAGAAAGAGGTAGACCCGGACACCCTTCTTACAACGATGGGGCTGGCGGCCGGAAGCGTCGTTCTGGTGCTGCTGGCAAGCCTGGCACTTTGAGAGGAGCGGACATGCAGCAGAACTTAAAATTTCCGGCGCAGTGCACCGTCATTCCCGCTGAGGAGCTGGAGCAGGTCTCCGGCGGCGCTCCTGCCTGGGTGGGGGAGCTGAAGGATCAGATCCGCCCCTACTGGCAGAAGGCAAAGCCCTATCTGGCTTTTGGCATCGAGTGCGGCAAGGCCTTTGTGCAGGTCATTGCGGCGGCATACAGCATCTACATCTATGGCCGGATCATTCAGGACTCCATGCACGGCATCAAGGACAGCCTGAACTGGTTCAAGGGCCTGAACTGAAAAATAAGCCGTTCGCTTTCTGAAGCTGTTTCAGGGGGTGGACGGCTTTGTTCTTGGAAAATACTTGCTTTTTTAACAGGGATATGATAATTTAGAAATAGAAAATGGATCGGTATCGTTATAGAAAAGAGTAGCACGATGGATAGAGCAAGCGTAAGGAATGAACACTATCTGGAACTTCTGAAAGACCTGCGGCTGATGGATGATGACTTCTTTTCGGAGGCGCTGGATGAGAAAATTGAACCGGTGGAATATATCCTTTGCACAATTTTAGAGAGGGAAGACATCAAGGTTCAGCATACAGAAGCGCAAGTTGAATACAAAAGTGCCACCAAACGTTCTATCAAACTGGATATCCGGGCGGTGGACGCAGATGGGCATGTGATGGACATTGAAGTTCAGCGTGCGGATAAAGGCGCAAGCGTCCGCCGGGCGAGGTTCCACAGCAGTGTCATTGACCGGACACTGCTGGAAAAGGGTGAAGATTTTGATGCGCTGGTGGACACATATGTGATTTTTATTACAGAGCGTGATCGATATGGTGCCGGGCTTCCGTTGTATCATGTGGAACGAACGGTTACGGAACTGAAGAATAAGATGTTTGGCGACGGTGCACATATTATTTATGTGAATGGTGCGTTCCGTGATTTGGAGCATCCGGTTGGACGTTTGATGCATGATATGAACTGTACTGACCCCAGTGAAATGCTGAATCCGCTTCTTGCAAAAGAAGTGCGCTATCTGAAAGAAACCGAAGGAGGGAAGATGCAGATGTGCAGAGCGTTTGAAGAGGTTGCAAGAGAATCTGCGAAGGAAGCAGAGGAAAAGGCGAGAATTGAGACAAAACGTGAAATGGTCCGGAAACTCTATGCACTTGGTCAAATGAGCCTGGAAACGATTGCAGAGTGTACAGAGCTTCCCTTAGACGAGGTAAAAGCATTGGTGGAGAAGAAACCTGCATAAGATCCATAAGATAAAATAAGCCGCCCATCTCATCGGGATGCACAGCAAGATCTGCTGTATTCCGATGAGATGGGCGGTTTGTTGTATTCAATCAGACAAACCCCTTAGTCATCCGTGCTGTCCAGCTTCAGCACGGCGGTAAAGGCCTCACTGGGCAGGGAGACGCTGCCGAGCTGGCGCATCTTCTTCTTGCCCTCCTTCTGCTTTTCCAGCAGCTTCTTCTTGCGGGAGATATCGCCGCCGTAGCACTTGGCCAGCACGTCCTTGCGCATGGCCTTGACGGTCTCACGGGCGATGATCTTGCCGCCGATGGCGGCCTGCACCGGGATCTCGAACAGGGTGCGGGGAATGTTGTCCCGCAGCTTTTCGCAGATGCGGCGCCCCTTGGCGTAGGCGTTGTCCCGGAACACGATCATGGAGAGTGCGTCCACGGGGTCGCCGTTCAGCAGAAAGTCCAGCTTGACCAGATCGCTCTCGCGGTACTCCTTGAACTCGTAGTCGTAGCTGGCGTAACCGCGGCTGCGGCTCTTGATGGCATCGAAGAAGTCGTAGACGATCTCGCCCAGAGGCAGGGCGTAGTGCAGGTCCACGCGGACATCGTCCAGATACTTCATGTCGATGAGCACGCCGCGCTTCTGCTGGCACAGATCCATCAGGGCACCCACGTAATCGTTGGGGGTGTAGAGGTGGACATCCACAAAAGGCTCCTCCTGCTTGACGATGTTGGAGGGGTCCGGGTAGCTGGACGGGTTGTCAATCATCTCCACAGTGCCGTCCGTCATGGTCAGGCGGTAGCGGACGCTGGGGGTCGTGGTGATGATATCCAGGTCGAACTCCCGCTCGAGACGCTCGGTGATGATCTCCATGTGGAGCAGGCCCAGGAAGCCGCAGCGGAAGCCAAAGCCCAGCGCGGCACTGGTCTCAAGTTCAAAGGTCAGGGAAGCGTCGTTCAGCTGCAGCTTTTCCAGCGCGTCCTTCAGGTCGGGGTACTTGGCACCGTCGGCGGGGTAGATGCCGCAGAACACCATGGGCTTGACCTGACGGTAGCCGGGCAGGGCCTCGGAGGTGGGGCGGTCTGCCAGCGTGACGGTATCGCCCACGCGGGTGTCCTGCACGGTCTTGATGCTGGCGGTCAGATAGCCGACCTCACCAGCCTGCAGCTGGTCGCAGGGGGTCAGGCTGGTAGCGCCCATGTGGCCCACTTCCACCAGCGTGAACTGTGCGCCGGTGGCCATCAGGCGGATGGTGTCGCCGGGCTTGACCGTACCTTCAAAGACGCGGATATAGACGATGACGCCCTTGTAGCTGTCGTAGATGCTGTCGAAGATGAGGGCCTTGAGGGGAGCGTCCGGGTCACCGGTGGGGGCGGGGATGTCGCTGACCACACGCTCCAGCACCTGATCGATGTTCAGGCCGGTCTTGGCCGAGACGCGGGGCGCGTCGAGGCAGGGCAGGCCGATGACGTCCTCCACTTCCTGTGCCACCTCGTCCGGGTGGGCAGAGGGCAGGTCAATCTTGTTCAGGATAGGCACCAGCTCGAGGTCGTGTTCCAGCGCCATATAGGTATTGGCGAGGGTCTGGGCCTCCACACCCTGGGTGGCGTCCACCACGAGGATAGCGCCCTCGCAGGCGGCGAGGCTGCGGCTGACTTCGTAAGCGAAGTCCACGTGGCCCGGGGTGTCGATGAGGTTGAACTCGTACACTTTGCCGTCCTTGGCGGTGTAGTTCATGGTGACGGCGCGGGCCTTGATGGTGATGCCGCGTTCCCGCTCGATGTCCATGTTGTCGAGGATCTGGTCCTCCATCGTCCGCTCGTCCACGCTCTTGGTCAGCTCGAGGATGCGGTCGGAGAGGGTGGATTTGCCGTGGTCGATGTGCGCGATGATGCAGAAGTTGCGGATGTTATCTCTTGCCATGTAGTTCCTCCGAAATTTATAGGATCCAGTCCTCGACGGCTTTGATGCCGCCGTTTTCCAGGTAAACGCGGGGTACCCGGCGGGAAACGCCGCAGAGCACCTCGTAAGAAATGGTATCGGTCTTGTGGGCGATGGTCTCGGCGCTGTCGCTCACTTCGCCGCCCCACAGGATGGCTTCGTCCCCTTCCTGCACGTCGGGCAGGGCGGAGACATCCACCATGATCTGGTCCATGCAGACCCGGCCCAGAACCGGGCAGGGCATACCCTTTATCTCCACGATGCCCTTGCCGCAGCTCAAAAGGCGGGGGTAGCCGTCGGCATAACCGGCACAGAGGGTGGCGACCTTGGTGGGCTTTTCCGCGGTGAAGCGGCGTCCGTAACTGGCTGACTGGCCGGGCTGCATCTCCTTGACCATGCTGACGATGGTCTTGAGCTTCATCACTGGGCGGAAGATGCCGAAGCGGACTTCATCGCTGGGGTCGAAGCCGTAGAGGATGATGCCGGGACGTGCCATGCAGTGGGTGCGAGGCAGTCCGGCGGGCCAGTCGGGGTGGAGCATCACCCCGGCGGAGTTGTCGCAGTGGACGACGGCAGGCTCAAAACCGGCCTCGGCAAGGCCCTGATAGGCCCGGACGAAGAGCTCGTGCTGCTGGCTGGTATAAGCCACGCTGTCAGCGCTGTCGTCGTCGGCCACAGCGAAGTGCTGGAACAGGCCGGTCACGTCCAGACCCGGCAGGCGGCAGGCATCCAGCATCTCGGTCAGCGCCGCGTCAAAGTCGGTGCGGAGCGCAAAACCGATGCGGCCCATGCCGGTGTCGGCCTTGAGGTGGACTTTGACCTTCCCGCCGACGGCACAGGCGGCCTCGCTGAGGGCCTTGGCCTGAGGCAGGGAGTAACAGGCTGCGGTGATGTCCTTCTGGATGAGGACGGGCGTGCAGCCCGGCTCCACATGGCCCAGAATGAGGATGGGCAGCGTCAGCCCGGCTTTGCGCAGCTGACGGGCTTCCGCCAGACAGCTCACAGCCAGCCACGCGGCCCCCTCTTCGGCAAAGACCTTGGCGCACTCTACGGCACCGTGGCCGTAGCTGTCGGCTTTGACGACAGCGCACAGAGGCATCTCCCCGGCCCGGGCCTTCACGGCGCGGAAATTGTGGCGCAGAGCGTCAAGGTCTATCTCGGCCCAGACGTGTTTTTCAAATGCGGGCATCTGCATGGGCTGTGTCCTCCTTTTTTGATGTACGGGCCGGGTGCAAAGGACGCCAGCCGTCGATGCCACTCTCCTGCAGAGCGTGAAGGGTCTTCTGCCGGAAAGCCCGATCGGTGCGGCACCGCTCCCGGACAAAGTTTTTTGTGTCCTCCCGGGTGGTCACGCCGTCGGCGGGGCAGCGGCTCTTGACGATGGGAAAGCCTTCTTCCCTCACCGCACAGCGCACCTCCTGCTCTGTGGCGAGCAGCAGAGGCCGGATGAGGGTCAGCCCCCGGTCGGACAGCTCTGTCACCGGCGAGAAGCAGCCGATGCGGCCCTCCCGCCAGAGGTTCATATAAAATGTCTCGATGGCGTCGTCCAGATGATGTCCCAGCGCCACCTTGTTGCAGTCCAGCTCTTCGGCAGCGGCGTGGAGCGCGCCCCGGCGCATCTTGGCGCAGAGGGAGCAGGGATTCTTCTCGTTCCGGTAGTCGAAGACGATGGGGCCGATAAGGGTGCGGCGCACCTCATAAGGCACATCGTACCGCCGGAACAGCGCTTCCAGCGCGGAGTAATCTACCGGCTTGCCGCCAAACTGGGGGTCGAGGGTGACGGCCACGACTTCGAACGGAAAGCCGAGGTACTGCCGCAGCCGCGCGAGACCGATGGTCAAAGCTACGCTGTCCTTGCCGCCCGAAACGCCCACCAGAACGCGGTCGCCGGGGGCCAGCATCTCGTACTGCTGGACGGCTTTGCGCATCAGGCCGCAGAGCCGCTGCATCGCTTTCGTGTCGCTCATGACAGGCTCACGCTCTCCACGAGGTTGACGATGTCGCTGATGGAGGCCAGCTTGGTCAGGCCGGAGACATAGATGACGTCGCCGTTGTCGTACTCGATGGTGGCCAGCACGGCATAGTAAGCCTGAATATCACAGCGCACGGCAGTGACGGCGGCACCGTCGATGTTCAGGTTGACCTTCCGGGGGCTGATGACGCCGTAAGCCTGCTTGAGCTCTTTTTCCGACTGGCCGATGAAGTCCTCATAGGTGTCTTTCGTGCCTTTCTGGAAGAGCACGACCTGATAGTTGGCGTCGTCGCTGCTCTGGGCAGAGGCCAGTTCCAGCGCACGGCCAAGGGTGGCGTCCTCGGTCATCTCGCACACCGGCCAGACGGCGGACTCGTAGTAGACGGAGACGCCGTTCTCGGCGGTGTAGTGGGTGTCAGGCGAAGCGGGGGTGCGGCGGTTGACCACGAGGGTCAGTACAAAATAGGCCAGTGCGCCCAGCAGGACGATGATGCCCATGGCCAGCAGCAGGCGGGAAGAGCGCTGCTGCGCGGTGTCGCGCTGGTGGATGTCTTTCGGCATGAAGGAATGTCCTCCTTATAAATGTAAGGCTCAGCCCCGGGGGTGGGGCTGCATCTTTATTAGTATAACATACTCGGGGCTGAAATTGTAGCGCTCTGCCGCAAAAACAGAAACGAAAATGCGATTTGAGAAAACACGAGATTTCAAGAGAAAACTAGAGAAAACAAGAGATTCAAAAAACTGAGCCGAAAAAATCGAAAAATGATGTTGACAGGGGCGTTCTTGTGATGTATACTGACACTCGCGCCCCAAAAGGTGCATTGAACCGTTGAAACACTTATCAGGAGGAAATAGATATGAGCACTACTCTCGTCAAGCCCGCTGAAGTCGAGCGCAAGTGGTATCTGCTCGACGCTGCCGGCAAGAGCCTGGGCCACGTCGCTGCTGAGGCTGCTGTTCTGCTGCGCGGCAAGCAGAAGGTCGATTATACCCCCAATGTTGACTGCGGCGATTTCGTCGTCGTCATCAACTGCGACAAGGCTGTTCTGACCGGCAAGAAGGCCGAGCAGAAGTTCCACATCACCCACAGCAAGTACATCGGCGGCCTGAAGAAGGTCCAGTACAGCAAGCTGATGGCTGAGAACAGCGATCTGGCTATGACCTACGCTGTCAAGGGCATGATCCCTTCCAACACCATCGGTGCTAAGGCTCTGACCCGCCTGCA
>ENA-OUQH01000897-OUQH01000897.1-human-gut-metagenome-genome-assembly--contig:-NODE-897-length-20710-cov-3.613120_pt1 | contig 20710 bp, 34 predicted proteins | sample MGYA00237948_ERZ548828 | MGnify/ENA primary metagenome ERZ548828 (study PRJEB26490, sample SAMN05194711) | human gut metagenome | biome: terrestrial biome; feature: human-associated habitat; material...
AGATTTCTGCCTGTCTCGTGGGCTCGGAGATGTGTATAAGAGACAGGGCTAGTCTAGCAGAATCAAAAAATGTGATCAAAATCACATCTGAGGCAATCGGCGTGTCGAATGATGGCGGCAAGACCTATCCGTTCGGTTTCGAGTTGACTGGAACGATGATAACCAAACTTCTGTATGCCGAGGGAATTAATGCGGATTATATTGATTCTGGCGCATTGATGGTAAGAGACAAAAGTGGAAATATTATCTTCCAAGCCAATATGGACACAAATACAGTGTATATGAATCCGGACATTTTGATTATCGGCAAGCAGACTCTGACTGAAAAATTGACGGATATGGACAACAGCATTGCGGAAGCAAAGAACATGACTATGCAGTTGACCAACGACTACCAGAGTATCACCACTGATGCCGATGGAAATATCACTGGAACATTTCCAACCGTAACAACTACGGCTCAGGTTATGTATGGAACTAACGATGTGACCAATGATTGTACCTACACCATTACGAAATCCAATAACGTGACTGGCTCATGGAATGATTCCACACATACTTATACCGTGACCGGATTGAGTGCAGATAACGGATGGGTGGACATCAAAGCCACTTATTTACGGGCACTGTCAATTACAAAGCGGTTTACGGTTGCCAAACTAAAAGCCGGAAAGAATGGAATTAACGGACTTGATGGACTTCAAGGAGAAAAGGGAGAGCAGGGAATTCCGGGCAAAGACGGCAAGGATGGAACTAATGGAGTAGATGGAAAAACATCATACTTTCATATCAAGTACAGTTCTGTAGCGAATCCGACATCATCCAGCCAGATGACCGAGACCCCGTCCACATATATCGGCACTTACGTAGATTACGAACCGAATGACAGTACAGACCCCAAGAAATACACATGGTCGAAATTTGAGGGAACAGATGGCAAAGATGGTATTGCCGGAACGAACGGAACGGACGGAAAGACATATTATCTGCACATTGCCTATGCGAACAGTGCTGATGGCAGGACTGGTTTTTCCGTTTCTGACGGAACCAACAAGCTGTATATTGGTCAGTATACCGATACCACTAAGGCGGACTCTACTGACCCTACGAAATATACGTGGAGTAAGATCAAGGGCGATCCCGGAGCTGATGGAAAGCCCGGAGCTGATGGCAAACCGGGAACTGATGGAAAGCCAGGAAGAACTTACATTATTGAACCGTCTTGTACGGTTCTGAAACGCGGAGCAGATAAGGTTATCAGCCCGAACTTCTTGGAATTTAATGCATATTACAGAGATGGTGATTCGGCTACCAGATATGCATATAGTGGTAGATTTGTAATTGAGGAAACCGCCGATGGAAACACATGGAAAACTATTTATACATCATCCGCGAACGAAAGCTCAGTCAAGCATTATCTGTATACTGTTTTGACAGATGGAAATGGTCAAACCATAACAGGCGGCAACGGTACTACAGTTGGAATTCCGCGTGATATAACCAATATCCGATGCAAACTGTACGCGGCTGGCGGTACAACGAATATGCTCGATATGCAGAGCGTTGCGGTAGCTATTGATGTCGATAATCTAACGCAGACGGACATCGTAAATATCCTGTCCAACAACGGAGCGTGGAAAGGATTGTACTACAAGAATGGTCAACTGTATATCAGCTTTAATGCGGCCTTAGGCGGTGAATTAACATTGGGTGGAAAAAATAACGGAAATGGAGTATTGTATCTGTACGATGAAAATGGCAAATTGCTGTCTATACTGGACAGCAGAGGATTGCTGTGTGGTTCTGACCTCAGAGATACTAATAACTACTTTACTGTTCCGGGTTCTTGGTATGGATATGAATTGCATGAGTGGGACAAAGTAGGAGACGTGTTGATGACTTCACAAAGGGGCGTTGGAATGCGATGGTTTGCTGACCAAAACAACAGGTTTGCATTACAGATGCTGTCTGACTATGAGTTTGAAGTATACCTGAACGACGGCGTTGATTCTGCATCTAATCCTTATACTCCTTTGAGATGCACACATGATTACACAGAAGTCTTTAATCAGCTGAAAACGTATAACGTAGAACAATACACAAATGCTTACACCCTAATGCTCAAACTCGACGGAACAGTTGTTAGGTCAGCGTCGTCTGCAAAACGGTATAAAGACGTGAGGGAAGACATAGATCCTCAAAGCATCGAAAAATGGTATGACATCCAAACAGTTTGGGCTAAATACAAGGATGGCTACCTTTCTTCTGAAGATGAAAACTGTGGAAAATATATGCCGATGTTTTTAGCAGATGATGTTGAGCAACATATGCCAGAAGCGGCAATACACATGGACGGCAAAATCGAGGACTGGAATTATCGTGTAATGATTCCGGCAATGTTCGCAATGTTGAAACAGCAAAAATCAGAGATAGATTCCCTTAAGCAGGAATTGGGTGAAATCAAACAACTTTTGAGAAAGGAGTGATATCATGACACCTTCATTGAAAACAGATGTGCTGAGTGCTTTGCCGGCAACCACATCTTTGCAGGATACGGACTTGATTCCTGTCGGAACTGGTTCTGGAGCCACGCTTAAAAAAATGACAGGCACGAACTTGAAAAAAGCATTGTTCGGTTTCTCCGGAGCTGGATATGTGCTTCTCGAGGCAACTACGGTCAATGTAACTGCACCGTCGACAGCGGCAGGAAAATCCACTAGTGCAGTCACAGCGACGTTCACCAAGAATGCGAATGCAGACCTGTTGGTTCCAATTCAGAGGACATCCGGTTGGCTGACCTGTACAGGAATATCCGTATCGGGAAATACGCTGACTACTTATTTCCTTAACACGACAACAGGAACGCATTCCGGAGCGGCTACATTTTTGATATTGCAGCTTAAAAAAATCACAGTATAAGGAGGCAAAAACATGGAAATCAAAGCAATTGATGTATCATCAGATCAAGGCAAACCAGATTGGGCAAAAGTCGCAAAATCCGGCGTAAAAGCAGCAATCCTCAGAGTCCATCAGAGATATGGCGTAGATTCCTTGTTTGAGCATAACTATAAAGGATGTAAACAGAACGGCATTCTGGCAGGGGCATACAAATACAGTTATGCCTTAACACCGGCACAGGCCATTGAAGAAGCTGAGAACGTGATCGAGGTACTGAACGGACGCGGACTGGACTTTCCAGTATTCTACGATCTCGAATGGAAACAGCAGAGAAGCCTTGGAAAACAGGCTATCGAGAATATTACGGTTTCATTCTTGACCAGAATAAAAAAAGCAGGATATAAGGTTGGCATCTATTGCAATATGGACTGGTATAATAATTACCTGTCCGACAACCTCAAGAAATATGACCTCTGGCTTGCAAGATATGCGAATAATGACGATGGAACTATTCCGGAACGACTCAGACCGTCCGTTGGAATCGGCTGGCAGTATTCAGAGAGTGGAAAAGTAGCAGGAATCAGTGGAAATGTTGATATGGACGTATTCTATACGGATTACCGGACGGAGCAGAAAGGAGAAAGCGAAAATATGACAAAGACAGAAGCCATTGAAAAAGTCATTAAGATCGCCAAAAATGAAATAGGTTATCTTGAAAAGAAGAGCAACAGCCAGCTTGATAGCAAGACTGCAAATGCCGGCTCAAATAATTACACAAAGTACTGGAGGGATGTAAAATCATCTTATCAGGGACAGCCGTGGTGTGCAGCGTTCGTGAGTTGGTGTTTCATGAAAGCGTTCGGATTAAATAAGGCGAAGAAACTCCTGAAGCACTGGCCTTATGTATATTGTCCGACTTTAGGACAGCTTTTTACAAAGAATGCCAATCCGAAAGTTGGCGATATCGTAATTTTCTACCATGGCGGCACATTTACCCACACTGGAATCGTGACAGCTGTAAATGGCGACAGATTCTATACCATTGAGGGCAATACTTCCGGTGCATCCGGTATCATTGCAAATGGTGGCGGCGTCTGTGCAAAGAGTTATCTTAATAGTCAGATGCCAGGAACAAAATTCTGTACGCCGGATTGGAGCGTTGTATCCGATGTATCTACAGATAATTCGAGCAACACAGCAGTTGCAGCAGAAAATTCCAAACCGTCCAAAACGTCTAAGTTTGTAGGTAAGGTAACTGCAAATATACTCAATGTTCGCACATGGGCAGGGACTGAGAATCCGCAGATCAAAAGCTACCCCGTACTTGCAAAAGGAAATCTTGTTGATGTGTGCGATACGGTCAAGGCAAAAGACGGAACCGACTGGTACTATATCCGTATTGCTGGAAAATACTTCGGATTTGTTTCCACGAAATACATTAAAAAAGTATAAAATTCAAGCCCCTTGGAAATTATTCCTTGGGGCTTTTACGTTATATTGTATCATATTCGGAATGATAAGAATATTGTGGTTAGTCACATGTTGGTCACAAATAGAGTGCTAAAATCCGCATAAATACGGCATTTCTTTCTACTTTGCCTGTTCTAATGTAAATGTTATTATGGCATTCGTAAAAGTACGCAAATACTGAAAAAACGTTGATTTTATGCGGGTTTATGGACTCTATATAAACAGATTTGGGTAAAATAAAAATGTCTTAAAAAGGAACGGTTAGTCACAGTTGGTCACAAATGGAACTTTTATTTTCTCAATCTCTGCTCGGAGTTCTTTCACTGTTCGATGTCCATATACAGCGTTCGTGATATCATTCCCAAATGTATGCCCTAGCATTCTTTTTCTGTCATTCTCTCTGACGGAATATTTTTCACACAGGGCAGAAAATGTGTGTCGACAATCGTGTGGTGTGTGCTTCGGATCTCCGACTATTCCTAATTTTTCCAATATGGGATAGAATCGGTACATCCGATAGGTGACCTTGTTAATGTTCAGTAGAGTTCCGTCAGCTTCGATTCTTGTTCTGACAAAATCGTAGATACACGGATGGATGGGCACGATCCTGCCTTTGCCAGCTTTTGTTTTTGAGCCACCTTTAAAATATCGTTCATCCAGATTAACTTCCAGATTCTCAATTTCTCCGATTCTCCAGCCAGAATAGCACATGATCAGAATTAACTGTACGTCAAAATCTGCTGAATTTTGCCACAGGATTTCCAGTTCCTGCTCAGAAAAGGCAGTGCCGTGTTCCGTGTCGTCCTCTTTGTTTATCTTGACGTATCTGGATTTGTTTTCTGATACGATTTCAGCGTACATCGCGTATTTGTACATCTGGTTAAACAGCACCAGTATTACTCTTAAACTCCCTCTTTTAAAACCTTTTTGACTATCGACAAATTCTTGCAAGTCAGTAGCTTTTAAGTCCTCAAAAGGTCTGTCGTGCAATGGCTTGCAGTACGAATAGGATGCCGAATAGTTTGACTTCGTTGCTTTTGAGTAAGTCGTTCCCTCGGCGAACTTCCATGCCATAAACCGTTCATATACCTCTGCAAACGTTAATTTCTTAATCTCTGGATGTTTACCCTCTACTCCTTTTATCGTCCCGTAATCAGCCAATATGCGGCTCACAAGGGTATCTGTATCGGCGGTAGGAGATACAGGCAGGTCATTCTCCATTCCTGGCTTATATGTTCCGGCTTTGTAGGCAGTTAAGACAGCAAAACCCTTTAGCCAGTCGTCAACGTAGCAGATCGCAGGTGGACGGACTGCTTTTCCTGATGATGCGTCCAGTGTAGCAGGTGGATGCACTGCATAGCAATTTCTTCGGTTCTTGCCAAGATAACGAATACTCCCGAATCCGTTTGGCAGTTTTGGATAAGTTTTTCTTTTCTTCGGCATGATATTCCTCCTTGTTTGAAATGTGAACAAATTTTCTGTATTGCCCAAAATAGCCGAAGATGATACAATATGGTTTGTGTGTGACGCATCATCTTCGCTATTCAGTTGTGATGCAAGTATTTTAAAAACCGGTTCTCATTGGTAGTGAGAGCCGGTTCTTTTTTATAAAAGTTCTGATTTTTTCTGGTCAAATTCTTCTTGAGTAATAATACCGCTATCTAAAAGCTCTTTGTAATCCTTTAGTAGTTCAACGGATGTTTTCTGATTTCGAACATTTTCAACAGCATCAGAGCTTTTGGAAATATTGAAGCTCTTTAACTGCATATCTATATTTGAACTACAGCGGAATCCAATAGTATTTATTTGATTGGTTTCGATATTCCGCATTTTCATAGATGCATAAGAATCCACTTCAATGTTATCACTTGTTGTGGTAGCAGTTCCAGTAGTAGTGGAATTATTCTTTCCTTTGGTTTTCTTTCCAGTTCCAACAGCTGCACCGACTATAGTTCCAACTCCCGGAGCAATAGCGGTTCCAACAACGGCTCCTGCTAAATGCCCTCTTCGTTTCGTTTTTTCTTTACTTTTCCCTTTAGTGTGAGATGTTGTAGTTGTCTTTTCTACTGTTCTGTATTCCGGCCCGTTCCATTCATAGTCGAAAAGTTCATATTTGGTTGGAGCATCTGACACTGTAACAGACCCATCTTTCCATTGCTTCAAATCAAATCTTGCGTGTTTGGAACCAAGCTCAAAATCCTCCTTACCGGATATAACTCTCAGATTCAATACTCGAACAGGTTTTTCTACAACCGCTGGCTGGGTTGCTACGGAATTATTTGATATTGCAGGTTTTTGAACCTTATTTTTAATAGACAGCAAAAGTGCAAAAATAAGATACAAAACAGCAATTCCAAATACCTCAAGTACAACAACGACCATAATATTGTCTGATGAAAGATCGTTTGAACTCATCAAGGCCACAATCATTAATACAATTAATGCGGTCCAAACTATCATCAACACATTTCGTATTCTTTTCATATTTCCCCCTTTTGACACGATTACTCAAAATTCTCGATATAATTCTTATATAGATTCCTTATTTTGGCAGCCTCCCTCTGCCTGATTGGAACAATATCCCCCGATATCATCTCAAAATGATCTGATGCATCTTTAATTTCGTCCATGTTGACGATATAACTTTGATGGCAACGGAGAAATCTTCCATCAAGATGCGGCTCTATATCTGACAGCTTTCCACGTGCTACATGCATAACGCCGCAAGTACAGTGGACGAGAATTGATTTATTTCGGCTTTCTATGTATTCGATATGCCGGAATTCTGCCCGGTGGAAGTGGTCTCGGTTTTTGATAGTTAAGGCTTTCTCTCGGATATCTTCCAACGTGTGCGCTACGACAGAAAACATGCGTCCATGTTCAGAACCTTTGATGATGTAATGCACTGGTAAGACGTCTAATGCGTCAAATACATAGTTTTTATATGCTGTCCAGAAGGCAATGTTGCCATTATATCCATTTTTCCTGAGCTGCTTTGCGACATTTATGCCATTCTCATTATTTAGGACCACATCCAGCACGACTATATCGTACCATTGACCGTCTGCTATATCATCAATCAGCGGCTTCCCACTACTATAAGTGTTTAGCGTGTAGCTCTTGTCTCCACGCTTTTTCAAAAACTCATCAACATGAGCCTTAAAAAAATCAATCTGCAAAGGATTATCGTCACAAATCGCAATTTTCATGCAAATCAGTCCTTTAAACTGTCATTTTCGCCATTTGCGTCAAATAAGAATTCTATATGTTATAGTTGATTATAGCATCATACAATATAGTTGTAAATATACGTTTTTAGGTGATTTTGAAATGAAAAGAATCGAAAAAGTACTAATTTTGATATTGGTTATAGTTTTTGCCAATTATATAATCCATCTGCCAATGTGCGTGGATGATTATGTGCATAAGGATTCCGACATATACTCTGCTCAACATATGTGCAGACATTCGACCTTGACCAAGAACGCGAAGGGAATTTTGAAAACAGATGATATTATAGAAACAATAAAAATTCCACTCAAAGTGAACTTCATTTGTGCAAAAGTAAAAATTATATTCGATATTGCGAATATTCCAGTGTACCACTGGCAGTTAGCTAGAGGAAATTTAGGCGTGTCCCGTTTTATTGGACTTGTGGGTTGATATAATAAGAACAAATGTTTGGTTCTATTTCCCACAAGCCGGACATATGCTGTAGTGTAAGGGGTAGTTGTGACAGGGAGGGGTATTTATGGATTATAAGAAGGAAATTATTGAGATGATACAAAAAATACATAGTGAATCAATGATAAAATTTATTTACGGGTGCGTAAAAAGGGCTTATAAGGAAGAAAGGGCAGGAAAATGATTCCTACCCTTGTGCTTTAGAAAATAAACTTCTCAAAAAAATCACATAACAAATCTTTTTTATCGGGCGGCAGGTTATCGTATTCAAGAATGATTCTTTTGAAACGAGGGTCTGACTGCTCGATTTTTGTAACTACATCTCCAAATTCAATATCAGGGTCTTGATTCTCTTTTAAATCTGTCAAATCTGACATTCTTATTCGGAAATAATCGGCTAAGGCTCTAATCTTTCCGGTTCCCGGCATCGAATTACCTTTGCACCACATATTAAATGTAGATGCGTTTGCTCCAATGGCTTCAGCGATTTCCTTTTGCTGTTTCCCACTTCTTGAAATGTACTTATTAAGATTATTCGAGAAGATCTTTTTCTGTTCTTCGGTCGTCATGATTCTTTTCCTCCTTACATTTTGTATTGTACATCATATTTATAAAAAATTCAATAGTTAATTCAATTATTTTGAATTTTGGTGTTGACAATTCAATACAGTTGAATTATAATAAGCTCAGAAGTTAAGAAAGGAGATGAGCAAATGCCAAAAATTTCATTAGAAGCTGTTCGAGTGAACGCAGGATACAATCAGAAAGAATGGGCTGAAATATTCGGTATTTCCAATACAACTGTAGTTAATTGGGAAAAAGGAAAAACAGAGCCGACATTATCACAACTCAGAAAAATGAGTGAGCTTTCTGGAATCCCTATGGACTTTATTTTTGTGCCAAATAACTTCAATTAAATTGAATTATAAAAGAAGGGAGCGTATAGTTGAAACGTAAAGTATATGTCATGGATTGTGGTGATTTTGTAAAAATCGGTGTCTCTGGAAATGTCGAACAGAGAGCAACACAGATTCCGTACAAGGTAAATCAAATCTATTCAACAGACGAAATGGAAGATGCCTTTAAATTAGAACACGAAATGCACATGTTATTTGATGAAGATAGGGTTCCAGAAGCACAGGGAAGAGAGTATTTTAATATCTCTTTTGACATTGCCGTATCTGAATTAAAGAAAAGAGCAGATGAACAAAAAAATGTAGAATCTGCGAAGCTAATACCTAGAAAGCTACTTTCTATCAGTGAAAAGCAGAAAGCCATACTCAAATTAATTCCGCTACTTAAATATGTTGATGACTTTGATCTCGGATATATGCTCGGCGTAGCAGAGGAGAAAAGTAAAACAAAAAACATGGAAGAATCTGAATATGATTCTATACAAGATGGTATCTCCGCTCTGTTATCCCTCAATGAAGATGATTTGCGGATGACTTTGGGTTACGCAATCGCATTGAGAGATAAGGGCAAAGCAAGGAGGTGAAAGCAACGAGCCAAATAAAAAAGTTTTTCCACTGGTACTTTTTCGAACCAAGGAAAACATTGCTGGAATGGTTTATGGCAAAATTCCCAAACTTTCCATTATATGTATCAATAGCATCTTTGCTGTTGATAATACTTCGCCCAGAAGTGGAATCTTGTATACGTCATATCCAGCAAATAGGGCAACAATTGATATTACTGTTGGGATTACAAATCTAATTCGTTCTTTACGCTTGATGCGAAAATACATTTTGCAATTTCGGTTCACGGTATAAACTCCGTGATCTCGGTCAAGCAGACCTAGGCGGTTTAGATAGTCTAGTGTCTGGTATTTAAAGAAACGATTAGATTTGATAATCGGCAACAAGTGGAGAGTTATTCGTTCGCTAAAGGATAACTCAATGTTGGAAAAGTCAATATTTTTCATTTTAATCTCCTCTCATAGGAGAGTATATCACAAGAAAGGAGTGAGTGCGTGTTAGATTATTTCGTCAGCGAAAATATTCTTGGTCAGGTTTCAATTCAGCTCGAAATGACGAGCCACGATTGGTCGAGATTAAAAGCGTCTGCCGCGTGGACGCAGGTGGAGCAGATTCTAATGGAATCTGAAAAACAAAATAGCCACTGCTCCCGCCATAACCAGACAGGCAAATCGGAAAAGCAGGCAGGAGGTAAAAACAGTGGATGATACAAAGAAAGAAATGGACCACCTGCGTAAGCAAATAAGAAGTTTGGGGACTGCTTTAGTACTTACACAGGTGACTATGATAACTTTACTTATTATTTGGAGCTGTCAGTATCTTCAGCTTCTTCGGAACTATCAAGATCTTTTGCAGTCGATGCAGTTGTGTCTTGAATCTGTGGAAACTGTTTATTCTGTTCTTCAACAGTTTCTTTTAACTCCTTGATGGATTCGGCTCCACTGGAAGAAGAAACATCTACATTATGGAGAATCCTCCTAAAGTAAATATTCAGGCATGCCAGTGCCTGTAAATGCATTATAGGTAGAGGGGAAAAGAAATACAATAGGTGATAAATAATGGGAGCAAATAATTTTACACATTTTACCGGAAAGAAATCTCCATTCAAAACTCAAAAGAGAAAGAAGAAATCAAAGGTAAAAAAATTTCATAAAAACAAATATGAAAGGAGTATGAAATGAGCGAAGTTGATACTTACATCAAAGAAAATGCAGAAGTTCATCAGTTTGCAGCAGAAGTCGCGAGAATCATATCGGGCATCCCACAGATGCCAGAGTTCTCATCAGAGAGTATGAGCGTATCTGATGCAAGCCAACTGATCGGACTTCCTGTAACAGCAATCCGAGCAGGAATTGTGTACGGATGGCTGCCGATTGGGACAGCAATCCAGAATAACAAGCCGGCAAAAAGTCTTTCCGGCAGTAGAATCACATATATCATAAGCCCCAGAAAGGTATATGAAGTAACTGGTCATGTCTGGAAAGGCAAAGCTGCTCTTAATAAGTAGGTGCCCCGGAGGGAGTTGGAGCCTCCACCCCGGAGCTTTGCACCCACTAAAGTACCTTAGTGGATACAGGTTAATTATAAGCCTCTATCTGCTAATTGTAAAGACAAATAAGAACAAATAAGGAGAAATTAGCACGATATGAGCGAAATTAAAAACGAAAACCAGCTCACATGGGCTGACATCGAAGTAGCACTTGCGACTGAAATTGTCGAGGAAAGTAAGAAAAAGTCAAAAAGATGGTTCACGGCGTGGGTTGTAACAGCCGCCGCACTGGTGGCAAGCAACCTTGCGTGGATTCTTGGAGGGAGTAAAAAATGAACAAAGTCCGCGTAAGAGAAGTGCTTATGGCGATCACCATAGGAATTCTGGCGACGTTCCTGCCATGTTGGGAATGGTCGGGAATTGCTGATAGGGTCTTATCGGCAGCCGCAATGAGCATGATCTTAGTAGGAAACCTGTGAAAGGAGAATGGAAATGTTTGAGAAAGAAATCAAAGAGCTTTTTGAATTATCATGGAGGGTAATGAATGAAACAGATTTTTTCGTTTCGTTCAGGATCGGCGCACATGTTCATTCCTGCGAAATCTATGTCATGAATTCGAAATGGGAGTCAGGTAAGAGATCGGACGCTCATTACACTATATATACTGACAGCGAATTGCTTAAAAAGGAATCAGCCGAGCAGTGCAAGCTTGCAAAAGCACATCTTCTTAGGCTCTTAATAGATGGGAGGTGTCCGTTAAATGAATCTTGAAGAGTTAAAGCTGCTTCCAAAGTGGGATATGGTTCTTGCAGTGAATGTGTTATTAGAGGAACTCAATAAGCGTGATACACCAATTGTCGACTGGGAGAACCCAGATATGTTTATCGACCATCTTGAGTATCACGCCGCTGATTCCATTCAGAACGGCAAGACGGTTCCGGGCATGGGGGATAAGTCAGACGCGATCTATTGTTTTTTTAAGCAATTAAAGGAGCCAGTATATGAACGAAAGGATACAGGAAATACTGAGACTGATTGACGATCAGCTTGCCACTCCGTCCGATAACTACATTGACGAGAGTTACAAGGCGAGGACAATAGCAAGTTATGTGCAGGCTTTAAATGGGCTTTTAACGGCTCAGAAATCATATAAGGAGGAAAGTATCAGTGAGTGAATTTGAAATCCGTATTCCGGCAAGGAAGAAACAGCCGGCAACCGATAAGGATAACCCTGTCGTGAAAGTATCAACAGGTGCCTACAACGCACTGGTTGAAATCTATAACGAATCAACTTTATCAATGAAAGATATCGCAAGTTTGCTGATTATTGAGGGCAGCAAACATGTGGTTTATGACAAGGAGGAATAGAAGTGAATATATATGAAAAACTGGGAGTTATTCAGTCAAAGCTGAAAGCCCCTAAAGGACAGTACAATTCCTTCGGGAAATACAAATACAGAAGCTGTGAAGATATTCTGGAAGCTGTAAAACCGCTTCTGACAGAAACAAAGACTGTGTTAAGCGTCACAGATCAGATGGAAGTTGTTGGAGACAGAATATACGTCAGGGCAGAAGCTCATCTGAATGACTGTGAAGATACCGGCGAGATTACAACTGTTGCTTATGCAAGGGAAGAAGAGTCTAAGAAAGGCATGGATTCTTCACAGGTGACAGGTGCGGCTTCATCTTATGCCAGAAAATACGCGTTGAATGGACTGTTCTGCATTGATGATAACAAAGACAGCGATTCTACTAATACAGGAGAGAAGGAAAAAGCGTCCGGCAGGAAAGCGGAATCGGTAAAAGAAACCGAGATGATTAGTTCCGAGACTACTATGTCAATTAAAAACATTATTGATAAGTACCCGGAAGCTAAACTTTTGGAACAGATTAAAGCTCGTTTTAAGGTAAGCGATATTAAATCTCTTACCGGGGAAAAAGGTCAGAAATGCCTGAAGATGTTAATTGACTATGATAAACAGCATACAGAAAAGGAGCAGCAGCATGAATAAAGTAATTCTTACAGGAAGATTTACACGTGATCCAGAAATCAAGTACACCAATGATGGAACATCTATTGCAAGGTTTTCTATTGCGGTAAACAGAAGATTTGCGAAAGAGGGTTCCGATCAGAAAGCAGATTTCTTGAATTGTATTGCTTTCGGAAAGTCGGCAGAATTTATCGAGAAATATTTTTCTAAGGGAATGAAAGCGGACTTATCTGGAAGAATCCAGACCGGCAGTTACACTAATCGTGATGGACAGAAGGTATACACAACAGATATTGTTGTGGAAGAAATTGAGTTTGGTGAAAGCAAAGGTGCTAACCAGAGTCAGCAGAAGTCGGAAGTACCGCATCCAGAAACAGACCCGGATGGTTTTATGAACATTCCAGATGGAATTGACGAGGAGTTGCCGTTCTCATGATACAAATTGACAGTAGGGAACATCAGAAAGTTATTGATGGTATTAAGAAAGCATTTGATGCAGCAGGAGAAAAATGGTTCGTGTCGAAGCTCTACGTTGGGGATTATATGAATTATGACAATCCTCGACTGATTGTCGACCGAAAACAAAATCTCTCTGAATTGTGTGGCAATGTATGCCAACAGCATGAAAGATTCCGTGCTGAGATCATCCGGGCAAATGAAGCAGGAATAAAACTCGTGTTCCTGTGTGAGCACGGAAAAGGAATTGAAAATCTGGACGATGTTCTCTGGTGGGAGAATCCCCGGGCAAAGAAAAGAGTTAAAAAGAATGGCATCTGGGTGGAGCAGGAGCAGAAAGTTATGCATGGAGATGTCTTATATAAGATTCTTTGCACGATGCAACGCAAATATGGTGTTGAATTTCTGTTTTGTGACAAGAAAGACACTGGCAAAAGAATTTTGGAGATTCTGTTAAATGGATAAAGAAACAATTAAACAACAGAATAACATGAGAGACGTTCTGAACAGATACGGAATGGTTCCGAGCAGAGCAGGGTTTGTTCAGTGTCCGTTTCATCCGAAAGACCGTACTGCATCCATGAAAATCTACAAAGACAGCTATTATTGTTTCGGCTGTGGCGCAACTGGTGACATATTTACATTCGTTCAGAACATGGATAATTGCGATTTTAAGACAGCTTTTACCATACTTGGTGGAACTTACCACAAACCAAATTTCTCTTCCAGAATGGCAATATACCGGCATCAGAAGCAGATGGAAATGCGGCAGAAGGAAGAACGGAAGAAAAAGATTGAACTGCAAGAATGCCTGTCTGATATAGATTTCTGTCGGACTATCCTTGACAGGGCGAAGCCATTGTCTGAAGGATGGTGCGAAGCGTGGAACAGGTTGCAACTTGCGCTATATCATCATGGATTCATAACGGGGCTGGAAGAAGGTGATTAAAAGTGGAAATGATAAACAAGCTCACGAAGGATTCTATTTTGGACGAAGAAGTGTTTGACGAGATATTCAGTCAGGAAGACGAGATATACAAGGCGCGTCTTACGCTGACTCTTCTGGACAGAGCTAAGGAGCTTGGAGTAAAGAAAAAATTTGAAGATTTGCTTAAAGCCTACACGAAAGTACAGAAGCAGATGATCGAGAAAGAGAAAAGCAATAGGACGTTGTCTATGCTGGACCAGTGGACTAATTTCTCTGATTGTGAATATGACAGAATGAAGTGTCTCAACTGGGTAGCGGACGATGATGGAATTAGAATTTCAAACACAAATCCAGGATCGCCGGACATTATAGCCTGTTATCATCCTATACTTCCAATAGAGCGAATGAAGAATCTGGAGACTGGAGAAGAACAGATAAAGCTAATCTATAAGAGGAACAATAAATGGTCCGAGGTTATTGTGCCAAAAACCATGGTTGCATCTTCTACTAAGATCGTCGGCTTATCTGCACTTGGGATTTCAGTGACATCTGAGAATGCGAAGTTTCTTGTGCGGTATCTGTCAGACGTTGAGAATGCAAATGACGATTATATCAACATTCAGTATTCCTCCAGCAAAATCGGGTGGATCAAGGATTATTTTCTTCCTTATGACAAGGATATTGTATTTGATGGAGACATGAGATTCCGGCAACTGTATGAAAGTATCAGTGTAGGCGGCAGCAGAACAGAGTGGTACGAGCACGTGAAGAAGGTTCGTGCTACTGGAAGGATAGAGCCAAAAATCATGCTAGCTGCAAGCTTCGCCAGTATTCTGATTAAGCTTGTCGGTGCACTTCCGTTCTTTGTAGACCTCTGGGGAGAAACTGAGGGTGGCAAGACTGTGACGCTTATGTTAGGAGCTTCTGTCTGGGCGAATCCAGGCGAATCACGATATATAGGCGATTTCAAGACAACAGATGTGGCTCTGGAAGCAAAGTCTGATATGCTCAACAATCTTCCGCTAATTCTGGATGATACTTCCAAGGTATCTGCCAAGATCAGGGATAACTTTGAAGGGATTGTATACGATTTATGCTCAGGGAAAGGAAAGAGCCGTTCTAACAAGGAACTGGGCGTGAATCGGGAGAACCGCTGGCAGAACTGCATTCTGACCAATGGTGAGCGTCCGCTTGCCGGATATGTCAGCCAAGGCGGAGCAATTAACCGAATTATTGAGGTTGAGTGTTCTGAAAAGATTTTTGATGATCCGCAGCTCACCGCAGATACCCTTAAAAAGAACTACGGATATGCAGGAATTGATTTTGTGAACGCAGTCAAGGAAATGTCCATTGATGATATAAAAGACCTACAAAAGCACTATCAGGGGCTTATACAGGACGATGACAAGATGCAGAAGCAGAGCATATCTATGAGTATCATTCTGGCAGCAGATAAGATTGCAACAGATCAGCTATTCCATGATGGTCAGTACATTGACATTGAAACTGCAAAGAGTCTCCTGACAGAGAAAGAAATGGTGTCTGAAAATGAACGTGCTTACTGGTTCGTGGTTGACAAGATTGCTATGAACGGAATTAAGTTCGATGATGACCCAGATATCAAAACAGAAAGATGGGGAATTATTGACAATGATCCGGCAGAGAAAACGTCAACCGCAATAATCTATAGCGCAGCGTTTGACGATCTGTGCAAAATTGGAAAATTCTCCAGAAAGGCATTCTTGTCATGGGCTGTCAAGAAGGGACTTGTGGAAACCGACAGCAGAGGTTATCCGACCAAAGCAAAGAAACTGGACGGAATTGTCACCAAATGTGTGTTCTTGAAAATTGTAGATGAAATTCCAAAAGGATTCGTGAATTGCAATGATGATTTTGAAATTACGGACGATATTGTGTTTGATTGATAAACAATTCGTTCAAAAGGTAACCGGGTAACCTAGGTAACCTTTGATTCTGCATATATATATTTGAGTATTTATATGCACATATTGAGTATAAAAGTTTCCCTATATGAGAAAGTCAGGGTTACTCGGTTACTCGGTTACCATGCAGCAAAATCAATGGTTTGCGGATTTTTGAACGGTTACGTTTCGGTTACTGACGGTTACTTATATTATATACCTAATATATAATATATAATAATTTTTAAAAATTAAAAGAGCGTATACAGTGTGCAGAATATTGTATACAAAAAAGGATGTGAGGAATTGAAAGTAGAAGCTAAAGATATTCCAATCATGCACAAGTTCATGCCGGAGTTCTGGAATACAATAAAAGAATTTTATGGAATTGAAGATAATGACGAATACTGGCATGCATTGACAGAAAGAGCAAATGAGCTTCGCGAAGTGTATCCAGACAGTCTGGTTGACTATCTAACAATGGCTTTTGTCAAATGGGCTGATGACACTCACAGAAAGGAGCGTGATAGAAATGCCATATAACACAGCAAGAAAATACTACGAGGGTATCCAGACAAGGAAAGACATATATCTGTACATCATAAGATACCTGAGAGAACATGATTATCCGCCAAGAATTCCGGAAATTGCGGCAGGGCTGAGTATATCTAACCATACCGTACAGAATCATTTCGGTGAATTGCTGGAAAGTGGCTTACTTGAGACGGACAATCCCGGCACACCACGAGCGTACCGAGTGACAGGATACAAATTTAGAAAGGTGAGAGAAAAATGAGTAGCAAATTAAAAGTCAAGAAGAAGACCAGATTTCCTGTTCAGACTCCCAACCAGGCAGCTCAGGCATTCGGACGAGCTATGCAGAACTGCCAAAGTCAACTTAAAGAGATGGAAAAGAAAGCCTATGAAGATGGCTTTACTGTTGGCGAGGATTGGAGCAACACGATCAACACTGTCACTACCATGATGGCTCTGAGACGTTTATATGGCTTTTCTACGAAACGTTTGCTCACAGTCGTACAAACTGCCAACGAGTACGTTGAAATGGCAAATGAGGGCAAAATGAGCGTTCTGAGCATGATACAGGACATTGAAGAGAACACAGATGTAAGATTTGACGAGATGAATAAGAATCTGGTTAAGAAGATGGGAGTATAGATGAGAGATTTAATCATAGATTGTTTTGCCGGCGGCGGTGGGGCATCTGTAGGAATCGAAATGGCACTCGGCAGGCCAGTAGACATAGCAATTAATCACGACCCCGACGCTATCCTGATGCACAAGACGAATCATCCCGGGACATTGCATCTGACAGAAGATATTTTCAAAGTAGATTTGCAGAAATACGTCGGAAATCAGCATGTAGCGTTGATGTGGGCTTCCCCGGACTGCACAAGCCATTCAAAAGCAAAAGGCGGTCAGCCAAGGAAACAGGGGCTTCGCATTCTTCCATGGGCTGTATATAAGCACGCAAAAGCAATTCTCCCAGATGTAATCATTATGGAGAACGTGGAAGAGATTCAGCAATGGGGGCCGTTGGATGAAAAAGGGCATCCCATTAAAAGCAGAATCGGAGAGGACTACAACAAGTTTATATCCGCTATGAAGTCTATTGGATATGAATTTGACAGTCGAGAACTTGTGGCTGCGGATTACGGGGCACCAACAACAAGAAAAAGATGGTATGCAGTATTCCGTAGGGATGAAAAACAGATAGTATGGCCAAATCCTACACATAATCGTTTCGGAATAGACGGTCTGAAACGATACGAACAGTGTGGAGACTACATTGATTGGTCGGACTTAGGCAAAAGCATCTTTGACCGTCCAAAACCATTGGCGGAAGCGACACAGAAACGCATTGCAAATGGAATCAAAAAATATATCGTTGATAATCCAGATCCTTACATTGTGAAGAATAAAGATGCATTAGCATTCATAATTCAATATCACGGAGAAACCAGGAAGGGCGATTCCAGAGGGCAATTACTGACTGAGCCAATTAAGACTATTGATACATCAAACAGATATGGTCTCGTGACAGCTTTTATCACGAAATATTACAAAACTGGAATCGGTCAGGGATGTGATGAATCATTGCATACAATAACTACATCACACGGCCACTTCGGTGTGATATCCGCTTTTCTAGTTAAATATTATGGGACAGGATGCGGGCAGGTGCTTAATGAGCCACTCGGGACTATCACCACAAAAGATAGATTCGGGCTAGTAAATGTTCTAGTTGATATTCATGGAGAGAAATACATTATTTCAGATATCTTCCTCAGAATGCTAAAGCCGGAAGAATTAAAGGTGATGCAGGGATTTCCAAAAGATTACATCATTGATCGGGACTATAAATGGAGAAATTACCCGATTGCAAAACAGGTAGCAAGAATCGGGAACAGTGTTGTACCGGTTATGGCAGAAGCACTCGTGAAAGCTAATTGCCCGTATCTGAAAGTCGGAGAACGCAAAGCTGCACCGGTGATTTACATGCAGAATAACGGACAGGTAGCATTTGGATAAATTGATCATGGAGGACTGCACCATAACGTGTCAGTTGCTTACATGGGGAAAGTGAGGATAACAAGAGGATGGTAATAGCAAAATTAAACCCGATAAATAAAGATGATTTAAAAGTCGGAGATGTGGTTGGAGTTGCAAGGGAAGTACGGTGTGGATGGGGAATAAGTTTTAGACACGTCATGGTGTATCCGGCAAAGATCATTCGCATAACTCCTAAACGAACCAAAATCGAAACCGACAAGTTCGGAGAACACGATAGATATGAGACATTTTATAAATATGATTCCGAAGCCATAAAAGAAAGTGAAATGGCAAAGAAATTCAAGGAGATCAGAGATGGTGTATATGCCATTGAAGATTTTAAGTCGAGCCGTGGGCTGAGAGTAATTAAAGACGAAGATTTAGATACACTGTCAGAACATATTAATGCAGTTGTAGAAGTTTTGAAAAGATATGGAAAGTGAGGACACAATGACAGAACAGGAAAAGAAGGAAATTCTGGACGAACTTGAAAAGCGCATGGATGAAAAATACAAAGGCTGTCTTACCAGAGAAGATGTTGCAACCACATTAAAGGCACCAAGAGAAAAGTGGTTCAAGGATGAGAATGGAAATGGAAGATATTCTCTGATGGCAGATGCTTTTGATTCCACCATTATCTCATGGCAGGTCTGGGAAACAATCAGAAAGCTGACTTGTGTTATCTGCGGTAAGCAGTATGTTAGACAGCTTGCAAATGTAGAGAATGCGGATGAGGTTGCAGAGAAACTTTGCCAGTTTGTCTACGATTTGAAGATGGATTTTAAGAAACAGGAGGGCTAAATTGGATATTGTAAATTATACTGCCCGGACGGTGAAACACAGTGCTGCATCTGCTGTACGAAACAGGATTCCTGCCAGTGCAAATGTGACGATATGGACAGTTATGAATATGCGGAGGAGTGTGAAGATTATGTTAAGGAGAATGAGTCATGATTACATTCGTATTAGGATTCACCCTTGGAATCATAGTCGGAGTAACTGGTCTTGTATGTGTAGCGATCATGTACGATAAGCACCACCCAGACAAATAGAAAGGAGAACGGTATGCTGACAAGGAATAAGAAACTAAAAGACTACGGTATTCCGGCAGAGGACATAGAAAAACTGAATACGATGCTGAAAGACTTTCCGGCAGAGTACGGATACCTGCTTACCAGTGCCGCCTTGTCAGCTTGCCCGAAAAACACGGTGATAGCGGATATGGTTATCGAAAATATCCTACACCGGAAAAGTTACAGAAAAATTAGTAGAGAAAAATATATTCCAATGAACCCGAAGGACTTTTATGGATACAGGCGCAAGACCGTCGCTGTACTGTATGAGAGGATGCGGTTGTTGGGAGTATGGGAGGAAAAATAAATGAAAGAATATAAATGTCCAAAGTGCAATAGTAAAAACCTTTTTGTCAAGAAAGTTGGGAATAATACGGGATTGTATTGCGGGGATTGCGGTGCATGGATTAAATGGGTCGGGAAAAATGAGCTGAGAGCGTTTGAATATTTAACTAAGCAGAAACACGTAGACGATGCTAATAGCAAACAAGACGATATTGCAAGCATCATTTACGGCACTCTCGATCATATGTATTGCGATAATTGCAGATTCAATAGCGAAATTAAAGAAAGTGATAATGGTGAATGGAACTGTGATGAATGCCACAGAAAATATAATGGATGGGGAGTTTCCATGCAGGAAAGTAATAAAATTGCAAAAGAAATTTTAAAACAGAAAGAGAGGAATTATGCCAGAGTTTGATTTTTCCCCAATAACAGAAGGGATTTATAATGTTATAGAGACAGAAG
>ENA-OUQH01000907-OUQH01000907.1-human-gut-metagenome-genome-assembly--contig:-NODE-907-length-20623-cov-6.020760_pt1 | contig 20623 bp, 23 predicted proteins | sample MGYA00237948_ERZ548828 | MGnify/ENA primary metagenome ERZ548828 (study PRJEB26490, sample SAMN05194711) | human gut metagenome | biome: terrestrial biome; feature: human-associated habitat; material...
AGGTGGAGAAGCTGAAGAAGTTGCAGAACCCTAACGGTTCCTTCTCCTGGTGGAAGGGAATGAAGGGCAGCCGGTATATGACAACGTCGGTAGCCGAAATGATGGTTCGTCTGAATGCCGTTGCCGGTGTTCAGAAATCCACCGCCAAGATGCTGACTTCCGCCATCAATTATCTCTCCTCGCAGACTGCCCAGGAAGTGAGAGAAATGAAGAAGCAGGAGGAGAAAAAGCACAAGGTGAATCCTAGCGAGATGGCTTTGCATTATCTCTATATTGTCGCAATGGATGGGACTTGTGTGAAACTCAAAGCTCCTGCTTTGAATGACATGGATTATCTCCTCGGAAAACTGAAGAAGATGACGGGTTCGTTGACCATCTATGGCAAGGCGAAGGCTGCTGTGATACTCGCCCTAAACTACGATTACAAGACGGCTGCCGACTACTTGAAGAGCATGGAGGAATATTCCGTCTATCGTGAGGATATGGGCAGATATTATGATACTCGCAAGGCGTACTATAGTTGGAGAAACTATAAGATTCCAACGGAGGTGGCTGCCATCGAGGCTCTGCAGGCTTTGGATGCTCAGTCTATAGCTGCTATTTCATCAGCATCGTCTGCTATTAGCAAACAGCAGACCATCGAGGAGATGCAGCGCTGGCTCCTGATGTCGAAACGTACCCAGGTTTGGGATACGCCAGTGAACACCGTGGATGCCGTCTATGCCTTTATGAAGGGTAATGAGAGCAACTGGAACAAACGGGCTGAGAATGCCGTGCTGAAACTGGATGGCAAGCTGCTGCCAATGCCGCAGGATTCTACTACGCTGGGTTATGTCAGGACTGAAAAGGCGGGTAAGGCATCTACCCTGAGCATCAACAAGAAAAGTGATTATACCAGTTGGGGTGCCGTGTATGCAGAGTTCAAGCAGCCGCTTAGCGAAATAGCTTCTCTGGAATCGGGCATCAAGGTTAGCCGTAAGGTTGAAAACCAGAAGAAGGCGAAGGTGGGTGATAAGATCAAGGTCATCATCACCATTACTGCCGACCGTGACTACGATTTCGTGAAGATTGTGGACAAGCGGGCAGCCTGTCTGGAGCCTGTCAATCAGCTGAGCGGTTACCAGTGGGGAATGGAATGTTATGTTTCTCCTAAGGATAATACAACAAATTTCTATTTTGATCGTTTATCTAAAGGTAAGCATTTCGTAGAAATGGAATATTATGTCGACCGTAAGGGCGACTACCAATCGGGATCCTGCACGGCAGAGTGTACCTACAGTCCGGAGTTTGGAGGTCGTACGGAGGCATATAAGATGACAGTTAATAATTAATATAAGGATTGATAATTACGAATAGAATAGTATGAAACGAATGAATATATTGATGCTTTCATCGCTGTTGGCGGTGTCTGCGTCGGCACAGAAAATAAGTACTCAGAGCGAGATCGTGGATTGTGGACAGGTAGTATTCCGCAAGCCGGTGACCGCTGAGTTCCTGATGAAGAATGAGGGCAGCAAACCGCTGATCATCCATCAGGTGTATAAGAGTTGCGGATGTACAGAAGTGGTGTATCCGAAGAACAGTGTGGCTCCTGGCGGCAGCTTCTTGGTCAAGGCGGTGTATGATGCGAAGCAGATGGGCACCTTCCACAAGCAGATATGCCTCTATAGCAATGCATCGGAGGAACCTTTTATCCTCTCTATGCGTGGTAGGGTAGTGAGCAATGTGGTAGATTTCGCAGGTCCGTATGATGAACTGCTTGGCGAACTCAAGTCGGATGTCCAGGAGGTGGAGTTTGATGACGTGAACCGTGGCGACCGTCCGGTACAGCGCATCCATATCTTCAATCCTACAGAGGAGATGATGGAACCTGTGGTAATGCATCTTCCTAACTATCTCCAGGCGACGGTTTCGCCATCCAGGGTGGCTCCTCACCGTTCTGCAGAGATTACCTTCGTGCTGGATTCGAAGAAGCTGCGTGATTTCGGCTTGAATCAGACTTCTGTTTATCTGGGTGAGCGTCCTGGTGACAAGATTGCTCCAGAGAAGGAAATCGTGGTTTCTGCCGTTCTCCTGCCAAGTTTCGACAAGTTGACTGCTGAGCAGAAGGAACTGGCTCCGAAGGTTGAACTCTCTACTACCGATCTGAATCTGGGAAGCTTCAACGGCAAGAAGAAGCTGAAGGGAGAAATCCTGGTTAGCAACCAGGGTAAGTCGGTTTTGGATATCCGAAGCATGCAGATGTTTACCATGGGCTTGCAGGTACAGTTGAAGAAGAGCAAGATTCAGCCGGGAGAGACCGTGAAGATGAAGGTGACAGCCGTGGCTGCCGATCTGAAGAAGTCGCGTGCCAAGCATCCTCGTATTCTCATGATTACCAATGATCCGGAGAATGCCAAAGTTGTAATTAGAATAAATGTAAAGTAATGCAGATAGAAATAGATCATGGTAGTGGTTTCTGCTTCGGCGTAACCACTGCCATCAAGAAAGCTGAAGAGGAGTTGGAAAAGGGCAGTACACTCTACTGCCTGGGTGATATTGTGCATAATGGTATGGAGGTGGAGCGCCTGCATGAGGCGGGACTCATCACCATCGACCATGAGGAGATGAAGGAGCTTCACGGTGTGAAGGTGCTGCTTCGTGCCCATGGTGAACCGCCTGAGACTTATGCGCTGGCAGAGAAGAACAATATTGAGATTATTGATGCTACCTGTCCGGTTGTTCTCCAGTTGCAGCGCCGCATCAAGAAGCAGTATGTGAGCAATCCTGAGGCGCAGATTGTCATCTTCGGCAAGAAAGGTCATGCCGAGGTGTTGGGTCTGGTAGGACAGACCGAGAGTCATGCCCTCGTGGTAGAGAAGTTTGAGGATGTAGAGCATCTGAAGGAAGTAGGTAAATTGGATTTCAACCGTGATATCTATCTCTATTCCCAGACCACCAAGAGTCTGGATGAGTTCCATCGCATCATCGAGTATTGCCAGGAGCATATCGTAGAGGGCGCAACCTTCAAGAGCTTTGATACCATCTGCCGCCAGGTGGCTAACAGAATGCCAAACATCGCATCCTTTGCCAGCAAGCACGATGTCATCCTCTTTGTCAGTGGCAGAAAGAGCAGCAATGGAAAGGTGCTCTTCAAGGAGTGCAAGAGTGTGAATCCTAACAGCTATCAGATAGAGAGTGCCGAGGAAATCAATATGGATTGGTTGAAGGGCGTGAATACCGTTGGCATCTGCGGTGCTACCAGTACTCCTAAATGGCTGATGGAAGAATGCAAGGAGAAAATCATCAAGGATACCTTATCATAAAGAGAAACAGGTAATCTGATGATTCATCTCATCAAATAAAAACAGGTGATAAATCTTCTCACGAGGACTTATCACCTTCAAAAAACAGTAATTAACTCAAAATTTATAATCTATATCATTACTACCTTGTCATTATGTCTGCAAAGATAAATAAAACAACGTTTTTTTGCAAAGCCAATTCTTTAAAATGGCAGTTTTTTTATATTAAACTGAAATTTTAATATATTTTTGCAATCGTCTTTGGGTATTCTACGACAAAGTAGCTTTTTGTTACTTTTCTGCGGCTTTTTGATACTGTTTCATCAACCATTCCTTCTGTTCCGGAATTGTCATCTCACTGTTGTCGAGTGTGATGGCATCATCAGCCTTGCGCAAAGGAGAGGTCTCACGATGGGTGTCAATATAGTCACGCTCCTCTACGTTCTTCAGAATAGCCTCGAAGTCGGCAGGCATTCCTTTCTCCTTGAGCTCATCGAAACGGCGCTGTGCTCTTACCTGAGAGCTTGCCGTAACGAAGATCTTCAGTTCTGCGTTAGGGAAAACGGTGGTACCGATGTCACGGCCATCCATTACGATGCCCTTGTCTTCGCCCATCTTCTGCTGCTGGGCTACCAATGCCTCTCTTACGAATGGGATGGCTGCCACAGGACTTACGTGATTGGAAACCTCCAACGAGCGGATTTCCTTCTCTACCAACTCACCGTTGAGATAGCAGTCTGGGCGACCGGTTTCGGCATTGAACTTGAAAGAGATGTGGATGTTTGGCATCTCAGCCTCTAACTCTGCTACCTTTACCTTGCCATCCTCATCGAAGAACTGGTGGCGCAGGGCATAGAGCGTAACTGATCGATACATGGCACCTGTATCTACATACACATATCCGATTTCCTTGGCAAGATCCTTTGCCATGGTACTCTTTCCACAAGAAGAGTAACCGTCAATTGCTATTGTAATCTTCTTCATGTCTTTAAATCTGAAAAGTTTATCTGTTCTATAAATCTGTATTCAATAATCAGTATTCTATAATCTGTAGTCGATATTCAGCAGCAGACTATTGCTGCTGACATGGTATTTGCCGTAGGCGATGTTGAGATGGAAGCGCTCCAGATTGATACCGCCACCCAACGACCATCCGGCTCCATGGCTGCTGGTTTCATCTTCTCCGTTTACGATTTTCATCTCATCGTGGCGCCGGAAATTGTAGCCGGCTCCCACCCAGAGGCTTTCGCTCAAAAGCAGATCGACACCTAATACCGCATGGTTTCTGAGTCCCTTATCCCAATGGTTCAGGTTCACCAAGGTGGCTGAAACGCGGAAGGGAGTATTGATGAAGTGCTTGCTGACACCCACCTGTAGGTCAATCGGCATCTTCTCGTATTCTTCATCATAAGCCTTGAGCTGTCCACCTAGGTTTCTGGCTACTGCAGAAACCGACCACTCTTCTTCCGAATCGTAGTAGTTGAGTCCCAGATCCACTCCCATGGCGATGGAGTTGTAATCACCGATATACGAGGTGATGAATTTGGCGGTGATACCACCCACGAGGCGTTCGCTGAGCAGATAGGAGAAAGTACCCGCCAGACAGATATCCTTAGCCGAGAATTCCCCCATCTGGATGTTGTTCTCATCGGTCTGCTTCATCTTGCCATAATCCACATACTGCGCCGATACCGCCCACGAAGCCTTCTCTCCGGCGATGCGGTTGAATGAAGCTGATGCCATATTCACCCCCTTCATATAGTTCATGTAGTTGAAGTTGAGGGTACGGTCGTTCACCGACGCCAGCAGGGCTGGGTTTTGGAAAGCAAGTGCCGCATCATCTTCTATCAAGGTGATGTTATCGCCTCCCAAGGCGGCTGCATGGGCACTGACGGGGAGTCGGAGGAAGTTATACCCCGTCTGACTCTCTTGAGCCCCCATTTTTGTCGCGAAAAGCGTCAATATAATGGAAAAAACAACTTTTTTCATTTAAAATATCTAATTCTTTGGCAAAGATACGGCTTTTTTGAGAAATAAGACGTAAATTTGCAATGTTTTCGTAGAAAATAACGAAAGAGAATGTAAAATATTGCAGTTTGGACCCCAAAAACGGGTGAACAAGTCTGCAAATAGTAGATAATAGATATTGTGGAAATAAAGAAATCAGATCGTGCACAGTTGGAGGACAAGCGGGTAACCTTTTTCCTGCTGGGACTCCTTATTGCCTTTACGCTTCTTTTTGTAGGATTGCAGTATTCCAGAAATCCGCAGGGAGATGATGACTGGGCTGAGAACTTTGAAGATCTTTCGCAAGATATGGAAATGTCAACTCCGCCCGACCAGAAAGATATGGTGAGTGCGGAGGCTATGGCGAAGGCACCTGCCTCGCAGGCGATCACCCAGGAGGTGAAACCTACCGAGCAGCAAATGGTCAAGAAGACACCGGAAAAGATCAGCACTACTACCAGCGAACTGGTAATCGGTGATGGCTCGGGTGTGGTAGAAGGGGCTGACGTGAAGGAGGCGGCTCCTGAGACGGTGGTGGATCCGGCAGACACACAGGCTGAGGCTCCTATCAAGTTTACCGTGGTGCAGAAGATTCCGGAGTTTCCGGGAGGCTGGTCGGCATTCATGCAATGGCTCACCAAGAACCTGAAGTATCCGCAGGTGGCGCAGAACAACAAGGTGCAGGGCACGGTGGTGGTTACCTTCATCGTCAACAAGGATGGAAGCATCGCCAATACCAAGGTAAGTACCTCGGTGGATGCTGCCCTTGATGCTGAAGCGCTCCGCGTGATGAAGATGATGCCTAAATGGAAACCGGGTATGGACAAGAACAAGGTGTGCCGTACCATGATTGCCGTTCCGGTGGTATTCAAGTTATAAAAGACAAGTTATAAATCAGATATTATAAATTAGAAATATGATAGATATGAAGACATCAGAAGAATTATTGGTAATGGTGAATGATTTCCTGGCAAATCTCCCATACAATCGTAAACCATTGTCGCTTTACGAACCGGTGAAGTACGTACTCTCTTTAGGTGGAAAGCGTATTCGCCCTGTTTTAATGCTCTTGGGATACAATCTCTTCAAGAATGATCCTGAGAAGATTCTGATGAATGCGATAGCTCTTGAGACTTATCACAACTATACGCTCTTGCACGACGACCTGATGGATAATGCTGACCTCCGTCGTGGTCATGAGACCGTACACAAGAAGTGGGATGCCAATACTGCTATCCTCTCTGGTGACAGTATGCTGGTGTTGGCTTACGAGAGAATGGCACAGTGCGACGATCAACATCTTGCCAAGGTGATGAAGCTCTTTACTACTACAGCCCTTGAGATTGGAGAGGGACAGCAGTATGATATGGAGTTTGAGAACCGCAATGATGTGAAGGAAGAGGAGTATATCGAGATGATTCGCCTCAAGACCAGTGTGCTTCTGGCTTGTGCCCTGAAGATTGGTGCCATCCTGGCTGATGCTTCTGCTGAGGATGCAGACAATCTCTATAAGTTTGGCGAGCAGATTGGTCTGGCTTTCCAGCTGCAGGATGATTTCCTCGATGTATATGGTGATTCTAAGGTGTTTGGTAAGGCTATTGGTGGTGATATCACTTCCAACAAGAAGACTTTCATGCTCATCAATGCCTTCAACCATGCCAACGATGCCCAGCGTGCTGAACTCCAGAAATGGGTGGATGCCAAGGAATTCGACCGCAATGAGAAGGTGGCTGCTGTTACCCGTCTCTATAACGAGATCGGTATCGACAAGATGGCACAGGATAAGATTGCCTATTACTTCGAGCAGAGCAAGAAGTATCTTGATGCTGTGAATGTGCCTGCTGAGCGCAAGGAAGAATTGGCGAAGTATGCACAGAAAATGATGAAGCGACAGTACTAATCATCAAGTTTAAAGTTCAAAGTTTAATGTTCAAAGTAATAGATACGCATACTCATCTCGATGCAGAAGAGTTTGATGAGGATAGAGCGGAAGCTTTCGCTCGTGCCAGGGAAGCGGGGGTAGGCAAGGTCTTCTTGCCTGCCATTGACGTGAAGACCACGCACGCTGTCCTGGCATTGAGTCGGGAATATCCGGGTTATGCCTATCCCATGATCGGTTTGCATCCTGAAGAGGTGAAGGCTGACTGGAAGGATCAGCTGGCTGAACTCAGGAAGATGCAGATTTCCGATTTCATAGCCATTGGCGAAATTGGACTGGATTATTACTGGAGCCGTGAGTTTGAGCAGGAGCAGTTGGAGGCATTCGAGGAACAGGTGAAATGGTCGGTAGAAACCCGACTTCCCCTGATGATTCATTGCCGCAAGGCACAGAATGAGATGGTGCACCTGCTCAGAAAGTATCAGAAAGACCTGCCTGGCGGCGTCTTCCACTGCTTCACCGGCAATCAGAAGGAAGCCGAGGAACTCCTCTCTTTCGATAACTTCGTGTTGGGCATCGGCGGTGTATCCACCTTCAAGAGCAGTCATCTCAGAGAAGATCTCCCTGCTGCGGTTCCTATGAATCGCATCATCCTGGAGACCGACAGCCCGTATATGGCTCCCGTTCCATATCGTGGCAAGCGCAATGAAAGCGCTTTCGTGATAGAAGTGCTCAAGACTCTGGCGAAAGCCTACGGAGTGAGTGAGGAGGAATTCGCGGAACAGACGAATAAGAATGTAGAAAGCGTCTTTCACTTCTAGGGAAATGCCCCACACGCCCTGAAAGGGCAGAAGCTCCTAGCCCAGGGCAACACCCTGGGTTATAATGGCAATCAGCAAAGCGCCCTGTAAGGGCAAAAGCTTTAGTAAATATATAAAATTTAATAAAAATAAATCCTAAACCAACTATTCATTATGACTAGAAAAATGTTGATGGCAGCCCTCCTGATGGCTGCATTTGCACAGGGCACTCAGGCACAAGACCTGAGCGGCCAGCGTTCTGAAAAGCAGGACGTGCACATGATTCCTGGTAAGAAACTGGATCATCACGGACTCATCGTGAGTCCTACACCACATCTCCTGAATGTGGATGCTGCTAACCGACTCGACCTGCAGAAGGGTGTCAAGGTGATTGACAAGAAAGGTAAGTTTGCGGATGATGTGAAGTTCCTGACCGCTAACGCCAAGGGCATTCGCCTGACCATCGATTTCGGTGAGAAGCTTGCTGCTAAAGCAGGAGTCAAGCCAGTATCGGGTGCTTACAGCCTGAAGGCTGATGCCAAAGGTATCCAGATTGTGGGATACGATGAGCGTGGTGCTTTCTATGGCTTGCAGACCTTGCGCCAGATTGTAAACAGCGCAATGGCAAAGGGTCAGATGCCTTATACCACTTGCAACGACTACCCTGATCTTCCTAACCGTGGTGTGGTAGAAGGCTTCTATGGTGAGCCTTGGTCTCATCAGGTGCGTCTTTCCCTCATCGATTATTATGGAAAGAACAAGATGAACACCTATCTCTATGGTCCAAAGGATGATCCTTATCACAGCTGCCCTAACTGGCGCTTGCCTTATCCTGAGAAAGAGGCTAAGAACATCAGCGAACTCGTACAGGCTTGCCGTCGCAACCGTGTAGATTTCGTATGGGCTATCCATCCTGGACAGGATATCAAGTGGAACGAGGAAGACTATCAGAACCTGGTTCACAAGCTCGACTTGATGTACGACCTCGGTGTACGTTCTTTCGCCATCTTCTTTGATGATATTTCCGGCGAGGGTGCCAACCCAGTGAAGCAGTCTGAACTCTTGAACCGCCTGGCTAAGGAGTTTGTGAAGGCTAAGGGCGATGTTACACCGCTCGTGATGTGTCCTACCGATTATACCCGTCTCTGGGCGAATCCAAAACCAACCGGTTCTTTGGCTATCTTCGGTAACACCCTCGATCCATCCATCAATGTATTCTGGACAGGTGATGTGGTATGTAGTGACTTGACCCGCGAGACGCTCGACTGGGTGAACTCCCGTATCAAGCGCCCTGCTTATTACTGGTGGAACTTCCCAGTTACTGATTATGCACGCCATATCATCATGCAGGGTCCTACCTACGGTTTGCAGACCGACCTGACCAACAAGGATCTCTGTGGTTTCGTGAGCAACCCAATGGAGCATGGTGAGGCTTCCAAGCTGGCTCTCTACGGTGTAGCTGACTATGCATGGAATATCGCCAACTATAATCCGCTCGACAACTGGGAGCGTGGTCTGGTAGATCTGACTCCAGAGGCACACGATGCTTATCGTACATTCGCCATGCACTCATGCGATACAGAGACCGGTTATCGCCGTATCGAATCATGGGAAACCAAGAGCTTCCGCATCGACAACTTTACGGATGCTGAGTTCAATGCTTTGCAGAAGGAATTTGAAAAGGTGAAGAATGCACCTGCTCAGATGGAGGCAAACTGCAAGAATGCCTTGTTGATGAAGGAACTCCGTCCTTGGTTGACCGAGTTTGGCAAATTGGGTAACCGTGGTCTGAAGACCATGCAGCTCATCAAGGAGTACAAGGCTGGTAATGACCAGGCATTCTGGGATGGCTATGTAAACAACCGTATGAGCAAGGAAGATGTGGCTGCTTACGAGAAGCATAAGTCTGGAACCATGGTATTGCAGCCATTCTATGAGCAGTCTATGGATGATATGGCTTCTGGCTTCTTCAAGAAGTTGACTGGCAAGGTGCCTGCTTTCTATAAGGGTATCGGTACTTACGCAACCTTGAGAACTACCCAGAGCAAGGCGATGTTTGACAACGATTCTACTACCTATTATACATCTGGTAATGGTCAGAACACTGGCGACTGGATTGGTGCAGACTTAGGTTGTGTTCGTTCTGTTTCTGAGGTAAGAATCCTCCAGGGACGTAACTCTGTAGATGATGTGGATTACTTCGACAACACCGTTTTGGAGTATTCTCTTGACAAGAAGGAGTGGAAGGCGCTGACCGGTGAGTTGAAGAAGCAGTATGTCATCAACTGGAAGACAGATTCTCCTGTTGAGGCTCGTTATATCCGCATCAGGAAGTTGAAGTCTGACAAGCGCAACTGGGCTGCAGTCCGTACCTTCGAGGTGAACCCAACTACCCCAGAGCGTTTGAGCTTCCCTGTTGAGGCAGGCAATCTGCAGGCAGCGATGTATGGTTTCGATGAGAACCCTTGCACCTCATTCATCAACGAGGGTACCCTTACCATGGGTGTAGAAAAGGATGTAAAGGGTTACACCCTGCTGTTGAAGTTGGCTCCAGGCAAATCATTGGTATGTCGTCAGCTGAATGCCAAGGGCAAGGTTTTGGCAACCACCAACATCGATCAGTCCTTCTGCAAGATAGAATTGGTGAAGAAGGCTGCCAAGCTTCAGCTGGATGGTTCAGCCGAAATCTTCGAGATTATTCCTGAGAAGTAAAGGACAGAACTTTCGCAAGTGGGGAAGTCCGCTAGGTGTCTCGCCGGATTTACAATTCTGCCGGGACGCCTAGCGGGCTTGTACTCTTGGAGACGCCATACGCCCTGAAAGGGCAGAAGCTCTTAGCCCAGGGCATCGCCCTGGGTTAAATATGCAACCAACAAGTCGCCCTGAAAGGGCAAAAGCTTTAAAATAGATGCTTTTGTCCTTTCAGGGCGCTTGTTTTATATGTTCTCTAGTTAAAGAAATGTAAAAAGCAAACGAATATGTGGATTTTCGAATAAAAAGTGATAATTTTGTACTCCGAAACTGGAAAGGTGCTCGAGTGGCTGAAGAGGCACGCCTGGAAAGCGTGTATTCCCCTAAAGGGAATCGGGGGTTCGAATCCCCCTCTTTCCGCTTTTTTATATATATAATAAGGTATATATGATTATGAAGAAAAATACAGCTATTGCGCGTTTCGCAATATTCATTTTCACAGTAATGTGTTCTCTGCCTGTCATGGCACAAGACGAGAATGTCGGATTTCATCAAGCTCTTAAGACGAAGTTCATAGAGGGTAATGCCGGCTTTATGTCGCTCGTTGCCATCGCTCTCATTGTGGGTCTGGCTTTCTGTATTGAGCGCATCATCTATCTCAGTCTTTCTGAAATCAATGCCAAAAAACTGATGCAGGATATCGACCAGAAGGTAGAAACAGGCGATGTGGAAGGTGCCAAGGAACTTTGCCGCAATACCCGTGGACCTGTAGCTTCTATCTGCTATCAGGGATTGATGCATATGGATGAGCATCTCGATGATATCGAGCGCTCGGTAAGTGGATATGGTACCGTGCAGGCTGCCAACCTGGAGAAGGGATGCTCCTGGATCAAGCTCTTCATCGCCATGGCTCCTTCCCTCGGATTCCTGGGTACGGTGATTGGTATGGTGATGGCTTTCGACCAGATTCAGCAGGCGGGAGATATCAGTCCTACCATCGTGGCTTCGGGTATGAAGGTGGCGCTGATTACTACCATCTTCGGTATCATTGTTGCCTTGATTCTGATGGTGTTCTATAACTATATCCTTTCCAAGGTAGAACATCTGACCAGTCAGATGGAAGAATCGGCTGTTACATTGATGGATATCATTGCCAAGAGAAAATAGCTTTATCTTTGAATCTATGGTTAAATTTCAATTTTCAAAATCGAATTCAAAGGCGAAAAACAAGTCTGCCGAACAGATATCTCAGAAGGTTTTCCGTCTGATGATAGGTTTGGCTGTGCTGGTTTTCGGTCTGTTCTATCTGATAGGCTATGATTTGCCTTTCGATGAGAACCCCGACTTCAATGCCCCTCTTTTTACCGATGTGCTCATCATCCTGATGTGGCTTTTCCTGATAGGAGGAGTAGGCTTGGCTGTCTATTCGATGGTGAAGGATTACCGGAGTAGCAAGTCGGAAACCGTGGTGAATGGTGTGCCGGTGCGTCGTATCTTCCGTATCACCTGGCTTACCTTGCTGGCAGTTCTGATTCTTACCTTCCTCTTGGGAGGTTCCGATCCGATGCTCATCAATGGCGAGAACTACGCCGACTGGTTGTGGCTGAAACTTTCTGATATGTTTGTCATCACTTCGCTGCTGATGTTGCTGGCAGGCATTGGAGCTGTTTGCTTCGGTGCCACCCGATATATCCGAAAGAAGCAATAACAGTCTGTAATTATCAAACAAAAAAATAGTTAGTATCATATCATAACGCAATGCTGATAAGAAGGAATCGTAACGAAACCCCGGGATTGAATACCACCTCAACAGCCGACATCTCGTTTATGCTGCTGATATTCTTCCTTGTAACCACATCCATGGATGTGGATAAGGGATTGTTGCGCCAGCTTCCTTCGCCTGAACCTCAGAAGAAGGAACAGCAGGAATCGGTGGTGGATAAGAACAATCTGATGGCGATTCATCTTACGGCTGGAGATACGCTGCTGGTGAACAACCAGCCGATGAAGCTGGAAGACCTGAAGTTGGAAACCGTCCGCTTTGTACATCGCCTGGGTAAGAAACATCTGATTTCCATCGAGAGCGACCGTGATGCCAACTACAACCTCTATTTCCAGATGCAGAATGAGTTGATGGAAGCCTATGCGCAACTTCGCAATGAGGCAGCCCAGAAAAAATATCATAGAGACTTTGCGCTTTTGAACAATGATCAGAAGGAGCAGGTGCGTAAGATCTGTCCTCAGCGCATTACGGAGTCGTATGCCAATGCAATGACTCATGAAGACAAGAGTGTAGATGCTGATGCGGAAGAGAAACAGGAAACCCAGTCAACACCGGAGAAAGGAGGCGCCAAATGATGAATTTTCGTAAAAAATCGCATTCGGTTCCGGAGTTGAATACGTCATCTTTGCCGGATTTGATATTCTCGGTACTCTTTTTCTTTATGATCGTTACCCACATGCGACAGGTTACCTTAAAGGTGGAATGCCGTATGCCGGAAGGAAAGAATCTCACACGCCTGACCAAGAAGTCGGCTGTAAGTCATATTTATATAGGAAAGCCAACCAAGGATCTGCAGGGCAAATACGGCTCAGGTACCCAGATACAGATGAATGACAAGTTTGCCAGTGCTTCTGATGTGCAGGATTATATCTCTGCTGAGAAGAAGCGGATGTCGCCTGAAGACCAGAAACTGATGACCGTTTCCATCAAGGCAGACCAGGACACCAAGATGGGAGTGATTACCGATGTGAAGCAGGCGCTGCGCCAGGCAAAAGCACTGAAAATAAGCTATTCTGCTGTTGAAAATAGGAAATAATATGCTCTAAAAGGAAAAATAATATTAATTTATTATTTTTTTTATTAGAAAAGTTGCTTTTTCTAAAGAAAAGTGCTACCTTTGCAGGCAAATAATAATTAATTATGGCAAAACAAGTATTAGATTCATTAGATAGGCATATTCTGAAGCTGATTTCTCAGGATGCCCGAATTCCATTTCTGGAAGTAGCACGTGCTTGTAATGTAAGTGGTGCTGCCATTCATCAGCGTGTTGCTAAACTCACTAACCTTGGCATTATTAAAGGCTCTCAATTTGTTATCGATCCAGAGAAGATTGGTTACGAAACCTGTGCATATATGGGATTGTTCCTCAAGGAACCTGAGAAGTTTGATCAGGTGGTAGAAGAACTCAAGAAGATTCCTGAGGTAGTAGAGTGTCATTATACTACGGGCGGTTTTGATATGTTCATCAAGATTTATGCAGTCAACAACCACCATCTCCTGGAGATTATCCACGATAAGTTGCAGCCATTGGGTCTTTCCAGAAGCGAGACCATCATCTCCTTCAATGCAGCCATTGACCGTCAGCTTTCTCTGAAGGATATTCAGCAGGTTGCTGATGAGGATGATGAGACAACAGAAGAATAGGAATTTATTCAACCGTACTGGTCGAATTTATTTTCTGATATAGGTGAGGAATGAGAACGACAACCCGTTTTCATTCCTCATTTCTTTTTCCGTCACTTCCCAGGCAGAACTGTCGATGGCAGGGAAGAAGGTATCTGCCTGTTCCGGCTCCTTATCTACGATGGTGAGATAGAGTTTCCGGGCAGCAGGAAGAGCCTGGCGATAGATGCTTTCTCCGCCAATGATGAAGATTTCTTCCGGACTGGCTATTCCTGTATCTTCCTTGGGGGCAGACAAGGTATTATCTTGCGCAGCCCTGAGTGCTTCTTCCAGGGTAGGATATACTTCGCCCCCATCTATCTCTTTCAGACTTTTAGAGACAACGATGTTGCGGCGATGTGGAAGTGCGCCGTTAGGAAGAGATTCAAATGTCTTTCTGCCCATGATGATGGTATGCCCCGTGGTAAGTTCACGGAAGCGGACCATATCTGATGGTAAATGATAGAGCAGTCGGTTCTGGTAGCCGATGGCTCTATTGTCTTTAGAGATGCAAGCGATGATGCTGAGCATATTCATTCCTGATGTCTGGTTCTTCTTGATGAATTCTTTTCTTGTTTCTTGATATTTATTTCTTGCTGATAACACAGGGCTCTTCTGGCACGTGGCTGCTTTTGATCTTCCACTCTTGAGGATAGAGATTGTTGGCACGGTTGCCGATGTTCTTCTCCCAGCCCAGAGGCATCTGCTGATAGGTAACGAGCACGTAGCCTTTGGGGGTGTCTGCAGGAAGATTCACAGCCTCTTTGCGCAGGTAGCGGATGGCATCCTCGTAGGAGAGTTCTACCTGTGGGAAAACCTCTGTGTTGAGTTCGGTGGAGAGTGCCAGACTCTGGTCGGGAATGATGTCTTTGCCCTTGGTTGTTCCCAGTTTGATGCCGGCATGTATCACCTTCAGGTTTCTGGCAGCATCCTCATAGATGGCTTTCCATCGGTTTGGGATGGCATAGAAGTTATCGTCTTCGGCTATCGTTTCATAATCGGAAGACTTCAGCCAGTCTGTTGGAACCTGCTGACTCTTTCCCTTGTTTCCTCTGTTCTTTCCTTTATCCTTGTTCTTGTCTTTCTTCTTCTTTTTATCCTCCTTCTCCATTTCCGGTTCTCCCTCTTTTCTGAGTACAGCGAGGAAGATGCCTTCTCCGCGGGTCTTGCCTGGGAGGAAACGATAGACAGGGATGTCTGTGCCTATGAGATTGCCCGTGATATTCCAGGCTTCATCGATATCGTTGAGTGAAATAGCATCAGCCCCCAGCTCCTCACAGATCCAGGCGATATTCTCTTCGTCTTCGTGGGCATTGAAGGTGCAGGTAGAGTAGATGAGGAGACCGCCTGGTTTCAGGCAGTTCCAGATATCGCTTACGATTTCACGCTGCAGATGCCAGCAGTTGTCCACATTCTGCAGACTCCATTCGCTGATGGCGCCATCATCCTTGCGGAACATACCTTCGCCGGAGCAGGGAACATCAGTGAGGATGACATCAAACTGAAGCTTCGCCTTCTTGTAGTCGCGTGGATAGTTGTTGGTGACGATCATATCGGGATGACCGAACTTCTGGATATTCTCTGCAAGAATCTGCGAGCGGGTGCGCATCGGTTCGTTGCTGAAAAGAAGACTCCCTTCCGGCAGGGCAGCACGTACTGCGGTAGATTTTCCACCTGGAGCCGCACAGAGATCGAGCATCATCACAGGTTCGTGAACGAGTTGTCGAATCACCAGATCCACGAACATGGAAGAAGCCTCCTGCACGTAATACTTTCCGGCATGGAGCCATGGGTCGAAGGTGAAGTTAGGACGGGTGGAGAGATAACGGCCGGTGGAAGGGCACCATGGAATCGGTTCGCCCGCAGCATCTTCTCCCTCCTTGCATTTGAAAGGATTGAGGCGGATGCTGGTAGGTGCTTCTCCCTCGGTGATGCCCTGTTTCAGTTGCTGGAATAGTTCATCGCCCATCAACTCTTGGGTATATTGGATGAAATCTTCTGGTAATGTCTTCATTTTATGCCTTTATTCTTGATTTTGTTTGCAAAAATAAGAAAAATTTTGTTTCTTTGCAACTAATTTCCCAAGAGATGCGTCTAAGACATAGAAAAAATAATAAATAACAAGGTAAAACTATAAAAATATTGTTAGATATGAAGAAAGCGATATTAACATTGGCGCTCATCATGAGCATCGGAGCTACCCAGGTGTCTCTGGCATCTTCTGCTCCAAAACATCGTTATCATCCAACTACCCAACAGGTGGATAAGCAGGCTTCTCCTGCTGATGAGGCTATTGCTGCCTATTCTGATACAACCGCAACGGATACTTCCGACTATGCTGATGTAGATGACAATGAAAACCATTCTTATCATTCCAAGTATAGTCTGGGCAACTATGATGATCCTTTCGATTTCATCGGTTCGGTATTTGGTGGCGGGGCGTTGTCTGTTATCGTCATCTTCTGTATCATCTTCGGTCTGCTGTTTGTCTTTGCTCCGCTGATCATCGTGTTCCTGGTTATCAGATATCTGATTCGCCGCCACAACGACCGGATGAAGTTGGCGGAGATGGCGATGGAGAAGGGCATCAATGTTCCGGAAAGCGACCGTCCGATTGACAAACAGAGCGATGAATATCTGGTGAAGCGTGGATTGAGAAATGCCTTTCTTGGAGCTGGCTTGTGCGCCATGTTCGCTTGGTGGGAAGCTGACTTCCTGGCTGGTATCGGAGCTCTGGTCTTCTTCTATGGATTGGGACAGACCCTGATAGGTTCGCTTCCAGCCATCAAGGATTGGTGGAGAAACCGCCATGGCGATCAGGGCACAGGTTATAATGGAACTCCGGTGTAAAAATCAAACAACAGTTATTAGTTAATATATATAGTGGAAAAGTTATCCGATATTTCTCTCGTCACGAAGGTGGTGATGCTTCACGACCGCAAGTCGTTCGACTTGCTGGTCAAGAAGTATCAATCACCTATTCGTGGGTTCTTCCTACGGCAGACGCTGGGGGATGCGCAGCTGAGTGACGACTTGGCGCAGGATACCTTTGTGAAGGCTTATACCCATCTGGCAAGTTTCAAGGGTACAGCCAGCTTCTCCACTTGGCTTTATCGTATCGCCTATAATGTGTGGTATGATTATACCCGCAGTCATAAGGAAACACAGGATATTGATACGCCGGCGGTTGCCCGGCAGAATGCTCAGGGAGTGAATACCGGACTGAAGATGGATTTGCTCAATGCCCTACGGATATTGAGCGAGAACGAACGGACATGCATCACGCTGCAGCTGATGGATGGTCTCTCTATAGATAAGATAGCAGAAGTGACGGGGATGGCGCAAGGCACCATAAAGTCGCATCTCTCTCGTGGAAAACAGAAACTTGCAAGTTACTTAAAGCATAATGGTTATGACCGATAAAATGATTGATAATAGAAATGGTATGGAGCTTGAACCGCTGAGCGCCACAGACGATCAGCTCCTTCAGGCTTTCTTTGCTGATAACAGGATGGAGGAGATTCCGGATGATGGATTCTCTGATAGGGTGATGCAGGCATTGCCGGGTCTTGAGCCGGAAAAGACCGTGCTGTCTCTTGAGCAGGAGCAGGCATTGGCTAAGCGTCTCCGATTGGAACATCTGTGGACGGCAGCCTGTGTAGCTGTCGGCGTAGTGGCTGCTGTGGTTTGTCAGGGATGGGAGCAGATACAGGGCTGGCTCTTCTCCATGAAGATTGATTTCCTGCTTACTGGTTCCCGTGCCCTTACCCATATGCTTGATGCAATCATGCAGACGCAGAATCTCCTGATGATGCTCGCTGGCATCGTAGTCCTCGTGATGGTCTGGGGATATAACGAGCTGGCGGATGCCAGATGATAGGAATATAGGTATAAAACATATCCGATAACTCTTTGGCTAAACAATATGTGTTAAATTTGGGGAGTGGCATACAGAAAATGATAAAATCTGACACGTAATCCAACTATTTTTCGTATTTTTGCAAAAGTTATATCTATACGATTAAGATTATGCACAACAAGAACCTATCGACTTGGCTTCCACAACCATCATGTATGGTTGTTGCTGAGGACATAAAGTAGAACAGGATTTATGAAACCGGATGGTACGAGTTCTTTTTCTACAGCCGACGAGAAACTTGTTTCTCCAGAGGGCAGCCACGTTACAGAGCCAGACGTAAAGACTGGTTCTGCGATAAAAAAGTATCGTCACTCGGATGGAACAACCTGGTCTTACATCTTCGTTCACAACAGTAAAGTGAAGAAGTTGGAAATGCTGTTGGAGGAGGACGGAAGAACCTATTTTGTGCATAAGACAGTCCGCTATTTCAGAAAACAAGGCAAACATAAGGTACGGCATCAGGAAGTGCCGACCGTGTCGCAGAGACATCACCTGATCGCATCCGTTTCCTGCTCCATCCTTACCATTATTATGCTCGCAACCGCATCCTCCTCCGTATCACCACAGGTGAGTTGGCAGGACTGGAAGGTTACATCATCCGTATCGACCGAGACCGCCGCCTGGTGATGGACGTCGGTGGACTGAGTGTAGCCATCAGCGGAGTTCATGCCGAGCATTTTGAGGAAGTGGAGCAAGACAAGACACGTCTTGCCAACGAGGAAATCTTCTACCAGCGCAACCTGCAGGAACGGCAAGTGCTGATAGACCGTTATTTCCATCCAGTGAGAGACGACAAGGAAGTGGCATTACAGGCAGAAAACATCGACTATCTGAGAAAGTACGCCTTGGATGAGTTGTCAAACACCCGAATCATCCACAATGACGCATGGAACATCTATTCCTTCATCATAGAGGAGATAGGTTACTATTATTCCCCATTCGTAGAACAGTTCAAGGAGCACCTCGACCCCATCATGCGTGAAGGAAGCAAGGTACTCCAGGAAATGGAACAGATTATCTCAAGTCCTCATGTCAGTCCAAACAACAAGCCGAGATATGAGAGTGATTATCAAAGACTCCTTTCGCAATATGAATATCTGTTCTAATGGTATGTGTGGGAGTGTATTGAGGGGAGAGGAATGATGTGAATAAACAAAGAAAAAACTCCCCATCTGTTTTCAGATGAGGAGCATTTTCTAGAGATGGAAGTCGATTTTCTTCAGCCATTCCTTGACATCGAAACAAGGACAGCTCTTGCGAACCCAGGGGAGGTCACGATGGTCTAGAATCTCGGCATCGGGATAGTCGAGGGAGAGACCGTAGAGGAGGTCTTCCAGAGAATCCTTCTGGGCTGGAGTGCGAGTTTCGGCAGGCTTACCTTTCTCGTCGAGACCACCCTCGTAGCAGATTCCGATGCTGTGGGCGTTGTAGTGACGGGCGTGAGCACCCACCTCGGTTTCTGGACGGCAGGGATAGACCATGCCATCCTTCGTAATGTAATAGTGGTAACCGATGGAGCGGAAACCACTGGCCTTGTGGCAGGCTTCCAAGGCTTCTACAGGGAAGTCCTGGTTAACACGTGTGGCACTGCAATGTACCACAATCAGATCGATTTTTCTTTGATTCTTCATGGTTGTGTTGTTGTAAGATTAATTAATGATGTTTTTTCGTGGCAGTGAAGCCTTTGTCCTAGAGGTTGGCGCAGCTCTGCACACAGAAGGAGCTGAGAACGGCAGTGAGGACAGTGATGACGAAATTGATGACTTTCTGGATAGTTTCCTTTTTCATGTTAATTAGTGATTAATGATTAGTGATTAATTTTCCCACAGATTACACAGATTTTCACAGATTATTGACTCCTTCGGAGTTTTTCCCCTTCCATATCATCAGAAGCATGTGATTATTCTCAGAAGGTTGTTTCATCTTGCAGCGAACCATTACTTCAGGGATTAGCAATATTCCCAAACACCAATGGTTACATATTAATGCAATGGAAGACCTCCAAAGGAGATGCCTGTTTATCTATTCTTAGTGATAGGATAGTGTATGATGTCAATTATGGAGAGATAGAGAAAGAGGGCATCCTCCCACTTTCGGAGCTCCCTAAATTTTTGGAAGTCTTAAAGAACATAGCCTAATGGAATGTGATATAACATTTAGTCATATGTCTCATTGTCCAGAATGTCTTTTATAGACCAAAAGCATTTGAATAAAAAAGGTAAGTATGTTTTTAAAAGGACAGAAAGCCATTATGTGGGTTATGCTCTTTTTACTCCAAGGTATTTAGTAAACTTACATGATAGATTAAGAATATATCCTGTTAAAGCAGGTCTTAATGATCATTGTGGTATGTTTTTCTTGGGTAAGGATAAGAAGTTAATCTGTGATGACTTGACGATTCGTCCTTATACATTAAAAACGTTACGCTCTCTTTGTGACTTATTATAAGACAGGGTGGTTTTAAAATAGGGGTAGTATCCAGCACCTTTAGCAAGATAATAGGAAGGCGGTCCCATCCCGCAAAACATGGCGAGACCTTTGATTGGTCCGCCAACCTTATAGCGTAGCGGTTCCGAGCACCGGAGGGCGGTTACATCC
>ENA-OUQH01000915-OUQH01000915.1-human-gut-metagenome-genome-assembly--contig:-NODE-915-length-20592-cov-4.111652_pt1 | contig 20592 bp, 15 predicted proteins | sample MGYA00237948_ERZ548828 | MGnify/ENA primary metagenome ERZ548828 (study PRJEB26490, sample SAMN05194711) | human gut metagenome | biome: terrestrial biome; feature: human-associated habitat; material...
TGCTTTCGTCAAAGATCTATTGCATAGCAAAGAAAAATGATTGACAACTCCAATTATAATATGCCTTAATGAAAAGTAAATCACTTACATTATAATAATCTGCAATGCTTTGCAATGTTTAAAGACACTGAACTGACCCGAACAAATCTCAAGGAGATATACCATGGCAGAACGCGAACTGCGGCGGATGAACCGCATGGAATTGATAGAGATCATCTACGCGCTCAAACAGCACGAGGAGGAACTGGAACGGCAGAATGCCAATCTTCGCCAACAACTTGCAGACCGTACGCTGCGGCTGGAGCAGGTTGGTTCCATCGCCGAGGCCGCTTTGTCGCTGAACCGGGTATTTGAAGCCGCACAGGCTGCGGCAGATCAATATTTGGAATCGGTCAAGGCGCAATACCCTGTGCAGGGCACCGAGTTTTCGCCCACCGCGAATAACGAAGGGGCATATTGGAAATGAAGGGACTGAGCGGAAAGCGCGTTGAGATTCCCTCTATGGAGGAGATCATGCAGGAGCGCAAACGCCTGTCTTACCGCAGGCGTTACAAGCGTGTGCTGAAAAGCACGGTCTATGCGTTGGTCGTTGTGGCGGCCATTGCGGTGCTGCTGGCAACGAACCTGCTGCCGGTACTGCAGGTGTCGGGTGACAGCATGAACCCAACCTTGCAGGATCAGGACATTCTGGTTCTGCTGAAAACAGATACTCTGGAAAAGGGAGATCTATGCGGCTTCTACTGGCAGAACAAGCTGCTGCTCAAGCGAATCATCGGTATCCCCGGGGATGTGATTTCGATTGACGGCAACGGCCTTGTCACGGTGAATGGCGAGGTGCTGGAGGAACCGTATGTCGATGAGCTGGCTCTGGGAGAATGTGACCTCAGCTTCCCGTATCAGGTGCCTGAAAATCGCTTCTTTGTGATGGGTGACCACCGCGCGACCTCGATCGACAGCCGGAGTACGGTTGTCGGCTGCGTTGAAAAGAGTCAAATTGTGGGCAAGGTGTTTCTTAGGGTATGGCCCGTGCCCCGTATTTCGTGGATAGGCTGATGGAGGAGTCCACATGAGAAATCAATTGGACAAGGCGATTCGGCGGGTAATGGCAGCGCGCCATGCGGAGCACCGCCGTGCTGCCGTGCTGGTGATATTGGCACTGTTGACGATACTTTCCGTCAGCTGGCGTCTGCACCAAGTAGGCATCGCGATGACGGACGATGAATACTCCTGCGGATATGAGGAGCATGTACACAGCGATGCCTGCTATACCGAGGTCTTGATCTGCGGTTATGAAGACGGAGCATCGGAAACCCCTGCTGATTCAGCGGAGGAAGACGGCGAGGCCGCGCCGGCAGCCCACTCCCATACCGCAGACTGCTACCAAAGGGTGCTTACCTGTACCCTCCCGGAGCATACCCACACGCTGGAATGTCTGGCGGACATAACCGCAGATGTTGAGACCCCGGCAGACTGGGACGAGCAGAGCGAGGGCGTGAGCAGCTTCTGGAGCGATGCCATGACGGAAATCGCACAGAGGCAGCTTGGCTACACCGAGAGCGCCAAAAACTTTACGGTGGACAAGGCGCTGGGCGAGACCTTGGCGCAGGCCCATCACTACACACGCTACGGTGATTGGTACGGCAACCCTTACGGGAACTGGGATGTGATGTTTGTCGCCTTCTGCCAGCATTATGCTGGCATACCGGAGGATGTCATCCCGCAATGCGCAAGCCTGCTTCAGCTGCGCACGGAATTGGAAAACGCACACCCTGAATACATCACCCCGGGTGGCAGTGAGGCCACACCGGGCGACATCGTACTCTATACAAATGCCGCCGGTGAGGAAACGATCGGCATTGTAACCGCGTATGATGGTGCGAACCTGACCGTTGTTTCCGGCGCTGTGGACGGTGCGGTAGCGGCTGTGACGGTCGCAGAGGCCGATGTCACCAATACCATCCGTGTGTTGGATGCGTATGGCGTGTATGCGCAGACCGGCGCATCAGACGGATCCGAAGAACTCTCCTTTGATGCGGACGCCATTTTGGCAAGAGATGGCGCGGTGGCGTATATTGTTTGGCAACGGCCGGATCCCATAATGCCGGCTGCGGAAGGCGATGATACACTGACCGCAGCGGCAGCAACCCCTCAGTATGACAGCGAGGGCAACCTAAAGCTGGATAATCTGCTGACAAGTACAGCTATTTCCATCAAACAAGGTAATGTCTGGGAACCGCTGGATAACGCTGCATCTATTAAGGACGGCACCCCGGTTCGGGTGGAGATCGCCTACAAGGTACCGGCAGGTGCACTCAAAAACGACAAAAACACCGCGACCTATACCCTGCCGAAGGGCATCTATCCCAAGAAAGATCTGACAGGAAACATCACCGATTCAAACGGTGAGATAATTGGTACCTTTACGCTTACGAAAAATTCTCCTACGATCACATTTACATTTAATAACGATACGAGCCAAGAGTTCACCGGTACTTTCAAGCTTGATACCACGATCAATTACGCAGAGACCGGTGGCGACGGCCAGATACAGCTGGGCGAGAAAACCTACACCATTGAGCCGGAGTATTCGCTGAACACGAAGAAAGAGCACACCCTTTCGGAAGACAAAAGTAAGGTAAGCTACACCGTCACAGTCAATGCCCCAAATGGTACGCATGACCAGACGGTCACCATTACGGACCGGCTGGCCGAGAATACCGCAAACGGCAGCTATGATACGAGCAGCATCAAAATCGATGGGAAGCCGCTCTCCGAGTATGCAGATGCCGAAATTATCTACAACGCAGACAGCAAGGGCTTTACGATCACAGGGCTGCCTCCCCTCGGATATAACCAGTCGTATAAACTGACCTATGACGTAAATGTGGGTGTTGTGACAGGCGCAGACGGTTCCGGTACGATTGTCAACACGGCCAAGGGCACAACCAGTACGCTGCAGAGCAACGAGGTCAAGGATACCGTCACCGTGAAGGAGAGCAGCATTACCAAAGCAGGCACCTATGATGCTGCGACCCACCGCATCAACTGGGTCATCAAGGTCAAAAATCCGGACGGTGATTTGGCAGGCTATAAGGTGACCGACAACCCGACGCCGAAGCTGGACATTGTTGGTGATGTAACGCTGAAGAGGGCTGACGGAACAGTTGCAACAACCATCACTGGCAATGATTTTCTGACCAACGGCTATACCTTCCCGGAAAACTCCAATGCGAGCGCCTATACATTTACCTATCAAACGGTTGCACCGGACCCGGTGAATGGCACCGTTTCTGCAACCAACCAGGCAACGCTGGAAAAAGGTTCACGTTCCTATACCGCGACAGCCAATGTTTCCACCGGTGTAGGCAAAGTGGATATTCGAAAGTATCCGGGCACTGTCACGCCGCTGGAAAACGGTGACCAAAAGGTCATGTGGAATATAACCGGAACGGTTCCCGCGGGCGTTAACAGTTTCAAAATCGTGGATAACATCCGCGAACCGCTGTACGGCGTCAAAACCCAGCTGGAAACCGCCATTCGAAACAATCTGCGCTTGACGATGGAAGGCGGAACAACGCTGACATGGGCGCAAGCGGTAGATGAAGGCATACAGATTCAGCTGTCCCTTTTTTCCAACGGTTCGAATGACTGGAGCGATCCCGACAACGGCAGTTTGGTTTCCGATGATGCAACCGCGGTGCATCGCATCCGATTACAGTTTAGCCGGACGGACGGCGAGAAGCCGCGCATTTTGAGATGCACCATCAGCAACATTCCAACGGTGGCAAAAACGTCTGATATGGCGAACAATACCACGAGGCATTTTGTGAACCGCGTGGAAATTTACTCGGATAACGCCGGGAACGAGGGCTGGAGAGGAACTTACGATTATACAAAGATCGGTTCTATCACCAAGGAAACATCTGACAAGAGCGACAGTGGGTACAAGCAGAACAACAGCACTACCTATGCCAAAAACAAGGTCATCTGGTATCGCATCAAACTGAATCTGGGTAGCGGTGATGTAGACAAGAACCATACGCTGACGGTGGTAGATAAGATCCCGGACGGCATGAAGCTGGCTACGGACAATAATTCTCTTAGCAACTATAGGATTGCGGCGGATTTGGATACAAAGTTCGGCAATAAGTACACGGGAAGCATCAAAAATCTTGGCGAAAACAAATACGGCTTTGAGTTTAACGGGGTTACCTATTGGTCGATTGACACTTCTGATCCAAAGCAGCTGACCATTCAGGTCTTACCGGTCACATTGAAAAGCCTGATCGACCCAAACAAAACAACGGATCATTATGTGGAGATCCGCTATGCGCTCCAGCTGGATGATGCGGCAGCCTGGAACGAGCGTACTCTCGAGGAAAAAACCTATACGAATACTGCCACATGGGACAGTGCATCGACATCGTCCGGCATGACCATCACGCGCCCGAAAAAGGAGATTCTGGAAAAGACCGGCAATTATGATGTAAAAACCCATCAAGCCAATTACACCCTTTGCATCAACCCCCGCGCAGAGAATCTTGCACCGGACAGTGACACGCTCGAGCTTACGGACACGATGGAAAGCGAACACTTCGGCAAAACCGGCATGGAGTTGATGCTGGATTCGATCAAGGTATATGAATACATCCTGCAGGACGGCGACTGGGTAAAGGGCAACGAAGTCAAAGACATCGTTCGCGTTGAAAAGGTTGAAGAAACCGCATCGACACGGAAGTACAAGTTCGTTCTGCCGGACGAGAAAGCCCTGGTGCTGGAGTATTCTTATAAAATGAATCCGGGTAATCTCGCAACCGACATGTCGGTAAAAAATACGGCTGCGCTGGCGGGAAAGAAATCTGTAGGCAGTAATGTCCCTGTGAAAAACGACAGTGCATCGGCAACTGTACACAATGCCGTTCTGACGGTTGCCAAGACGGATTCTGCTACAAACTTAGCCATCACGGCAAGCCCGGCAACCTTTGCGATATACCACTATAATAAAACCGACAGGAAGTGGGAGTCCATTGGAACGTGGCGGACTACGAACGGCAGCTTTGACCTGATATTTGCGCAATCCCCTGCAGCAGGCAGCTCGCATCTGGTCACCGGGGACCTGTATAAGCTTGTGGAAACTGTGGCTCCAACAGACTATGCACGGGATGAAACCCCGCGCTATTTTATCTGGAACAACAACGCAACGGATGATGACAAAAAAGCAGCTGCGCTTACAACTGCAACCGGAACGACTGTCCCGGAGGGGGTTACCACTGCAAACATCAACTTTTTGGGCGTGAACGGAGACCGCGCCACAATGGCCATCCCCAACAAGCAAAACTGCCTGACCCTGCGCAAAATCTGGTATGGCATCGGGAACGACACGATAGAAGCACCGGTGGACGAGATCCAGGTGCAGCTGTACCGGTACAAGGATGGAAAAGACAAGGCGGACGCGGAGACGTTCGGAAAGCCGGTCACCTTGACAAAAGCTGACGGCTGGACCAAGAAAATTTCTCCCTTGGAAAGCGGTTATCACTACTATGTAGAAGAGTTAGGAACAGACAGTGGTGCGCTTGTCTTCTATGAAGTAAAGTACAGTGAAAGCAACGACACCGGTGTCACCGGCGGCGGCACCATTACCATCACGAACAAGCAAAAGCCCAGCTATGAGCTGCCCGCCACCGGCGCGGCCGGCACACCCCCGTATACAGCAGCAGGCGCCCTGATCATGGGCATCGCGCTGATGTTAGGATATCTTATCAACAAACGCAGCCATTCGGGGGGGTGAAAATCAGAAATAACCCCTCCACCGATGTGGACAACGCAGACCAAACTATTTGAGCAAGGAGACATAAAACCAATGAAGTACATGAAAAAATTCATGGCACTGCTTGCAACGCTGACGCTTGCACTGGCCATGGCCGTCCCAGCGTTTGCAGAAGCAGCAACAACAACATATACAATCACAATCAAGAATGGCACCGGCACCTATGAAGCATATCAGATTTTCAAGGGTGACCTGCATGAGAAAACGCTGTCCAACATTGAGTGGGGCGATAATGTTACAGATGCTGGTCAGAAGGCGCTTGGTAAAGCAGCTGACAAGGCGAAGGACCTCACGGGAGAGACCGAAGCCAAAGCTTTTGCGGTTGAAGTTGCAAAGTATCTAACCGACCATCCCGCGGGTACAGGTACAGATTCAATTAAAGTTTCTAGCCCCGGTTATTATCTGATCAAGAACACTTCCGTAGGAGAAGGCGAAGTTTTTACTGACTATATCCTGCGGGTCGTTGGGGATGTCAAAGTCAATCCAAAGAGCGGCAAGCCAACGCTGGATAAACAGATCAAACACAATGATAATGGTGAATGGGGTGTTGTCGGCGATAACCAGATCGGTGACACCGTTGAGTTCCGCACGATCACGACTGTTCCGATTGTGAGCGGGTATACCGCATACACGTATGTAATCCACGATGAAATGTCCGCAGGGCTGACATCAAATGTCCGCAGCAACGATGATGTGACAATCAAGGTAAATAATGAAGATGCAAAAAAATTGGATAAAATCTATTATACTGTAACGGTTGACCCAGAAAATGCGAACAAGTTCACAGTTACAGTCGATGTACTGAAAGCCATTGAGGATGGCAAAATGGCTGAGGGAAATACACTGTATACATACTACACAGGCATTCTGAATGAAAATGCCGCAGTGTATGATGTCGGCAAGCAGGACAATAAAGCATATCTGGAGTACAGCAACAACCCGCATGATAATACGACCAAAAATGAGACGCCGAAGAAGGTCGTTTATGACTGGACCTTTAAGATGGAAGTCAACAAAGTCGATGGTGAAAGCAAAGCTCCATTGAGCGATGCAAAATTTGTCCTTAGTAAGAACGGAAATTGTTCTTTAGGCACAATCGGAGATGACGGGACGCCCTCCACCACTACAGACTTAATCGACCTCATCGAAAACAGCGACGGTTCCTACACAGTTGCTCCGGCTGGTTACACCGGTCCTGTGGTGAAGGTTATGACAGCGGGTAAAATCACCATTAAGGGTCTGGATGACGCCACAGAGTATTATCTTTATGAAACAAAAGCACCCGCGGGCTATAACCGCCTGACTGATGCGGTAAAGTTCAAAATCACCGCCACTTATAATGATACCGGTGATAGTTACACAAGTGTAACCGCAGCGGTAAACGATGTCGAACAACAGAGTGTAAGCGTTCAAGTAGCAAACAATAAAGGTTCTACCCTGCCCTCCACCGGCGGCATCGGCACTACCCTTTTCTATGTGATCGGTGGCGGACTGATGGCCGTGGCTGCCGTTCTGCTGGTCACCAAAAAGCGGATGAATAACAAGTAAAGGCGCATTTGCCGTCATATACCAATCCTTATAACATTAGGGAGTAGCCCATGAGAAAGAACCTCAGCACAATTATTTTAATATTGATCTTCCTCGTGGGTCTATCCGTGATGTTATATCCCTCCGTCAGCGACGCTGTCAACCGGAAGCATCAGTCCCGCGCAGTGGCTGGCTATGCCGAGGAGGTAGAACAGCTGTCAGATGCGGATTATCAGACCTATTTCGATGCTGCCGATGCGTACAACCGGCAGCTGAACACCACCCCCAATGCCTTTTATAAACCGGATCTGGTCAGCGGCTATGCGCAGACGCTCGACATCTCCGGCACGGGCATTATGGGGTATATCACGATCCCCAAAATCAGCGTTGAGCTGCCCATATACCACGGCACCGATGAGGGCGTGCTGCAGGTGGCAGCAGGCCATCTGGAAGGCAGCAGCCTGCCCGTGGGCGGTGCCGGGACCCATGCGGTCATATCAGCGCACCGCGGCCTGCCCAGCGCAAAGCTGTTCACCAATCTGGACGAGCTGGAGGTGGGCGACCGCTTTACCATCACAGTGTTGAATCGGGTGCTGACCTATGAGGTCGATCAAATCTCCATTGTGCTGCCTACTGAGATTGACCAGTTGCTTCCCACCGAGGGGATGGATTATGTCACCCTGATGACCTGCACCCCCTACGGCATCAACACGCACCGCCTATTGGTGCGCGGCAAGCGGGTCGAAACTACGGAAAGCCAAAAGCATATCCGTGTGGCGGCAGATGTATTCCGCATTGAACCCATCATCGTGGCCCCGATTTTGGCCATCCCGATGCTACTTGCGGCACTGGTCGGTGTGCTGGTTGCCCCACATCTGCGCAAGCGCAGCAAGAGAAGGAGGAAATAACATTATGAAAAGCATCCGTGATCGGTTGGCAGTGCTGCTTATGCTGTGCCTGCTGGTGTGGGGCGCTGTTCCGGCTCTTGCCGCAGAAACGGTTGATGAAACGCGCATCGGCTCCATCAAGGTATTGCTCTGTGATACCGAAACCGCAGCACCGCTGCAGGGCGGTGAGCTGACGCTGTACCGTGTGGCGAGTGTCTCTAAAAACGGCGCAGATATGAGCTTTACCTATGCAAACGGTTTCGAGAATTGCGGAATCGCGCTGGACAATGTATCCGAAAGCGCACTGGCGAGCCGATTGGCAGAAAAGGTGACACAAAATGCACAGGCAGTCACCAAGACCGTCAACGACAGCGGAATCGCCGTGTTTGGTGATCTGAAGGCCGGGCTTTACCTTATTGTGCAGAAGCAGGCAGCCGAAGGGTATGACGCCATACAGCCTTTTCTTGTGACGGTTCCAATCATGGAAAACGGGCAGTATGTCTACGATGTGGACGCCCAACCCAAAGCGGGTACTTCAAGCCGGAAAACAACGCAGACGCCGCCCACGCAGGAAGTGCTTTCTGCACTGCCGCAAACCGGACAGTTGAATTGGCCAGTCCCCGTGCTGGCGGTGACTGGCGCTGTACTGGTGGCGGCAGGTGTCGTACTCAAAAAGCGAAGCGGTCAGAATGAGAAATAAGCTGGGGAACGCCCTGATTGCGCTTGGGGTTCTGGCATTGCTGGCAGCTGTGCTGCTTATGGGCTACAACCAGTGGGACAGTACCCGCGCAGAAAAAGCAGCCGACCGTGTGCTGACCCAGCTGGAGGAATCGCTCGCAGAGCCGCGCACCATCTATCCCGGTGATGCAGCAGCGGACACGGAGACCATTGACGGCTACGACTATATTGGGTATCTCTCTATTCCGTCCATCGGGCTGGCGCTGCCCGTGATGCAGCAGTGGAGCTATCCGGGGCTAAAGATCGCGCCGGGGCGGTATTCCGGCGCGCTGCATACAGATGACTTGGTAATCGCGGGACATAACTATGCGCGTCACTTCAGCCCTCTGAAGCATCTTACGGTGGGGACAGAAGTGCTTTTTGTTGACATGAATGACAACACATGGCATTATGCGGTCTCGGATACAGAGGTTCTGCAGCCAACCCAAATCGAGGAGATGGCGGTCAAAACGCCCGAGAGCAATTGGGATCTGACATTGTTTACCTGTACCACGACCGGTCAGGCACGATATGCGCTGCGCTGCGTCCGCACAGACGAGTGAGCATGATTCATAGTCATCACGTTCAAAAAGCAAAAATACTTCCGCATTGGAAAGCGGTATCGTCAGAGATGAATTTCAAAATTTCCTCAAAAGGCCGTTAAACTACAAGAACAGCCACAGCAGTGCAAGCTGCTGTGGCTGTTCGCTGCCTTATGAACACCGACCATTCCCGCGCAGTTGTTTTTTATATGTAGTTGCTGTTTTCAGTCACCTGCGGCGAGCAGGGCGAGAATTTCTTCCTTGCCGGGGACGCTGGATATGCCGCCGGGGCGCTGTACGGACAGTCCCGCCGCCGCGCAGGCAAAGCGCCCCATCGCACTAAGCTCTTCCTCGTTCAGATCCTCCGGAGCCTTGCCGGAGGAGAGCAGGCAATATGCGGCGCTGCCGCCGAAGATGTCGCCTGCGCCGGTAGTGTCCGCCGCCTTTACGCGCGCCGCCGGAACGCGGCACTGCGCGGCGCGGTTCTTTATAAAACAGCCCTCGCTGCCGAGCGTTATCATCACGAGCTTTGCGCCGCAGTCGTTCAGGATAAGCTCCGCGCTCTTCTCGCAGCCGCCGCCGAACAGAAATTCGGCCTCTTCGCCGCTGATCTTCACAACGTCCGCGTTTTTAAGCCCCCAGAGCATCTGCTCCGCGGCGGCGTCCAGCGACGGCCACAGCGGCTCGCGCAGGTTCGGGTCAAAGCTGATGAGCTTGCCGCGGCGGCGCGCGTATTCCACGGCGGCCTGCGTCGCGGAGCGCGCCGGTTCGTCGGTGAGGCTCAGCGTGCCGAAATGCAGCATACGGCATTCGTCGATAACGGTCAGGTCAAGCTCGTCGGAGCGCAGACGCGTGTCTGCGCCGGGCTTGCGCGCGAAGCTGAACGAGCGGTCGCGGTTCTCGTCGAAGCGGACGAAGGCCAGCGTCGTGAATACGTCCGGATCGGAGATGAGCCCGCGCGTGTCGATGCCCGCGGCGTCGAGCGTATGGCGCAGCATCAGGCCGAAATCGTCCTCGCCGACCTTGCCCAGAAACGCCGTTTTCATCCCCAGCGCCGAGAGCGCTGCGAGAAAGTTGCAGGGCGCGCCGCCGGGGTGCGCCGCCATAGTGGGATAGCCGAGCGCGTCAACGCTCTCCTGCGCAAAGTCTATGAGCACCTCGCCGATCGCGGCCACGTCTATTTTACCGTTCATGCCGCACCTCACTTCGCCGCGGGGTACTCGTTGCAGAGCAGACGGTAGGGCGGCTCGTCCTCTTCGATCTTGGGGAAGCGGCCGACGGGAGGGTTGAAGCGGTTGTCGGTGTTGTCGTCGTTGCACTGGCTTACCTCGCCGAGCAGCACCGCGCCCGTGCCGGGCTCAACGGAGAAATCGTGGTACAGGTACTGCTGCACATGGATGCTCTCGCCCGGCGTGAGACGTATCTGCGTACCGGCGGGGACGGTGTAGGTGCGGCCGTCGGTGTGCACGGTGACGTCGGATTCGTAGTCGATCTCCTCGTTCGGCAGGCTGTTGTAAACGCGGATGAGCACGTTGCCGCCGCCGCGGTTGATGATGTCCTCGGTCTTGTACCAGTGGAAATGGTTCGGTGCGTACTGCCCTTCCTTAATATACAGCAGCTTCTCGGCGTAGACCTTCGGGTACTTCTCCGGCATTTTGCGGTTGCCGTTGCGAATGGTTATCAGGGAGAAGCCGACCTTGTCAAAGTCGCCGAGACCGTAGTCGGTGATGTCCCAGCCGAGCATGCAGTCGCGCACCTCGTCGTACTCGTGGCCGATGCTCTGCCACTGCTCCGGCGTGAAGCCGCAGAAGGGCGGCAGATAGCATTTGTATTCGCGGCACATGGCCTCCAGCTCCTTGAGAGCCTTGTTTATTTCACTGCGTTTCATCGAATGACCTCCGTGTTATCAATTCATGCAAGAGTAGTATATTGCGCTGACGGCCTGCGCGAACTGCGCGACCGTCACGCCGTCGAGTCGGGCGAGCTGGCGCATGAGCCCGCTGCGGGCAAGTCCGTCGTCCGCGGCGATGAGCTTCATATCGGGCAGGACGGAGCCGAAGCCCTCGCGTATCAGCGCAAAGCAGCCGGGGATCTTTGCAAACCGGCCGAAAATGTACCGGCTGTCCGTGCCCGTCGAGAGCAGGTATTCCATCTCTTCGGTGAGCGCCGCGAGATTCAAGCCGATGCGGCGGAATATCTCCCGCGCGGCCCCGTTCCCGTCCGCCGCGGCCGTCATCAGCCGCTCGAGCGCGGGCTTGCGCATGTCCTGCGGCGCAGCTTTTATCCTGATGATGCCGTCCGTTTCCTCAGTCAGCCCGTCGAGCAGCGAGGGCTGAAGCTCCTGCGCGAGGCGGTATGTCGCCGCCTGACCCAGATAGCGCCGCACTCCGGACAGGCCGGAATTCTCGTTGCGCACGGAGCGGATATCCTCCGGCGGGATGTGCTTCCACGGCGCGCTGCCGAGGTCGAGCAGCAGATCATACAGCTCGAGAGGAATCTCCGGTATGTCGCCGCGCGCGTCTATCCAGCCGCTGCCGAGATCGGTGCCCATCGCGTAGGCGACAACGCCGCGCGTCAGCTCCGCGCCGTCCGCGGCCAGCTCTGCCGCCGCGCTGAACGCCGCCATCGGCCCGTCATTTATGATGCGCACGCGCACACCGGGACGGCACAGCGCCGCGAGCGTTTCGGACACGCGGCCGAGCTTTGCAAACTCCGTCTCGTAGTCGATGTCAGGATTCTCGCGCATGGCCTTGGTCTTCGGCGTCTCGCCGCCTAGAATGCGGCTGCCGATCACAATGTCGGGGAAGCTCAGACCCAGCCCGTCGAACAGCGGCAGCTCCGCCGCCGCATCCTCACAGGCGGATATCGCGGCGCGGATTGCTTCGTCGTCCGCGTCCTTGCGCAGCGCGTCGGCGAGCATCGCCTGTGCGCCGTGATCCTTGGGGAGCGAATCGGCGATGACGCAGGCGCGCATCAGCCGCGCGAGCATCATCATCGGCTCGGTGATGCCGTCCGCCGTCGGGCTTGCCGCGGGGTTCCAGTCATATTCCTTGACGGCGAGCAGCCGCCCGTCGAGAGCAGCGGCGAGCTTGATGTCCGTCCCGCCGACGTCCATCCCGCAGTACGCGCCGCGGCCTCCGGCTTCAATCGCGGCTAGCAGCCTTTCGTTCAGCGAGACACCGGACGCGGGAGCCTCGCGCAGCGGCGCGGGGAAGTGGTCACTTATATCGCGCACGTCCATCCCGAACGGCGGCAGACTCATGCTGCCGCAGAGCCTGCGCGCGATGTTCAAAACTTTTTTCAGGCCGGGTGTCGCCGTGAACGCGGCCAGGCAGCCCTCCGCCAGCCTTCGCGGCTCCTCGGCGGAGATGTCAAGATAAACGTGCAGCGCGCGGCCGCTAAAGCACGAGAGAATGTTGAAAATGCGGGCGGTGAGATATTCGGCGAGAAAGTCCCGTTCGGCCGCGTTTTTCCAGCGGGGGAGGGGGCAGGCGTAGTCCCGCAGCGTCCCGTCCAGACACTCGAGCCGTATCACCGCGCGGTATGCGTCCGGCTCCGCGGCGAAGGCTTTGCGGACGTCGCTTATCCAGAGCGCGTCCCCGCGCTGCGAGAGCTTTATGAATTCGTCAAGCATATGTTCCTCCTATCTGCATCTGTCCTGATATTCCGATGGGCTCAGTCCGGTCAGCTTCTTGAAGGTGCTGCCGAAATAGGTCACGTCCTTGTAGCCGACCATGTCCGCGACCTCGTATATCTTATACCGGCAGTCGCGCAGCAGCTTCAGCGCCATGTGTATCCTGTATCGGGTCAGATAGCCGACGACGGTGTAGTTCGTCTCCTTCTTGAACACATGGCTGAGGTGTCCCTCGCTGACGCCGAGATGCTGGGCGATCTCGGTTATGTTTATGCCGCCGTCGGCATAGTGCTCGGAGATGTATTCGAGCGCCTTCAGCACGTAGCGGCTCTTGTCGCCCTTTTCGAGCGCGAGCGTGTCGATAACGCTCAGCTCGCCCTGCTCCTGCTCCTTCTGCCGGATGCGCTCGACGGCGAGGATAAGCTCGTTATCCTGAAAGGGCTTGAGCAGATAGTCGTCCGCGTCGAGCTGGAGCGCGGAGCGGGCGTACTCAAAGTCGCTGTACGCCGTGAGTATGATGGCGTGCGCGCGGCAGCCGCGGCGGCGCAGCTCGCGCAGCATCTCTATGCCGTCCAGCTTCGGCATACGTATGTCGGTTATGACGAGATTGGGGCTGTACCGCTCGGCGGCGAGCAGCCCTTCCTCGCCGTTTGCCGCCTCGCCGACCACGACGCAGCCCATCGACGCCCAATCGACGCCGAGGGCGATGCCGCGGCGGACGACGGTCTCGTCGTCAACGACCAGAACCTTCAGCATTGCCGTTCCCCTCCTTGTTCATCGGCAGGCGAAGCTCAACGCGGCTTCCCTCGCCGGCAGCCGAATATGCGCTGATGCCGTAGTCGCCGCCGTAATACAGCCGCACAATGCGGTCAACATTCTTGAGGCCGAGGTGCCCGCCGGGGACATCCCGATCGGGGTCGTTCAGCCAGTCCAGCACGTCCTGTGGGATGCCGACGCCGTTGTCCTGGACGCTGAGGATGAGCGTGCCGGATTTTTCGCGGGCGCTGAGCTTTATATAGCCGTCGTCCATGTTGGCGACGCCGTGGATTATCGAGTTCTCGACCAGCGGCTGCAATATGAGCTTGGGCACTATGCAGTGCTGGAACCTCTCGTCAACGTCGATCTCCCACGCGAAGCGATCCTCGAACCGGAGAGACTGAATGTCCAGATATTTTTCCAGCAGCTCCAGCTCGCGCTCAAGCGTGATGAGCCTGTCGCCGGAGATGCCCGCGCGCAGCAGCACGGCAAGTCCGGAGGCGACGGCCGCGACCTGCGGCACACCGTTCGTCACGCCGAGCCACTTGATGCTGTCGAGTGTATTATATAGGAAGTGCGGGTTGAGCTGCGCCTGCATCATCGAAAGCTCCGTCTCGTTCAGCTCGCGCTCGCGCTGGACGGAACGCTCAAGATTCTGCCGGTATTCGCGCGTCATGCGGTTGAAGCTCGCGGTCAGGCGGCCCATCTCGTCCTCGCGGTCGCTGCTCAGCTCCGCGGCGTAGTCGCCCTTTTCCACGCGCTTCATCGCCTCGTCAAGCTCATTGACGGGCTTCGAGAGATAGCGGCTGAGGAGCCACGCGCAGAGGAGGCCGAGCAGCAGGCAGAGTATGCCCATGGCGGCGCAGGTGGAGTACACCGTTGCCATGACCTCGCGGGTGTATACCTTCGGCTGGCGCAGAGCCAGAGTGAAGCCCGTGTCAGGGCTTTGGCGGAGATAGACGTTGTAGTCACCGCCGCCGAGCGCCGCGCCGGACAGCAGCTGCGCGCGGAGCGAAGAGATCGTCTCATCGGCGCGTATGCTGTCGGAGCAGTATATCTGCCGCCATGTGCCGTCTAGCAGGAACACGTCGTTCTGCTCGCCAAAGCTGCCGCCGAGGAGCGCGCCGAAGCCGCCCTGCGGTATACGCACGAGCACATAGCCGGAGACCTCCCCGTCGGAGCCGTACACCGCGCGGGCTATCACAAGCCCGTCCGCGCCGTTTGCCTGCATGGTCTGCCCCTCGCATTCACGCGCGGCGCGCAGCACGCCCCAGTATACGGGCAGGCTGCCGGCCTCGGAATCGAGACTGACGGCATAAATGCGCGCGCCGTCACTGTCATATACGTCGATGCTGGCAAAGCCGTTCAGGTTCTCGGTCTCGCGGTACATGAGCTGATACAGCAGGTCGGACTCCCTGCCGCGGTGCAGCGCGCTGCGGATCACGGAGCTGCCTGCGAGCTTCGCGGTGACGCCGTCCACGGTATCGAGCGCGGAGTCGATGATACCGGCGGCGGTGTCAAGCTCGGACTGCGCCTGAGCATAGAGCATATCGCCGCTGCGGCGCATGGATATCTGCATGATGAACACGTCGCACAGGAGCATCGGCACCAGCGTCACCAGCAGCACGGTGATGAAGATGCGGTTTTTAAACGAGCGCCTTATCCAGTCCCTCATTCCGCGCCTCCCGTTATGTCACGCCAGAGACTCAGCAGGCCGGTCTGCTCGGCGCTTGCCCATTCAAGGTCGTAGTCTATCAGCTTCAGCTCGTCCGTACCGACGTTTGCGCCGCTTTCGCATACGCTGCGGCGGTACAGGCTGTCATGCAGAAGCGTCTGCACGTCGGAGCTCAAAAGAAAGTCGATGAACAGCTCCGCATTTTCACGGTGGGCGCAGCCGGAGACGATGGCGGCGCCGTCCGGCAGCGCGCTGGTGCCCTCCTCGGGGTAGACGATCTCGATGTCGTAGCCTGCGGCGATGCCCTTCAGCGCCGTTTCCTCGAGCGTGACGCCGATGCATTTCCGCCCCTCGCCGACCGCGCGCACCACGTCGCCGGAGCCGGAAAGCGGCTTGCCGTCAAGGTTCTCGGCAAACTCGGTCAGGATGGAGGCGTTGTCGCCGGTGAGCGCCTGAAGCATCGTGCAGAGAATGGTATAGCTCGAACCGGAGACCGCGGGATCGGCGAAGGCGATCTTGCCGCGCCACTTGGAGTCGGTAAGGCTGCCCCAGCCGGTGGGCGGGTTGGTGCGGACGAGCCGGGTGTTGTAAATGAGCACGACGGGCAGGGCGGAAAACGGGGTGTAAAACCCGTCGGGGCTGGCGTATGCGGGCAGCACCTGGCCGCCGTTTTCGCTGAGATACGGGCTGAAGCAGTCCGCGTACGCGCTCAGACTGTCAACGCCGCCGCCGAACATGAGGTCGCAGTCGGTGCCGCCCTGGGCAATGCGCTCCAGAAGCGCGGTCGTGCCGCCGGTCTCAAGCTCTATCCATATTCCGGTGCGTTGCTCGAACTCGCGGATGATCGGTTCGTACACCTCACGTTTGTGCGAAGTGTATATGACGAGCCGCTGCTCCTCCGGCGGCGCAAAATCCGCGTCGTTCTGTACATTCTGCGAGGCGCAGCCCGAGAGCAGAAACACAGCCAGAAGCAGCGCCGATATAAATTTTTTCATCTCGCCTCTCCGCCGTTTTTTCAAGCAATATCAAGTAATTATCAAGTAATAATAAGCGTTTATATATTTTAACACATCCGCGCTCGGCAAACAATTTTTAGGAGCAAAGTTGCGCTCGCCATTTCGATGAAAACGAGGGCGATTTTTTGTGCAATGTGCTGAAGTTAAAGGGAGTAAATGTCTGTGAAAAAAAGCACATTCGCGAAAATTTCCAGAAGTTTTAACTATATTGCAAATAAAGGGAGATATTTTATGACATATTCCCAAATCAGAATCTAAAACTTTGGCAAAAACGACGTTATTTTTTGCGTTAAGCTTTTTTTACTTGCGTTAAGGTTGTGTAAAGATTATTATATGATAAGAAACATCAGGTAAACTGATGCATTTGTCCAGAAAAAGAAAAGGAGAAAACAAATGAAGAAAGCCCTTGCACTTCTGCTCGCTCTCGTCATGGTGTTCGCACTGTGCGCCTGCGGCAACAGCACTGCTCCTGCGGCTGACCCCACTGAGGCTCCCGCCGAAGCGACTCCCGAAGCGACCGAAGCTCCCGTTGTGAGCGAAGAGACCGCCGCTGTCCTCTCCAAGTGGACCGACGACCTCTACGAGCCCGAAACCAGCATCACCTACTCCGCGACCATCGTGTGGCCTGCCGACGCAAGCGCCGTTGAGACCGCGGCAAAGGACGTCCGCCCCAACACCATGATCGTTGCGGTCGACGAAAACCTCACCGTTTCCACCCTGGATGGTGAAGTCCTCTCCGAGAACCTCGCTGAGTACCTCGCCTCCGTCAAGCCGACCACCCTGCCCGCACTGTACATCCGTGACGATGCGACCGCAGCCGCGGTCAACGCCTTCGCTGCCGAGTACTCTCTGGCCGACACCTTCGTTGTTGCCGACTACGAGCACACTCAGTATGTTAAGGACATCTGCGATGCAAACGTCGGCGTTCTCGGTATCATCGACTGGCGTGAAGCCAAGCTCAGCACCGAGCGCAGCGACCTGCTGACCGTTATCCAGAACACCAACGCTTCCCACGCGAAGATCGCCATCATCCCCGAAGAGATCGCGACCCTCGACGCTGTTGAGTACATGCGCGGCATGCTCCTCACTGTCTGGGCAGAGACCTCCGCTGATACCACCGCTATCTACACCCAGATCACCAACGGCGTCAACGGCATCGTCTGCGAGGATTACGCAGCCGTCGCCGAGGCCATCAGCTCCTTCAACGACGTCACCACCCTCGTTCGCCACGTACTCATCACCGGCCACCGCGGCCTGCCCAGCGAGTACGTTGAGAATACCATCCGCTCCGAGCGCGCTGCTATCGATGCCGGTGCAAACGTCATCGAGTGCGACATCTCCATGAGCAGCGACGGAGAGCTGTTCGTCCTGCATGACGACGACGCAAAGCGTCTGTTCAACCGCCCCGACGTCACCAACGTTGAGGATCTGACCATCGCAGAGCTGCAGGCCATGCCTTACGACATGACCGACGCTTCCGCCGAGGAAGCCCCGAACTCCGTTCTCAACGCAAACAACACCAACCGCACCACCGAGCGCCGCGAGAACACCGTTCTCAACTATGACCCCGAAGCGGATCATATCCCCACCCTGCGCGAGTACCTCGAAGCCCTTGGCGATGATGACATCGTCCAGTTCATCGAGATCAAGTCCTACAACCCCGACATCGTAACCCCGTTCAAGGCTCTCGTTGAGGAGCTTGACATGACCGATCGCGTCTGCGTTATCACCTTCAATGACGGCGTCGACCACTGGGGCGACGGCTCTAAGGACGAGGCACATGACGTTATGGCACGTATGGCCGAAGAGTGGCCTGAGATGTCTCTCGGCTACCTCGGCTGCGGCGAGTACAACTGGGGCGACCTGAACGCTGTTGAAGAAGAGCAGGGTATCGGCGCCGCAGTCGGCCAGCTCTACAGCTACCTCCAGCCCTACAACAGCACCTGCAATGACTACAACGCCATGATGTTCAGAAATGTCATCTTCGCAGCCCGTCATCGCGGTCTGACCTCCTGGGCCTGGACCTACAACACCGAAGAGCTGTTCGCACAGGACTACCTGTTCGGCGGCACCTACTCCATGACCACCAACTTCAGCACCTGGGCAACCAACCTGCCCGTCCGTGTTGTTGCCGAAGACATGACCGTTTCCAACGGTGATGCGTTCGCCTGCACCGTCCTCGCCCAGAATGACGAGGTTCTGAGCGGCTGCAAGCTGTCTCTCGTCAGCATCAGCGGCGTTCCCGTGTCTCTCGATGAGAACGGCAACATCGTTGCTACCGAGGCCGGCGAGGCCGTCGTCATGGTTCGCCTTGACAACACCCTCGACATCAACGGCTGGGATCTCTCTTCCCTCAGCAGCACCGACTACGCTATCTACTCCACTCCGATCACCATCACCGTGAAGTAATAGGAATCTCCTTATCGAAATCTCCCGCATGCAAATGCGGGAGATTTTTTGTTCTTACAATAGTATCAGTTGACAAGGCATAAAAAACCTGCCGCCGCATCTGCGGCAGCAGGTTTTTTATAATTATTATTTCTTTTACAGAACGTGCACCGCGTCCGGATCGAAGCGCAGACGGCACTCCTCGCCGACGGCGTAGATGCGCTTGTTCTTGGGGTTGTTCTCTGACAGCTTCACGAGCGTGTCGCCGACCATGACGTGGTAGTTCTGGTAGGAACCCATGAAGCAGCTGAGCACCACGCGGCAGGGCAGGCCGCCCTCTTCGCCGAGCGTTGCGGCTTCGGGGCGCAGAACCAGAGTATATTCATGTCCGGCCTCCAGCTCGCCCTGCGGCGCGACCTCTATCTCGCCGCCCTCGATGTTCATCACCGCGCGGCCGTTGTCGGTGCTGCGCACGAAGCTGCCCTTGAGGAAGTTCGCTTCGCCTATGAAGTCCGCGACGAACTCGCTGTTCGGGTGATAGTATATCTCCTGCGGCGTACCGACCTGAGCGACGACGCCCTTGTTCATGATGATGATGTTGTCAGAGAGCGCCATGGCCTCGGACTGGTCGTGCGTGACGTAGATGGCGGTGATGCCGACCTCCTGCTGGATGCGGCGGATTTCGGTGCGCATCGAGACGCGCAGCTTCGCGTCAAGGTTACTCAGCGGCTCGTCAAACAGCAGCACCGACGGCTCGATGACCAGTGCGCGCGCCAGCGCGACGCGCTGCTGCTGGCCGCCGGAAAGCTGGTTTGTCATGCGGCCTTCCATGCCGGTCAGCTCCACGAGGTCGAGTATGCGCATGACGCGCTCGCGTATCTCGTCCTTCGGAATTTTCCGGAGCTTCAGGCCGTAGGCGACGTTGTCGAACACGTTGTAGTGCGGGAGCAGCGCGTAGCTCTGGAAAACCATCGCGGTGTCGCGCTTATTCGGGGTGAGGGCGTTTATGGCCTCGTCGCCGAGGTAGATTTCGCCCTCGTCAGGACTCTCAAAGCCCGCTATCATGCGCAGGGTCGTGGTCTTGCCGCAGCCGGAGGGGCCGAGCAGCGTTACGAAGCTGCCGGGTTCAATCGACAGGGAGGTGTCATGCACGGCATAGAAGTCCTTGCCGGTCTTGGGGTCCTGATATATCTTGGAGACGTGCTCGAGCCGCACGCCTTTTTTCGTTTTTTCCATGACTCAAATGTCCTCCTTTATTTTGCGGCTTGTGCCGAAGTACTTGATGAACAGGTTCATCAGCAGCACGGCACCGTAGGTTATGAGAATGAGGATCGTTGCGAACGCGCAGGCGAGGCTGTACGAACCCTTCTCGGCGAATTCGTTGATCTGAACGGTGATGAGCAGGAACTGCGGCGTGACGAGCAGGATTATCGCGGAGATGGCGGTGATGCTGCGCACGAACGCGGTAACGAGGCCGGAGAGGAACGAATCCTTGATGAGCGGCAGAGTCACGGTCATGAACACGCGGAAGCTGTCCGCACCCATGTCGTAAGCCGATTCCTCGATGGACTTGTCGATCTGCCGCAGGGCGGAGATGCCGCTTCTGGTGCCGGTCGGCAGCGA
>ENA-OUQH01000922-OUQH01000922.1-human-gut-metagenome-genome-assembly--contig:-NODE-922-length-20517-cov-9.974001_pt1 | contig 20517 bp, 20 predicted proteins | sample MGYA00237948_ERZ548828 | MGnify/ENA primary metagenome ERZ548828 (study PRJEB26490, sample SAMN05194711) | human gut metagenome | biome: terrestrial biome; feature: human-associated habitat; material...
GAATAGCCGTTACCGAGACAGATATGACTGTGCGACGACCGCAAAAGAGCGAGCATAGCGACGCCGCGGAGACCCCGGGGCAGGTATATAAAAACGATATCGGAAGTACGGTGCAGCATCCCCTATAAGTAATTAAATAAATATTTACTTTCTGTACCGACTCAAAGGAAGAACTTACTTCCTATAGAAGAAGCGGCTGAAGACCGCGCGATATTTCCTTTTGAGCCAGTATATAGGATGGCCTTTCGCCTGCCTGAAAAATTAAAAATGAAGGAGGAAATCAAAATGAAAGACAGAATCACAAGCACGATCACAAGACACATCGGAGTAATCTCCGAATCGTCGCGAGGATGGAGACTGGAACTGAATATGGTCAGCTGGAACGGTGCAGAGCCGAAGCTCGACATTCACGACTGGTCCCCTGATCACAGTAGGTGCACAAGTCGCGGCACCTTCACCCATGAGGAAGCACGGGTGCTAATCAAGCTGCTGAAAAAGGAGGTGTAACCATGGAGAACAAGGTATACACCCAAAACGAGCTTAAAGCCCAGAACATCATCACGATGGATTATGCACTGAACCTTGAACCGGGTGAATTTGTCGCCGTTCTCGATCTGAAGGCACAGGCGCGCAACTGTCTGCGCGTCTTCTTCACCTTTGAGGACGGCCGGAAGATTATGGCGGCTGCACAGTGGTGGCAGAGATACTTAGGGTTCTATGAAATCCCGGTCGGCACCCACCTGCTGCTCCATTACAAGGAAAATTCCAGAAAGGAAGTATATCTCGATGAAGTGGAACGAATATAACGCCGCTGTCTCAGCAAGCAACGAATCTGCCCGGACAGATTCACACCGCAGGGCTGCCCCTGAAACCCCTGAGACAGGAAACAAGAAGCCAAACAGAACAAGAAGCAACAAAATCACCGTTTATTTAAGTGATGTCGAACTTGTCCGGCTCAATGCAATGGTGGACAAAACCATTATGAACAGAGAGCAGTTTATCCGCGCAATGATTGAAGGAAAGACAATTACGGAAGCGCCGCCGGCACCTCTTCTCCAAACGGTACGGATGATGAAGGATGCGCAGTTCAATATCCGGAGGATCTCCGAATATGCATTGCTTTCGAGACCCATTGATGAAGAGCTGCTGCGCAAAACACTTGAGGATATAAATACCTGCGTGCAGGAAGTTATGGCAAGATGCCTGCCGCCGGAAGAAAGGAGAGCCGATACGCATGAAATCAGACCGCATAGACCTGGGCCTGACCGGGTACGATGAGCTCTTTATGAGCGCAGAGGAGCGGCTCGACGCGAAAAAGCCGAAGGTGGACGAGCTGCCTCTCGACAAGCTGAAGCCGTTTAAAAATCACCCGTTCAAGGTCATGGAGGATGAAGAAATGGTACGGCTGAAAGAAAGCATCCGGGTATCGGGTGTGCTGATTCCCGCATTGGCAAGACCCACGGAGGACGGCTACGAGCTAATCTCCGGGCACCGCCGACTGGCCGCCTGCCGCGCGCTCGGTATGGGCACCATGCCGGTGATTGTCCGAAATCTCACAGATGAGGAAGCTATCATCACGATGGTGGACAGCAACCTGCAAAGAGAACATATCTTGCCAAGCGAAAAGGCATTCGCGTATAAGATGAAAATGGAGGCACTAAAAAGCCAAGGCAAGCGGACAGATTTAACTTCGTACCAAGTTGGTACGAAGTTTGATGCAGCCAGTGAAATCGGGAAAAGTGGAAACGACAGCAGAATCCAAGTGTTTCGTTACATCCGCCTTACCAACCTCATTCCCAAAATTCTGAAACTGGTGGATGAGGGACGGATCGCGCTGACTCCCGCGGTGGAGCTTTCCTATCTCAACAATCACGAGCAGGAAGTTCTGAGCAAAATCATGTCCTCCGATGAGCTTACACCGTCCCTTTCGCAGGCACAGCGTCTCCGCCGGCTCAGCGAGGATTATACGCTGACCGACAGTGGTATCTCGCAAATCATGTCCGAGATCAAAGGCAACCAAAAGGAATATCTGAAAATCGAGGCCGAGCCGCTCAGGCGGTATTTCCCGCCCGGTACGACCGACGAACAGATGCGGACAACCATGCTCCGCGCCATGGAATTTTACCGCAGGCACACCCAAAACCGCGCAGACAAACCGAAAGAAAGAGAGGAGCGATAACCATGAAAAAGAAACCCGAACAGAAGCAGCCCAGCAGCCGCTTTATCATCGGGCTCGGCGGCGGACACCGCGAATACGACATTATCAACACCCGCTATGTTGTGGAGGGGCGATTTGCCGAGACGACGCTGACGAACAAGGACAAGACCCTTTCCGATGCCATGGAGGACATTATCAGTGGCGAATTTACAGATTTGACCTCGTCGAAGGAAGAACCTAAAATAAAAGCGAAACCCGTGTGTTCGGCTGCCGGAAAGGAGAGATAATTTATCATGCAGTCGAATAAAAAACAAAAGCAAGTAACCGGAATTACTGCCCTGTATTGCCGCCTCAGCCGAGATGACAATACGGACAGGGAAAGTAACTCCATCGCCAACCAAAAGAAAATGCTCCAGGCATACGCCAGGGAAAACCACATGGGCAACACCAAGTTCTATGTGGACGACGGCTACACCGGCACAAGCTTCAATCGACCGGGCTTTCAGGAGCTGCTCGATGATATTGAAATGGGATATGTCGGCACGATCATCGTTAAGGATATGTCCCGTTTCGGGCGTGAATATCTGCAGGTGGGGTATTACACCGAAAACTATTTTCCCGACCACAACGTCCGCTTTATCGCCGTCAACGATAATGTGGACTGCATTGACGGGGCAACGGATATGGACGATTTTATCCCCATCAAGAATATCATGAACGAGCTGTATGCCAAGGATATCAGCCGCAAGGTACGATCTGCGCACAATACACGAGGGCGGGCCGGCGAGCCGCTCGCTCAACCCCCATACGGATATGTGAAAGACCCGCAGGACAAGAAGCGCTGGATCATCGACCCGGAGGCCGCATCGGTCGTCAGGGAGATTTTTAAGCTGTATTTGGACGGCAGCGGCGAGGACACCATTGCAAGGATCATGCAGGAGGAGCAGCACCTGAACTGTACGGCGTACTGGGCGTCCAAAGGCATCAATCGCGGCGGCAAGAAAAGCCAGCCGAATCCGTACAAATGGAAATCGAGCACCATCCACGGTATCCTGACGCGGCAGGAATACTGCGGCGATGTTCTGAATTTCAAAACGCGCTCCAAGTCATTCAAAAATCACCGCCGTATTGACAACCCCAAAGAGGACTGGATGGTGTTTGAAGACAGGCACGAGGCAATCATCTTGCGTGACACCTATCAAAAGGTGCAGAAAAGGCTGAAAAGTACGCACCAGCGCGCGCCGAAGGAGATAAACGGTCCGAAGAGCATATTCTGCGACATCCTCCGCTGTGCGGATTGCGGCAGCAAGCTCTGGTACCACACCAACACGCAGAACAGGGACATTCATTACTTTTCATGCTCCAACTATGTGAAGGACTACCGCGGTACCTGCCTCACCCGCCACTACATCCGTGCAGATGCGGTGGAAGCGGTGGTGGAAATGGAGCTAAGGAGGCTTGCGGAATACCTCGTAGCCGATGAAAACCGCTTTGCCGAAATGCTTGCCCGCAGAAGCATTAAGCAGGTAGAGAGTGAAAAGAGAACAGTTCAGTCCGAGCTGCGCAAGTCAGAAATGCGTATTGAGATCATTCCCAAGCTACTGAAAACGCTTTATGAGGACAAGCTCAGCGGCAAGACATCGGAGGATAACTACTGTGTTCTTTCGCAGGAATATTCCGATGAGCGTGAGCAGCTGCAAAAGAAGATTCTGAAGCTGCGCAGGAAGCTGACCGAAATGGGCGAAAAGGAAAACGAGCGGGAAGAGTTCATCCATGCGATACGCAAGTTCATGGAAATGCGGACGCTGACCAAACAGGTGTTGAACGAGCTGATTGACCACATTGATGTGTACGAAACGCAGGGGACGGGCAAAAACAAAACCCAACGACTTGTCATCTACTACAAGTTCGTCGGGTATCTGGACATTGATCCCACGCAGTGCCATCCGAACTACACTGCCGACATCCGTGAGGGCGTCGCCATTGAGTATGTTTCCTGCGAGCCGTCGGACAGTCTGAAAGAGCTGTTCTCGGAGGGATACAACGCGGATGATGATTCTTTTGAGGAAGCAAAACCGGAGCAGGCGTAAACCTGCTCCGGACACAAAAACCTATTCGTCGTAATTCTCATTATAACAAGCATTGACCGCTTCGGCGAATAGTGAACGGGAATGCTTGTTTGGGTCATCATTGTTATTTTTCTTGCGGATGTATAGTGTGTACAGCGCGCCTTTCAATCCATTATCTTTTATCCATTGAAAGCGTTCCGGAAGCATATAGAATCCTTGAGACTGTTCTGACCATGAATAAGCATTTTGTTTCTTGTTATAGTGAATGTACTCCTGACAATCGTATCCATCGTCGTCTTCATAGTCATTTACAAAAGCAAAATCAACGCTGTGAAGTATACGGGAATTTTTTCGGTCCTTAACTTTGATGGTTAAGACGCGAGTTGAGTCTTCGGCAAAGTCGTAGCCATACCGATGCGCAAATTTATCCAATGATTGCTTGAACAGTAATTTAATCTGTTTTGCAGTGAAGCGATTTTCTTCATCGTTGGGATAAATATTGATGTCAAAATCGAAACCGATATTTGATTTTGCATCATAGGTTATCATGTTTCGAGAGTAACTGCCAACCGGCTTATGCTGAAAAGTGTATTGCTTCCGCAAGTCATCATGAACAAGACTGAGAATTTCCATAAGGTCAGAATAGGCAGACTTAACCTGTGGGGAATGTTTGGATATGAACTTGAAATCGTGTTTCATATTATGAATCCTTTCTCTTCCCATGCCGCCCATTCAGCTTTTCCTGCTAAATCATTACAGCATACTCGCAAACGATACCCTTGTCAATACATTTAGGCAAAAAAAGTGGATGTAACTGAAATCAGTTACATCCACTCAATATGGCAGCGGGAGAAGGATTCGAACCCTCACATACGGAGTCAGAGTCCGCTGTGCTACCTTTACACAATCCCGCTATGTTCCTGACGAACAAGATTTATTATACTCGTTTTCCGGCGTTTGTCAACACTTTTTTTGCGCTCCTGGAAAAAATTTTCCAGGGCCGGCACACGCCGGCCCTGGAGGGAAAGGGGAGGGGACAGCGTCAGGCCGCCAGAAGGTCGGCCGACGTGAAATACTTGCGCAGGGACTTATACAGCAGAGCGAACACCACCAGGCACAGGATGATGCTGGGCAGCATGTAGCTTCCGTTATAGATCAGGGAGTAGATCCAGGGGCTGGTCATGGGCTTGCCGAGGAACGTGTCGGGCATCCACTTGCCCCACACAAAGACGCCGATGAGGAAATGCGCCAAAAAGCGCAGCACGCCGCCGATGATCGTGCCATAGTAAACGCTCCACTTGCGGCGGGACAGCAGGCCCGCGCCAAAGCCTAGTACCACAAAGGCGATGAAGTAGTCGCAGATGATGGTGGTCCAGTCAATGGAGAACTTGTTGCCGATGAGGTAGGTGATGGTGCCGTACACCAGGCCCGCCAGAGAGCCCCAGCCGCAGCCGTACCGGGCGGCGAACAGAATGATGGGCAGCATCTCCAGGGTGATGGAGCCGCCGTTGGGGAACTCATAGAGCTTGATGAGGCTGAGGATCTCCGCCATGGCGATGAAGATGGCAGCCTCACAGATCATGCGTGTTTTGCTGACTTTCATGTGTTTTTCTCCTCCGTGAAAAAAATATCCGCATCGCGGGCCGCGCAGGCGTCGCAATGCGGATACAAAGCGGTATGGTCGCATTCCTACGCCGGCATTACCCGGATCAGGTCTGAGGGACCGGACGGCAATACGTCGCATCTCAGCCGGCTTGCGCCAGCACCCCTTGGATTGTGATAAGATTTTATCATGCCCGGTGATCTTTGTCAAGATATAAACGCACCGGTCCGGTAGGAAAAGCGCCCCTCCTTACCGCACCTGAACCCCCTCCGCCACCTGGGCCAGGTCGTCCACGGAGAAGCCCTTGCCGGTGACGGTCAGAACGGAGCTCCAGTCATCCAGCGTGCACACGACGGTGGACATCCCGTTTTTGTGGGTGGTGAATGCGGGATAGCCGTTGATGGTCAGCCGGTGCATATCGGCGTCCTCCGTGTCCACGCACATGACGCCGTCGCCGCTGAAAGCCATCAGCCTGATCTCCAGCCAGCAGCCGTCGCCGTCGGCATAGCGGTAAAACCAGATCCCCTGGCTCAGGTTTGTTTCCGTCAGGGTCACCCCGGTAGGCAGCCGGCTCACCGTCAGCCCGGAGGGGAGGGAGGACCCGCCGCTGCGGTCCGTCCGGGACCCGGGGCGCAGCAGGGTATGGGTGTCGAAGGTTTCCACCACCCAGCGAACCGTCTGGGACCGCAGGGTCGGGGACACGGCAAAGGCTACCGAGAAGCACAGCGCCGCCACTGCCAGAATCACCGCTGCCCGGCCCGCCAGCCGCCGCAGCACCCGTCCGGCGGAGCGCAGATCCCGGCGCAGAAGGCCCCGCTGAATGGTCTGCATGCACCGCCGCTGCGAAAGCGCAGGCACCGCAGCCGACGGGTCACGGGCCAGGCGCTCCATGGCCTCCCGGGCCTGTTGGTTTTCCTGCCGCGCGACCTGGTCCATCAGCAGCGTAAACAGGGCCTCCTCCTGCTTGCTATTCCTCTCCTGCACGGTGCACCCCTCCTTTTCGCAATTTTGCCCTTTTTACAGACGTATCTATATACGTAACACCGTAATCCGCAAAATGCAACCGATTTTTTTCGTTTTTCTTGTTTTTTTCAAAAAAACTATTATAATGTGGAATGTTGGATCTTTTGAACATCTTGCCGACTGCGCGAAAGGGGGGACCATATGCTGCCGATTTGCATCCTTACCATCCAGGATGAGGACGACCGCGCGTATATGTCCCGCCTGTTTGTGCAGTATCATCGCCTGATGTATCAGTGTACATATGAGGTGCTGGACGACAAATGGGCCACGGAGGATGCCGTCCAGACGACGCTGCTGCGGCTCATCGACCGGATAGACGTTGTGCGGCAGCTGGACGAGAGCAAGCTGCCGGGGTATATCGCCGCCGCCTGCCGCCACACGGCGTACAACGTGCTCCGCCATAACCGCCGCCACCCCCAGGTGCCGCTGGAGGACGCGCCGGAGGCGTCGTCCGCGCCGGACATGGATGAGCTGCTGTCCCGCCGGGTGGAGCTGAATGCCCTGGCCCGGGTGTGGCCCCGGCTGGATGAGGACACCCGCTGGCTGCTGGAGGCCCGGTACATTCTGGACTATTCGGACAGCGAGCTGGCCCGGGAGATGGGCGTAAAGCCCACCAGCGTCCGCATGGCCCTGACCCGGGCCCGGAAAAAGGCCCGGGCTATGCTCCGGCCGGAGCTGGAGAAAATGTGATAAAAGGGGGAGAATCCTATGCTGACCGGTCTGACGGGCTTTTTGCCGGAGTCAACCTTGACCCTATACGATAACCTGGAATTTCTGTTCCGGATCCTGCTGTCCGCTGCCCTGGGCGCGGCCATTGGCCTGGAGCGCACCAAGCGCCAGAAGGAGGCGGGGGTGCGGACCCACTGCATCATTGCCTGCGCCTCGGCGGTGTTCATGATCCTGTCCAAATACGCATTCATCGACACTGCCGCTCTGGACGGCTCCCGGGGGGCGGACACCGCCCGCATTGCCGCCCAGGTGGTCAGCGGCATTTCCTTTCTGGGCGCCGGCGTCATCTTCAAAAACGGCAGCTCCATCCGGGGCCTGACCACTGCCGCCGGTATGTGGGGCACCGCCGCCGTGGGCATGGCCATCGGCGCGGGTATGTACTGGCTGGGCCTGATGGAGGCTGTAGTGCTGGTGGTGATCCAGCTGGTGCTGCACCGGTTCCGGGTGGGCGGCGATGCGGAGATCACCCAGGAGGTCACGGTGCACATGACGGACAGCGACGGCCTGATGCAGGCCTTTGACTGCCTGGTCCGGGAGCACCGGGGCAAGATCACCGACAGCACCCTGACCCGGGAGGACAGCATGCTCTGCCTGGAGGTGTCCATCCGGCTGCCGGACCCCATTACCCATGAGGAGGCCCTGCGTTTTCTCAGGGAAAACCCCGGCGTCCGCAAGATTTCCGTATAACAGAGGAGGAAGCCATGAAGATCGTATGCCTGGGCGACAGCCTGACCACGGGATACAACCTGGCCCCCGGAGAAGGCTGGGTGGACCTGCTGAACCGGGAGACGCCCCATCTGTGGGTCAACGCCGGCGTGGCTGGCGATACCTCCACCGGCCTCCTGGTCCGGCTCCAGAGCCAGGCCCTGCCCCAGAAGCCGGATATGGTCCTGTTTATGGGCGGCGACAACGACATTATGCTCACCGGCTCCGCCGACCAGGCCAAGTCTGCCGTCATGGCCATGGTCCACCAGTGCGTGGCCGCCGGGGTCCGGCCGGTAGTGGGCATTCCATATCCCGTGCGCACCATCCCGGCCCAGTGGCAGCCGGTGTGCGACATGGACCGGGCTCTTGAGGCCTCGGCGGAATATGTCCGGTGGCTGCGCAGGCTGACGGACGCCATCTCCCTGCGGCGGGTGGATTTCGGCGCGGCCTTCGACGCCGCCGGGAACACGGCGGACCTGTACCAGCGCGACGGCATGCACCCCAGCCGCCTGGGCAGCCGCGTCATGGCGGACGCCGTGCTTCACGACCTCCACTTGGTCAGATAGCCCAAAGACGGACCTCCGTTTTTTACCATTTATCCAAATGTTACCCGGGCCCGATGTTTCGCGTTGACACCATTTCCCGCCCCGTGATAGAATGGACACGACAACGGAATAGGGATCATCGGTGGATGGACTCGGGAGAGACCGCGCTCTGCGCGGCGCCGAAGGGGAACGCAGAAGCTCTCAGGCAAAAGGGACCGGGTCCGGACGATACTCCGAAAAGGCCGGATATGTCCGGCCACCGAAGGTGCAACTCGCCTCATCCGGGGCGGGGAATCTCTCAGGTTAGGATACGGGGGCGCAAGGCAACGGCTTTGCGCCCTTTTTTGCTGCCCAAAAACAGGAAGGAACAACTTTGAAGGAGGAGCTTAGAAAATGAGCGAACTGAAGCGCACGCAGCTGTACGACGTGCATGTTTCCGCCGGGGCCACCATGGTGGACTTCGGCGGGTGGGAAATGCCCATCCAGTATCCGTCCGGCATCATCGCCGAGCATCTGTACACCCGCCAGGTGTGCGGCCTGTTCGACGTGTCCCACATGGGCCGCCTGCTGATTGAGGGCCCCCAGCGCAAGGAATTTCTCCAGCATGTGCTGACCAGCAACGTCAGCGCTCTGGACCTGAACATGGCCCAGTACTGCATCATCCCCAACGAGAACGGCGGCGCCGTGGACGACGCGTATCTGTACCTGTTCCAGGAGGACAGCTATCTGCTGGTGGTCAACGCCGCCAACATCGACAAGGATCTGGAGCATCTGAACCGGGCCCTGTCCGGCTTCGACTGCACCATCACCAACATCAGCGCCGAATGGGCCTCCATCGCTGTCCAGGGCCCCAAGAGCAAGGAAATGCTCATGACCCTCTCCGGCGGCGAGTCCCCCACCAAGGAGCCCACCAAGAACTCCCTGGGCACCGTGTCCCTGGAGGGCCGCCAGGCCCGCATCGCCAAGACCGGCTACACCGGCGAGCCTCTGGGCTACGAGGTATACGTCCGCAGCCAGGACGCGGTGTGGCTGTGGAACCGTCTGGTGGAGCTGGGCGCGCGTCCGGCGGGCCTGGGCGCACGGGACACCCTGCGGATGGAGGCGTCCTTCCCCCTGTACGGCCACGAGATGGGCACCGCCCCCGATGGCAGCGAGATCCCCATCTTCGCCGTGCCTCTGGCCAAGTTTGCCGTGAGCTTCTCCGCCCAGAAGGGGGATTTCATCGGCCGCGCCGCTCTGGAGCGTCAGCACCAGGCATTTATCCGCCACATGGACCGGGACTTCTCCGACATGTCCGCCCTGCCCCGGAGGATCGCCCCCATCGCCCTGCTGGACCGCGGCGTCATGCGGGCCGGAATGGAGATCTACAAGGGCGATAAGCTGGTGGGTTGGGTCACCAGCGGCACCATGGTGCCCTATTTCAAGACCCAGGGTGAGGGCCTGTCCACCGTGATCCTGGAGGCCAGCGGCAAGCGTGCCATCGGCCTGTGCTATATCGACAGCGACGTTCTGGTGGACGACACCGTGGAGGTGGATATCCGCGGCAAGCGCCTGAAGGCCGTGATCCCCGCCCGCCACATGAGCGTGGGCGCGCCTCCCTTCGCCCGCCCCCTGCTGTACGGTGAGCAGGAGGAGGTCCGCACCGTGGCCGGCGGCGACCGCACCGGCAAGGCCCTGGCCCTGCTGCACAAGGCCATCGAGAACCACGTCTGGCGTCAGGAGCAGTGCGTGAACCTGATTCCCTCCGAGAATACCCCCAGCCGGGCCGTGCGCCTGCTGTCCGGCAGCGACCCGGCCTGCCGCTATGCCGAGCACAAGAAGATCCTGGCCTTTTATGAGAAGGAGGTGTTCTATTACCAGGGCACCAAGTTCATCGACCAGGTGGAGCGTATGCTCACCGAGGAAATGCGCGCCTACTTCGGCTGCACCGAGGTGGAGACCCGCACCCTCAGCGGCCAGATGTCCAACATGGCGGTGTTCTCCGCCCTGACGGACTGGAAGAACCGCTTCGACCGCAAGAAGGATGCCAAGCGCCTGGGCTACGTCATGAACAACCACATCATCAAGGGCGGTCACCTGTCTGCCCAGCCCATGGGCGCCCTCCACGACTATATCGCCGTGGACCCCGTCACCGAAAAGCCCGCCGTGGTAAACTTCCCCGTCTGCCGGGACAACCCCTATAAGATGGACGTGGAGGAGACCAAGAAGCTCATCGACCGCTACCGTCCCGAGCTCATCATCTTCGGCAAGTCCATGGTTCTGCATAAGGAGCCTGTGGCCCAGATCCGCCGCTTTGTGGACGAGCAGAAGATTCCCACCACCATTATGTACGATATGGCCCATGTGCTGGGTCTCATCGGCGACCACTTCCAGAACCCCTTCCAGGAGGGCGCGGAGATCGTCACCGGCTCCACCCACAAGACCTTCTTCGGACCCCAGCGCGGCGTCATCGGCGTCAACTATAAGGAGGAGGACCTGAAATACGGCCTGTGGAAGACCATCGAGAGCCGCACCTTCCCCGGCAGCGTCTCCAACCACCACCTGGGCACCCAGCTGGGTATGCTCATGGCGGCCTATGAAATGAACCAGTTCCGCGACGCGTATCAGAGCGCCATTATCCGCAACGCCAAGTCCTTCGCCCGCAGCCTCAGGAGCTATGGCCTGGACGTGGTGGGCGATCCCGCCATCGACTACACCGAGACCCACCAGGTCATCGTCTCCGTGGGCTACGGCGAGGGCGCGGAGATCGCCGAGCGCCTGGAGCAGAACAACGTCATCGTCAACTACCAGGCCACCCCCGATGAGGAGGGCTTCACCGCCTCCGGCGCCCTGCGCATGGGCGTCAGCGAGATGACCCGCTTCGGCTTCGAGGAGAAGGACTTCGACCAGCTGGCTTCCCTGATGGCCGACTGCATCCTCCGGGGCCGCGAGATCAAGGCCGATGTGGAGCAGCTCCGGGCCCGTCACACCGAAATGCGCTACTGCTTCGACGATGCCGCCATCAACGACGCGCTGGAGCAGCTGGCCGGCAAGCTGGACATTTGAACAAACAACAAAACATATTAAATTTGGAGGTAAATCACAATGCTGTATCCGACTGATCTGAAGTATTCCAAGTCCCACGAGTGGGTGAAAATGGAGGACGGCGTGGCCGTCATCGGCATTTCCGACTTTGCACAGGACGCTCTGGGCGATGTGGTGTTCGTGAACCTGCCCGGCGAGGGCGACGACGTCACCTGCGGCGAGGCCTTCGGCGATGTGGAGTCCGTCAAGGCCGTGTCCGACCTGGTGTGCCCCGTCACCGGCGCCGTCTGCGCCGTCAACGAGGACCTGCTGGACCAGCCCGAGCTGCTGAACAAGGCTCCCTATGACGCCTGGATCATCAAGGTGGAGAACATCACCGACACCGAGGAGCTGCTGGACGCCGCCGCTTACGAGGCATTCTGCGCCGAGGAGGGCTGAGCATGGGCAGCTATGTCCCCTCCACCCAGGCCCAGCGGGAGCAGATGCTTCGGGCCGTGGGGCTGGAAAACATCATGGATCTGTACCGGGATGTGCCGGAGCAGATGCTCCTGCGGAAGCCCCTGAACATCCCCGACGGCATGAGCGAGCTGGAGGCAAGCCGGGCGGTGTCCGCCATGGCCGCCGAAAACCGCACCTACGCCACCGTTCTCCGGGGCGCAGGGGCCTATGACCACTACATCCCCTCCATCGTCAAATATATCCCCGCCAAGGAGGAGTTCCTCACGGCCTACACCCCCTATCAGGCGGAAATGAGCCAGGGTCTGCTGCAATCCATCTTCGAGTATCAGACCATGATCTGTGAGCTCACCGGCATGGACGTGTCCAACGCCTCTGTGTACGATGGGGCCACTGCCGCCGCCGAGGCGGCGGCCATGTGCCGGGAGCGCAAGCGCCGGGTGACCCTCATTTCCGGCGCGGCCCACCCCGACACCATCAACACCGTCCGCACCTATTGCTACGGCACCGGCGACGAGCTGCGGGTGGTGCCGGTGAAGGACGGCAAAACCGACCTGGAGGCCCTGGCCTCCATGCTGGATGAGGAGGTTGCCTCCTTCTACGTCCAGCAGCCCAACTTCTTCGGCCTGTTTGAGGACGCCGAGGCCCTGGGCCAGGCCGTCCACCAGGCCGGGGCCAGGTACATCATGGGCTGCAACCCCATTGCCCTGGCCGTTATGAAAACGCCCCGGGACTGCGGAGCGGACATCGCAGTGGGCGAGGGGCAGCCCTTGGGTCTGCCCCTGGGCTGCGGCGGCCCGTACCTGGGCTATATGGCCGCCACCGATAAGCTCATGCGCAAGCTCCCCGGCCGCATCGTGGGCGAGACCACCGACCATCAGGGCCGCCGGGCCTACGTCCTGAGTCTCCAGGCCCGGGAGCAGCACATCCGCCGGGAGAAGGCCAGCAGCAACATTTGCTCCAACGAGGCCCTGTGCGCCCTGACGGCGGGGCTGTACATGGCCACCATGGGTCCCGACGGCATGGCGGAGGCTGCGGAGCAGTCCATGGCCAAGGCCCACTATCTGGAAAAGGCGCTGACGGCCCTGCCCGGCGTGGAGCCGGTATACGGCGGTGCGTATTTCCACGAGTTTGTCCTGAAAATGCCCCGCAGCCAGGAGCTGCTGGAGGCCCTGGACCGCCGGGGCATCCTGGGCGGCCTGCCTCTGGGCGACGACCGGGTCCTGTGGTGCGCCACGGAGAAGGTCAGCCGCCGGGAGCTGGACGAAGCCGTATCCATCGTCAAGGAGGTGCTGGACAAATGAAGCTGATTTTTGAAAAGAGCGTGCCCGGCCGCCGGTGCACCATCCTGCCCCCCTGCGACGTGGACGCCGTCTCCCTGCCGGAGTCCCTGCGCCGGGAGACGAAGCCCGACCTGCCCCAGCTCAGCGAGACCGACATCTCCCGCCACTATACGGAGCTGTGCCACCAGGTACACGGCGTCAACTGCGGCTTCTACCCCCTGGGCTCCTGCACCATGAAGTACAATCCCCGCATCGACGAGGAGATGGCAGCTCTGCCTGGCTTCACCGGCTGCCACCCCCTGGCCCCCCGGGAATCCCTGGCGGGTATGCGCCATGTGCTGGACACCGCGCAGGAGTACCTGTGCCAGATCACCGGCATGGACGGCATGACCTTCCAGCCTGCCGCCGGAGCCCACGGCGAGTTCACCGGCGTCCTGCTGATCAAGCAGTACCACGATGCCCGGGGCGACCACAAGCGCACCAAGATCATCGTGCCCGACTCGGCCCATGGCACCAACCCCGCCACGGCGGCTATGTGCGGCTATGAGGTGGTGAACATCGCCTCCGGTCCGGACGGCTGCGTGGACCTGGACAGCCTGCGCTCTGCCCTGGGGGACGATACCGCCGGTCTGATGCTCACCAACCCCAACACCGTGGGCATCTTCGACAAAAACATCCTGGAGATCACGCGTCTGGTCCATGAGGCCGGCGGCCTGTGCTACTACGACGGGGCCAACCTCAACGCCGTTATGGGCATCGTCCGCCCCGGCGACATGGGCTTTGACTGCATCCACATGAACCTGCACAAGACCTTCGCCACGCCTCATGGCGGCGGCGGTCCCGGCGCAGGCGCCGTGGGCTGCAAGGATTTCCTGATCCCCTATCTGCCCCATTCTGCCCTGGCGGAGGAGCCCGGCCATATCCAGGTCCGCAGCTTCATGGGCAACTTCCTGGTGGTGGTCCGGGCGCTGACGTACCTGCTGACCCTGGGCCGCCAGGGCATCCCCGAGGCGGCGCAGAACGCCGTGCTCAATGCCAACTACCTGCAGGAGAAGCTCCGGGGCACCTTCCAGCCGGCCTATGACCGCATCTGTATGCACGAGTTCGTGCTGGATCTCAGCGGCCTGAAGAAGGAGACCGGCGTCTCCGCCCTGGATGTGGCCAAGTCCCTGATTGACGAGGGCATTCATCCGCCCACCATGTACTTCCCCCTGATCGTCCATGAGGCCCTGATGCTGGAGCCCACGGAGACCGAGGGACCCGAGGTCCTGGACCAGGCGGCGGAGGTGCTGCGGATGCTGTACCAGCGGGCCTACGATGACCCCGAAGCCATGCACGATGCACCCCACCATATGCCCATCGGCCGTCCCGACGAGGTAAAGGCCGCCCGGCACCCGATTCTGCGTTGGAGGAAACCATGATCAAGCACCTGTATACCTATTCCGGCAACGGAACCGATCCCTATCGCAACCTGGCCCTGGAGCAATACCTGACGGAGCATGTGGCGGACGACGCCTGCATCCTCTACCTGTGGCAGAACCAGAACACCGTGGTCATCGGCCGCAACCAGAACGCCTGGCAGGAGTGCCGCACCGGCCTGCTGGAGCAGGAGGGAGGCACCCTGGCCCGCCGTCTGTCCGGCGGCGGTGCAGTGTTCCACGACATGGGGAATCTGAACTTCACCTTCTCCGTGTCCACCGAGAATTATGACCTGCCCCGCCAGCAGCGGGTGATCCTGGAGGCCTGCCGTCTGCTGGGCATCCAGGCGGAGCTGTCCGGCCGCAACGACCTGCTGGCCCAGGGCCGGAAATTCTCCGGCAACTCCTTCTACAATCATGGCGGCCGCTCCTTCCACAACGGCACCCTGCTCATCGACGCGGACATGACCAAAATGGGCCGCTATCTCAGCCCGTCCCCGGCCAAGATCGCCAGCAAGGGCGTGGCGTCCGTGGCGTCCCGGGTGGTGAATCTGCGGGGGCTGTGCCCCGGTCTGACGGTGGCGGGCATGACCGACGCCATGAACCGGGCCTTCCAGCAGGTATACGGCCTGACGGCCCAGCCCCTGGAGGAGAAGGATTTTGACCAAGAGGCCCTGGAGAAGCTGTACAGGCAGTTCAGCAGCCGCGACTGGGTATACGGGGCCACGTTCCCCTTTGATTTTTCCTGCACCGAAAAGTTCCCCTGGGGCGAGGTCAGCATCCGGCTGCGGGTGGAGCAGGGCATTTGCCGCCAGGCGGCGGTGTATACCGACGCCATGGATGCCCACCTGTTCGACGTTCTGACCCGGAAGCTGGAGGGCTGCGCCTTCTCCGGCGCGGCGTTGTGCGGCGCGGCGGAGTCTGCGGGCCTGCCTGCGGACGTAGCCGGGGATCTCTGCGGCCTGATCCGCAGCCAAAACCTATAACGAATAACGGAGGATGGACCAATGTCCGATTATCAGCTCATTGTCATCGGCGCGGGGCCCGGGGGCTACACCGCCGCCCTGCAGGCGGCCAAGCGCGGCCTGCACACCGCCGTGGTGGAGCGCCGGGAGGTGGGCGGCACCTGCCTGAACCGGGGCTGCATCCCCACCAAGACTCTGCTCCACGCCTCCCAGGTGTACCGGGACGCCGTGGACGGAGCCCCTGCCGGGGTCCACGCCGGAGACATCACCTTTGACCTGGCGGAGATGTTCGCCTATAAGCGCGGCGTCTCCGAAAAACTCCGGGGGGGTATCCACACCCTGCTGAAGGGGGCCAGGGTGGACCTGCTGGAGGGGACCGCCTGCATCGACGCTCCGGGCCGGGTCACCGTCACCGGCCCGGCAGGGGAGACTGCCTACACCGCTGACCGCCTCCTGATCGCCACCGGCTCCGTGCCGGTGCGCCCGCCGATTCCGGGGCTGGACCTGCCGGGGGTCATGACCTCCGACCAGCTGCTGGAGGGCAGCGACACCCTGTATGAGTCCCTGGTCATCATGGGCGGCGGCGTCATCGGCGTGGAGTTTGCCACGTTTTATGCCAACCTGGGCTGCCGGGTCACCCTCATCGAGGGCATGGACCGGCTGCTGCCCACCATGGACCGGGAGCTGGGCCAGAATCTGGGCCAGATCCTGAAAAAGCAGGGGGTGGAGGTGCTGACCTCCGCCATGGTCCAAAGCGTGGAGCAGGCTCCCCAGGGCCTGACTGTCCATATTGACCAGAAGGGCAAGGAAAAGGCCGTCACCGGCGAAAAGGTCCTGTGCGCCATTGGCCGCCGTCCCTGCTGGGACGGGCTGTTTGCCCCGGACCTGACGCCTGAGACCCGGGGCCGCAGCCTCCGGGTGGACGAGGATTTCCAGACCAGCATCCCCGGCGTATACGCCATCGGCGACGTGTCTGCCGTGATCCAGCTGGCCCATGTCGCCGCCGCCCAGGGCATTGCCTGCGTGGACCGCCTGTGCGGCGCGGCCTCCGCCACGGATCTGAACGTGGTGCCCAGCTGCATTTACAGCAGCCCCGAGATCGCCGTGGTGGGCCTCACCGAGGCCGAGGCCAAGGAGCAGGGCATCAACGCCGTGTCCGGCAAGTGCACCATGTTCGGCAACGCCCGCACGGTCATTGAGGACCCGGGCCGTTGCTTCATGAAGCTGGTGGCCGACCGGGATACCGGCCGACTCATCGGCGCGCAGCTGATGTGCCAGCACGCCAGCGACATCATCAGCCAGCTCAGCGCCGCCCTGGTCAACGGTCTGACGGTGCGCCAGCTGCTGGCCGTTATGCGTCCCCACCCCTCCTTTGAGGAGGCCATGACCGAGGCGCTGGAGCGCCTGGCCGAAAAGCTGTAACTTCTCTATAACAAGAGCATGCCCTGGGCAAAACGCCCAGGGCATGCCAGTCTGTCAAAAAAGTAGGATTACTCCCGCCTTCGGAAAGGAAGATAGTTACGAAAGAAACCCATCAGGGGTGTCTTTCGTTTTCAATCATCGCATTTTCAGAACTTTTATGAAAGTTTTGAAAATGCTTTTCAGCTTGTCAAAAATTTTTTTGACAAGCTGAAGCATGACCTGGGCACAACGCCCAGGGCATGCTCTTGTCATTTTTTCAGCTTTTCCCAGATCACCGGCTGCCCGGCGGCCAGGGTTTTCGGCAGGTCCAGCACCCGCTGGTTCCGGCTGCCCCGGAATTGCAGACTGATGTCCTTTTCCGCCGCCACGAACCGTCCGTCCACCAGCACGTCGATGCAGGAGAGCAGGTCGTCCGTCACGGCACACCGGGGATGGGACCCCTCCCGCAGCAGCTCATCCTCCAGCCGGAAGCCGGTGAAGCACCAGATGGTCTTTCCCGGGTACCGCCGCCGGACCTCCCGCAGAAAGGGCAGCAGGTCCCTCTGGTTTTCCGGCTCGAAGGGCTCGCCCCCCAGCACCGTCAGCCCGTCCACATAGGACTTGTCCAGCTCGGCGAAAATCTCCCGCTCCGTGTCGGCGGTGAAGGGCCTGCCGAAGTGGAAGTCCCAGGTCTGGGGCTGGAAGCAGTCGGGGCAGTGGTTGGTGCAGCCGGACACAAACAGCGTCACCCGCACCCCGATGCCGTTGGCAATATCACATTTTTTCAGGTTGCCATAGTACACGATATTGCTCCTTTTGGGTAATATATACTACCAAACAGCGACCGGAGCGGGAACCTCTTACAGGTGCAGCACCCGGTCCTTGATCTCCTGGGTCCGGCCCTGATTCCAGAACTGGGTCCCGATATAGCCGCAGGTGCGGCGGGCCACGTTCATCTTGTCCTGGTCGGTATTGCCGCACTGGGGACACTTCCAGATGAGCTTGCCGTCCTCCTCCACGATCTGGATCTCACCGTCCCAGCCGCAGACCTGGCAATAGTCGCTTTTGGTGTTCAGCTCGGCGTAGATGATGTGGTCATAAATGAACTTCATGACCTCCAGCACCGCGGGGATGTTGTTCTGCATGTCCGGCACCTCCACATAGCTGATGGCGCCGCCGGGGGACAGGTGCTGGAACTGGGCCTCAAACTCCAGCTTGGTGAAGGCATCGATCTCCTCGGTGACATTGACATGATAGCTGTTGGTGATATAGCCCTTGTCGGTGATGCCCTTGATGACGCCGAAGCGCTTTTGCAGGCACTTGGCAAACTTATAGGTGGTGGACTCCAGAGGCGTGCCGTACAGGGAATAGTCGATGTTCTCGGCGGTTTTCCACTCCTTGCACTTGTCGTTCATCTTCTGCATGATGTCCAGGGCGAAGGGGGTGGCGGCGGGGTCCGTGTGACTCTTGCCGGTCATGTATTTCACGCACTCATACAGGCCCGCATAGCCCAGGGAGATGGTGGAATAGCCGTTATACAGCAGCTTGTCGATGGTTTCGCCCTTTTTCAGCCGGGCCAGCGCGCCGTATTGCCACAGGATGGGGGCGGCGTCCGACGTGGTGCCCAGCAGACGCTCGTGGCGGCACCGCAGCGCCCGGTGGCACAGCTCCAGCCGCTCCTCGAAGATCTGCCAGAACCTGTCCCTATTTCCGCCGGAGGACAGGGCCACGTCCGGCAGATTGATGGTGACCACGCCCTGATTGAACCGGCCATAGTATTTGTGCTTGCCGGGCTCGTAATTCCCGGCGTTGGCAACGTTGCCGATTCCGGCGTCGGTAAAACGGTCCGGGGTCAGGAAGGAGCGGCACCCCATGCAGGTGTACACGTCGCCCTTGAGCTCCTTCATCTTCTTTTCGGAGATATAGTCCGGCACCATGCGGCGGGCGGTGCATTTGGCGGCCAGCTCCGTCAGGTACCAATAGGGGGAGTCCTCATGGATGTTGTCCTCCTCCAGGGTATAGATCAGCTTGGGGAAGGCGGGGGTCACCCACACGCCCTGCTCATTCTTCACGCCCTGATAGCGCTGAAGGAGCATCTCCTCGATGATCATGGCCAGGTCCTTCTTTTCCCGCTCGTCCCGGGCCTCGTTCAGGTACATAAACACGGTGATGAAGGGGGCCTGTCCGTTGGTGGTCAGCAGGGTCACCACCTGATACTGGATGGTCTGCACGCCCCGGCGCACCTCCTCGCGGAGCCGTCCCTCCACCAGCTCGTGGATCTTGTCCAGCGGCACCCGATACTCCATTTCCCGCTTATGATAAACGCTCAGGAAATCATACGCCACATAAGCGTTCTTTCCCTCTATTGCAAGATAACAGCCACAGGGAAGCATTTCCCGGTAGCCGATGGTTGACTGCTTTGCTTTTTTACCTGTATTGTCCATTATCTGTTCCCCCTGATCCAGTATCTTCCCTCATTATACCGTAAATTGAGGAAACTTCATAGACCTTTTTGCAAAAAAAGCTCAGCCATGCACAAAGGAGCAGGAATGTTGTGCTTGCACATAAATTCTGCGACGCCTGTGCATGGACGGAGCGCCCGTGCATGAGCAGAAATGAGCTGCGCAGCAGCGGAGAGCGCATAATCTATGCGCGGTTCTGCGGATGGGCGCGGCTGAGCTTTTACAGTATCTCCTCCAGTTCTTTCAGCGCCCGAATGATATACGTCACTTCCCGCCCCTGGGTATCCCCTGTTCCTTTCCGGTCGAACCAGCAGGTGTCGATCCCGGCGTTGATGCCACCCTGGATATCGGAGGTCAGGGAGTCACCGATGACCAGCAGTTGTTCCAGCGCCGGATGCCCCATCCGCTCCAGGCAGTAATCAAAGAAGGCATTCTGGGGCTTCTGAGCACCTGCATCCTCGGACACAAAGATGTCTTTCATATACCGGTCGATGCCGGATTTTTTCAGACGGCTGTACTGGGTCTTGGATACGCCGTTGGTGATGACGTACATTTCATAGTGGCCGGACAACCGTTCCAGTATTTCCAGCGCCCCGTCGATGAGCACGGCGGATTCGTCCAGCTGCTTCCGGTACAGACGTTCTGCCGCCAGACCGTCCCCTTCCACGCCCAGTTC
>ENA-OUQH01000928-OUQH01000928.1-human-gut-metagenome-genome-assembly--contig:-NODE-928-length-20480-cov-16.353929_pt1 | contig 20480 bp, 12 predicted proteins | sample MGYA00237948_ERZ548828 | MGnify/ENA primary metagenome ERZ548828 (study PRJEB26490, sample SAMN05194711) | human gut metagenome | biome: terrestrial biome; feature: human-associated habitat; material...
CAAGACGCACAGAACTGCCGCTTTTCGGGGATTGCACCACCAGATGTGTCCCGGAAGCATCGCGTACACGGGCAGCCGAGCGCTCAATTCGCAGAAAGCCGGAGCGGTAGTCAATGTCGCTTTTGCGCAGAGCGCAGATCTCACCAAGTCGCAGCCCCGTGTTCAGCACCAGAAGGATACACAGCCCTGTGATGTCCGGGGCCTCCAGGATCTTCTGCGCCAGCAGGGCTATCTCGTGATCGGAAAATACTTCAATCTTTTTGCCGCGATATGCGGGCAGCTCCACATCCCGGCCGGGGCAATCACAATGACATTTCTTTTTCACCACTTTGAAAATTGTCTTTAGCAGCACACCAATATCCCTCGCGGTTTTGTTTGATAGACCTCGGTTCTGCAATCTCTTAAAATAGGCAGAAAGCTTTTCCGCCGTCAACTCATGAAGCATGACCGTTCCCAGATCTGGGACAATATAATGGCTGATCACATACTCGTAGCGCCCGACCGTTGAAGCCTTTAGCTCACCACGGCGATCTGACAAAAAGAACGCAACTGCCTGGGCCACAGACATTTCACCTGTCAGGGTCGGCTTCTGTGGTATGACTCCTTCCATCTTCCGTCGCTTCTCACGACAGGCTGCATAACTTTTGGCATATACATAGCCATACTCTGCCTTGCCGGCAGGTGTCCGGCCGCGAATATAGCGGCCCTCCCACCGACCATCCTTCCGCTTGTAAATGTTCTCTCCGCGACGTGACATAGTAATCTTCCCTTCTTTCTGACGGTGTTTGTGACGGCAATAAACAAGATGCCGTGGTATCCTTTCTTTTGAACTTCCAGATGATGGAAACAATATAAAGCAATTTGAATCGCAATTCAGATAGTTCTTGCTATTTCACAATTTTCCTGCATTTTTTGTTGACTTTTTTGGTAAGTCAATGTATAGTAAAAGATGGAATTGCGGTAACTTTTCTGTCGTAAATTGTATATGATTTACGAAATACCCAGAGCGTGTGCTGACACTTTGCAGTATGCACAAACCGCAGCAGCATCATTCATTTGCATCAGACAAGTAAATATGATCCGGTGACACCGTGTGGCTGTGTTGGTCGTAAAGATCTTTTTATATGCAAAAGATCAGGCAGCAGCCTAAAAGGAATTTGGGTTAGAAACCCTCTGCGGACGGCACTGTGAGCGCAAGGAAATGGTCGAAGCGGCGAAAGCTGTTGGGTAATACCGCCATTGGGAGGAAGCTTCTGAGAAGGTAGATCATGTACGAAAGGCGAAAGCCTTGTGGCGCGAGGGCAGGAGAATTGCACGGTCAAGGATCTTTGGTACACAGTGGCGCTCTCTCGCTGTGACGAGGGCAGGAGCGTGCGCTGACGGATTTTGTCAGCGTTTTTTCTTGCCAAAATGTCGCTGGTCATCCCCTGAGAAGGGGTTTGTCCGGCATTTTTTCGTAATAAGGAGGAGTGTTACTATGTCTCAACGCGGCGGACGTCCCATTGATTTTCAGGCGTGGGCACAAAACCAAATAGTCAAAAGGGCTGTAGCAGCACTGGAAGCGCGTGACGAAGCATTTGCCGAGCGAAACGCAGATACGCCGCTGCCGCAGCTGGCGCGGTATCTGAGCCGGTGTGCCATCTCGCTGGGTCACAGCCCATCCCCCAGCGAAGTGGATGGCGGTACATTTATTGAGCAGCGTTTTGGCAGCTGGGCGGCCGCGATGGCGGCGGCAAAGCTGCCGCAGCCTCGTTCCATGCGCAAGCTGCGCGACACCGCTCGCTATAAGGCGGAAAAGGTAAAGCAAGAACCGTTGTTCCGTGAGGAGCGAAGGCAGAAGCGGCAGCGCAAGATGGAGCAATCCGAGCAGCGAAAACGGGAACAAGCCGCCAAAAAGCGTGCGGAGCGGGCCGCTAAGGCAGAATGGGCGGCGAAGAAGAAGGCGGAGGCTGAAGCAAAGGCTCTCACCTTGGCAGAGACCTCCGCTGAAGCCGCACTTGATACAATATCCGCAGCAATTAACCCCAGTCAAGCCGAGACAGTCTGAACGGAGACTGTCAGCTTTCCATAGGGGGACGGGGTTTAAGCCGCCCCGTCCCCCATCCTCAAATCCGCAAAAGGCAAGTCGAGACGGCAAATGCCGTTGTCTTTTCCATAGCGGGAGGGGTTTGCCGGCCCCTCCCGCATCCTCAAAATCAACAGCCCTGACACGGGCTGAAGGAGTATAGAAATGAAGAAAAATCTTAGATATATTATCGCGTTTCTGCTGGCAATTATGATGCTGTTGAGCCTGTGCGCCTGCGCCCAGACCGGCACTGCCGGCAATAGCGGCGAATTGGATCTGGACTATGTGGGAGAGGATACCGACCAACCCGAAGAGGAAAAGCCGTGGTATTCCTGGTTTACGGAGGCCTTCAGCTTCGGCAAAAAGGAAACAACAACTACCCCATCCCAAAGCAAGCCTGACAGCGTGGCGGATTTCTATGCCCAGGGCTCCGGAGATGCGCCGCAGGGCAACAAGGGCAATAAGACAGACCAGACGCCTTCTACCACCCCGGAGGAGGATACCGCCAACAAGCCGTCCAACTCCGGCGGCAAAAAAGACGACAACAAAAAGGACGACCAGAAGGGCGAGGACAGCAACACCCCTACGCCTACCCCCGAGCAGAAGCCCGAAAGCAAGAAAAACACCGTCACCATTACCATTCGCTGCGATACGGCGGTGAATAATGGTATGCATCTGGAGAGCAAGTGGGCGGGCATCGTCCCTGCCTCCGGCGTGATCCTGCCGGTGACCACGGTGGAGATCGAGGAGGGTGACACGGTCTTTGACGTCCTGTCCTACGTCTGCGATAAGTATAAGATTCACATGTCCTATCGCGGCGGCACGTCCAGCGGCTGCTATGTGGATGGCATCAATAACCTCTATGAGTTCGACGGCGGCCGCTGGAGCGGCTGGATGTACTGCGTCAACGACTGGTATCCCAACTACGGCTGCGGCGTGTACTTCGTCAAGGCCGGCGAGGTCATTGAGTGGAACTACACCTGCGACCTTGGCTGCGATCTGGAAAACGGAGATCCCTACGGCTACGGCAAGGAATGGAAGGATAACCATGACTGATACCCGGATGCGTTTCTTCGGGAATCTGCACCCGGCGGTCAGCATGGCGTACTTCGTGCTGGTGCTGGGCCTGACACTGGCCTGTATGCACCCGGTCACGGTAGTGCTGTCCTTTCTCGGCGCCAGCTGGTTTTCCATCCGGCTGCGAGGCTGGAGGGCCTACGGCCACACCATGCGGTTTGTGGGGCCTATGTTTCTGCTGATTGCCCTTGCCAACCCCCTGTTCAACCATCGGGGCGTGACCATGCTTTTTACCATCAATCACCTGTGGTACACGCTGGAAGCCGTGTGCTACGGTCTGGTGTCCGGCTGCTCCCTGTGCGCGGTCATTATGTGGTTCACCTGCTATCAGGAGGTCATGACCTCGGATAAGTTCCTGTACCTGTTCGGCAAGCCCTTTCCCGGTACGTCGCTGCTGATCACCATGACGCTGCGGTTCATCCCACAGCTTCAGCAGAATCGCCGCGAGATCCGGCAATCGCAGGCCATGTTGCAGGAGGAAGGTACGCGGCTGCTGCAAAGGCTGGGCAGTGCCCTGCGGAACCTGTCGGTGCTGCTGACCATGAGCATGGAGGCGGCGGTGGAAACGGCGGACAGCATGAAAGCCCGGGGCTATGGCGCCAAGCGGCGCACCACCTTCCACCTGTTCCGTTTCGATGGCCGGGACGCCCGGACGCTGGGTCTTATTCTGGCGGTGGCAGGGGTCTGCATCACCGCCCGCGCCTTCGGTCACGGGTATATGGAGTTCTATCCCGCCATGACGCCGGTGCTGCTGGGCAGCTCCAGCTATACCATGTTTGTCTTTTACGCCGTGCTGATGTTCCTGCCCGGTATTCTTGAAACAAAGGAGGCCATCAGATGGCGCTCTTACGGTTTGAACACCTGAGCTTCTCCTACCCGCTGGCTGACACGCGGGCACTGGACGACGTCTCGTTGGAGATACATAAGGGCGAGTATGTGGTGCTGTGCGGCCCCTCCGGCTGCGGGAAGACCACGCTGCTGCGCCACGCCAAGCCCGGCCTGCTGCCTGTGGGGGCAAGGGCCGGCGAGACCTTTTATAAGGACGTGCCCCTTTCCCGGCTGCCGGAGCTGACCGCCGCAGCGGAGATCGGCTTCGTGCAGCAGAACCCGGATAATCAGATCGTCACCGATTTCGTATGGCATGAGCTGGCCTTCGGTCTTGAGAATATGGCACTGAGCGTACCGGTGATCCGCCGCCGCGTGGCAGAGATGGCTGCCTTCTTCGGCATGGAGCCGTGGTTCCGTGCCAAGACCACGGAGCTGTCCGGCGGGCAGAAGCAGCTGATGAATCTGGCCTCGGCACTGGCCATGGGGCCGAGGCTGCTGATACTGGACGAGCCCACCTCCATGCTGGATCCGCTGGCGGCTCGCAATCTGCTTGCCACCGTCCAGCGGATCAACCGCGAGCTGGGCGTAGCCATCCTTTTGACGGAGCATCGGCTGGACGAGGTATTCCCCGCCGCCGACCGTGTGGTGACTATGGATCGGGGCCGTATCCTGTCAGACGGCGCGCCGGCTGAGATCGCGCGGCAGCTATCCGGCAGCGCGGAAAAGAGCCGCATCTATTTCGGACTTCCCGCCGCCGTCCGTATCTTCAGCGAATTGGAGCAAACGGAGGATCTGCCCCTGACGGTGCGGGATGGCCGCCGCCGCTTGGAGCGGCTGCTGCCCATCACGGAAGAGACTTCCGTACCTGAAACCGCAAAGGTCGAGAAAGAGACGAAGCGCCCTGCCGTTTTAGAGGGTAAGGAGCTTTGGTTCCGCTATACCGAAAAGGGCAAGGACATCCTGCGGGGCACAGATGTAACGCTTCATCAGGGGGAGCTGCTGTGCCTGCTGGGCGGCAACGGCGCGGGCAAGACCACGCTGCTGCAAACGCTGGCGGCTTTCAAGAAGCCCTATCGTGGCAAGGTAAAGCTGGCAAAGGGCCAGCGGCTGTGTATGCTGCCCCAGAACGCCCGGTCGCTGTTTGTGGCCGACACGGTGGAGAAGGAGCTGCTGGACAGTGCCGAACAGGACAAAGCCAGGGCCGTGCAGATGGCGGAGAGGCTGGAGCTGACGCCGCTGCTGGCGCGGCATCCCTACGACCTGTCCGGTGGTGAGATCCAGCGTCTTGCCGTAGGCAAGCTGCTGCTGCGGGAGGCCACGGTGCTGCTGCTGGACGAGCCCACCAAGGGACTGGACGCCTACGCCAAGGCGGAGCTGGCGAAGCTGCTGCGGGCGCTGTGCCAGGATGGCACCTCCATCCTGATCGTGACCCACGATGTAGAGTTCGCCGCCAGTTATGCTACGCGCTGCGCCCTGATGTTTGATGGCCTGCTGCTGTCTGAGGGCGAACCACGCGCTTTCTTCGCGGGCAACCGCTTCTATACCACCGATGCCAACCGCATCGCGGCGGAGCATTTCCCCACGGACATTACCTGTGAGGAGGTGATCGCGTCGTGTCGAAGCTCTTTGTCAGCAAACGTACCAGAGCCGCCGCGTGGGTGATCCTTCTGGTGCTGCCCACGCTGATGGTAGCCTATGGCTATTATCAGGGACACCGGCCTACGGTCAATCCGGTAGGATCCCGTACCTTCTGGGATTACCTCATTCTGAACTCGGATATTCTGCTGGGCCTGCTGTTCCTGATAGCTTCCTCGATACCTTTCATTCTGGTATTCGACAAGAAGAAGCCCCAGGCCCGCGAGATGGTTCCCATTGCGGTGATGGCAGCCATTGCCGTTGTGGGCCGCACAGTATTCTCCATTATCCCATTGCCAAACTTCAAGCCCTGCTCTGCTGTTATCATCATTACAGCGATAGCCTTTGGGCCGGAGGCAGGCTTTCTCACCGGCGCGCTGACAGGCTTTGTCAGCAACTTCATCTTCGGACAGGGCCCGTGGACACCGTGGCAGATGTTTACCTGGGGGCTGGTGGGCTTCCTGGCCGGTATCCTGAAGAATGCCGGTGTGTTCGAGGGAAAGAACCGGCAGCACTTCACGGCAAAGCTGTGGGACAGGCTGTGTCCAGAGAATACGAACCGGGGCGATCTGCTGCATTTCGTGCGGCAGCTCACCGACCACGCACCCCTGCGGCTATGTATCTATGGCCTTTTGTCCGGTTTCCTGTACGGCTGGATCATGAACCTTTACTACATCATTGGCTGGATCAAGCCCATTACATGGCAGACGATAGGTATGGCCTATGTGTCCAGTCTCTTTGTTGACTTCTGCCACGGGCTGTGTACGTTTCTGGTGCTGTGGGCGCTGGGCGACCCGTGGGTACGGAAGCTGGAGCGCATCAAGATCAAATTCGGCCTGACGGCGGAGGAGCGGAATTACATATTGCCGCTCTCCACATTTCAAATAAGCGAGAGAGAACTATGAGCGAACGAAAAACCATCATACAAACGGTGGGACTGAAAAAATACTATACCGTGGGCGGCAACACGGTCCGTGCTTTGGATGGCGTGGATATGTCCGTGCAGCAGGGCGAGTTCGTCTGCATTGCGGGCCGCAGCGGTTCCGGTAAGTCCACCATGCTGAATATGCTGGCGGGACTGGAGCCGCCCACCGAGGGGGAAGTCATTGTTCGAGGGAAGCACCACTTAGAAGCCATGGACGAGGAACTGCGGACGAAGTTCCGCCGCCGTTATATCGGCTTCGTGTTCCAGAGCTACAACAACCTGCCCCAGTATACAGCTCTTGAGAACGTGGCCCTGCCGCTGGCGATCCGGGGCGTACCGGAGGCCGAGCGGAATTGGCTGGCACGGCAGGCACTGAGCCGTGTGGGGCTGCGGGGTCATGTGGATCACCGGCCCTCGGAGCTGTCGGGCGGCCAGCAGCAGCGTGTCAGTATCGCACGGGCCATCATCACCGAGCCCTCCATCGTGCTGGCAGACGAGCCTACCGGAAACCTGGACAGCCGCACCGGCGAGGAGGTCATGGAGCTGCTGTGTGAGATCTTCCGGGAACGGAACACCACCTTCATCCTCAGCTCCCATGATCCCCAGATGGAGCGTTACACGGATCGCACCGTCTATTTCAGCGACGGAAAAATAGAGACAGAAAATCACCACACCGGAGAGGAGCGCACGAAGTGAAAAAAGGAACGGCAAAACGGGTATTGGCATTGTTGATCTGCGTATTGATGGCAGTTTCCATGCTGCCCACCGTCGCTATGGCGGAGGAGGTCATGGATGATACGATAGATGGCAGTACGGAAACTTACACAACTTATGAGAACGAAGACGACAGCAATGTGGCCGCATTGGACGACGAGGATGATAGCGACTCCAGCAGCGGCATCCCCATTGAGGACGAAAAGCCCAACACCGACATCAAGATCATCCCCAGCGATGCCAACGCTCTTGTTTTGATGGATGTCGGCGCACAGTTTCCTAAAGGAGTCCCCGGTCAGGTGGTGAAGATCGTGCTGCCGCTGGCGGTCAACAAGGAGTACCTGCCCAGCGAGAAGTACATGCTGCGCAACATCAATATCTATCCCGATGTGCCTACCGACACCAGTGTGTCCAACTGGCCCTTCGAGTTGATTTTTGCTAGCGACCTACAGCGCTTGAAGGATATGTCCTATAACTCCACCGCCGAAGTGTGGTTCGAGTTCAAGATCAGCGAGTTTGCCAGTCAGGGCCGGTACGCCGTGCCCTTCAAGGTCAACGCCACCGTGTGGCGCGAGGATGCCGTGAATGGCACCTCGATCACCGAGGACGTGACCTTCAAGATCACCGCCTATGTGACCGTTACCGACAACGGCGATATGTCCGGCGTGACTACTTCCTTCGGCAGCCTGCAGGTGGCCGGCACCAACGTGGACGGTTCCTACACCGTGCCTACCGGTACGCCGAATCAGACCATTTCCATGCGGATCCCCGTAATCAATGTGGGCGGTACGCTGACCGGTGTGACGGTTACTCCCGTAGTATCCACTTCTCTGGACGAGTTTCCGTTCGTGGTGTCTTCCACCAATTATAGTCAGTATTTCAGCTATTGGGCCAGCGGCGAGATCAAGTATCTGGACTATACATTTACCGTGTCGCCCTTTGCCACCTCCGGCAACAAGAGCATCAAATTCAAAGCTACTTACTTTGAGAATAGTGCCCCCGCAGAGGGCAGCTTCTCTACCCAGATCACCATTATCGACGGTTATGACGCTTCTGCTATGGCGGTGATGGTGAAGGAATACAAGTTGTATGTAGACGATACCGAGGTGTCCGGCCTGATGGCGGGCGAGGAGACCGAGCTGCGCCTGACCGTTATCAATAATTCTAAGGTCGATACGGCGAAAAAAGTCATTGGTAGTCTGGTATTTACCAACGCCCCCGGCCTAACCCTGGCTATGGGTGGCACAGATACCGCCTATGCCGATTCCATCAAGCCGGGCGGTACGGCTACCTTGACATATAAGATCATGGCCAAGCAGGATGCGGAGGTTGGCCCCACCATGCTGGGCATCAACCTGGCCTATGAGACCACTGAGGCGATTGCCGGCAAGGCGGCGCAGAACATCATGCTGCCCATCAGCCAGCAGATGGATATTCTGGCTGGTACACCGGAGGTTTATGGCACCCCCAGCAAGGATAAGGAAGCCACCATCTCCGTCCCCTTGACTAACATGGGTCGGGCAAAGGCCCTGAACATCCGCGTGATGGCAACAGACGGTATGACATCCCCTACGCCCTGTTATGTGGGCGACCTGCTGGCGGGCGGCTCCACCAGCGCCGATGTGACGGTGAGCTTCTCCAAAATCGGCGCGTTCGTGGGTAAGCTGATCCTGCAATATGAGGATGCCAATGGCGAGACGTATTCTCAGGATATTTCCGTTCCTCTGGCTGTGGCGGAAAGCTCTGCGGATGCTGACGCCAACAGCGTCAACACCCAGAAGAGCGGCACAGGCAGCCGCTGGTGGCTGTGGTTGATCGTGATCCTGCTGGTGCTTTTCATCATTGCAGTCATCATCTATGTGATCATCCGCTATAAGCGCGGTGAGATCGGCCCCGGTGCGGTGAATACCGATGGCAGCGAGTTGGATAATTTCGACGACGATTTTGACGCGGATGGCGGTACGCCGGATATCGGCGAGAAGCCTCTGACCTACGATGGAAGCCATAAGGACGGGAACGTATGAATCTAAAGGATCTTTTCCACTATGGCTACACGAACCTGATCCGACGAAAGACCCGAGCGGCCCTGACCGCGCTCTCCATGGCGGTAGGCGTCATGTGTATCGTGGTGCTGATCTCCGTAGGTCTGGGCTATGAGCAGGCGTACCGTGAGAGCATCGAGGCCATGGGCAGCCTGACGAAGATCGACGTGACGCCCGCCACCAGCGACTACGGCCGCAAGGCAGTACTGAACGACAAGGCGCTGGAAGCATTCCGGGGCATTGACGGTGTGGAGGCGGTGACGCCGGTCTACCAGCAGTCTGCCTACATCGTATCCGGCAACTACGTCAACATGGTGCGCGTCTACGGCATCGATATGACCACGGCGGAGAGTTTCATGCTGACGCCGGAACGGGGTACGATGGCCGAAGACGGTACACGGATGCATCCGGAGGTCATGTTCACCGACGACGTGGCGGCTGGCCTTGCCAATAAGGCCAAGGACTGGGAGTTGGCGGTGGACGAGAACGGCAACGCCCTGATCGACCTGCTGGAAGTACCTGTCCGTATGACCTTCGATTCCTCCAGCCTGACCGGTGAGGCAAAGGCCGACACCGACGGACGGGCGCTGCCCTCCAGCAATCTCTACACCCTGCGGGTGACGGGCATCTGCTCTACCTTGAATAACAACTTCGCCACCGCCGCGTTCATGTCCTATGACCGCTTGCAGGAAATGACGCAGGCCAATGCCAACTACATGGGCGCTACTACTCAGACAAAAACAGCGGAGGAAAAGGCCAACGGCCCCACCTACGACTTGGTTTGGGTGAAGGTGAAGAACGTCAACGACGTGCAGCGCATTGTCAAGCTGATCCGTGACACGGGCCTGAACACCTACTCCCTCAATGACATGCTGGAAACCGTTCGCACACAGTCCCGGCAGATCCAGGCAATGCTGGGCGCGCTGGGCGGTATCGCTGTCCTAATCTCCGCCATCTGCGTGGCAAACACCATGATGATGTCTATCACAGAGAGAACGAGAGAAATTGGCGTATTGAAGGTGCTGGGCACCATCCGGGGCGACATCTTCAAGATGTTCCTGACGGAAGCGTTGATCGTGGGCGTGATCGGCGGCGCGGCGGGTTTGATATTGAGCTTTATCGCCAAATGGCTGATACCGGTGATCTTCGCGTCCCAGGAGCTGCGGTGTGTGCTGCCCTGGTGGCTGGCGGTCTGCGGCGTGGTGTTCGCGGGTGCGGTAGCCATTGCCGCCGCGTGGATGCCCGCACGTAAGGCCACGCTTATCAGCCCCAATGAAGCCATCCGCTCTGAGTGAGGTAACGATATGAAAAAGATATGCTGCGTAGTGCTGGCTGTGCTCTGCCTCCTGCCGTGTCTGGCGGGCTGCGGGAAAGCGAATACCTCCAATGAGGAGCCGCTGGTCCGCAGCTTCGTGATCGGCAACAGCACGGCGGAGATTCAGACCCGGACGGAGGATGGCGAGACGCGCTATGTGATTGCCATTACGCTGCCGACTGACACGGATTTCAAAAACTGTGCCGCAAATGTAGAACTTGCCCCGGATGCGGTGCTGGACATGGATAGTCCCTGCATCGTGAACGAGCTGGGCGGTCGGCTTATTTTGAACCTGGCGCTGGAAGATCGTGATCTGGTAGTCACCAGCGGTGAATTGAGCCAGACCTATAGCTTCCAGATCGAGCTGGAATGAGGGCCAGAAAAATGAAAAAGACCTGTATAGCCTTAATAGTGCTTGTGGCACTGTTATCAATGCTGACAGCCTGTGGAAAGCAGGCGGACGATCCTGCCGGTACGGATGGTACATCGACGGACGCGATAACTTCTGTAAGCGTCAATGGTACGGCGTGCCGTGTTGATGTACAGAAGAATTATGGCGGACAGGAAACGGGATTACGTTTCAGCATTTTTATCCCGGAATCGGTAGTTCAGGACGAGACGAACGTTACGCTGACACTGGAGCTTGGCTCTGGTTGGTCGATTTCAGAGGATAGTAATTGTATAGTACAGATGGATGGCAGCATTGTCATTGTGGATTTGAGTGAAGAAGTGCCGGTAATTATCGTAAGGGCTGACGCCATGGATACGACACGCTGCTACCATCTGACTGTAGAATAGAGGAAGTTCAGTGTTTGCTTTTCTGATTTTACGGAGGTGATGCCAATGGGCATATAGAGGCAAAGCACAGGACTCCAGAAGAAATCCAACATCATAAATTTCGAGTGATACGCTCGAAAAATAAATTTAAGGAGAAATCATTATGAAAAGAACATGCAATAAGCTGCTAGCTTTTGTGCTGGCGCTTGCCATGGCGCTCTCTGTCAGCGTCGTTGCGTTCGCATCCGAGACGACTGCTCCTACCAGCAGCACGACCGTGACCTCCCTCGACGGGATCGCATCTGTGAACGTGGAGGGCGTGGATGCGTACTATCAGTACGATGACAACACCGGTTCCAGCGTGAAGTACATCCGTGCCAAGCTCGGTGCGACCAAGACCTGGGAAGACCTTCAGTCTGCCCGCGTGGCAATCACGACCACTGGTGCCGTACCTACTGTTGCCGGCGCTACCGCGACCTCTTCCACCGGAAATGAATACATCTACACGCTGAATCTGCTGAACACCCGCTATGCCGTTACTGTTGGCAGCAACACCTACTATCTGGCCGCTGGCTTTGAGAAGAACATTGCTCTCTCCAGCAGCGATCCTCTCGCAATCACGGTAACTAAGCTGGGTTCTACTACTACTGGCATCAATGTTTATGGTTCTGTTGTTCAGAACAACTACATGGGCAACACCTACTATGTGAACAACGGTACGAATTGGACTGACACTAATGTTGCTTATTATGTGTCCGGTAGCTATACTTGGGAAGGCAGCAAGGCCTCTGTTGATGCGACCGTCACTGCGGTTAATGGCGCCACTCTGGGTGGAAACTACGCTAATGGCAAGATTAACCTGAATGTGACCCGCCCCGCCGTAACGGCGACCAAGGATGGCGTGACTCGCTCCTACATTGTCACTGCCGTTATCGATACCGCAACCAGCTTTGAGGTCACTGAGGACACCTATGCAATCGACTTCACCGAACTGAACGCATCTGAGTATGCTACTCAGTTTGCAACGAATGTGTCCCAGATTAAGAATGCGTTGAATAAATATTACGAAGAAGGCAAGGTGTTTTCTGCTTCCGCCAGTGTAATGGATGTCATGAAGGACTTTATTTCCTATGCGGAAAGCAAGGGAATCTTCGGCTCTACCACGAACTGCAGCGACACCTATCTGGCGACCCTGAATGGTCTGGGCGAGTTCTCTGCCGGCCAGATGTCCGGCTGGTGCTACATGGACGGTGCGTATGACGCAAATTGTAAGGTGCCGATGGTCGGCGCGGCTGACTACGCCCTCGGCAATGCGTCCCTCTTTACTTGGTTCCTGACTGTAGATTACACGCCCCACTTCTAATTGACCTTATGGGGCGGCAGTGATCCTGCCGCCCCACCACGGGGGGATCCGGGCCATATATGTCTGGATCTCCCCCATGCAAATAGCATAATTGGGAGATCAACCAAGATGAAGATGGAAACCAACAATTTTTTCAAGCGGCTGTTGGCGCTGTGCCTGACGCTGCTGATACTTCTCCCTACAAATACATATGCATGGACAACGGATGATCTGACCAGCACAACATGGCCCTACCTTGTAGGCTGGACTGGCGGAAAGGCTGCCGATTACGGTAAGTTTTTCTCTCTGAAGGATACCGAAGGCAGGCTTTACTCGCGTGAAACAATGTCTTTCGGCGTTGGCCCGCTGGTGCGAGTAACGATCCCAGAGGGTGGAAGTGCTGCTTTTTCCCCTGCCGACTTTTATAGCGACTATGAAGGGAAAAACGTGATCTCCAGCACGACGTTTACCTGTCAGGAAAGTCTGCCTGCCGATCATTCCTCCCCAGTTCTCTATACGGCCACAGCTGCAAACGGGCGCGAGTATCCGTTCTTTATTATCGCAGAACCGGCCCGCAACAACAGCAAGAATACAGATGAAGAGGTCAACGAGATCATCGACTATCTGGTGGAACCGCTGACGAACCTGTTCAGAGCGTACAGCGCAAAGCTGGAGGCGATGTATCAGGCCCGCAACAGTGGTTCTCTTGCTGTGGGCGACTATCAGCCTGTGCAGTTCAACATGCTCTATCAGACCGCACGGGGAATTGGCTTTGCAATTGCAGGGAGTGCCGAAAACTATCCTCAGGGTGGTATGGTGCTTCTTGAGTACCACGATTGGAGCAGCCCCGACGCGGAAGACGTCATGCGCAAGGTGCTGGAATATGATGCATATAACACATATACCGGTGGATACCTGCGAAGATATAGCAAAGCCTATTATCAGGCACTGGTTGAGGTCGCCGCGCCGTACTATCTTGATTTTGTAGAAAATAACCGCATCACGGAACCGGACATTGACCGATACGCGGTGGAGGATTCTGTGGGCGTAGTGGATACGGCAAGCAAGACGGTTACCATTCGCTTCCCGCAAGGCACGGATTTTGCCAAGCTGTCTGCACCTACCATTGAATTATCCGATTGGCTCAAGGTTTCGCAGGTAGCAGGCTCATTGAAGAGTGGCAGAGTTGTATATAACATCACTCCATGGGAAAAAACAGCCGGCATTGTCTATGACGGCGTTTCTACTATTGATGAATACGGCTTTGACATGGGCGCGGATCTGTCTGCGTACTGGACTGTCGTGGTCGAAGAGGGTGATCCCTATACGGTCGCAAGTGCTTTTTCAGTAACAACGGCGGACGGTGTGATCAGATACGGCAAGATCGACGAGGAAAACGGAACGATCACCCTCAATCTGCCGGTGGGGACAGACCTTACCGCGATCAGTCCTACTATTACGCATACGGGTACGCATACCAATATGGACAGCGGCACGTTTGATTTCAGCGGCGGCAAAACACAAACGCTTACTGTCTATAACCGCACCTATGAGCTTGAAAGATCCTATACCGTCACCATAACGGCAGAGGCGTCTTCTCAGAACGCCATCGAGTCTTACAGCATCGGTGATGCGATCGGCACGATCAATGCAGATACCGGCGTTGTGGAGATCACCATCCCCTACGCAACGGATCTTGCCTCTGTGCAGCCGGAGATCGTGATCTCGGAGTTTGCGAAACCGAAAAGTGTACCCGGCAGACTGAGCGAGGGTGACAACGAGTATGTGATCGCGGCCCAGAACGGCGTCGATCGGACGTGGACTGTCAAGATCACACGCACTCCTGCCGCAAAGGGCAACAGCATTCTGTCCTTCCGCTATGGCTCGGTGCAGGGCGTTATCAACAACAATACGGGCGAGATCACCATGGAACTGCCCGCGGGAACAGCGACCTCCTTCGCACCTGTGATCGAGGTATCTCCGTTTGCCACGGTTTCTCCCGCGTCCGGTGTAAAGCAGGATTTCTCGAAGACCGTCACCTACGTTGTTACGGCGGAAAACGGGAATACGAACACCTACAATGTCAATGTTTCCTTTACCGGTGCGGTAGCCGAAAACGAGTATAAGGACGATCTGCAAAACGTTGTCAATAAGATCATCACGAGATACTCCAGTACGGCGGATGATGACTGGGAGTGGATGAACCTCGGCTTCTATCAGGGAAAGCTGGCAAACTACGATGGTGGTTATGACCTTGCCGGGCAGATCAGCGATCTGGACACCACCACAAGTGTGGCAATGACCAACATCGCCCGCACCATCATGATGCTGACAGCACGAGGATTCGACTGCTCTAACCTTGCGCAGTACAACGACGGACAGCCGTTTATTGACAGCAAGGGCAACGAGGTGGACAACCTTGCGGAAACCATGTATAACTACGCGGGAACATACACCATAAACGGCCCAATTTTCGGCCTGATCTCGTTGGACATGGGTAATTACACGATCCCTGACAACGCAATCTGGACGCGAGACGCCTTTATGGATGTGATCCTCAACCATGTCTATCTGTCTGATGGATTTGACACGGATATGGTCGCCATGCTCATGCAGTCCATCGCGCCATATGCCAATGACGAGGTTTATGGCGAACGGGTGCGCGCAAAGCTGGAGGAAGGCGTAAGCATTATCATCACCAGAATGAGTGCGGACTACTCTTTCAAGGCATGGGGCGCTGTCAACAGTGAAACAGCAGCTCAGGTTATTTGTGCGCTTTCCGCTATGGGCATCGATTGCCATACCGATCCCCGCTTCTCCGATGGTCAGGGGAAGAGCGTGATCCAGAACTGGGTGGACAGCTTTGTAAACCCCAGCGGTTACTTCCACCACACCACCAGCGTCATAAACAACGCCATGGCGACCTATCAGGGGTGCTATGCCAGTCAATGGTATCTGAACTTCCTGGAGGCGGGAGGTACTGGGCATCCGTATTCGCTGTATAACCGGCGTTTTGACTTTGCCCGGCAGTTGTCTACGGACGCTTCCATCACTGGCTTCGAGATCGAAGGCAAGCAGGGCATTATCACCGAGGGCGGTGAAGGTGGCGAGAATACCATTACTGTTACAGTGCCCAACGGTATGCCCTTGACGAACCTGACTCCGATCGTGACGATGGCGGAAGGTGCGACGCTGCTTGCGCCGAGCCTGCCCGTGACCTTCGTAGAGGGTATTAAGCAGCCCTTTACCGTGATGGCCGAGGACGGAAAGACCACCAAGACCTATAATGTAACCGTTATCCACGGCGATGTGGGCGCCTCCGGCGCCGAGCTGGATGTCAACAGCATCAAGCTGCAGAACAGCGTGCTGAACGTAACGGACATTCTGGAGCGAAAGGCCGAAAAGGCGTCCGATGGTGCTACGGAGATCCTGCTTACGGTGGGACCCGGCGTGGATACCTCGAAGATGTATCTCAGCGCCAGCATCTCCTATGCAGCGACATCCGATCCATCTCTGGACGGTAAGGATGCGATGAACTTCTCCGACTGGCAGACCTTTACCGTGACCTCCGGCGACGAGACCGTGAAAAATGTCTACCGGATCAAGGTCGTGTCCAAGGCGCAGGCGGAGATCACCAGCTTTCGCGTTCAGGCGGCCGGCGAATGGTACAATGGCATCATTGACAATACCAAGAGCACCATTACTGTTACTGGTGTGGACGATTCCAAGCTGACCAGCACCAAACTGGTCACGGACATCGAATTTACCGGCAGAAGCTGCTCGCCGACCTCCGGTATTGCAGTAGACTTTGCCAATGCGGCCACGTTTACACTTGGCGGCGACAATGATCTGGCAAGCCGCACCTACACCGTCACTGTGTTGAACAAGAGCGGTCAGCCAATCTCTGCCAAGAGCAGCGGAGGCGATGATGATACGCCCTCGACCAGCACGGCAAAGATCACGGGTTTCTCCGTCCTGGGTGTGGATGGTGAGATCGACCAGAGTGCCGGAACCATCACTGTCAAGCTGCCGGTGGGAACGAATGTCACGGCGGTAGCGCCGGTCGTTACCGTTCCTGCGGGAGCTGTGGTCAGTCCGGTATCCGGTGAGGTCGTAAATCTCACCAGTCCGCTGACCTATACCGTAACGCTGGGTACGGAGAGCAGAAACTATACCGTCACCGTTATCTATGAGCGCAGCATTTCCCAGCAGCTCTGGGATAAGGTGGCAGAGAACAGCGACGTAGCCGATCACCAGACAAGCTACGGACATCATTTTAAGTAGAAAGGAGAGAGCCATGAAAGCAACAAAATGGCAAAGGACAGTATCACTGCTCCTTTGCCTGCTCATGGCCATGAGCTTCTTTGTAGTAACTGCACCAAAGGCTTATGCGGCCGAACCTACGTGGCCGTATTTGGAAAGTGTTAACATAGAGGACTGTACGTTCACGAACTGGAAACTACGTTCTGATTTTCCGGCAGCGGAGGACAATCTGAAAAAGATTGAAATTCTGCATGTGAGTACGTTGGAAGAGTGCCCCGAAGTGAAAACAGCAGGTGCGACTACAACCTATCACGCAGGAACGATTGCTCTTTATGTGGAAACACTGCCAACGGCAAAGGATAAAGATCCAACTGCCAGTGCAAAGGCAAAATTTGGATTCCAATTCGCAATCAAGGCCGATGGCTCACCCGGATCATATAAGTCAAAAGTGACGTTGAAAAACACCGGCGAGAACTATACAGAAAAGTTTTATGGAGAATGCAATGTAAAGTTTGATGCCGATTTCCGCGTTCATGACGAGGCGTCCTATTACATCATGACAAAGGATAAGATTGCTTATCACTATGATGTGCAGGTTATGCAGTATACTGGCGAAGCTGGCGAAAAATTGGCTCTTAGTGCAGGTTCCGCAAAGCGTACTAACAAGGAAACGGCCATAGTGACGTTTAATGCTTCCGCAGCAGGCAATTACTACTATGCCCTGTATGACGAGCAGCAAACCACACCTGCGGTGGATACCACTTTGGCTAACAAAAATACGGGTACGATGGCTACGACCAACACGATCACTGTCAGCGGTATGAAGGATTGTAAAACCAAGTATCTGTATATTGTAGGTGTTGATGCGGCTGAAAAGGCCAGCACCCCGCTGGAGATCGTGATCCCCGGTATTGCATTTGAGCTCAAGCATGATAAGCAGGGACTCCGCGGCCTTACAGTCATTGACGAAAGTGAAAACATCCTGAATGGCTGGCTGTATACAGAGGAATTTGAGGATGCCTCCGGCAAGACGATTACAAAGGCTGTTCCGGGAGAGAAGGTCACTGTGAATTTCGGTGCATTTGCCATTAACGCAGCTACACCTTTGGGCAGCATCCATTATGATAAAGACGCTGATGTCATTACCAGCGCAACAGGTATACGGCAGCATGTCCTGAAAAAATGGAACATCACAGGCCTGGGCGAATTTACAACGACAGAGAGAAGTTTTACTTTCATTATGCCGGAAAACGACGTTACCATCCAAGCGGAGACTGAACTTTCCGGTGTACCGATCCAGCTTAAATCGAGTGACGCCAATGTGCAGGCCACACTTGATTGCAGCGTCCAGCTTGGCAGCGGCAGTGGCAGCGCCTGCTATTACAGTGATAAGAGCGACTGCCTCGTTGCTGGTGCCAGCGTAACGCTTAGAGCCTACTCGATTACGGACGGTTATGTACTGGATAAATGGGAGATCACCAGCAACGGTACTCCCGTTGACGAAAGTAAAATCACACGCAACGAGGATGGCAGTGCGGAGCTCACTCTGGAGGCAGGCGGCGACTACGAGTTTACCGCAGTTCTGCGCAACAAGAAGTTCGCCAGTGTGACCGCTGCGGTAAACGACTCGGCTATGGGCAGCGCTACAGTCACCGTTGGCGAGAGCACCGACGTCTCTCAGTATCCTGTTTACGAGGGTCAGAGCGTCATTCTCACTGCTGTTCCCGGCTCTCGTTATATGCTGGAGCGCTGGGAGGTCAAGGATGCCGATAACAAGGATGTGACATACACCGTTGCAGAGGATGTCAACAACGTTGCCACCTTCATCATGCCTGACACCGGCAAGAGCATCACCGCCAAGGCATTCTTCAAGTTCGATCCCGAGCAGGCCAGCACGGAAAATGCCCTGACCGCAGTAGAACTGGATGTTCCCGGCGCTGCGGTATCCCGGTCGGGCAGCACGTTCACCATTACCCTGCCCGCTGGCACAAACACCAGCAAGCTGAGTGAGAAGATCCTGAAGCTGACGATCTCCGATTTAGCCACAGTCACCAAGGAAGGCGACCCGGACAAGGATTGGACGGCAGGCGCCGCCTGCGGTATGGAGCTGGATAAGGCTGCGACCTTTACGGTAACAGCGGAAAAGGGCAACACCCAGTCGTACACGATTATCATCACCAAGGCCAAGAGCAGAGAGAAGAATATTACTGCCGCTGTTCTGCTGAACCAGACCGGTGACACCACGCCGTTTGCAAGAGCGGAAATCAGTGAAACCGAAATCACCTTTACCCTGCCTTCTGATACGGATAAGGCCGTGTTGAACAGCATCGGTATGAAATACCTGAAGCTGACTTATCCGGAATCGGCTACCGTGAAGATGAAGGATGGTTATGATGATGCGACGAATGGCGGGTACAGGTGGAGCAACGGCGACGTAATGTGCAATATGTCCATAAACTCGCCGGTCAAGTTCACCGTTACCGCCGAGGATGGCAGCACGAAGGAGTACACGATTGAGATCAAGTACACCGCCCCCAATGCCCCCACCCTGTCCGATGGTTCTGCTACCCGCACCAGTAAGACCGGTGCAACCGTGAAGTTCACCTCCAGCGAGGCGGGCAACTACTTCTACAAGGTGGTGGACCACGGTGCGGCAGCACCCACGGTGGATACCGGCAAAAACGGCGCATCTGCCGTTCAGGGCGAGAACACCATCACCCTCAGCAATCTGACCGAGGACGCCCGTGACATCTACATCGTTGTTGTGGGTGCAGCCGGAGGCGAGAGCACTGCCCTGAAGGTGGAGATCCCCGCCTACGGCAGTGGCACTGATACGCCTGATACCGGCGCGTATAAGATTTCGATAAGCGCACCCAAGGGTGGTACGATCACCACCAACCGCACCAAGGCGGATGAAGGTGACGAGATCATCGTCACCGTTATTCCCGACAGCGGTTATCAGATGGTGTCTGGTTCTCTGACCTATACGCTGGCAACAGCGGGCGGCGAAACCAAGACCATCACCAACGGACGCTTTACCATGCCTGCGGGCGATGTGTCTATCACCTGTAAGTGGGAGACTGCCACAACGACCGCCAAGGGCATCACCAGCTTCTCCATCAACGGCATAGCTGGTGCGGTAAACAACACCACCAACACCATTACCATCACCATGCCCCGCGGCACGGATGTGACAAAGCTGACTCCCACGATCTCCACCAACGGCGTTAAATCCCTGACGCCCGGTAGTGGCGAGACAGTGAACTTCACCAACTCCGTGACCTATACGGCCACCATGGAGGATGGCAGCACCAAGACCTATACTGTCACGGTCTACGTGGACAAGGGTACGCTGGCCGACCAGTTCTGGGATAAGCTGACGGACTTCGTCAACCAAGTCCCCTGGTGGGAGTACGCAAAGCATCAGCAAAGTACGAGCAGCTATCCCTGTCTCTTATACACATCTCCGAGCCCACGAGACAGGCAGAAATCTCGTA
>ENA-OUQH01000932-OUQH01000932.1-human-gut-metagenome-genome-assembly--contig:-NODE-932-length-20419-cov-20.924033_pt1 | contig 20419 bp, 21 predicted proteins | sample MGYA00237948_ERZ548828 | MGnify/ENA primary metagenome ERZ548828 (study PRJEB26490, sample SAMN05194711) | human gut metagenome | biome: terrestrial biome; feature: human-associated habitat; material...
CCGCATGGTCTAAGCCATACGGAGGATTAACTGTTTTACGGACACCCGTCTATCGGTCGGGAGTGTTTTTTTCATCGGATCTGTCCATCGCCGGTGACGACATATTTATAGGTACTGAGCTCGTCCAGTCCCATGGGGCCGCGGGCGTGGAGCTTCTGAGTGGAGATGCCCATCTCACAGCCCAGACCGAACTCTCCGCCGTCGGTGAAGCGGGTGGAGACGTTGACGTACACGGCGGCACTGTCCACCTGACGGGTGAAGCGGGCCGCGGCGGCGGCGTCCTCCGTGACGATGCAGTCGCTGTGATGGGTAGAGTGGGCGGCGATGTGGGCGATGGCATCGTCCAGACTGTCCACCACGGCCACGGCCAGAATATAATTCAGGAACTCGGTGTCAAAGTCGGTCTCCGATGCGGGCGTACCGCTGATGATGGCGGCGGCGCGGCGGTCCAGCCGCAGCTCCACCGGCGGCTGCCCTGCGGCGATGCGGTCGGCCACCAGTGCCTTGTGCAGCATGGGCAGGAGCTTCTCCGCAACGGCGGCGTGGATCAGGCACACCTCCTCGGCGTTGCACACAGAGGGACGGCTGGTCTTGGCGTTGGTAATGATACGCACGGCCTTGTCCAGATCGGCGGCGGCATCCACATAGACGTGGCAGATGCCGGTGCCCGTCTCGATGCAGGGCACGGCGGCGTTCTCCACGCAGGCGCGGATGAGTCCCGCGCCGCCGCGGGGGATCAGCAGATCCACCAGCCCCCGGGCCTGCATGATGTCGTTGGCGCTCTGGTGGGTGGTATCCTCCACGATGTTCACGATGTCGGCATCGCCTCCGGCAGCGGTGATGCCCGCCTTCAGCGCCGCCACGACGGCGCGGCAGGAGCGGTACGCCTCCTTCCCGCTTCGGAGCATACAGACGTTGCCGCTCTTGACAGCCAGTGCCGCGGCGTCTGAGGTGACGTTGGGGCGGCTCTCGTAGATGATGGCCACCAGGCCCAGAGGCACCTGCACCTTGGTGATGGTCATGCCGTTGGGGCGGGTAAACTGCGCCAGCGTGCGCCCGGTGTGATCCGGCAGCGCCGCGGCGGCGCGGACGCCGTCGGCCATAGCGCGGATGCGGCCCTCGTCCAGCCGCAGGCGGTCCAGCATCACGGCGGAAATGTGCCCCTCCGCGTCCGCCATGTCCTGCGCGTTGGCGGCCAGAATGGCGGGGGTGTTCTCCTCCAGCGCATCGGCCATCGCCAGCAGCAGCCGGTTTTTCTCCTCCGCAGGCGCGGCGCTCAGCGCCGGCCACGCGGCCTTTGTCTTTTGCAGAAGCTCGATCGTGGTCATACAGCAGCCCTTCCTGTTAAAAATCTGGTGCCCGCAGGGCGGCCCGCGGCGATGTCATACAGCACCTCCGGCTTGCTGCCGTTGGCGATGACCATCTCGCAGCCCGCCTCCGTGGCGATGGCGGCGGCCCGCAGCTTGGTGATCATGCCGCCGGTACCCAAGCCGGTGCTGCTGTCCTCCGCCAGGGTGAACAGCTCGTCGTCCACCCGCTCCACCGTGGGGATCAGGCGGGCGTCGGGATGGCGGCGGGGATCCTTGTCGTACAGCCCGTCGATGTCCGACAGCAGCACCAGCAGGTCCGCGCCGATGGCGGCGGCCACGATGGCCGACAGGCTGTCGTTCTCGCCGATGGTGTTCTCCACGCCGATCTCGTCGGTGGCCACGGCGTCGTTCTCGTTGATGATGGGCAGCGCCCCCAGCTCCAGCAGGCGGGACAGCGTGTTGCGGACGTTGCGGCTGCGCTGCTCGCTTTTGATGTCCTCGCCGGTCAGCAGCAGTTGGGCCACGGTGTGGCTGTACTCTGTGAACTGCTTGTCGTAGGTATACATCAGCTCGCACTGGCCCACGGCGGCAGCCGCCTGCTTACTGGGCATGTCCGCCGGACGGCCCGGGAGATTCAGCTTCCCCACGCCCATGCCGATGGCGCCGGAGGACACCAGAATGATCTCATGCCCCGCATTTTTCAGATCGCTCAGCACCCTGCACAGCCGCTCCATCCGCTGGATGTTCAGCCGCCCCGTGGCGTGCGCCAGCGTGGAGGTCCCCACTTTTACAACGATACGCATACCGCTGCCCCCTTCCGGCCCCTGCGGGCCTGTGTTTTTGCACATTATATTTCAACGACTTGCAAAATGCAAGAGACACTGTTTCAGGACCACAAAAAATATGTCTTGCATTCTGCGGTAAAGTCTGGTATGATGAGCGAGGTTAGAGTAGTCTAACCGAATTTCAAATTGAAGGAGGCGGCGTGTATGAGCGTTGTCATATTGGGTGGAAATGAGTGCATGGAGCGCCGCTATAAGGAGCTTTGCGGCGCGTACCAGTGTCAGGCCAAGGTGCTGACCAAGCCCTCCGGCGGGCTGAAGAACAAGCTGGGGCGGCCGGACCTGATGATCTTTTTCACCAATACCATGTCCCACAAGCTGGTGCAGGGCGCCCTCAGTGAGCTGAAGGGCAGCAGCACCATCATTGAGAGATGCCACACCAGCTCCCTGTCGGCGCTGCGGGGCATTCTGGAGAAATACGCGGCGCAGGAGGCATGAGCCGCCTGTGCAAAACGACACTGCGGAGGTTTTCCCCTCCGCGGTGTTGCTTTTTGCGGGGAATGTGCTATAATGGCCGCGAAATTATCCAAGGAGGTGCGGTAATGAAGGCATTACTCATCAACGGCAGCCCCCATCCCAAGGGCTGCACCTACACGGCGCTGGAGGAGCTGGCCCGCACACTGGAGGCCGAGGGCATCGAAACCGAGATCGTGCAGGCCGGCGGCAGAGTCGTCTGCGGCTGTACCGGCTGCGGCGCCTGCCGCAAGCTGGGAAAGTGCGTGTACGATGACGCGGTGAACGAGACGTCTCCCAAGCTGCTGGAGGCAGACGCGCTGGTCATCGGCGCGCCGGTACACTATGCCTCCCCCGCCGGAGACGCCATCTCCTTTATGGACCGGCTGTTTTACAGCACCGGTATCCGGAACCTGACCATGAAGGTGGGCGCGGCAGTGGTGTCCTGCCGCCGCGGCGGCAACACCTCCAGCTTCGACGTGCTGAACAAGTACTTCACCATTTCCGGCATGCCCATCGCCAGCAGCCAGTACTGGAACATGGTGTACGGCAATACACCGGAGGAGGTGCGCCAGGACAGGGAGGGCCTCCAGACCATGCGGACGCTGGGACGGAACATGGCGTTCCTCATGAAGTCCATCGCGCTGGGCAAGACACAGTACGGTCTGCCGGAGAGGGAAAAGCCCATCGTCACCAGCTTCCACCACTGAGAAAAACTCGGAGTTGCTTTTTCCCGCCGTCGGAGTACAATGGCGGTACTACACATTTGAAACCGGAGGTACACTTTCATGACATATCAGGAGATCCTGAACAACGCCCGCACCTGTATGGGTCCCTACTGCAAGTCCTGTCCCACCTGCAACGGCATGGCCTGCAAAAACACCATCCCCGGCCCCGGAGCCAAGGGCATCGGCACCGGCTTCATCCGCAACTATCAGAAGTGGCAGGAGCTGTGCGTCAACATGGACACCATCTGCGAGAACAAGCCCGTGGACACGTCCTACGATTTCTTCGGCAAGAAGGTCGTGCTGCCGGTGTTCGCCGCGCCGGTGGGCGCCATGCAGCTGCACTACGGCGACAAGTATGACGATCTGACGTATAACGACATTCTGGTGACCGCCTGCGCCGCCGCAGGTATCGCCGCCTTCACCGGCGACGGCATCAATCCCGCCGTCATGGAGGGCGCGGCCGAGGCCCTGAAGAAAAACAGCGGCTGCGGCGTGCCCACGGTGAAGCCCTGGAATATGGCGCTGGTGGAGGAAAAAATGGCGCTGGCCAAGGCCGCCGATCCCATCGCCATCGCCATGGACATCGACGCGGCGGGCCTGCCGTTCCTGAAAAACATGACGCCTCCCGCCGGCAGCAAGACCGTGGACGAGCTGCGGCAGATCGCGGAAAAGGCCGGTAAGCCCTTCATTCTCAAGGGCATCATGACGGTGAACGGCGCAAAGAAGGCGCTGGAGGCCGGCGCCAGCGGCATCGTGGTCAGCAACCACGGCGGCCGTGTGCTGGACCAGTGCCCCGCCACGGCGGAGGTGCTGCCCGCCATCGCAGACGCTGTGGGCGGCAAAATGGCCATTCTGGTGGACGGCGGCATCCGCTCCGGCATGGACGTGTTCAAGGCGCTGGCGCTGGGTGCGGACGCGGTCCTCATTGGCCGTCCCTTCGTGAACATGGTGTACGGCGGCGGCTTCGAGGGCGTGCAGGTCTACGTGGACAAGCTGAAGGCCGGGCTGGCCGACACCATGGCCATGTGCGGCGCTCACTGTCTGGCGGATATCAAGCGCTCCATGCTCTACGGCTATTGAGCCGGCACAACAACGATGAAGGACGGGAGCCTGCGGCCCCCGTCCTTTCCTGACGAGGAGTTTTTATGTATCGGGACATGACCCGCGGCGGCATCACCCGCAGCCTGCTGCTGTTCGCGCTGCCCATGATGGTGGGAAGCCTTCTCCAGCAGCTGTATAATGTAGCGGACACTCTCATCGTGGGGCGTGCGCTGGGCCGCGACGCCCTGGCAGCGGTGGGCTCCGCCTTCACGCTGATGACGTTCCTGACCTCCGTGTTTCTGGGGCTGGCCATGGGCGCAGGGGCACTGTTCTCCATCTATCTGGGCCGGAAGGACATGGCGTCTCTGCATCGGGCGGCGGCGCTGGCCCTCTGCCTCATCGGCGGAGTGACGGCGGCGGTGACGGCGCTGGTATACGTCCTGCTGGACCCCATCCTGCGGTTTTTGCAGGTGCCCGATCCGCTGTACGGCGACATGGCCGGTTATCTGCGTATCATCTTTGTAGGGCTGGCGGCCACGTTCCTCTATAACTTCTTCGCCTGCCTGCTGCGCTCGGCGGGCAACTCCGCCGCACCGCTGTGGTTTCTGGGCGGCGCGGCCCTGCTGAACGTGGGGCTGGACCTTCTGTTCGTACTGGTGCTGCGGTGGGGCGTGTCCGGCGCGGCAGCGGCCACGGTGATCGCCCAATACGCTGCGGGGCTGGGGCTGACGATCTATGCCCTGCTGCGCTGCCGCCACATGCTGCCGCGGCGGGCGGACTTCCGGTTCGACCGGCATATCCTGCGGGAGCTGATGGATCTGTCGCTGCTGACCTGCGCGCAGCAGTCGGCCATGAACTTCGGCATCCTGCTGATACAGCGTCTGGTGGACAGCTTCGGGCCGGTGGTGATGGCGGCCTTTGCCGCCGCCGTGAAGATCGACGCTTTTGCCTACCTGCCGGTGCAGGAGTTCGGCAACGCCTTCTCCACCTTCTCGGCCCAGAACTACGGCGCGGGGCAGTCCGACCGGCTGCGGCAGGGCCTGCGGCAGGCCACGGCGGTGAGCGCCGCCTTCTCCTGCGCCGTAGCGGCGCTGGTGGTGGTATTCGCCCGGCCGCTGATGGGTCTTTTCGTTCAGGCAGGCGATACGGAGGTCATCGCCTGCGGCGTCCGCTACCTCCGCATTGAGGGCACGTTCTACGCCGGTATCGGCTGCCTGTTCCTGTTGTACGGCTTTTACCGCGCCGTGCAGCGGCCCGGCATGAGCGTGGTGCTGACAGTCGTCTCCCTGGGCACCCGCGTGGTCCTGGCCTACGCCCTGGCGGGGCCGGTGGGCGAAGTGGGCATCTGGACCGCCATCCCCATCGGCTGGTTCCTGGCGGACGCCGCCGGATACGGCTATTACCTGCGGCACCGTAAGGCGCTGCTGACTCCGAGAGCGCAATAAAACGAGGCGCATGCCAATGGCATGCGCCCCGTTCGTCTGTTCGCAGCTTATTGCAGCAGCGCGAGGATGTCCCGCAGGTCCTCCGCCGTCACGTCCACGCTGTCATTGGCGGGCGCGGCCCCCGGACGGCGGTAGTACACGGTTTTCAGTCCGCACCCCCTGCCGCCGGCCATGTCGGAGGTCAGAGAGTCGCCGATGATGGCGGTATCCTCCGGCAGGATAGGCGTCTCACGGCCCTCGTTGACCTGCCGGAACGCCTCATCGAAAAAGAGCTTCGACGGCTTGGACGCGCCGATGCGCTCGGAGATGAAGAACCAGTCGAAGAAGTCCTTCATACCCGCCAGAGCCAGCCGGTGGAGCTGCTGCTCATAGGGGCCGTTGCTGGCGGCGGCCAGCAGATACCTGCCCCGCAGTGCCTCCAGCAGCTCTCGCGCCCCGTTCACGGGGATGGCGCTCTCGTGCAGGGCGGTGCGGAAATATTTCTCGAACACCACGCCGTCGAAGTCCATGTCCAGCGCGGCGAACACGTTGTTCCACCGGATCTTCTCCAGCTCCGGAAACGTCAGAGTGCCCTCCTCGATCTGCCGCCAGAGCTTGTTGTTCTCGCGGTGGAACACATCGTACATCCACGGCTCGTAGGGCCGCAGGCCGAAGTGGGCGAAGCCCTCCTCCATGGTCCGGCGGATGTAGGCGTCAAAATCCAGCAGGGTGTTGTCGATGTCGATCAGAACCAGCTTCATAGCGCTCTCCTTTTCTTTTCGCTGTTTTCAGGATAGCACATCCCACCCTTCTCCGCAAGATGCAGGCGAAAATTTCAAAAACCGGCACATCAGCGCCGTAAAAATCCGCCTCTTTTCCCGTATGGGGGTACATTCTGCACAATCGGCCCCGTTTTTTCATTGGAAAGTCTGTTGGTAAATATGCTTGCTTTGCCCCCGCGCCGGTGATATACTCTGCTCTTGCAGCCATGTAAAGAAACTGGTGCGCTTTATATAAAAAAAGGAACATTTGGGAGTGAGGAAAGCCGTATGAAAAGCATTGAGATGACCAGCGGGTCTCTGTGGAAAAATATTCTGCTGTTCAGCCTGCCGCTGATGCTGACCCAGGTGCTGGAGGTGCTGTTCAACCTCAGCGACGTGGCCATCGCCGGTAAATATGCCTATAATACCTATGTGGCGCTGGGCGCCGTGGGCTCCACCACCACGCTGGTGTCCCTGTTCACCGGCCTGCTTATCGGCATGGGCGCCGGTGTCAATGTGTCGGTGGCCCGCTGGCTGGGCATCGGCGACAGTGAGAACGTGGAGCGCACCACCCACTCCTCCCTGCTGATCTGCACGGGTGCAGGCGTGCTGGTGTGCCTGATCTGCGCGTTCTTTGCCGAGCCTATGCTGCGCCTGCTGAACACCAAGGAGGAGTTCCTTCCCGGCGCCGTGCTGTACCTGCGTATTTATGCGCTGGGCCTGCCCGGCATCGGCATCTACAACTGCGGCAACGGTATCCTCAGCGCCACCGGCGATACCAAGCGTCCCCTGATCTACCTGTCCGTGGCCGGTGTGCTGAACGTCATTCTGAATCTGGTGTTCGTCATCGGCTGCCGGATGTCCGCCGAGGGCGTAGCCATCGCCAGCGCCATTGCCCAGTGGGTATCCGCCGTCCTGATCGTCGTCCACCTGCTGCGGCGGAAGGACGCCTGCCGCCTGAGCATGCGGCAGCTGCGGCTCCACAAGGCGGCGGCCAAGCGCATCCTGATGATCGGCGTCCCCTCCGGCCTGCAGAACGCCATCTTCGCGCTGGCCAACCTGTTCGTGCAGGCGGGTCTGAACTCCTTCGACGAGATCACCGTCTCCGGCGCGGCCGCCGCCGCCAACGCCGACACTCTGGTGTTCAACATGATGGCGGCGTTCTACACCGCCTGCGCCAGCTTCGTCAGCCGCAACTGGGGCGCGGGCCATAAGGAGCGTATCCTTAAGAGCTATCACATCTGCACGCTGTACGGCATCTTCACCGGCGCCATTTTTGGCGCGATGATGCTGCTGTTCGGACGGCAGTTCCTGTCCCTGTTCGCCAACGAGCCCGCCGTCATCGACGCCGGTATGGACCGTCTGCGGATCATGGCCTTCTCCTACGCCGTAGCCCCGCTGATGGACAACAGCATCGCCGCCTCCCGCGGCATCGGCAAGAGCATCATCCCCACCATCGTGGTCATCATGGGCTCCTGCGTGTTCCGCGTGGTGTGGATCTACACGGTGTTCGCCTACTTCCACACGGTGCCGTCTCTGTACCTGCTGTATATCTTCTCCTGGTTCATCACCGGCATAGCGGAGTTCTTCTACTTCCGCATCAGCTACAAAAAGAACATCGTGGCCGCGCAGATCTGGTAAAAAGCGCAAAAAGAATGACCCGCCGAGGCGGGTCATTCTTTTTTGCCTGTTCACGTCAGCCGATGGTGACGCCGTTATTTCAGCAGCTCGTCATAGCTGGTGCCCAGCGCGTCCCGCAGGCCCCGCAGCTGGGCGGCCTGAATATGCTGGGTGCCGCGCTCGATCTTCACCAGTGTCTCTCGGGTCATCTCCACGCCCTCCAGCTGGAGCATCCGCACCAGTTCCGTCTGACCGATGCCCTTTTCCAGCCGGACCCGCCGGATGTTCTCGCCAATGTGTATCTCGTCCTGCTTGATTTTTTGCACCATTCCGCACCTCGCAAATTCGGACCGGAACAAGTCCTATTTGTCTTGATTTTAGAATGGGCTCCTGCTATAATGGGACCAGTTTCAGTCCACATCGTGTCACAAAGGGGGAGGATGCAAATGAAAAACGTATCCATCGCGGTGGACAGTGCCGTGTACGAATTCTACCGGAAGGTAGGGCTCAGCGCCGGCGGGCTCCCGCCGGAAAAGGTCATGGCGGACGCGCTGTTCAAACTGGCGGGCGAGCTGAGCTTACAGGCACTGCACCAAAAACCGCAAAAAGAATGACCCGCCGAGGCGGGTCATTCTTTTTTGCCTGTTCACGTCAGCCGATGGTGACGCTGGTATTCTTGGGCAGCTGCTTCTTGGCCTCCTTGGGGATGGACAGCTGCAGGATGCCGTTTTCAAACTTGGCGGTGACGTCCTCGGGCTCCACACCCTCGCCCACGTAGAACGTACGGCTGCATGCGCCGGCGCAGCGCTCCTGACGGATGTACTTGCCCTTCTTATCGGTCTGATCCTTGTCTAGGCCCTTGGCGGCCTGGATGGTCAGATAGCCGTTCTTCAGCTCCACGTTCACCTCGTCCTTGGTGAAGCCCGGCAGGTCCACATCCAGCTCGTAGGTACCCTCCGTCTCGCGGACATCGGTCTTCATCAGGTTCTTGGCGTGCTTGCCGTACAGCGGGTCGCGGCCCTGAGGCACCATCATGCCAAACGGATCAGAAAAGAAATCATCAAACAGGTTCTCACCAAAAATGCTGGGCAACATATGTCATACCTCCATTCGTATCGCGGCGGACCGGGTGGCCGCCGCCCACTATATTACCCTCATTGTATCAACAGTTCCGAACCTCTCCGGCGGGGCCGCTTGCTCGCCCCTCTCTCAAGGTTCGGCTTCATTATAGCGCCGATTTTAGCACTGTCAAGAGGAGAGTGCTAATGTTCACAAAAGTAGCAAAGTCTGTTCACAAAATATGCAATAAGTCCCGGATACGCCGGTGTTCAGGAAAAATTTACAGGTTTTTTCCGCTGTGCCCTTTGACTTTACAGTACGGCGCGGCTATAATACTTTGAATAATACGTCTGCAAGGAGGCGCTTGTATGAGAGAGGTCAAAACCCCCAAGAAGCCTTTGCTCTACTACTATATTATCGCGATGCTGGTGCTGCTGCTGTTCAACCTGCTGGCTATGCCCTGGCTGACGGAGCACCAGATCCGTGAGGTGGACTACAACACCTTCGTCACCATGACGGAGCAGAAAGAGATCGGGCAGGTGGAGATACAGGAGCAGAGCAACCGCATCCTGTTCACCGGCAAGGACGATAAGACCATCTATAAAACGGCCATCGTTCCCGATGACGGACTGGTGCAGCGTCTGCTGGACGCGGGCATCTCCACCACCGGCGAGGAGGTGGAGCAGACCTCCCTGCTGATGAGCATTCTGGGCTGGGTGCTGCCGCTGATCCTCTTTATCGGCATCGGCCAGCTCATTTCCCGCAATATGGTGAAGAAAATGGGCGGAGACGGCAACTCCATGATGTTCGGCATGGGCAAGTCCAATGCCAAGGTCTACGTCCAGTCCTCCGAGGGCATCCGCTTTGCCGATGTGGCCGGTGAGGACGAGGCCAAGGAGAACCTTCAGGAGGTCGTAAACTACCTCCACGACCCCACCAAGTACAAAGAGATCGGTGCATCCATGCCCAAGGGCATTCTGCTGGTGGGCCCTCCGGGCACCGGTAAGACCATGCTGGCCAAGGCCGTGGCCGGTGAGTCCAACGTGCCGTTCTTCTCCATCTCCGGCTCCGAGTTCGTGGAAATGTTTGTGGGCATGGGCGCTTCCAAGGTGCGCGATCTGTTTACCCAGGCCAAGGAGAAGGCCCCCTGCATCGTGTTCATCGATGAGATCGACGCCATCGGCCAGAAGCGCAGCGGCGGCCAGTACGGCGGCAATGACGAGCGGGAGCAGACCCTGAACCAGCTGCTCACCGAGATGGACGGCTTCGAGGGCAACAACGGCGTCATCATTCTGGCGGCCACCAACCGCCCCGAGTCTCTGGACCCCGCGCTGACCCGTCCGGGCCGCTTCGACCGCCGCGTGCCGGTGGAGCTGCCGGATCTGAAGGGCCGCGAGGATATTCTGAAGGTCCACGCCAAGAAGATCAAAATCGCCGAGGATGTGGACTTCAACAAGGTGGCCCGCATGGCCTCCGGCGCTTCCGGTGCAGAGCTGGCCAACATCGTCAACGAGGCCGCCCTCCGCGCCGTCCGTGACGGACGCCGCTTCGCTACCCAGGCGGACCTGGAGGAGAGCATCGAGGTGGTCATCGCCGGCTATCAGAAGAAGAACGCCATCATGACCGACCACGAGAAGAAGGTCGTGTCCTACCACGAGATCGGCCACGCGCTGGTGGCGGCCCTGCAGACCCACTCCGCACCGGTGCAGAAGATCACCATCGTGCCCCGCACCTCCGGCGCGCTGGGCTACACCATGCAGGTGGAGGAAGGCAACCATTATCTGATGACCAAGGAGGAGATGGAGAACAAGATCGCCACCCTCACCGGCGGCCGCGCCGCCGAGGAGACGGTGTTCGGCTCCATCACCACCGGCGCCTCCAACGACATCGAGCAGGCCACCAAGCTGGCGCGCGCCATGATCACCCGCTACGGCATGAGCAAGGACTTCGACATGGTGGCGCTGGAGACTGTCACCAACCAGTATCTGGGCGGCGACGCGTCGCTGGCCTGCTCCGCCGACACCCAGACGGAGATCGACCGGCAGGTGGTGGCGCTGGTGAAGCAGCAGCACGAGAAGGCGCTGAAGATCCTCGCCGACAACCGCGCCAAGCTGGATGAGCTGGCCAGCTTCCTGTATGAGAAGGAGACCATCACCGGCGAGCAGTTCATGGAGATACTGAATAAATAAAAGCAGCACGCCCCCGGCTCTGCCGGGGGCGCACTTTGGAGAAATACCGTATGAAATTCATCACTATACTGGCCGTCACCTTCTTCGCCGGCATGGGCGCCGGTCTGGGCACCGGCTTTGCCGGCATGAGCGCCGCGGCGGTCATCAGCCCCATGCTCATCACATTTCTGGGCATGGATCCCTATATGGCGGTGGGCATCGCGCTGGCATCGGACGTGCTGGCCAGCGCCGTCTCCGCCTACACCTATCATAAAAACAGGAATCTGGACGTGCGCAACGGCCTTATCATGATGGCGGCGGTGCTTCTGTTCACCGTGGTGGGCAGCTATATTGCCAGCCTTCTCCCCTCCCACACCATGGGAGGCTTCTCCGTATTCATGACCTTCCTGCTGGGCGTCAAGTTCATCGTCCGCCCCGTTATGACCACCAAGGAGGCCATGCAGGGCGTATCCGCCAAGAAGCGCGCCGTTCAGTCCGTTGTGTGCGGCGTTCTGATCGGCTTTATCTGCGGCTTCGTGGGTGCGGGCGGCGGCATGATGATGCTGCTGATCCTGACCAGCGTGCTGGGCTACGAGCTGAAAACCGCCGTGGGCACCAGTGTGTTCATCATGACCTTCACCGCGCTGACCGGCGCTATCTCCCACTTTACCATCGGCGGCGCACCGGACTGGACAGTGCTTGCCCTGTGCGTGGTGTTCACGCTGATCTGGGCGCGGATCGCGGCGGTATTTGCCAACAAAGCCGCGCCGAAGACCCTGAACCGCGCCACCGGCATTGTCCTTGTGCTGCTGGGCGCCGTTATCATGGGCTTCAACCTGCTGAAATAACCCCGGCAAGCAGCAAAAAACGCGCCCCCGGCTATGCCGGGGGCGCGTTTTTTACTTATTCTGTTCGTACAGCACGGCCAGACCCCGCAGGATCAGGTCGGCGGCCATGTGCATCTCGTGCCGGCAGGCCGGCGCGATGACCGGCGCAATGCCGCCGGTGGCCACCACTGTGGCGCGGCAGCCCAGCTCGGATTCCATCCGGTCGATCATGCCGTCCAGCAGCAGCGCCGAGCCCAGCACGCAGCCGCTCTGCATGCAGCCCAGCGTGTCCGTACCGATGGCCTTTTCCGGCACCGCCAGCGGAATATCCGGCAGCAGCGCCGTGCCGCCTGCCAGCGCCGACAGCGCCAGATTTGCGCCCGGCAGGATAGCTCCTCCCCGGAACGCGCCCTGCGCGTCCAGCACCGAGATGGTGGTGGCGGTGCCCATGTCGATCAGCAGCAGCGGCGGCCGGTACAGATCCAGCGCGCCCACCGCAGCCGTCAGCAGGTCGGCGCCCAGCGTCTCCGGATGGCGGATCATCACCGGGATCCGGCAGCGGACGTTCCCGCCCACCACCAGCGGCTCTCTCCCGGTCAGCAGCCGCGCCGCGCCCTGCAGGGCGCGCGTTACCGGCGGCACCACCGAGGAGATGATGACCTGCTCCGCGTCCCGCCTGTCCACCTCCGCCAGTTCCAGAAGCTGGCTGAGCGCCACAGCGTAATCGCCCACGGCGTTGTCGCGCCGGGTGGCGATGCGGAAGCTGCGGCGCACCTGCCGCCCCTCCATCAGTCCTACGACCACGTGGGTGTTGCCCACGTCCAGTGCAAGCAGCATACGAACAGCCTCCCGTTTTATGCGTTGGTCTTGCGTGCGGCCAGCTTGCCCCGGCTGTACATGACCGCCTTGGCGATGGCGGCGCCGGTGATCAGGCTCACCGCGCCCTCCACCAGTCCGTTGACGCCCACGAAGGCGATGACGAACAGGAAGGCGTTGGAGCTGCCGAGGGCGGCCACAAAGCCCTGAATGTACTCCGTGTGATAGAAGCACAGACACAGCATGGACATAAACAGCACCGTGTTGCACAGCGCGCCGATCAGTCCCGCCGCGCCGAAGGACCACAGATTGCTCTTGTCCAGCTTGTTCAGCCCCTTGAAGCTGAGGCCGCACAGCCAGCCCGCCAGAATACGGGTGGGTACGCACACCAGGAACGTATAGAGCGGGTTGATGCCCAGCAGCACCGCACCGAACTGGCTCTTGCCGAAGCATTCCCAGAAGCTGATGCAGCCGAACACGCCGCCCAGAATGGCGCCGGTGGCCGGCCCCATGACGATGGCGCCCACGATGACCGGCACCATCAGCAGGGTGATCTCCAGCCCCGGCATCTTGATCATGCCCAGTCCCGTGATCTCCAGCAGCAGCATAATGGCCACCAGCACGGAAATGCGCACCAGATCCTGCACGGTGTATTTTCCGTGCTTCGTTTCGTTATTCATAATTATTACCTCCTGCTGCCGCCTCCGTCCAGCAGAGTGCGGCGCTCGGGGGTATAATACCACATTTCCCCGTTTTTGCAATAGGCAAAATGAAAACTACTCCGTTTCCGCCGCGCTGCTGGGCAGCAGCGGGCGGCTGATGGGCACGGAGCCCAGCATCAGCATATACTCGCCGTCCAGCATCAGCTGCACCTGCTCCACGCCCTCCAGCGAGCAGAGGGAGTCCACCAATCCCTGTATCATGCGGTTCTGCGCGTCCGCGTCCTCCGGCAGCAGCACCGTAACGCTGCTCGGCAGGTTCAGATAGCAGGTGCCGCCCTCGGTGTTGGCGCCCAGCGCCGTGAATTCCGCGGGCAGCAGCGGCTCGTCCAGGCCGCCGTAGCTGTCCATGGGACGCTCGGTCAGCGCCTTGACCACCGCCTGGGCAATAGTCTCGCCCTCGTACACCGTCAGCCGCCGCTCCTCGCCCACCAGCTGCCCGGTCTGGTCGGGGAAGTACAGAACCACCTTCACCGTGCGGACGATGTCCTCCGGGCTGGTGAGCAGCACCTCCTCGGAGGTGTACACCTCGTTGGTGCGGTCGGCGGGCAGCTCGCCCTCCACCGTCAGCCGCACCGCCAGAATACCCGTCAGCTGCATCAGCGACAGGGTGATGCAGTAGTCGGCGATGGTGCGGTCGATGCCCAGCAGCTGGTTGTACTCGCCGCTGAGATCCACCGACACCGTGCCGCCGGTAACGGTGCAGCTCAGCAGCCTTGTGCCCGTGGGCACGGGGCAGATAAAGTCCGATTTGGTGCAGCCGCCCAGAAGCAGCTCCATGATGTACTGCGCCTGCTGCTGCCGTCCCCGGTCATGGGCGGTGATCTCCGCCCACGGGATAGAGATGCCCGTCACGGCATCGCCGCCGCCGTTGCTCTTGTTCTTCTCGCTGAGGTCGGCCAGACCGTACAGCCGCAGATACGGCGACGGCTCCGCCGCGCTCTGCCCGGCCTCCTGCTCCGGCGCGCCGGCCTGATACGCCCCCAGTGCCGGTTCCTCGTCCGCCGGCTCCTTCGCCGCAGGCGCGCTGCCGCAGCCCGCAGATATCAGCATCAGCAGCGCCAGCAGCAGGGCGATGATCCGTTTTTTCACGCCTCGTCACCCCTTTCCGCCAGCGGCAGATACACGGTGAACACCGTGCCCACGCCGTCCGCGCCGTGCCCGGCCTCGATGGTGCCGCCCCGGTTCTCGATGGTATCCTTCACGATGGACAGACCCAGTCCGGTGCCGCCCACCTCACGGGAGCGCATTTTGTCCACCCGGTAGAAGCGGTCGAATACGTGGGGCAGATCCTCGTCCGGTATGCCGATGCCGTTGTCGCTGACGGTGATGACCACCCGCTGCCCGTCGGTATGCGCCTCCGCGTGGACAAAGCCGTTCTCCGGCGCGGAGTATTTGATGGCGTTTTCCATCAGGTTGTAGAGGATCTGATGTACATCGTCGTCGGTGGCCAGCGCCACGGCGTCCTCGTCCGCCGTGCCGGAGATGGTCACGCCCTTCTCCTGCGCCACCATGTGCAGCATCCGCTCCACCCGCTCCATCACCGGCGCCACCGCCACGGGATAGGGCTGCTGCACCACGCCGCTGTCCAGCCGCGTCAGCCGCAGCAGGTTCTCCGTGATGCGGCTGAGCCGCTCCGCCTCCCGGCCGATGTCGGTAACGAACTCCTTGGTGGTCTCCTCATCCATGTGGTCGGTCTGCAAAATGGAATCCGTCAGCAGCCGTATGCCCGCCAGGGGCGTTTTCAGCTCGTGGCTGGCGTCGGACACGAAGCGCCGCCGGGCGTTCTCCGTGGTTTGCAGCCGGTCGGTCAGGCTGTTGAACTCCGCCGCGATCTGGGCGATCTCGTCGGTGCCGCTGGCGTCCGCCCGGTGGCTGTACGCGCCCTCCCGCACATGGCGGATGGCCTGCAGAAGCCCGCTGATCTGCCGCGTCAGCATCCGGCTGAGAACGATGCTCAGCCCCGCCACCAGCAGGGCGATCAGCAGAGAGATGATCAGCAGGTTGTGCCGGAACGTCTCCAGCAGCTCCGCCTGCTCCGTATCGTAGTCATAGGCGTACACCGCGCCCACGATCTGGTTGTGATACACCACCGGCGTGGCCACGCGGCTGAGGAAGGCCGTGCCGTCGTATTTGCAGTAGCTGGCGTCCTGTCCCCGCAGCGCCACCGTCACCACGGAGTACAGGGCGTACTTCCCCACGGCGTTGCCGCCCTGCCGGGTGTCGTACAGCACCAATCCCGCGCTGTTGGTGACCATCACGCGGGTGGCGCCGGACTCGTCCAGTCCCTCCAGCGCCGCCTGCACATTCTCCTTCGTCAGCTTTTCCAGTCCCATCAGCGCCGACTCGATGACCTTGGTGGTGCTTTTCAGTCCGTTCTGCGTGGATGTCACCATCAGGTTCTGGCTCACCAGCAGCGGATAGGAGTTCAGCAGCACCAGCACCGCCGCGATGACCAGAATGTAGCTGAGACTGAACTTCAGCTGCAGGGTGGCCTTGCTGCGCAGCTTCCGCGCCCCGGCGCGCAGCTGATCGCCCCGCGTCTCCTCCTGCGGGGTCGTGTCGGTATGGATGGCCTCCGTCTCACACGGTAGGCTGTTCTTCTCCCTTGAAATAGTAACCAACTCCCCACTTCGTCATAATGTATACCGGGTTGGCCGGGTCGGGCTCCAGCTTCTCCCGCAGGCGGCGGATGTGTACGTCCACCGTCCGGTAATCTCCGGCGTAGGAATAGCCCCACACCAGATCCATCAGGCTCTCCCGGCTGTACACCCGCCGGGGGTTCTTCATCAAAAGCTCGATGAGATCGTACTCCTTGGCGGTCAGGTCGATGGTCTTTCCGTCCCGGATGGCCACCCGCTGCTCCGTGTCCAGACTCAGCTCGCCCACGGTCAGCAGCGGCGTCCGCTGGCGGCTCTGCGCCGCCTGAGCGCCGTTCATGGAGCGCCGCAGCAGCGCCCGGATGCGCGCCTTCAGCTCCAGAATGTTGAAGGGCTTCGTCACATAGTCGTCCGCGCCGCAGGCAAAGCCCATGAGCTTGTCGCTGTCCTCGCTGCGGGCGGTGAGCATGATGATGGGCACCTCGGAAAACTCCCGTATCTTCATGCACGCGTCGCTGCCGGACAGCCCCGGCATCATCACGTCCATGACGATCAGATCCAGATCGCCCTTCTTCGCCAGCTCCACGGCGGCGGCGCCGTCGTAGGCCGTTTCCACCTCGTAGCCCTCGTTCTCCAGATTGAACTTCATGCCCTTGACCAGCAGCTTTTCGTCGTCTACCACCAGTATCTTCATTCCTGCGTATCCTCCGTCACGATAAAATCTTGTATGCTCTCCAGCACGGTCTGGCCGATGCCGTCCACCTCCAGCAGCTGCGCCGCATCGGTGAAGGGGCCGTTTTCCGTCCGCCAGTCCACGATCCGCTGCGCCAGCACCGGGCCGATCCCCGGCAGACTGTCCAGCTCGTCCACGCCGGCGGTGTTGATATTGACCATCCGCAGCTGCGCCGCGTCCTCCGTCGGCTGCTCCGCCTCGATCTCGTAGTCGCCCCGCGCCGTCCGCGGCGTCAGCAGCCACGTCAGTGCCACCGCCAGAAGGAACAGCACCGTCAGCCCCAGCAAAAACAGATCGGTCTTTGTCAAATTTATCCTCTTTCCCACGGTTGACTACCCCGCTCCTTTTGCTTATAATAGGGTACGGACATACCGACGCCGCGCCCCGCGCGGTGCCGTCCCCCTATATTATAGCATACATGGAGAAAAAGTCACATGAAAATACGCCGTTTGCTCTCTGTTTTTTTGCTGGCCGCCCTGCTGTGCGGCCTTTTCACCGTTCCCGCCGCCGCGCTGGAGGATCCGGACATCCGCGCCAAGGCCGCCCTGCTGGTGGAGGCCGAGACGGGCACCATACTCTATGACAAGAACGCCCACGACGAGCTGTCCATCGCCAGCACCACCAAGATCATGTCCGCCCTGCTGATATTCGAGGCCATCGAGCGCAGCGAGCTGCGGATGGATCAGTCCGTCACCGCCACCGCCAGCGCCCTGCGCGGCCTGCCGGAGGACGGCAGCACCGCCGACATCGTGGAGGGCGAAACGCTGACCGTGGAGCAGCTGCTCTACTGCATGCTGGTCATCTCCGCCAACGAGACGTGCAATATCCTGGGCGAGACGGTGGCCGGCTCCGTGGACGCCTTCGTGGAGCGCATGAACCAGCGTGCACAGGAGCTGGGCTGCAAAAACACCCATTTTGCCAACACCACCGGCCTGACCCAGTCCGGCCACTATTCCTGCGCCTACGACCTGTATCTCATCACCAGGGAGGCCATGACCTTTGAGGATTTCATGACCATCGTCAACACCAAGTCCTATGAGATACCTCCCACCAACAAGACCGAGGAGGAGCGCGTGCTCCACAGCACCAACGCCCTGATCTCCAACTGGCGGCTGGCCGGGTATCTGTACTCCGGCGCACAGGGCATCAAGACCGGCAGCACCGACGCTGCCGGACAGTGTCTGGTGTCCTCCGCCGTCCGCGGCAGCCGGACGCTTATCAGCGTGGTGCTGGGCGCGGAGAAGGTGGAAAAGGAGAACGGCTCCGGCTACATCGTGGAAAGCTTCACCGAGACGGCGCGCCTGTTCGACTGGGGCTTTGACAACTTCTCCTCCCGGCAGGTGCTGGACGAGAACGAGCTGGTGCAGGAGGTGCCCGTCGCCCTGAGCAAGCAGGTGTCCACCGTGGCCGTCCACCCGGCGCAGAGCGCCGAGGCCATGCTCCCCAAGGATCTGGACGTGGAGTCCCTGACCCGCACCGTCACACTGGACAACGAAACGGCGCTGGCGCCCATCGCCGCCGGCGACCGTCTGGGCGAGATCACCATCAGCTACGGCGACACCGAGTACGTCACCGTTCCCCTGCTGGCCGTGGCCGATGTGTCCGCCAGCCGCTTCCTGCTGGCGCGCCACGCCGTGGGCGAGTTCTTCTCCCGCCCCTCCATCCGCATTGCCGCCATCGCGCTGCTGGTGCTGATAGTGGCTCTGGTGCTGTGGTTCCGGTTCTATGGCCGCAACCGCCGCTACGGAAAGGCCGGCAGCAAGCAGTACCGCCACCGCTCCTACCACGGACGCCGCCACTGATGCCCATGGAGCCGCTTCGCATCCTGTACGAGGACGCGCACCTTGTGCTGTGCGTCAAGCCCGTGGGCGTGCTGTCGGAGGACAGCGCCGACGGCGCCTGTATGCCCGCCCTGCTGCGGCAGCACTACCGCGCCCAGGGCAAGCCCGACTACATTGCCACCGTCCACCGGCTGGACAAGGCCGTGGGCGGTGTGATGCTGTTCTCCCGCCGCCGGGAGATCACCGGAAAGCTCACTGCCGCCATTGCGGAGCACCGAGTCACCAAGGAGTATCTGGCTGTCCTCCGGGGCACGCCGGAAAAGGACAGGGACACCCTCACCGACCTGCTGTTCCGCGACGCCGCCCACAATAAGAGCTATGTGGTCAAGCGGATGCGCAAGGGTGTCCGCGAGGCGTCGCTGGACTACACCGTGCAGGGGAGAGCCGACGGCCTGACGCTGGTGCGGGTGCGCCTGCACACAGGCCGCACCCACCAGATACGGGTGCAGTTCTCCTCCCGCGGTCTGCCCCTGCTGGGGGACATCCGCTACGGCAGCAAGGCGCCCTGCTCCCCCGCCCTGTGGTCGCACCGTCTGGCGCTGACCCACCCCGTCACCGGGAAGCCCGTCGACATCACCTGTCCCCCGCCGGACAGCTGGCCGTGGAGCTTATTTGCAGAATGAACATCAGCGGGAGGGGCTTTGCCCCTCCCGCTGTCAGCTTACTCCATATCCACGTACACGATCTCCAGCCCCCGGCGCATGGCGTATTCCACCGTGCGGCGTGTGCCGCCCTCCTGCCCGTCGAACACCGCGATGAGCCGCTGGGCGTGATCCACCATGTACCGGTTCCGCCGCTGCATGCACCCGGCGCTGTAGTGATCCTGCACCACCGTCTCGTAGTCGCAGCGCTCTACCATCGCCTGCCACCGCGCCTGCTGCTCCGGCGTCCAGCCCTCCGGCTGGCTGGGGCACGGGATGGCCGCCTCCAGCGTGATCTCCGGGTACTGCGCCCGCAGCGCCAGCGTGATCTCGCCGCAGTAGGTGTCCACGCCCCGCGCCATGCCGCAGATAAAGTGCCGGTACCCCTGTTCACAGGCGTCGGTGACGGCCTGCCGCAGCCGCTCCTTCAGCGCCGCGCACCGGGGATCGTCCTCATCGTACCCCCACGGCAGCTTCTCCGGCCGATACCCGGAAAAGCACACCGTCATCTGTTTTGCCGGCATACGCCTCACCCTCTTTCTCCGTCCATTGTACAGGATAGAAGCGCCCCTGTAAAGGGCGGGCAGTGGAATTTTCCTCTTGACTTCCTGCGCCCGCCGTGCTACCATACATGTCGAAAACAACCGCATATTTGTCTTCGGGGCGGGGTGCGATTCCCCACCGGCGGTATAGTCCGCGAGCGGCTTCGGCCGCAGGAACCGGTGCGATTCCGGTACCGACAGTATAGTCTGGATGAGAGAAGGCGTGTATGGCATTTTGCGATGCTCTTTTTTGATGCGTACACCTTGGAAGGCAATTTCCGGGTGTTTATCATC
>ENA-OUQH01000934-OUQH01000934.1-human-gut-metagenome-genome-assembly--contig:-NODE-934-length-20399-cov-31.792519_pt1 | contig 20399 bp, 17 predicted proteins | sample MGYA00237948_ERZ548828 | MGnify/ENA primary metagenome ERZ548828 (study PRJEB26490, sample SAMN05194711) | human gut metagenome | biome: terrestrial biome; feature: human-associated habitat; material...
CGGCATCTACGCCCAGAACACCGCAGCAGCTGAATAAATCCCATAGAAAGAGGAAAGACCGTCATGTTGTTTGGCAGACGTAAACCCGGCTACACCACCACGGTGGATGGCAGCGTAGACCCGGAGCAGGCCGTTCTGGAACTGCAAAAGGCAGAACTGGCCGCCAAGAAAAAGCCCAAGGCAGAGGTGTTCGACATCGACGCCGCAAGCGAGACTGCCCGCCGCCTGAAGGAGACCGGCAGCACCTTTGACGGCAGCGCCGCCAAGACCGGTGAAGATGTGATCGCCGCAGTGGAGCGGGAGACCGCCGAGCTTGCCGCAAAGCAGGCCGCCGAGGCCGCACCCGAAGCCGCCGAAGCTGCGCAGCCCGATGCTGCAAAGCCGGAGCTGCTGGATTTTCTGGCCAGTGAACCGGAGGCGGAAAACGATCCCTTTGCGGATCAGCCCACCAAGACCGCCCCGGAGCTGCCGGAGCTGACCCCTGCACAGGAGCTGGCCGGTTACATCCGTGCCCGCTCTGCGGCTGCGCTGATTACCCCCCACGCTTTGCTGCTGGAGGAAGTGGAAAACGCCGACGAGCTGCTGGCGCAGATGCCCGCAGACCCCCAGTGCACCGATATCGTCACCCGCGCGGGTGCAAAGGACACCTACTACTACTCCAACGCCAACATGAGCGATAACTACGCCATGATCGCGCAGCTCATTGAGGACAAGGATCTGTGTGTGATGTTTGCCGAGATGGTGCGGTTCAACGCCCGTATCTACCCCAGCGCCACTCCGCTCAAGTACTTCCAGCGCTCCCCCTACGGCCTTGCGCCGGAGGTCATCGAGCAGACTTGGAAGGCCATGCAGGAGAACCCGGAGTATGCCGATATCGAGGAGCTGACCAACAACCAGAACGAGCGGTTCCTCTTTTCCACCAAGCACCTCACCCGCCGCTACGCCAAGGCTATCAGCGACGTGGACGATTTCTGCGATTAAACCATAAACTACAATTGAATCAGGGTATAAGAGCTTCTTTGAGCAAAGGCGTCTAAACTCTCACAAAGAGCAGGACACCGCGCCGCAATGCTAAGGGCTGCATAAGCCGGCATTCAAGGGTGGCGGGGGAAACCCCACCGCCTTCCCGCAGAAGAAATGCTGCAATTTGAAAAAAAGAACTCCTCCCATCTTCACAGGTGCTTTTTGGCTGTGTGCTGCCGCTGCAAGGGCGGCGCATAGCCAAAGGCTGCCACCGGCGTAGCAGACTGCAAACTGCCGCAGCCGGTTTTGTGGGGATATTCTGCGGAGGCGTTTTGATTTTCCGGTCAAGACGTCTCCGCTTCTTTTTCACCTGCCTTTTTGAAAAAAGAATACCCCTGCTCCCCCGCCTGAGCCATAGCAGAAGGGGAGAGCGGCGGGTCTATGGAGGAAGTTATAATGAACCAGCCTTTCTGCTCCCCCGTCAAGGCGCTGCGCAGCGTGCTGGACGCGGCAGCGCTTCTGCCTTCTCCGTCCCCGGAGACCATCCCGCTGGAAGCCGCCTGCGGGCGCATTGCCGCCGTCGACCTCTGCGCCCGGATGGACCAGCCCCCCTTTGACCGCAGCCCGCTGGACGGCTACGCCCTGCACAGCACGGATACCGCCGGTGCAAGCCGGGAGACCCCGGTCACCCTGCCGGTGGTGATGAAGCTTTACGCGGGCGATGCCCCGGCTGCGGCGCTGCCCGCAGGGTGCGCTGCCCGCATCATGACCGGAGCTCCCCTGCCAGAGGGCGCGGACTGCGTTTTGATGCAGGAACTGACCGACAGCGGCGAAGAGACCGTACAGCTCTATGCTGCCGTAAAACCGCTGCAAAACGTGGTGTTCCGGGGCGAGGACGTGGCCGCAGGCGCGGTCATCGCGCCCGCCGGGACGGTGCTCACCCCCGCCCATCTGGGCGTGCTGGCCGGGCAGGGCTACGCCGAAGTAGCCGTCTGCCGCCCGCTGACCGTGGGCATCCTTTCCACCGGCAGCGAGCTGCTGGAACCCGGCGCACCGTGGGCACCCGGTAAAATTTACGATGCCAACGGCACCCAGAATGCAGCCCGGCTGCGTCAGCTGGGCTTTGCCGTGGAGCGGCAGCAGTGCTCCGATGACCCGGAGGTCATCACCGGCAAAATGCAGGAGCTGCTGACCCGCTGCGATGCCGTCATCACCAGCGGCGGCGTCTCGGTGGGGCAGAAGGACTATCTGCCCCTTGTGCTGGAACAGCTGGGCGCACAGCTGCTGGTGGAGGGCGTAGCCCAGAAGCCCGGCAGTCCCATGCTGGCGGCTACACTTAACGGTAAGCTGGTGTTCTGCCTGTCCGGCAACCCCTTTGCCGCCGCTGCCACGCTGGAGCAGTACGCCATCCCTGCGCTGCTGCGCGCCGCCGGACGCCGGGAGGAGAGCTGCATCCCCGCCCGCACCGTCTGCACCCTGACCAATGGCTTTTCTAAACCCAGCAAGGGCAACCGCTACCTGCGGGCGACTGCCTGCGGCGACAAGGTGACCCTGCCCGGTGCGGGCAACGCCGAGGCGCACTCCTCCGGTGCACTGTCTGCCATGATGGGCTGCAACTGTCTGGTGGAGATCCCCGCCGGCAGCGGGCCGGTAGAACCCGGTACAGAAGTGGAGGTGCTTTGCTTTGTACAGTGAACAAAAACAGGCGCTGGCCGAGACACAGGTGCTCAAGCGCCCGGCGGTGCTGGCGGTCAGCGGGGTGCACAACAGTGGTAAGACCACCCTGCTGGAAAAGCTGCTGCCCATGCTGCGCAGCCGCGGACTGAAGGTAGGCGTCATCAAGCACGACGGCCACGATTTTACCCCGGACGTGCCCGGCACCGACAGCTACCGTCTGCGGGAAGCCGGTGCCGAGGGCGTGGCGGTCTATTCCGGCACGCGCTACCTGCTGACCGAGGAATTCCGCCTGACCGAGCAGGATCTGCTTGCCCTGTTTGAGCGTCACGGCTACGACCTTGTACTGCTGGAGGGGTTCAAGTCCAGCGGCTGGCCGAAGATCGAGGTGGTACGCAGCGCCATCTCGGATGCGCCCGTCTCCTTCCAGCCGCTGGCGGTGGTGGGGGATATCCCCGGCGCAGATTTTGACCTGAACGATATTCCGGCACTGGCAGACTGGATCGAAGCCCAGATGCCCGCGCTGTAAGGAGAATGCCATCATGAAACTGATCCGTACTGTTGACGCTGCAGGGCAGGTGCTCTGCCATGATATCACCCAGATCATCCCGGGCGAGTACAAGGATGCCCGCTTCCGCAAGGGGCATGTCATCCAGCCCGAGGACATCCCTGTGCTGCTTTCCATCGGCAAGGAGAACCTCTACGTCTGGGAAAAGCACCCCGGCATCCTCCACGAGGACGAGGCAGCCGCCCTGCTGTACAAGGCTGCTGCGGGCAAAAATATCCACGGCACTGCGCCGAAAGAAGGCAAGATCGAGCTGATCGCGGATTGCGACGGCCTGTTGAAGATCAACCGCAAGGCGTTGATGGCTGTGAACAGCACCCCGCAGATGATGATCGCCACCATCCACGGCGACCTGCCGGTGAAAAAAGGCCAGAAGCTGGCCGGTACCCGCATCATCCCGCTGGTCATCGAGCAGGAGAAGATGGACGCCATGCAGAATGCCGCCGGGACAGAGCCTATCCTGAACGTGCTGCCCATGCAGGCCAAGAAGGTGGGCATCATCACCACCGGCAGCGAGGTGTTCAAGGGACGCATCGAGGATAAATTTACCCCCATCCTGCAAAGCAAGCTGGCGGTCTACGGCTGCGAGATGGTTTTCCATAAGGTCTGCGATGACGACCCCGCCGGGATCACCGCCGCCATTCTGGAGGCCAAGGCCGCAGGGTGCGAGCTGATCTTCACCACCGGCGGCATGAGCGTAGACCCCGATGACCGCACCCCGCTGGCCATCAAGAACACCGGGGCGGATATCATCACCTACGGTGCCCCTGTGCTGCCGGGCGCAATGTTCCTTGTCAGCTATCTGGACGGTGTACCGGTATGCGGTCTGCCCGGCTGTGTGATGTACGCCAAGCGCACCATCTTTGACCTGCTGCTGCCCCGTCTGCTGGCGGATGACCCCATCACCGCCGAGGATATCGCCCGCCTGGGCGAGGGCGGCCTGTGCCTGAACTGCGAAGTGTGCCACTGGCCGAACTGCGGCTTTGGGCACTGCTGAAACCCTCTCAGTCAAAGCCTTTCGGCTTTGCCAGCTCCCCCGAAGGGGGAGCTTTACTAAGGTGAAAAAATAATATGAGTGAAAATAATCTGACACATTTTGATGCCGCCGGGAACGCCGTGATGGTGGATGTGAGCGCAAAGCCCGTCACCGCCCGGGAAGCTACTGCACACGGCATTATTACCATGAACGCCGAAGCCTTTGCCGCCGTGCAGAGCGGCACCATAAAAAAGGGCGATGTGCTGGGCGTGGCGCGCATTGCGGGCATCATGGCCACCAAGCGTACCAGTGAGCTGATCCCCCTGTGCCATCCGCTGCCCCTGACCAAGGTGGGCATCGAGTTCCGTCTGCTGCCCGAGCGGCAGGCCGTGGAAGCCCTGTGTACTGTCAAGACCAGCGGTGTGACCGGCGTGGAGATGGAGGCGCTGACCGGCGTTTCCACCGCGCTGCTGACCATCTACGATATGTGCAAGGCCGTGGACAAGGGCATGGAGCTGGGCGAGATCCATCTGGTGGAAAAGACCGGCGGCAAGAGCGGCCACTATATCCGGGCGGAGGGCGGCTATGTTTGATCGTTACCAGCGCGAGATCCATTATCTGCGCCTGTCGGTGACCGACCTGTGCAACCTGCGCTGCCGCTACTGCATGCCGGACGGCGTGGAAAAGCTGGAGCGGGAAGCCGTGCTGACCTACGAAGAATTTCTGCGTCTGGCTGCGCTGTTTGCCCAGTGCGGCATCGACACCGTGCGGGTGACCGGCGGCGAGCCGCTGGTGCGCAAGAACGTGGCGCAGCTGGTGGCAGGACTTAAAGAGACCCCGGGCATCCGCCGGGTCACCCTGACCACCAATGCGGTGCTGCTGGCAGAGCAGCTGCCTGCATTGCTGGACGCCGGGCTGGACAGTGTGAACATCAGTCTGGACACCCTGCGCCCGGAGGTATTCCGTCAGATCACTGCCCGGGACGATTTTGCCGCCGTGCAGGCGGGCTTGCAGGCGGCGCTGGAAAGCGGCCTGCCGGTCAAGCTGAACTGCGTGCCGCAGGCGGGCGTCAACGAGGGTGAGCTGGAACAGCTCGCCGCTCTGGCAAAGGACAACGCCATGCAGGTGCGGTTCATTGAGATGATGCCCATCGGCTACGGTGCTGCCATGCCCTGCATCTCCGGCCCGGAGCTGCGGGCGCGGTTTGCCCGGCGCTGGCCGGAGCTTGCGCCCCTTTCTGCTGCGCAGGAGCACGCCTTGGGTGACGGCCCGGCGGTGTACTACACCGTGCCGGGCTGGCAGGGCAGCATCGGCTTTATTGCAGCGGTGCACGGCAAGTTCTGTGCTTCCTGCAACCGGGTGCGGCTGACCAGTCAGGGCTTTTTGCGCCCATGCCTTGCCAGCGAGACTGGGTGCGACCTGCGCGCACTGCTGCGCAGCGGTGCGGACGATGCGCAGCTGCTGGCTGCCATCCGGGAGACCATCTGGGCAAAGCCCCGGGAACACCATTTTAACGACAGTTCCATGCCCGCTACCCGCGGGATGTATCGCATTGGAGGATAAAACTATGGGTAAGCTTCTGGCAATCTGCACCAGCCCCAAGCGGGGCACCGTAAAAACCGAGGTGCCCAGCGCCGTTTTGACCCCGGAGTGGGGCATCGTGGAGGACGCCCACGGTGGCAACTGGCACCGTCAGGTCAGTATGCTCAGCGCCGAAAAAATTGAGGCCTTCCGCAAGAAGATCTGGGTGGACTACGGTGCCTTCGGTGAAAATCTGGTCATCGAGGGCTTCGATTTCCGTAATCTGCCGGTGACCAGCCGGTTTGCCATCGGGGATGTGGTGCTGGAAATGACCCAGATCGGCAAGGAGTGCCACAACGACTGCGTCATCAAGCAGCAGACCGGCGAGTGCATCATGCCCCACGAGGGCGTGTTTGCTCGGGTACTCACCGGCGGCGAGATCCATGTAGGGGACGAGGTGACCCTGTTGCCTGCACTGGAAAACCCGCCCCTGCGCGCTGCCGTCATCACCCTTTCCGATAAGGGCAGCCGTGGTGAGCGGGAGGATAAAAGCGGGCCGCTGATTGTGGAAATGCTCACCGCCGCAGGCTATGTGGTGGAGGAGACCATGATCCTGCCGGACGAGGCCAAGGCGCTGAAAGCGCAGCTCATCCGCATGGCAGACGGTCGTCAGGTGAACCTTGTGCTCACCACAGGCGGCACCGGCTTCTCCCCCCGGGACATCACCCCGGAGGCCACCTGCGCCGTTGCCGACCGCAACGCCCCCGGCATTGCCGAAGCCATGCGCTACCACAGCCTGAGCATCACCCCGCGCGGGATGCTGAGCCGCGGCGTCAGCGTGCTGCGCGGCAAGACTTTGATCGTCAACCTGCCGGGCAGCCCTAAGGCAGTGCAAGAGAATTTGGAGTACATCCTGCCCAGCTTGGAGCACGGGGTACGCATCGCCGCGGGTCTGGACGGCGAGTGCGCCCGTAAGTAAGGTTTCCTGCCCTGTTTTCCTTTACGGGGCGTAGAAATATGCTATTCTTTCACTTAAAGTAAGGAGAAACAGAGATGAACGACCATCGCATTTCCCGTCGGAGGTTTCTGGTCGCAGCCGGTATGGCCGGTGCAGCCGCTGCCCTCACCGCCTGCGGCGGCGCTTCCAGCGCAGCATCGTCCGTGGCTTCCTCTGCCGCCGCTTCCTCGGAAGCAGCCCAGAGCGTGGAGCTGATCGTGTTTGCCGCCGCCTCTCTCACCGAGACGTTGAACGCTATCGGTGAGAGCTACACGGCAGAGCACCCGGAGGTGACCTTCCGGTTCAACTTCGACTCTTCCGGCACCCTCAAGACCCAGATCCAGGAGGGCGCGGATTGCGATCTGTTCATCTCTGCCGGTCAGAAGCAGATGAACCAGCTGGACATCACCGCTTCTGCCGATGTGAACAAGGACGGTCTTGACTTTGTGGATGCCGACAGCCGCGTGAACCTGTTGGAGAACAAGGTGGTGCTCTGCGTGCCGGAGGGCAGCGACAAGGGCATTGACAGCTTTGACGCACTGGCCGAGCACCTGAAGGCGCAGGATATCCTGTTCTGCATGGGCAACAGCGATGTGCCCGTAGGCCAGTACACCCAGAAGATCCTTGCCTACTACCAGCTGGACGAAGCTGCACTGGCGGCTGCGGGCGTGATCACCTACGGCTCCAACGTCAAGGAGGTGACCACACAGGTCACCGAGGGTAGTGTGGATGCAGGTGTCGTTTACTGCACCGATGCGTACAGCGCCGGTCTGACCCCCGTGGACGAGGCCACCAAGGAGATGTGCGGTCAGGTCATCTACCCCGCCGCCGTACTGAAGGCCGCCCCCAACGCCGAGACTGCCAAGGAGTTTTTGGCTTACTTACAGACCGACAAGGCCATGACCGTGTTCGAGGGCGTGGGCTTCAGCGCCGTATAAAGGAGCAGACATGGACTGGTATCCGTTGTGGAACAGCCTGCGCATTGCTTTGATCAGCTGCGCAGCGGTGTTTTTTCTTGGCATTTTTGCAGCCTATTATATTGCCCGGCTGCCCCGGGTAGTCAAGGGTGTGCTGGATGTGCTGCTCACCCTGCCCATGGTGCTGCCGCCTACGGTGGTGGGCTACTTTCTGCTGCTGCTCTTCGGCGCAAAGCGGCCGCTGGGCATTTTTTTCATGCAGCAGTTCGGGGTAAAGCTGGTCATGAACTGGTACAGCGCCATCTTTGCCTCCATCGTGGTGGCTTTTCCGCTGATGTACCGCACCGCGCGCGGCGCGTTTGAAAGCTTTGACGAAACGCTGGCGTGGTCGGCGCAGACGCTGGGACAGTCCGATCCATGGATCTTCTGGCGGGTGCGGATGCCCGCCTGCCGTCAGGGCATTCTGGCGGGCACGGTGCTGGCTTTTGCCCGGGCACTGGGCGAATACGGCGCTACCAGCATGATCGCGGGCTACACCCCCGGCAAGACCGCCACCATTGCCACCACGGTCTACCAGCTCTGGCGCACCAACGATGAACTGGGTGCTATGCGGTGGGTGCTGGTGGATATCGCCATCTCGGCGGTGGTGCTGCTGGCGGTGAACCTGCTGGAGAAAAAACAGAAAGCGGGTGGCCGGAAATGAGCCTTGAAGTCAACATTGAAAAAAAGCTGGACGGCTTCACCCTCCGTGCTGCCTTTACCGCCGGCAACACCTCCACCGCCCTGCTGGGCGCTTCCGGCTGCGGTAAAAGCATGACATTGCGGTGCATCGCGGGCATTGTAAAGCCGGACCGCGGACGCATCGTGCTGGACGGGCGGGTGCTGTTTGACAGTGCGCAGCACATCGACCTGCCGCCGCAGCAGCGGGGCGTGGGACTGCTGTTCCAGAACTACGCCCTGTTCCCCAATATGACCGTAGAACAGAATATCCTCTGCGGTCTGAAGGCAGAAAAAGACCCCGCCGCCCGCCGCGCTGCCTGCGCCGAAATGCTGCGTGCCATGCGGCTGGAGACGCTTGCCAAGCGCTATCCCGCCCAGCTTTCCGGCGGGCAGCAGCAGCGCGCCGCGCTGGCACGCATTCTGGTGGGCAAGCCCCGCATCCTGATGCTGGACGAGCCCTTCAGTGCGCTGGACAGTTACCTGCGGGAAGAGGTAGAGGGCGAGGTAGGCAGCCTGCTGGCAAATTTTGCGGGCACCGCTCTGCTGGTGACCCACAACCGGGACGAGGCCTACCGCCTTTGCAAAGAAATGATCGTGCTGAACGAGGGACAGGTGCTGCGTGCCGGTAAAACAAAAGAGGTTTTTGCCGACCCGCAGAGCGTTGCCGCCGCCCGGCTGACCGGCTGCAAGAACATTTTGCCCTGCACCCCGCTGGACAGCCGCACCGTCCGGCTGGACGGCTGGGGCACCACTTTGCGGCTGGCGCTGCCCGTCCCGGCGGGCTGCACCGCTGTGGGCATCCGCGCCCACGACTTTACGCCCTGCGCTGCGGATGCGCCCAACGCCATCCCGGTAAAAGCCGTTTCCACCAGTGAAAACCCCTTTGACTGGAACCTCATCTGCACCTCGCCGAAGGGTACGGCGCAGCTGTGGTGGAAGGTGGGCAAAACCAGCCTTTCTGCCGCCGCCCCGGAGCCGCCCCAGTATCTGTGTGCCGCCCCGGAGAGCATCATGCCGCTGAAAGGTTGAGAAAACGAATGGCCTGCACTGCGTTCCGGCCATATTCAGCGGAAAGAATCATTTGAAAATAGGGGATTTCCCCACACGCAAAGCAGCCGCTGCACGGTAAGATGCAGCGGCTGCTTTGCTTATTTGTGTAAAAAGGGGAGTGCTTATGCCATATCGCGGCAGGTCACAATGTCAGCCCCGGTGCCGCAGACGTCGGTCAGCACCACATCGCCCACATGGATGGGAGCGTGCAGCACCACGCTGTCCAGCGCTGCGACTACCTCGGCCATCTGTCCCTTGGGCACAGGCTTGGAAGTCTTGACCGGGCAGCGGGAGTGCAGGCAGCCCTTGGCGCGCACGGTGCTGGTGATGATGCGTGTGGGGTGGGTCAGCTCTTCCTTGCCGTAGGCAATGCCGTTGGGGCAGCCGTTACCAGTCACTTTATAGTCGTTGGCCTCATCCACCTGCAGATGGCAGCCCTGCGGGCAGCAGGTGCAAATTACTTCTTTCATATCGCTCATGCCTCCTCGATCTCAATGGTCACTTCGTCCATGGGGGCTCTGTCCAGCAGCACTCTGGGCAGGGCAATGTGCTCCATCTCGCCGGGGGCAAGGCGGTCACGCTTGAAGCGTGCGATCACCGTATCACCGCTCTTGACAAGGATGGTGCTCTTGCCGCAGATGCGGCGGACGCGGAAGGACACGTTGGTGCTCTTTTCCACGCCTTCCAGACGGATGCGCTGCGGCAGGGTGTAGCCGAGGTCTGCGCCGGGCTTCACGGTCAGCACACGCCCCACAGCCACAGGGCCGTTCTGGATATAGTTGGCAGCGGCTGCGCCGGCCAGCTCGCTCTCGCCGGAAACAAAGTCCACCAGATCATGCACCTGCACCACGTTGCCGCAGGCAAACACGCCGGGGATGCTGGTCTCCATGTTTTCGTACACGATGGCGCCCTTGGTGCGGGGGTCCATCTCGATGCCGGCCTGCTTGGTCAACTCGTTTTCGGGGATCAGCCCCACGCTCAGCAGAATGGTGTCCACATCAAACTCCATCTCAGTGCCGGGAATGGGCTTGCGGTCGGGGCCGATCTCAGCCACGATGGCCTTTTCCACGCGGTCCTTGCCCTGAATATCCACGATGGTGTGGGAGAGGTACAGGGGAATATCAAAGTCGTTCAGGCACTGCACGATGTTGCGGGTCAAGCCGCCGGAGTAGGGCATCACTTCTACGCAGGCCAGCACCTTTGCACCCTCAAGGGTCATGCGGCGCGCCATGATCAGGCCGATGTCGCCGCTGCCGAGGATCAGCACCCGCTTGCCCACCAGATAGCCTTCCATGTTCACATAGCGCTGTGCGGCACCGGCGGTGTACACACCGGCAGGGCGGGTGCCCGGGGTACCAATGGCACCGCGGGTGCGCTCGCGGCAGCCCATGCCCAGCACGATACTTTTGGCCTCGATGATCTGGTAGCCGTGCTCCTTGGAGACGCAGTGCACCTTTTTGTCCGGGGTCACTTCCAGCACCATGGTGTCCAGCTGCACCTTTACGCCGGTGTCCTTGAGCATCTCAATAAAGCGCCCGGCATACTCCGGGCCGGTCAGCTGCTCGCCAAAGCGGTGCAGACCAAAGCCGTTGTGGATGCACTGGTTCAGAATGCCGCCCAGTTCCTTGTCGCGCTCCAGAATAAGGATGTCGCGCAGACCGCTTTCCCATGCCTTGCAGGCAGCAGCAAGGCCCGCAGGGCCACCGCCAATAATGATCAGATCAACCATTGCTCTTTCCTCCTACCTTCGTTTCGCTGAGCAGAACGTTCGAGCCGTTCTTGTCCTGCAGGATGTCCAAGGGGTCTATGCCCAGCTCGCGGCTGATTAGCTCCAGCACGCGGGGGCCGCAGAAGCCGCCCTGGCACCGCCCCATACCTGCACCGGCGCGGCGCTTGACGCCATCGATGGTGTTGGCGGGCACCTCGCTGTGGAGAGCTGCCAGGATCTCGCCCTCGGTGATGGTCTCGCAGCGGCAGATCACGCGGCCGTAGGCGGGCTGCTCCTTGACCAGCGCGGCCTTTTCCTCTGCGGAAAGCTCCTTGAAGCGGATGTGGCGGCGGCCGTCCTTGTAGTCGGCCTTTTCAGCGCCCAGAACACCGCGCTGCTGCAGGATGGCAACAGCTTCCTCCGCAACCGCCGGGGCAGCGGACAGGCCGGGGCTCTTCATGCCGGCCAGATCGATCCAGCCGGGTGCTTCCGGCTCCTCGCCAATGATAAAATCGTCCACGTCCAGATTGGCGCGCACGCCTGCAAAGCTGCGGATGGACTCGCCAAAGTTGATACTGGGCACACTGCGCTGGGCAGTGGCTTTGACAAATTCCAGACCGCTGCTGGTGCAGGAGGTGTCGTTGCCCTTCACAGGCTCTGCGTTGGGGCCGACGATCAGGTTGCCGTGCACGGTGGGCGCCACCAGAACGCCCTTGCCCAGCGCGTTGGGACACTGGAAGATAACGTGACTCACGCGGGTGCCCTCGCTCTTGTCCAACAGATAGTACTCGCCCCGGGTGGGGATGATGTGGAAGTTGGCGGGCTCCACCATGGAGTGTACCTTGTCCGCCCAGATACCGGCAGCGTTGATGACGCAGCGGGTCTCCACCGTGCCGCCGGGCACGGTCAGGCGGTAGCCGCCCTCGATGGCTTCGGCATTGGTCACTTTGCAGCTGCGGCGCAGCTCCACGCCATTGCGTACTGCCACCTCGGTCATGGCCAGTGCATACTCCCACGGGTTCACGATGGCGGCGCTGGGTGCCCACAGTGCACCGCAGACCTTCTCGGAGAGGTTGGGCTCCATGGCAAGGGTCTCTTCCCGGGAAAGAATCTTCATGTCGGGCACGCCGTTTGCGGTGCCGTTCTCGAACAGATGCTGCAAATGGGGCAATTCCTTCTCGTCCAGTGCCAGCACCAACGAGCCGCACTGCTTATAGGAGACATCCAGCTTTGCGCAGATATCCTTTGCCAGAGCCACGCCGCGCACGTTCAGCCGTGCCATGCGGGTGCCGGGGGCGGGGTCGTAGCCTGCGTGGAGAATGGCGCTGTTGGCCTTGGTGGTGCAGTCTGCCACATCGTTCTCGGCCTCAAGAATGACCACCTTGTTGTCGTAGCGCGACAGTGCATAGGCGGCAGCGGCACCGATGACGCCACAGCCGATGATTGCTACATCATACATTGTTCTTTTCCTCCTGTCCATTCTGCCTTGGCCCGTCGGGAGCTGGGCAGCTGTTGATGGTACAAAAAAAGAGCGAACCGAAACAAAGGCAACTGCCCTTGTCCGTTTCGCTCATATCTCCTGAAACAAACAGCACTTGTTTACTCTTATGATACCCTGTCCCTGCACAAAAAGCAAGGTGTTTTGCACTTTTTGTGAAACCCTTACAAAAAACACCGGTTACTTTTGCGCAGAATGCGGGTCACATATCCCATACCGCCTGATTGGTGGTGGAAATGGCAGTGATTCCGGCTTCCAGCGCGGCCATCACGTCCTCTTTATCAGCAATAAGGCCGCCGGCGAGCACCGGCACTTTGGCGGTAGCGCACACCCGGCGCAGGATCTTGGGCATGGTGCCGGGCAGCAGGTCCAGACAGTCCGGCAGATTTGGCGGAATCTTATCCAAACTTTCCAGTGCGATGGAATCCAGCAGGAATACCCGCAGAATGGCGGCCAGCCCAAGCTCCTTGGCACGGCGGATGAAGGACTGCCGGGTGGAGATGATGCCGTCGGCCTCGGTGGTGCTGCGGATAAAGTCCACCGCCACCTCCTTACCAGCAAGCCCTGCGATAAGGTCTACATGCACCGCGGCAAAGCGCCCGGCTTCGTGGATGCGGCGTACAATGGAGGCAATATTGCAGATATCTCCGTATAATACGAATACCACCCGGATGTTCTCGTTGGCCAGCGCATTGCAAAGCCCGGCATCGTCCTTGACTGCCGCAATGACCGGCGTTTCCTGAATGGCATCCATCAGCTCCTGCTTCATGCTTTTCCTCCTGCCCGGCGTTCTGTGGGGCAACTTTACTGATGCTCTGCCAGCCAGCGCAGCGCCATATAAGTGTAGGCTGCCGTGCCGCGGTACAGGATGCTGTCGTCAAAGCGCACCTTGGGGTGGTGCTGGCCGTAGGTGTAGCCCTCTTTAGCGTTGCCGGCAGCTAAGAACATGCTCACGGTGGGTACCTCGTGGCTGACAAAGGCGAAGTCCTCGCTGCCGCCGCCGGGCTTGCCGCCGGTGAGCGGGGTCATATCCATAGCGCCCTTGCCCAGCAACTCGGTCATATAGGTCAGGGCGTTACCCGCCAGCGGGGTATCCACCACCATGCAGGGGCAGTAATCGCTGAACTCCACCTCGGCGGTGCAGCGGTAGGCGGTAGCCACGCCCTGCGCAATTTCGGTCATGCGCTGATGGATGAGGGCGCTGACCTTCTGCTCCGGGTCCACGGTGCGGATGGTGCCCCACATATCGGCAGTATCCGGGATGACGTTGGAAGCCTTGCCTGCCTCGAACCGGCCGGTGGTGAACACGCCAAAGCCTGCAGGGTCCAGTTCGCGGCTGTTGATCTCCTGCAGGGCAATGTGGATGTGCGCCGCTGCGGTGATGGGGTCGATGCAGGCGTTGGGCATGGAGCCGTGGCCGCCCTTGCCGTGCACAACGATGTGATACTGCTCGCAGCTGGCCATGGTAATGCCGCCGCCCGGCACCAGCACCATCCCGGCGGGCAGGGGCATCCCGGCCAGCACATGGAACATGACGGCTGCGTCCACCTTGGGGTTCTCCAGCAGGCCGCTGTTTATCATATCCAGCGAGCCCTGAAAGATCTCCTCTGCGGGCTGGAACTCCAGCTTTACCGTGCCTTCGATCTCGTCCTCATGCTCCTTGAGCAGCTTGGCTGCACCCAGCACCATGGCGGTGTGCATATCGTGGCCGCAGCCGTGCATCTTGCCGGGCAGCTCAGAGGAAAACTCCTCGCCGGATTCCTCCTGCAGGGGCAGCGCGTCCATGTCGCCGCGCAGCAGGATCACCTTGCCGGGGCGCTTGCCCCCTGCAAGGGCCACCACGCCGCACTTGCCGCAGTCCTGCGGGGTGTAGCCCATCTCGGTCAGAGCCTTTTTGACCAGTGCCTTGGTCTGGGGCAGGTCAAAGCCCACCTCCGGGTGACGGTGCAGTGTGCGCCGCCATTCCTGCAGCTGGGGCTCCAGCGCCTTGGCGGCTTCCAACAGTTTTTCCGGTGCGATCATTGTAAAATCAACTCCCTCTGAATTTATGCGGAAAGCCCTCTCGGCCACAGCAGAACCATGACGGGAGGGCTTCGCCTTACGGTTATTCTTCCCCGCCGTTATTGCCAGTCGGGTGGTACTGGGCGCAGGTGCACTTTTTGAACTTCAGGCCGCTGCCGCAGGGGCAGGGGTCATTGCGGCCAATTTTGACCACACGCACCGGCTGGCCCTTGGGGCTGCCCTTGACGCCGGGTGCACCGTTGCCGGGCACAAAGCCTTCGCCGGTGGGCTTTGCCACCTGCTCCCGCTTGGGGGCGGAACCGGCGGCGCGCAGTTCGATGGTCAGCAGCATCTTGACGCTGGACTCCCGGATGGAATCCACCATCTGGTCGAACATATCAAAGCCCTCGATGCGGTATTCCACCACCGGGTCCTTCTGACCGTAGCCGCGCAGCGCGATGCCCTGCCGCAGCTGGTCCATGTTGTCGATGTGGTCCATCCACTGGCGGTCTACGCACTTGAGCAGGCAGATGCGCTCCAGTTCGCGCATGACGGGTGCACCGTAGCGCACCTCCTTGGCCTGCAAAATCTGCATCCCGCGGTCGTACAGCATATCTGCAATGCCCTGCTGGGAAAGGTTATCAAAGTCCGCCACAGTGTAGTGGAAGTCGGCATCGGTGGTCAGCCAGCCCTGATAGTGGCGGCGCAGGGCACCGAAATCCCACTCGTCCTTCACATCGCCGGAAAGGAACTGGGCGCAGCTGGAATCGATGTTCTCCCGCAGCATCTTGTGCATCTCGGTGCTGATGTCCTCGCCGTCCAGCACCTTGCGGCGCTGCCCGTAGATGATCTCGCGCTGCTGGTTCATCACGTCATCGTACTTCAGCACGTTCTTACGGATCTCAAAGTTGCGGCCCTCCAGCTTTTTCTGGGCGCTTTCCAGCGTATTGGTGATCATGCGGTTCTCGATGGGGGTGTCCTCGTCGATCTTCAGGGTGTTCATCAGGCTAGATACCCGGTCGCCGCCGAACAGACGCATCAGGTCGTCCTCAAGGCTCAGGTAGAAGCGGGAAGCGCCCGGGTCGCCCTGACGGCCGGCACGGCCGCGCAGCTGGTTGTCGATACGGCGGCTCTCGTGGCGCTCGGTGCCAATGATGAACAGGCCGCCTGCGGCGCGCACCTCGTCGGCCTCTGCGTCAATGGCGGGCTTGTACTGGGCGTACAGCTGGTCAAAGCGCTGACGTGCGGCCAGAATGTTGGCATCGGTGGTCTCACCGTGGCCGTTGGCTTCGGTCAGCAGCAGCTCCACGGCTGCAGGGTCGGCATCCTGCGGGGTGTCGGGGTTGAGCAGGTTCTCGCAGAAGTGCTCCTTGCGCATCTGAGCCTTTGCCATGAACTCGGCGTTGCCGCCCAGCATGATATCGGTACCACGGCCTGCCATGTTGGTGGCGATGGTGATGGCACCCTTTTTACCGGCCTGCGCTACGATCTCGGCTTCGCGCTCGTGGTTCTTGGCGTTCAGCACGTTGAAATCCCGGGTATGGCGCTGTAACATTTTGGCGAGGATCTCGCTCTTTTCCACGCTGACAGTACCCACCAGCACAGGCTGACCGTTCTTGTGGCACTCCATTACCTGCTCGATGACGGCGCGGTACTTGCCCTCCACGGTCTTGTAGATGGCGTCCGGGTAGTCCTTGCGCTGCACCGGGCGGTTGGTGGGCACGCTGACGATGTTCAGGCCGTAGATCTCGGTGAACTCGGTGGCTTCGGTGCGGGCGGTACCGGTCATACCGGACAGCTTTTTGTACATACGGAAGTAGTTCTGGAAGGTGATGGTGGCCAGCGTCTTGCTCTCGGCGGCGATCTTCACGCCCTCCTTGGCCTCGATGGCCTGATGCAGACCCTCGTTGTACCGGCGGCCGATCATCAGACGGCCGGTGAACTCGTCCACGATGATGACCTGACCGTCCTTGACCACATAGTCGATATCCCGCTGCATCACGCCGTAGGCCTTGATGGCCTGATCGATGTGGTGGGCAAGGGTCATGTTCTCGGCGGCGGCAAGGTTTTCTACCTTAAAATAGGCCTCGGCCTTTTTGATGCCGGCGGCGGTCAGGGTACAGGTCTTGTGCTTTTCGTCCACAACGTAATCGCCATCGGCCTGCTCGTCGGTGGAGACCTTATCTTCCAGCTCCACCACCACGCTCTTGCGCAGGGTGCGCACAAAGCGGTCCACCTGCGTATACAGGCTGGAGGAGTCCTCGCCGCGGCCGGAGATGATCAGGGGGGTGCGGGCTTCATCGATCAGGATGGAGTCCACCTCGTCCACGATGGCGTAGGCGTGGCCGCGCTGCACCATGTTGGCCTTGTAGGTCACCATGTTGTCGCGCAGGTAGTCAAAGCCGAACTCATTGTTGGTGCCGTAGGTGATATCGGCATTGTAGGCGGCCCGGCGGGCGTCGCCGTCCATGCCCTGCACGATCAGGCCAACGGTCAGCCCCAGCCAGCGGTAGAGCTTGCCCATCCACTCGCTGTCGCGCTTTGCCAGATAGTCGTTGACGGTAACAATGTGCACCCCTTCACCGGTCAGGGCGTTCAGGTAGGCGGGCAGGGTAGCCACAAGGGTCTTGCCCTCACCGGTCTGCATCTCGGCAATATCGCCGCGGTGCAGGGCAATGCCGCCGGTCACCTGTACCGGGAAGTGCTTCATGCCCAGCACGCGCCATGCAGCCTCGCGGCAGACGGCAAAGGCATCCGGCAGGATGTCGTCCAGCGTTTTGCCCTCGGCCAGCTGCTGCTTGAACATGGCAGTCTGCGCCTGTAAGTCGGCATCGGACATGGCCTGATACTTGGGCTCCAGCGCCAGCACCTGTTTGGTGATGGGGTTCACCTTTTTCAGCTCCCGGTCAGAGAAGCTGCCAAAAAGTTTTTCAACAAGGGACATAGGTCACACCTCATAAATCTTAAAAATCGGGCTGTGATGCGCCCGGAATCGCGCATAACAATACAAGTATATGATACACCAAAGCGGCAGACACGTCAAATCTGCAAGGCTATTTTAGCCCGTTTTTACATGAACTTTCTGTAAAAAGATGCTGCAAGCCGTTCACAGATCCCCGATCTCCCGGCAGCACACTTTATTTTCGCCCTATCGCTTTTGGGGGAATCGTGGTAGAATAGGACTATCATTGATAGGGAGGGCTGTACTTATGCTCAAACGGCTGCGCACTGCGCACCCCATTCTTTATTGTATCCTGTCTGAGGTGCTGTTCCTTGGCAGCATGGTCTTGTTCAGCCTGCTGGCTACCATCGGGCTGGCAGCGGCAGGCGCGGATTTTGACACCATGGACGGCTATCTGCTGGGTTCTGTGCAGGAGGCTGTGGGGCTGGCGGTGGCGCTTTTGCTGCTGGCCCGCACCGGCAGACTTGATCTGTTGCACCGGCGCGGCTGCGGCTTTCTGAACGGAATGCTGGTGGGCATGTACCCGCTGTTCTTCATCGGGTATACGACCGTTGGGACGCTGGCCTTTGACCGCCCGGACACGCCGCTGCTGCCGCTGCCCCGCATCCTGACCTTTATGCTGAACATGATCCTTGTGGGCGTGGCTGAGGAGCTGGTGTTCCGTGGCATCATTGCCCAGACCCTGCTGGAGCGCTACGGCACCGCCCGTGCCGGGGTGTGGAAGGCCTGCCTTGTGTCCGGCGTGCTGTTTGGCGCGGCGCACCTGAGCAATCTGCTCGGCTCGGAAGCCTTTGGCGTGCTGATGCAGTGCGTATTTGCGGCTTCGCTGGGCGTGATGCTGGCCGCCATCTACTTCCGCACCGGCAATTTGTGGGTAACGGTGTTCCTGCACAGCGCCATGGACATTGCCGCCATGCTTATCGGCGGGCTGTACGGCACCACCAGCGTGGCCGAGAGCGTGAGCGGCTACGATGCCTCGCGGCTGCTTTCGGTGGCGGTGTACCTGATCCCCACCGTGTTTCTGCTGCGCAAAAAGAAGCTGCCGGAGGTGCAGCTGTACTGGGGCGGCATTGTAAAAAATTAAGGCTTGCGGACAAAAATCTTCTTGCAATCTGCTGTGCAATCTGGTATACTGTATCTGTTACCGTGGTACGGGGCTGGGAGTATGCCCGCTTTTGGGAGAACCGTTTCCCGCCGCTGTGCCATAGGCAGATAAATTACTTGAAAGAGGTACTGTATTATGAATAAGCAGGAAGTTATGGCCAAAGTCGCTCTGACCGAGAAGGACACTGGCTCCCCCGAGGTTCAGGTCGCTCTGCTGACCGCTCACATCAACGAGCTGAACGAGCACCTGAAGAAGAACCCTAACGATCACCACAGCCGCCGCGGTCTGCTGAAGATGGTTGGCCGTCGCCGCAATCTGCTGGCTTATCTCCAGAAGAAGGACATCGAGCGTTACCGTGCTCTGATCGCAACTCTGGGTCTGCGTAAGTAATTTTAACGGAGGGCAGGTACCGCAAAGGTACCTGCCCTTTGCTTTATGTATAGCTCCATGTATCCCATGCGCACAAAATAGCGGTGGCAGCGTATTGCAGCAGTAAATCGAACGCCTGTGCCTGCGGGCAGGGACGCTGGATTTATTGCTATAATGCGCACGCCACGGCTTTTTGGATAGAACGATCCGAAAAAACAAGGAGGCAGAAACAATGGCAATCGAATTTGGTTCCCGCAAAGAGACCTTTGACAACTTCAAGGTCTACGAAACCATGTTGGCCGGCCGCCCGTTCAAGGTTGAAATGGGCAAGATGTGTGGCCTGTCCAATGCCAGCGCACTGATCCGCTACGGCGAGACCTGCGTGATGTGCAACGTGGTCATGAGCCCCAAGCCCCGCGAGGGCGTGGATTTCTTCCCGCTGAACGTGGAGTACGAGGAAAAGCTCTACGCCGCAGGCCGCATTCCCGGCAGCTTTATGCGCCGTGAGGGCCGCCCCGGTGAGCGCGCTATCCTGACCAGCCGCGTGGTGGACCGCCCCATGCGCCCGCTGTTCCCCAAGGAGATGCGCAACGACGTGTGCATCACCATGACCGTCATGAGCCTTGACCCGGACTGCAGCCCCGAGATCGCCGGTATGATCGGCGCTTCTCTGGTGACCGCCGTGTCCGATATCCCGTGGAACGGCCCCATCGGCGGCGTGCAGGTGGGCTTGGTGGACGGCGAGATCGTGCTGAACCCCACCCAGGAGCAGCGCAAGGTGAGCGACCTTGCTCTGACCGTTGCCGCCACTATGGATAAGATCGTGATGATCGAGGCCGGCGCCAACGAGGTGGACGAGGACACCATGCTGACCGCCATCAAGACCGCACACGTTGAGATCAAGAAGATCATCGAGTTTATCAACAAGATCGTGGCCGAGCGCGGCAAGCCGAAGATCGACTTCCAGGTGGTGGGTCTGGACATGGACGTGTTCCACGCCATCCAGAACAAGTACCTGGACGATTTCAAGGCCGCTATGGACACCGACGACAAGAACGTGCGTGACGCAGCCCTGCTGCCCATCATGGACAAGATCGCCGAGGAATACCCCGACCTGTCTGCCGCCGATCTGGATCTGGTAAGCTACAAGATGCAGAAGTTCGTGGTGCGCCGCTGGCTGCTGGATGAGGGCAAGCGCGTGGACGGCCGCGGCATCAACGAGATCCGCCCGCTGGCCGCAGAGGTGGGCATCCTGCCCCGCGTGCACGGCTCCGGTATGTTCACCCGTGGCCAGACGCAGGTGCTTACCACCTGCACGCTGGGCGGCACCAAGGACAACCAGCTGATGGACGACCTGACCGACGAGCAGACCA
>ENA-OUQH01000944-OUQH01000944.1-human-gut-metagenome-genome-assembly--contig:-NODE-944-length-20321-cov-11.674627_pt1 | contig 20321 bp, 20 predicted proteins | sample MGYA00237948_ERZ548828 | MGnify/ENA primary metagenome ERZ548828 (study PRJEB26490, sample SAMN05194711) | human gut metagenome | biome: terrestrial biome; feature: human-associated habitat; material...
ACGACCTGACCCAGATGACCTTCGGCTTCAGCCGTGACGACGCCGGCAAGTTCCTGGGCGCTTACTATGATAAGAAGATCTATGAGAGCGATCCGTTCGCCAAGCTGGACCAGGTTGGCGTGGGCAAGCTGGTGAAGATGGCCGCTGAAATGGGCCGCGCCACTCGTCCCGACATCCACCTGGGCATCTGCGGCGAGCACGGCGGCGATCCCAGCAGCGTGGAGTTCTGCCACAAGGTGGGCCTGGACTATGTGTCCTGCTCTCCCTTCCGTGTTCCCATCGCCCGTCTGGCCGCCGCTCAGGCTGCCATCAAGGAACAGCGCCAATAAGAAGTTGACGCAGTAGCGTAGGCAAAACAACTGATATAAATAACGGTCACACAGTCCCTTTGGATTGTGTGACCGTTATTCTTTTGCCCATTTTCAGCTGAACACACCGCAAAAAAAGCCGCTGGTTTCACTACGAAATCAGCGTCTTTTTTCGTTCCCAAAATTTTTTTTGAAATTTTTTCGTTTAGGGGGTCTATAAATGAGCCTTCTCGCTGGCTACCTATTGAGGGACAAAACGAATTCCTTCGTGAACCTTGAAAACAGAATACACATTCAACAGGTACATTCCTGATCGGGGGCGAAAGCCCCAGCCGGATGAAGGTGCGCCACGAACTTCCTGCCCACAAGGGTTATCACGGAAAGCAAGGTTGGTAGCGATTCCGAACCATTCTGAAATATCCGCTTGCTACGGATAAGGCGATGAAACGATTCAGGGACAATGATACTTCCCTATGGGGCTGGCGGAGTACCCGGCAGAGGTGAGATTCCCATGGACCCGATTCGCTATCGGGCGTCTGATGATTTCCCTATTGTGCATATCCGCGTATCAAGCAAAGATCAGAACGAGGACAGGCAGCTTGTGGCTATGTGGAATAAAGTATATCGATAGCTAATATGAATCGCTTTTGTCTCAAGATAACATAAAATAATTAACGATAAATATTAAAAATCTCTTGACAAAACGTATGTATCGGTATATACTGCAAACATAACGATAAACGTTAAATAATTTATGTTTTGCGTAGGAGGCATTCTTATGAATTCTAAAACTCTTTCAAACTTCCACAAGTTCGGTAAAGTGGGCAAGATTGCAATGACCGTCTTAATGGTCATAGCAATCTTAGCGGCTGCAGCGAGCTGTGTAGCTACAATTTTTGTGTCTACGCTTCCAAAGGATGCGCTAACAGTTCGCGTTACCAATCATGCCGAATTCAGGATCAACGAAAAGAATTTCGATTCCCTGTGGGATATTCTTGCAGGTAGTTTTTCTTATGCGGGGGACGCAAGCCCCGAGGCAATGCTGAGCGGTGGAAATAATAAGATCATTCCTCCTGAAGATCAGGATTTCAATATGGAACTCTCATTTTTCAACCAGTCATTTTCTTCCGCTAAAATTCATTCCGAAGAAAACACAAAGGTGATCGAAGCCACGTCATCGCCTGCTGAGTACCGTTCGGCGAATTTGGTGTCAGTCCTTATCTTCGCGACTTTGTTTGCTGCTTCTGCTGCCGCAGCTCTGTTTATGCTGAAAAGACTGTTTGCGGTGCTTGCAAAGAGTGAATCTCCGTTCTGCGAAGAACTTGTGACAAAGATGAGAGCATTCGGTTTTTCTCTTCTTCCCGTTGCGCTGTTTGCCACCATTGGTGAAACGCTGTCTACCGCTTTCCTGTCTGCCGGAAGAGACACCGGGATCAGCATTCAGTGGGGCGTCTTAATTGCTTTCGCCGTAACAATGTGCTTGGTGACTGTATTCAAGTACGGTGTTCAGCTCCAAAAAGAATCGGATGAAACGCTGTAAGGGGGCGGACAATGGGACATATTGTTTTAAGGCTGGACCGCGTCATGGCGGACCGGAAAATGAGCCTGAATGAGTTGTCGGAGAAAGTCGGCGTTGCAAATGTGAACCTTTCCAAGATGAAGAACGGGCATATCAGCGCCATCCGGTTTTCTACATTGGCTGCGATATGTGATGTGCTGCAATGTCAGCCGGGTGACATATTGGAATACAGCCCTGAAGAATAAAATGAACGTGGATGAAGCATATGCCGATGAAAAGGGCAAACGATGACCATGGCGCCGGAGCAAATCCTCAAGAATCTCTTTGTAAGAACTGAAACATAACAAGCGGAAAAACGATAAAACGGAAATTCCCTGTAAGGCGGGCACCTTACAGGGAATTTATTCTGATCATCTATAATCTTACATTAAACTTGGAATATGGTTCCCCGATACGCTGAGCAGCAGCAAATTGGTGCATTTTTCAAGCAACTCGACCACCTTATCACCCTTCATCAGCGTACGCTGACGATCGACGATGCAAAGAAGTATATCTACAGCTATTTCTTTCATGAATTAGTTTCCTTATTTTTGTAAGCTTTGGTCGGAAAACCTCTATCTTACTCTAACCTGGAGACTTTTTCGACACGATGAAGCGGAGGTTCCCGGACAGGAACCTCCGCTTTTTGTTACTTCTTGCTCTTGCCCAGATAAGCCTCTTTGATGGACTCATCTGCCAGCAGCTCCGCGCCGGTGCCGGACTTGGTGATGGTACCGGTCTCCAGCACATAGGCAAAGTCTGCCACCTTCAGGGCCATATTGGCGTTTTGCTCAATGAGCAGCACGGTAACGCCTTCTTTGTTGATGGTGCGGATGATGTCAAAAATGCCTTGCACCACCAGGGGCGCCAGGCCCAGGGACGGCTCATCCATCATCAGGACCTTGGGCCGACTCATAAGAGCCCGGCCCACAGCCAGCATCTGCTGCTCGCCGCCGGACAGGGTGCCCGCCAGCTGCCAGCTCCGCTCCTCCAGCCGGGGAAACAGCGAATAGACCCACTTTAGATCCTTCTCAATGCCGTCCTTATCCTTGCGCAGATAGGCGCCGATCTTCAGATTTTCCAGCACCGTCAGGTTAGCAAACACCCGTCGCCCCTCCGGGGATTGGGCGATGCCCGCCTCCAGGATCTTGTTAATGGGCTTTCCCAGCAGCTCCTGGCCGTCGTAGGAGATAGAGCCGCTGTCAGCCTTCACCAGGCCGGATATGGTGCGCAGAGTGGTGGATTTACCTGCACCATTGGCGCCGATAAGGGTGACGATCTTGCCGTCCGGCACCTCCAGGCTGATGCCCCGCAGGGCCTTGATGCCGCCGTAGGACACATGCAGATTCTCAATCTTCAGCATCTTCAACCACCCCCAAATAAGCGTCGATAACGTGTTCGTTGCTCTGGATCGCCTCAGGCGTACCCTGGGCGATCAGCTTGCCGAAGTCCAGCACATAGATGCGGTCGGCAATGTCCATGACCAGGTCCATGTGGTGCTCGATGAGCAGGATGGTCATGTGGAAATTCTTGCGGATCTCGCCGATGAATTGCGTCAGCTCCAGGGTCTCTTGGGGATTCATGCCCGCCGCCGGCTCATCCAGCAGCAGCAGCGTGGGATCCGTAGCCAAGGCTCGGGCAATCTCCAGCCGGCGCTGCTTGCCGTAGGGCAGGGAGGTAGCCAGCTCGTCCTTCACATCCTCCAGGCCCACCAGCTTCAGCAGCTCCAGCACCTCCGCCCGCTGCCGTGCCTCCTCCTTTGCATTAAGGTGGAGGGCGGCGGTAAAGAGATTGCTGGTGCGGCGCAGATGCTTGGCAATGAGTACATTGTCAAATACAGTTTGGCTCTTCCACAGGCGTATATTTTGGAAGGTGCGGGCCATTCCCAGAGCCGTGATTTTATCCGGCGTCGGGGCCAGCACATGGTCAGAGAAGGCATCCTCATCCCGCTCCTTTTGGGCCTCCTTCCAAGCCTTCAGAGCCTCGTCCTCCAGGGCCTCCTCCGGGGCAAGCTGCGCGGTATACATGGCGGGATGCTCACCCTTGTAGGCCTTTTTCATCTTACCGGTGGGGTGATTGCGGACGATGCACTTTTCGTTGAAGCACACCCGGCCGTTGGTGGGGGCATACACGCCGGTGATGACGTTGAACGCCGTGGTCTTACCGGCGCCGTTGGGGCCGATGAGGGCAACGATCTCACCCTCGTCCACCTCCATGCTCAGGTTGTCCACGGCCACCACGCCGCCAAACTGCATGGTCACATTTTCCAGCTTCAGTACGTTTTTCATTTGGAGGCCACCTCCTTTGCGGATTTATCCTTCTTCTTGCACAGCTTTTTGAAGAAGTTGAAGATCCCGTCCCAGGAGAACTCCCGGTCGCCCATAATGCCCTTGCGGAAGAACAGCACCACGATCATAATGACCACCGAGAACACCAGCATCCGGAAGCCGCCCCGCATGAAGGGGATGTTCACGCCCAGGTAGGGCACAGGGTCGTCCAGGAAGCGCAGCCACCACTCGGAGCATGCGATATAGAGGAACGAGCCGATGATGGAGCCGGTGATGGATCCGATACCGCCGATGACCACGATCAGCAAAATCTCATAGGTCATGGTAGAGGTAAAGGTGTTGGCCTGGACGCTAGACTGGAACATAGCCAGCAGCGCGCCGCCGATACCGGCGAAGAAGGAGCTGATGAGGAAGGCCTGCATCTTGTGCTTGGCCAGGTTGATGCCCATGGCCTCGGCAGCGATCTCGTCGTCGCGGATGGCCTTGAAGGCCCGGCCATAGGTGGAGTTAATGAGCAGCACAATGAAGCCGATACAGATAGCCGACACGACGAACGGGAACAGGATGGAGTCAAAGCCGGCAAAGCCGCGCAGCAGGTTGGAGGCATTGGTCAGGGGCCCAAGCTGTTTCCACTGGATGATGGCGCGCATGATCTCGGCAAAGCCCAGGGTGGCAATGGCCAGATAGTCGCTCTTCAGCTTCAGCACGGGCAGGCCGATGAGCCAGGCGAAGATGGCCGGTACGATACCCGCCAAGATCAGGCTCACCAGCAAGGGCAGGCAGAACTGCACGATACCGCCATCAAAATATTGGTACACGCCCAGCCGGTCCGTCACGGGAATGGTGAGGATGCCGTAGGTGTAGGCGCCGATCATCATGAAGCCCGCCTGGCCCAGGGAAAACAGGCCCGTAAAGCCGTTGAGCAGGTTCAAGGACACGGCCACCAGGGAGTAGATGGCACCCTTTTTCAGCACCGTGGCCAGCATGGAATAGTGCTGGAACTTGTCTACATACAGCAAAAACGCAATGCAGACGGCTGCCAAAATCAGTGACAGCAGCAGATTTCTTTTCTTGTTATTCTTCATAGCTTACACCTTCTCCGTCAGTTTCTCACCGAACAGACCGTTGGGCTTGCACAGCAAGATCACGATCAGCAGGGCAAAGGTGAAAGCGTTGCTGAATACGGCGATGGTCTCATTGGCCTTGATGAAGGACTCGCAGATGCCAATGATGAACGCACCGATCACGGCGCCGGGGATGGAGCCAATGCCGCCGAACACAGCGGCCACGAACGCTTTCAGGCCGGGCATAGCGCCGATCATGGGGCTCACCTGGCCGTAGTTGGCAAAGTACAAAATGGAGGCCACGCCCGCCAGGAACGAGCCGATGACAAAGGTCATGGAAATGACGCTGTTGATCTTAATGCCCATGAGCTGGGAGGTCTCGAAGTCCCGGGACACGGCACGCATGGCCATGCCGATCTTGGTTTTTTGAATGAGGATCACCAGCACCACCACCAGGGCGATGGTCAGCAGGGGGGTGACGATGGTGATGCGCTTGATGCTCAGGCCCCCCACGTTCATCACCTGGGTGAAGAAGGGGATGTCAGGGTAAGCCCGGGCGATACCGCCGGTGATGTAGTTGGCCAGGTTCTGCAGCAGGTAGCTGACACCGATGGCCGAGATCATCACGGACATACGCGGCGCCGTGCGCAGGGGCTTGTAGGCCGCCCGCTCAATGACCACACCCAAAATCACCGTCAGCAGCAGCACCAGAGGGATAGACACCGCCAGGGAGCAGGAGGCGGAGATATACACCATGAAAAAGCCCGCCATCATAAAGATGTCGCCGTGGGCAAAGTTAATCAGGCGCAGGATGCCGTAGACCATGGTGTAGCCAATGGCGATGAGGGCGTACAGACTGCCCACCGTGACGCCGGAGAGCAGCAGCTGGATATAGAAAGCTGCGTCATGCATAAGTACGGAAACCTCCTTCTATATGAATCTTGCGCTTTCAGCATTCGGGGAGTGGATGTCCCTCGTCTGCCGAAAACGCAAGAGTCATCAAAGTGCAAAAACCTCGGAATCGTGAGGGGAGCGGCGCTCCCCTCACGATGAAGATCTATGTCGTTTATAGAAACGCCGGGTACTTATCAGCCGTTGTAGGTGCTGTAGTACACGATGTCGCCATCCTTGATGGTCTTGATAACGGCATAGGTCTTGATGGCGTCGCCGTTTTCATCGAACTTCAGGTCGCCGGTAACCAGGCCCTTAACCTCCAGAGCAGCCAGTGCGTCGCGGATGGCAGCGCCCTCGGTGGAGCCGGCCTTCTCAATGGCGTTGACAGCAGCCATATAAGCGTCGTAGCCGCAGGGGGTCACGCTGGAGATAGCGTCAGCGGTGCCGCCGTTGTTCTCGATACGGGTCTTGTCCTCGGCGACCCACTTCTTGAAGCCCTCCACGAAGGCCTTACCTTCGGCGTTGGACTCGTCGGCTGCATCGAAGAAAGCGGAGAAATAAATGTCGGTGGCCTTGTCGCCGGTACGCTGCGCGATGGAGATATCATCCCAGGTGTCGCCGGCCATGATGGGGCAGGTAACGCCGCTGTCGCGGGCCTGGCTGATGATCATGGCAGCGGTCTCGATGGACACGGGGGCGAAGATGCCGTCATAACCGGCGGACTTGATGGTAGCCATGATGGTGGAGAAGTCGGTCTCGCCCTTCTGGAACTCCAGAACGGTGGCCTTACCGCCCAGGCGCTCCATTTCCTTCTGGAAATAGTTACCGAAGCCGGCGGAGTAGTCGTCGCCGGACTCAATGATCAGAGCGCAGTTGACGCTGCCCTTTTCCTTGTTGGCGAAGTTGGCCATCACGGCGCCCTGGAAGGGATCAATGTAGGAAACGCGGAAATAGTAGTCGTTACCCTCGGTCACCTGCGGATTGGTGCACGAGGTGCCGATGGCGGGGATCTTAGCATCCCGGAACAGGGGGCCGGCGGCAATGGCGCAGCTGGAGCCGTAGGTGCCGATGACCACGGACACGCCCTTGGAGATCAGGGTCTGGGCCGCGGCGGGAGCCTTGGACTGCTCGGAAGCATTGTCGGCGGTGATGAGCTGAACCTTGTACTCCTTGCCATTGATGGTAACGGTGGGCTTGATGGAGTTGGCGTACTCGATGCCCAGGATCTCCTTCTTGCCGCCGGCGCCATTCTGGCCGGAGGTGGGCTCAAAGATACCGATCTTCACGGTGTCCCCATCGGTGGAGCCGCCATTGTCCTTGCTGCCGCAGGCAACCAAAGACAGTGCCGCGACCAGAGCCAACAGCAGTGCAATAAACTTTTTCATCTTTTCTTCCTCCTAATTGGTTTGGGTCATAGGCTCTCCATTTGTTCCTATGACTATTTTTATATTTTATTAAAAAAATCTCTCGATTGCAAGAGAGCATGTTGCATTAAATTTCCGCCGCGATTCCGGTTTCCCCGAAAGATTTTTCCGCCTTTATTTTTTGCCGCTGTACGCTATACGTGGACAATTGCGTTTATATGCCCCTCATACCGCCATTTTGCTCTTTTGCTGTCCCCCATTGGCAGACAAGGCCATTCGTGATTTTGCACAATACCCTTCTGCTGTTAACAAAAATAAATCGTCCTCTTTGCTCAGCAAAGAGGACGATTTGCAAAATTCTCACGTTTTTTCCGCTTGAAAAACAGATTCAAATTCCTCCGCAGTCATGGTTTCATGCTCCAGCAGGAAGCTCGCCACCGCCTCCAGCTTCTCCTGCTGCCGCTTCAGGATCTCCGTGCAGCGGGCATAGCCGTCCGCCAGGATCTGCTGGATCTCGTCATCCATCTCGGCGGCAATCTTCTCGGAGTAGGGACGGGTGTGACCCATGCTCTTGCCAATGAACACCTCGTCGCTGCCGGCGTTGAAGGCCACATGGCCCAGGCGCTTGGACATACCGTAGGTGCCCACCATCTTTCGTGCGATGGTGGTGGCCCGCTGCAGGTCGTTGGAGGCGCCGGTGGAGATATCTCCCAGCATCAGCTCCTCGGCGGCCCGGCCGCCCAGGAGGGCCACGATCTCGTCCTCCATGTATCGCTTGGACAGGTACGAGCGGTCCTCCTCCGGCAGGCTGATGGTCATGCCGCCGGCCTGTCCCCGGGGAACGATGGTGATCTGATGCACCGGGTCCTGGCCCGGCAGGTCGTGCATCACTACGGCGTGGCCGGCCTCATGGAAGGCCGTGAGCTTACGCTCCTGCTCAGGGATGACCCGGCTGTGCTTTTCCGGGCCGGCAATGACCTTGATAATGGATTCCTGAATGGTTTTCTGCCGGATCACCGGCTCATTCCGCCGCCCCGACAGCAGCGCCGCCTCATTGAGCAGGTTCTCCAGATCCGCGCCGGTAAAGCCTGCGGTACCCCGGGCAATTTCCGCCAAGTCCACATCCTCCGCCAGGGGCTTATTTCGGGCGTGGACCTTCAGGATCTCCTCCCGGCCCTTGATATCCGGCAGCCCCACATATACCTGCCGGTCAAACCGGCCGGGCCGCAGCAGCGCCGGATCCAGGATGTCCACCCGGTTGGTGGCGGCCAGCACCACCACACCCGAGTTGGCGGTAAATCCGTCCATTTCCACCAAGAGCTGGTTGAGGGTCTGCTCCCGCTCGTCGTGTCCGCCGCCCAATCCGCTGCCGCGCTGACGGCCCACGGCGTCGATCTCGTCGATAAATACTATAGCGGGGGATTGTTTTTTCGCCTGCTCGAACAGGTCACGGACGCGGCTGGCGCCCACGCCCACATACATTTCCACAAAGTCGGAGCCGGAGATGGATAAAAATGCCACGTCCGCCTCCCCGGCCACGGATTTGGCCAGCAGTGTCTTGCCGGTGCCCGGAGGGCCCACCAGCAGCACACCCTTGGGGATGTGTGCGCCCAGCTGCAGATACTTATCCGGGTCCCGCAGGAACTCCACGATCTCCTGCAGCTCCTCCTTTTCCTCGTCGGCGCCGGCCACCTGGTCAAAGGTCACCCGATCCTCGCCCCGGCCGGGCATCTGCACCCGGGCCTGGCCGAATTTAGCCATTTTGTCTTGAGCTGCAGCGCCGCCGTTCATGCGGCCCATAAGCCGCACGATCAGCAAAAAGCCCAGTATCCCCATGACATAAGGCAGCAGTGTCGTCACCCAGTTGGTGGCATGAATAAAATCCTGCTGCTGCACGGTGCCGCTCTGCACCTGCTGCTGAATCAGGCCGTCCATGTCACTGTAAAAGCTCTCCACGCTGCCGATGGTGCAGGCGGCCAGGGTGCCGTCCTGCAGCTTGGCCTTGAGCACATCGCCGGTGATAGTGAAGGATTGCACCTTCTCCTCCCGGAAATAGCGGCACATATCGCTGTATGCAACGGTGCCGGAGCTGTTCATGCTCCGTGCCAATATAAACACGCACACCACCAGCAGCAACAGCAGCAGGCTGCCGGGGCGTATTCTTCTATTCTCAGTCACAGACACATCTCCTTTTAAGAAACCACCCGAATACCCCGCCAGCTGTTCTCCTTCAGGAAGGATATACACACCAGCACATGGGAGCGCACTTTATCCACCGGAATATATGGGTTATCCCACAGGCGTGCGTCCTGTGAGTTGGTGCGGTTGTCGCCCAAAAAGAAAAGGCATCCCTCCGGCACCACATACTCCTCCTGGTTGCCCGCGGCGGTGACGCCCTGCCGGGGCAGGTAGGATTCCTCCAGCTTTTCACCGTTAATATACACATAACCGTTTTTGATGCTTACCGTATCCCCGGGCAGGCCGATGACCCGCTTGACCAGGAGCTTGCCCAACTCCTCGCTCCGGAAGGTCACCACATCCCCCCGCTGGGGCGTGGGATCGGCGAACACATAGGGCATTTGCCACGAAAGCAGCAGGGACCTGGTGGGCAGAGTATCCTCCATGGAGCCGCTGGGCACCCAGGCGATCTGCAGGATCACCTTGAGCAGCACCAGCATCACCGCCACGGTGATAGGCGCAAAGCCGTAATCTCTCCACAGTCTGCGGGCTGTGCTCTCCTTCTGCAGGCGGCGACCCGGATTGCTGCCTGCAGAGCCCCGGCCAGGAAGCTGCGGGTCTGCCGGCTGCAATCCGTCTTTATTCTCGTCCATGGGCTCCTCCTTTCCCGTCCGCTGTCCCCGCGGGCTCACTTGCTGTAAACCTCGGGCTTCAGCACGCCGATATAAGGCATATTCCGGTACTGCTGGCAGTAGTCCAGGCCGAAGCCCACCACAAACTCATCCGGCACCTCGAATCCGGCCAGGTCGGGGGTAATGGGCTTTTCCCGGCGGGAGGGCTTATCCAGCAGGGTAACAATGGTGATGGACTCTGCGCCCTTGGCCTTCAGATAGCCCTCCAGGAAGTACAGGGTGTTGCCGGAGTCCAGGATATCCTCCACCACGATGATGTCCCGGCCGGTAATATCCCGCTGCAGATCCCGGGTGATCTCCACCACACCGGAGCTCTTGGTAGCGTTTTTGTAGGAGGACAAACTGATGAACTCCACCTCGCTCTTGAGCTGGGTGGCCCGCACCAGGTCCGCCATGAACATGAAGCAGCCGTTGAGCACGCCCACAAACATGGGATTTCTGTCCTTGAACCGGTCAAATAGCTCATCACCCATCTCCTGGATGCGAGCGTGAATCTGCTCCTCAGACAGCAGCACCTTCAAAATGTCCTGATTCATGTTGCTTTTAGCCATTGCTATATCCTCCTGCAATTTCTCTCTTGATCTGAATAATTATTCTCTCACCATCGGTTTCCCGGGGCCGAAATTCCTCGTCCACTCCCAGCGGCCATACCGCCGCCAGGCTCTCGCCCACATAAAACGCAGGCAGCGTATCCCGCTCTCCGGGGCCTATCCCCCCATCTGCGCACAGGCGCTTCACGCTGCGCCGGCCCCGGCTGCCTGGGAGCTTCAGCCCATCTCCGGCCCGGCATGTCTGCACAAAAAGCGGGCGCTTCATTACATCGCGCCCCAGGGCCATCTCATTCGTCCCGGGCAAATAGCCCCGGCCCTCCATCCGGCAGGTGATGGTAAATTTCCCCCACCGGTTCGTCCCCAGGGTCAGCGCCGCTCCCGGCGGCGCCTTCTTCGCCGTCTCCAGGATAAATTTCTCTCCCCGGCACACGGCTGTTAGACCGCCGGGCAGGGAAATGCTCCCGCCGCAGCCGTGGAGCAGTGCCTCCATGGCTTCGTAGTGTACCGCACCAAAATCCTTCCGGCCAGCCTGTGTGCGCTCCGTCAGTGCCCGCAGGACACGCAGCCGCAGGGCATAGGGCAGCCTCAGCAGGCTCTCCCGGTCCAGCTCTGCCCCATCCGGGGGCAGGATCGCGTCCGCCTGGGCCTGCCAGTATTCCTCCTCCCGCCGCAGGATCTCCGCCGTGCGGCAGATGCTTCCCTCCGCGCCGGGATACAGCTCCTTCAGCAGCGGCATGATGTCCAGCCGCAGCCGGTTCCGGGTCATGCTTCGGTCGCTGTTGGTCTCGTCCTCTACATGGGGAATCCCGTTTCTCTCCAAATATTCCTCGATCTCCTGTCGGGACGTCTCCAGCAGGGGCCGGATGATGTTCCCCCGCACCGGGGGAATACCCGCCAGTCCCTGGGGGCCCGTGCCCCGCAGCAGGTTCAGCAGCACCGTCTCCGCCTGGTCGGCGGCGTGATGGGCCGTGGCAATGCGGTCCGCCCGGGTCAGCTCCGCTGCCCGGCGGAAGGTCTCATACCGCAGCCGCCGCCCGGCCTCCTCGATGCCAACGCCCCACTGCTTTGCCTTCTCCGGCACGCTGACCCGCTCCGTCACGCAGGGGATGCGCCGCTCCCGGCAGAAGTTCTGCACAAACAGCTCATCCCGCCGGGCCGTATCCCGCTGGCCGTGGTTCATGTGTACGGCGGCCACGGAGAAATTTTCCCTCTGTCCCAGCTGCCACAGGGTGTGCAGCAGGCACATGGAGTCCCGTCCGCCGCTGACGGCGCACAGGATGCGTCCGCCTTCTGGCGGCAGCATATCCCACCGCCGCATAAACGGCAGCAGGTCCAGCTCTTTATTCCTCATAGCGGTTTTCCAGGGTGCTGAAGGCGGTGTAATCCGGCATCCAGCGCAGCTCCACCTTGCCGGTCTCGCCGTGGCGGTTCTTGGCCACGATGCACTCGGCGATGTTCCGCTTTTCGGAGTCCTCATTATAATAGTCATCCCGATACAGGAACATGACGATGTCCGCATCCTGCTCGATAGCGCCGGACTCACGCAGATCCGACAGCATGGGCCGCTTATCCTCCCGCTTTTCGTTGGCGCGGGACAGCTGGGACAGGCACAGCACAGGAACCTGCAGCTCCTTGGCCATGATCTTCAGCATCCGTGAAATATCCGCCACCGCCTGCTGGCGGTTCTCACCGCTGTAGCCCTTGCCCCCGGCGGAGGTCATCAGCTGCAGATAGTCGATGACCACCAGGCCCAGGTTTTCCAGGCGGCGGCACTTGGCGTTCATGTCTGCCACGGTGAGCAGTGGGTTGTCGTCGATGCGGATGTTGGTCTGGTTGAGCACAGAGGCCGCCTGGGCAATCTTCTCCCAGTCACTCTCGCGGAGGTTGCCGGTGGCCAGGCGGGTGTTTTCAATAAGCCCCTCGTTGGCTAAAAGCCTTGTCACCAGCTGCTCCTTGGACATTTCCAGGGAGAAGATAGCCACCGTTTTGCCGGAGGCCTTGGCCGCCGACAGGGCCACATTCAGGGCCATACTGGTCTTGCCCATGCCGGGCCGGGCCGCCAGCAGCAGCAGGTCCGACTTATTCAGGCCGTTGATCTTCCGGTCCACCGCGGACAGGCCCGTGGACAGGCCCGGCGGCTCGCTGCCGGCGGTGAGCTTGGCCAGCTGCTCCATAACATCGTTGAGCACGGCGCCCACGGTAGCCATTTCCTGGCTGCCCCGGCCCTGGCGGATGGCATAGATCTTCTGCTCCGCCGCCGACAGCAGGTCGCCGGCGGTGCCCACGCCCTCCTGCACCATGGCGGCGATGTCCCCCGCCGCCTTGGTCATGGAGCGCAGCAGGGCCTTATCCCGGATGATACCCGCGTACTCCATCACATTGGCGGAGGTAGGGGTCACCTCCATGAGCTGGAGGAGATAGGCCCGGGTATCGTCCCGGTATACGCCGTTTTTTTCCATTTCCCGGGCCACGGTCACGCCGTCAATGGGCCGGGAATAGATGAACATGGAATAAATGGTCTCGAAGATTTCCCGATTCTGCTGCAGGTAGAAGTCCTGCGGCTGGAGCTTGTCCATCACGTCCTTGATGCAATCGGCATCAATGAGCATGGACCCCAGCACCGCCTGCTCCGCCTCCGGAGAATGGGGCATAGCCCGGCTCAGCAGCTCATCCATAGGCATAGGGGAAACCTCCTTTCCGTTTGATACGTCCTCTTATTTTTCCTCCGTCACGATGACGTACACCGTGCCGCTGATCTCAAAGCCCAGCTTAGCCTTCACCTGATAGCTGCCGAAGCTCTTGATGGGCTCATCCAGCACCAGCTTCTTGCTGTCGATGTCCACGCCATGCTGCTCCCTCAGAGCGGCGGCGATCTCCCGGCCCGTCACGGCGCCGAAGAGCTTGCCGCCCTCGCCGCCCTTAGAGGCCACCTTCACCTGCAGGCCCTTGAGCTTTTCTGCGATCTCTGTGGCGGCGGCCTTAGCCTCTGCGTCGGCCTTGGCCTTGGCCTTCTCCTGCAGGCGCATGGTGTTCATGGCGTCTGCCGTGGCCAGCACAGCCAGGCCCTTGGGCAGCAGAAAGTTCCGGGCGTAGCCCTCGGCTACCTCGATCATTTGGCCCTTCTTACCCTTGCCTCTCACATCGGCTTTCAGAATAACTTTCATTTATTGGTTCCTCCTTGGTTGGGTTTTTCGTAGTATTTGTCAATGGCCTCCTGGAGCTTTTGGCACACCTGCTCCACCGTCACGCCGGGCAGCTGCCCGCCGGCGCTGGTGGAGTTGCCGCCGCCGCCCAGGGCCTCCACAATGACCTGCACATTCACCTCACCCAGGGACCGGGCAGAGATATACACGCCATCATCCTTGGGATAGAACACGAAGGACGCCTGCACGCCGCTGAGGGTCAGCAGTTCATCGGCGGCCTTGGCGGCCGTCACCCGCTCACAGGGCTCGTCAATGGCGGCAATGGCCAGGTCCTCCCGGTACAGCACCGCCCGCCGTATGATGGCATAGCGGTCGATCATGGATTCCAGATCACTCTGGAACATCCGCTGCACATCCTGGGTGTCAGCCCCGGCCCGGCGCAAATACGCCGCCGCCTCAAAGGTGCGCCCGCCGGTGCGGTTGGTAAAGCTCTTGGTATCCAACACAATGCCCGCCAGCAGAGCCTCCGCCTCGGCTTTCAGCAGGTCGCCGGTCTCCAGCAGATACCCCAGCAGCTCCGTCACCATCTCGCTGGCAGAGGAGGCGTAGGGCTCGTGAAAGTTCAGGGCCATTTTCTCAATGTAGCTGCTGCTTCGGCGGTGGTGGTCGATCACCGCCACCCGGTTGCAGCTTTCCAGCAGCGGCTCGGACTCCACGCTCTCCGGGCGGTTGGTGTCCACCACCACCAGGAGTGTGTCCGGCTGCACCCGTAAAAAGGCATCTCCGCCGCCGATGAATACATCCTTGTATTCCGGCAGGGCCCGGAGCTTTCGCAGCATAGGCCCAACGGAATTATTTTCCATGTCCAGCACAATGCGGGCTGCCTTACCCCGCTTGCGGGCAATGGCACATATGCCCGCCGCAGCGCCCAGAGTGTCCATGTCGGCATACTTGTGGCCCATAACGTACACATGCTCCGTGTCGTCCATCAGGTCGCCCAGGGCGTTGGCCATGACCCGGGATTTCACCTTTGTGCGTTTTTCCGTGGTCTTGGCCCGGCCGCCGTAAAACTCAAAGTTCATCTGGTCCTTCACAACGGCCTGGTCACCGCCCCGGCTCAGGGCCATCTCCAGAGCAAGGCCGGCGTTTTTATACAGGGCCTCAAACTCCGCCGCCTCCCGGCCCACGCCGATAGAGAGCGTGGCGTATACCCCCTCGCCCGCCTGCACCGTGCGCACATCATCCAAGACGGAAAAGCGACCGGCGGCGAATTTTTCGTATCGGGCCTCGTCCAAAACCATCAGATAGCGGTCCCGGTCGGATTTCATCAGCAGCGCGCCACTCCCGCCCCGCCACTGGTCCATTTTCTCCTCCACAGCCGCCCGCACGGCGGAGCGCTTGCCCTCCGGGCAGGCGCTCATGAGATCCTCGTAATTGTCGATCATGATGATGGCCACCACAGGCCGTGTCTCGGCCAAGGTCGTGCGTATATGCTCCAGATCTGTTACATCCATCCAGTAGGTGGTGGCCAGCACGCCCATATGCCCCGTTCCCTCGGGCCGGGACAGGCAGCCGAATATCCGGTAGCGCCGTCCGTTCCAGGTAAACAGGCCCGGGAACTCCGACTTTCCCTCCAGGATCCAGTGGGTCTCAAAGCCCTCCACCACGTCCCGCACCCGGGACTCGAAAATATCCTTCCCCACACCCGGCAGGTCCGTGAACAGGTCGTTGGCCCAAAGCACGTCATCGTTCTCGGGATTAAAGACCATCATGGGCATGGGGGCAAAGAGCATGTTGCTGTTTTTGGCGGTATCGGCACCGCCGGCTATGCGCTCCACATACTGGTGCAGCTGCTGCTGCACAACCTTACTCCGCCGGTGACTGATATACCACACCGCCAAGGCAGCGGCCACCTCGCCGATGGCCAGAGCCAGAGATATCTTCGCCGTGACTGCGGCAAATAGGAGCAGCAGCAGAATATACGCCACCGTGTTGGTGCGCACCAGCTTTCGGATTCTCTCGTTCATGGCCTTCCCTCCCTTGTCATATGCAGATAGTGACCCAGTTTGCTGATTTTACATTATACCATATTCGCCCGGGGGGCACAAGCGTTTCTTTCCCCCTACAGGCCACTTTTTTCCGCCCTGTCGAAAAGTCCGGAAACCCGGCGCACGTTTGGGGGTGTACAAATGGCAATAAATGTGCTATACTATAAAATAATTAGAGGGAAATCCTTTCCCCCGCCGGGCGGACATGGCCGTCCGCCCCTGCCAGGCAATGCGCTGTAGGGCGGCACCCCCACCTTTCCATTTTGTGTAGAGGCCGATGCCCGCATCGGCCCGAACCGGGCTTGCGCCGCACCCCTTGTAACGTGTCATTGCGCAACCAGTGACCGTCGTCACTGGTTATATTCGTATCTTTTCGCGGGCAATGTGGATGCCGCGATGCGATAAACGGGGCTAATCCCCCGAAAAAATCATACTACGGTCACGGTCAGGCGGTCCTCCGCCGCCGCGCAGGGCGATGCAGGGCCCGACGCAGGCGGGGCGCCTTTGTTTTGATGCGCATTTTTGCGTTTATTCCGCCCGCCGCGGCCCCGGAAGTAAAAAGGAGAATCAATACTTTTATGGCAGAAAAATTAAAAATCATCCCCCTGGGCGGTCTCAATGAGATCGGCAAAAATATGACCGCCTACGAATACGGCGGCGAGATCATCGTGGTGGACTGCGGCATGGCCTTCCCCGGCGACGATATGTACGGCATCGATTGCGTCATTCCCGATGTCAGCTACCTGGTGAAGAACCACAGCCGTCTGCGTGGCCTGTTCATCACCCATGGCCATGAGGACCATATCGGGGCCATTCCCTATGTTCTCAAGCAGGTGAATATGCCTATCTACTGCACCCGCTTTACCGCCGGGCTCATTAAGCTGAAGCTTCAGGAGCACCGCCTGCTGGACTCCACAAAGATCATCACTGTGGAGCCGGGCAGCACCGTCCGGGCGGGCAAGTTCCAGGTGGAGTTCATCCATGTGAACCATTCCATAGCCGACTCCGTGGCCTTCGCCATCCACACCCGCATGGGCACCATTGTCCACACCGGCGACTTTAAGATCGACTCCACCCCCATCGATGGGGAGGTCATCGACCTGGCCCGCTTCGGCGCCCTGGGTCACGAGGGAGTCCTGGCCCTGCTGGCGGACTCCACTAATGTGGAGCGCCCGGGCTACACCATGAGCGAGCGGGCCGTGGGCAAGACCTTCGTCCGGCAGTTTACCGGCTGCAAAAAGCGCATTATCGTCACCACCTTTGCCAGCAATGTCCACCGCATCCAGCAGGTTATTGACGCCGCCCACGCCTGTGGGCGCAAGGTGGCCGTCACCGGTCGCAGCATGGAGAATATTATGAAGGTCTCCACAGAGCTGGGGTATATGAAGGTGCCCAAGGGCACCGTGGTGGATCTGAATCGGCTGAAGAACCTGCCCCCGGAGCAGCAGGTCATCGTCACCACCGGCTCCCAGGGGGAGGAAATGAGCGCCCTGTACCGCATGGCCTTCTCCACCCATAAGCAGATCGATGTGGGCCCCACGGACAAGGTCATCATCTCCGCCTCCGCTATTCCCGGCAACGAGGTGACAGTGGGCCGGGTCATCAACGAGCTGTTCCGCAAGGGCGTGGATGTGGTGTACGACAAGGCGGATATGCTCCATGTCTCCGGCCATGCCTGTCAGGAGGAGCTGAAGATCATTCACGCCCTCACCAAGCCCCGGTTCTTCATCCCTCTCCACGGCGAGCAGCGCATGCTGCAGATCCACAAGCGCGTGGCGGAATCCATGGGCATGAGCCCCAAGAATATCGTGGTGGCCGACAACGGCTCCGTCATTGAGATCACCGGCAAGCACATCAAGTGTGAGACCTCCGTCCCTGCCGGGGAGGTGTTTGTGGATGGCTCCGGCGTGGGCGAGGTAGGAGCCGTGGTCCTCAACGACCGCAGGCTTCTGGCTGAGGACGGCATGGTGGTGGTCGTGCTGCCCATGTCCTCTCACGACCACCAGCTCCTGTGCCCGCCGGAGATCGTCACCCGCGGCTTTGTCTATGTAAAGGAGTCTGAGGAGCTGCTGCATCAGCTCCGGGACGTGGCCCAAAAGACGGTAGACGCCATGTCCGCCCGAAAGCGCCGGGACGATGGCGAGGTCTCCCGGGCCGTCCGCAGCGCCGTGAGCAGCTATCTCTATAAGCACACCAAGCGCAGCCCCATGGTCATCCCCATGGTGACGAAGCTGTGAGATAGGGCTTGCCTCCGCTTTGTAGGGGCGGGCGACTCTGTCCGCCCCCTTTTGCGTCCGTCGCTGCATCCCCTGCGCCTGTCATTGCGAATCAGTGCGCGCACTGGTGCGGCAATCCGTTCCCCCTTTGCCGCCGGTATGGCGATCCATCCCCTTTTAAACAGCAAAAAACCAGGCGCAGCCCTTGGCTGCGCCTGTTTTTTACTCCATCCGGCAAGTGATTTTCGGATTCTTTTTATGCAAATCTTCAAAAATTTCCAGCATAGGCCGGCAGTATTCCCGCACATCCTTGGGCATCGTCTGAAATCCCCGGATCACGATCTCCCGCTGATCGAAAAGGAAATCTATACAGTCCCACATGGCATCCCAGTTCTTTCCATAATAATCCGGAAAGCCGAAGGCCTCCTTGATCCGCTCGTGTACCTCTCCGCCATATCTGCACCCTGTCAGATCCAGTACAATGGGATCCTCCGCAATATACCGAAACGCATTCCTGTCCCGCATCACATTCTCCCCCTTAAAGCAATTCAACGAAAGTCTCATAATGGTCATAACTGGCAAAAAGCAAGCCATCATTGGAATACAGTATTCTTTCTGTCCCCCTAAATCCACCCGAGTAGTTTATATCTGCTTCATACCAGATTCTCCCCGGTTCTGCTGGAAGTGCTTCACGTCTATTCATAAATATCTTACCTCCCATCATTCTCCCGGGAGCAGCCTTATCCAAATTGCCCAAAGAGCTCTTCCAGCCCATTTTTTTAGCTTCTTCCTCGCTGATATAATTCGGCGGCAGCTTTTTGTATGTCCTTAACCACCAATCAGCCCCCTGCCTCCCATTTTTCGTTGCAGTTCCGATGAATTTGGCTTCAGCCCACCTGACTCTGCACCGACAGTGCAGGTGAATCGGCGGCAGCTCAACATCTGCTGCATTTACAGGGATCAGCTTTCCTTGCTTCCGCTCACAATTACCGCACCGCCGTTCATCGATGACAGATAGCCAGATCTTGTAATTCCTGCTTTCCATTGCAGCCTCCTTTATCCTATCAGATTTGTAGAAACATTTCTACTCACTTATCCCGTCAAAAGAGGTTTTGTTGTCCCGCTTCGTGCAACAGTTTTACCAAATAGTTTGATTTTTCCGGAGAATTCTGTAAAATCCAATCGATTGACCTGTTTATGTAAAAAAACAGACGCAGCCTCACGGCTGCGTCTGTTTGATTCTGCATATATCTCTGCCTTATTCGGTGACGAAGGGCAGCAGGGCAATCTGCCGGGCCCGCTTGATGGCCATCGTCAGCTGACGCTGATGCATAGCGCAGGTGCCGGTGGTGCGGCGGGGCAGGATCTTGGAGCGCTCGCTGATGAAGCGGCGCAGCTTGGCGGCATCCTTATAATCGATATGCTCAACCTTATCTACGCAGAACATACAAACCTTTTTCTTAGGTCTTCTTTCTCTCTGTGGGCTGTCATTTCTTTTATCCATGTTATTTTCCTCCTATCAATTTTTATCACGCGGATGTTAGAATGGCAAATCGTCTTCCGAACCGTCAAGGTCCGAAAAATCGCCCATATCAAAATCATCACCAAAGTTTGGTTCACTGCCTTGTGCAGGCTGCGATTGAGGAGCGTTAAATCCGCCCTGATTAAAGCCTTGGTTCTGATAATTTCCTCCGCCTTGAGTACCTGATTCGGCTCTTGAACCGGAATAAGCCGTTCCCTACAGAGCTTTTTATAATAGGCAGCAGGCAATGCAAGCAATCTGTAGGGCGGGATGCCCTCATCCCGCCGTGGAGAAACCTTTATCGACTGTGGCAAGCACTGCAAATGATTTGTAGGATCCGATGCTCGCATCGGGCTGTTGCCGCTCACCAAACTATACCTGCCAATTCCGCAAGGTTGCTGCGGGCTGATGACAAACATCTGCCCCTACAAACAAAATCAAGGGCAATACCGCATAATTCTAAGTGCCGCAGCCGCCGGAGCGGTGCTTAAGCCG
>ENA-OUQH01000949-OUQH01000949.1-human-gut-metagenome-genome-assembly--contig:-NODE-949-length-20234-cov-5.948362_pt1 | contig 20234 bp, 18 predicted proteins | sample MGYA00237948_ERZ548828 | MGnify/ENA primary metagenome ERZ548828 (study PRJEB26490, sample SAMN05194711) | human gut metagenome | biome: terrestrial biome; feature: human-associated habitat; material...
GTCGTACGCGCCGTAATCCGCCGCAGGCATGCGGCGGGCGGTTTTGCCCGCGCAGCCGATACCGTGCTCGGCGAGCTTGCGCCGCGCCTGCGGGTACACGGGGTTGCCCAGTTCTTCGCTGCTGGTCGCGGCCGAGGCAATGTCGAATTCCCGCTCCAGCCCCGCCGAGGCGGCGAGCGACTTCATCACAAATTCCGCCATCGGGCTGCGGCATATATTGCCGTGGCAAACGAATAAAATGCGCGTCATGTTCATCTGTCCTTTTAAAAATATGCTGAGATTATACCATAGCTCCGCGCAGTATGTCAAAAATTTTTATCCCCCTAGGGGGCTTCCGCAATTGCCCCGCGGCTGATATAATCAGGAACATGATTTATCGTCAAAGGAGAAACTATCCCATGAAAAAGACTCTTGCACTTATTCTCGCAATGCTCCTGTCCCTGAGCATGCTCGCAGGCTGCGGCCAGCAGCAGAGCGGCACCCCCGCGACCGAGGCTCCTGCCGAGGAATCCTCCGCCGTTGACGCCGCCCCCGCTACCCGCGTCATAACCGACGGTCTGGGACGCGAAATAGAAGTTCCGACCGAGATAAACTCCATCGTCACTCTCGGCAACGCGACGCGTATGCTCGTCTACCTCGGCCTTCAGGACAAGATGGTCACCACCGCAAACGGCGACCAGAACGACAGTCTCTTCATGGCCTACGGCTGCTTCAATCATGAAGCGTGGGCTGACCTGCCCGCGGCCTCAGCCGGCGGCTACGGCGAAATTCTGCCGGAAGTCATTCTTGAGGCCAATCCCGATATAATCCTCTGCACCTATGAGGAGGACATCGTCAACTCCATCGAAGAGCAGCTTGGCCGCTCCGTCGTCGCCGCCCCGCAGGGCACCCTGTTCGGCGAGGACTACAAGCTGGCGCTTCGCGTATTCGGCGACGCCTGCGGCGTGCCCGAACGTGCCGAGGAGATCATCTCCTTCATGGACAACTGTCTCGCTGACCTCGACGCGCGCACCAAGGACATCCCCGATGAGGACAAGCCCCTCGTTCTCGGCGCCGCCGCCACCTTCCGCGGCGGACACGGCATCGAAGGCGTTTACGCCAACGACGCGATTCTCGCTTCCATCCACGCGAACGACGTTGCCGCCGGCATCATCGAAGGCCCCCACGGCGTTGAGGTAGACCGCGAGCAGATCCTCGCGTGGGATCCCGACATCATCATCCTCGACTCCGGCAACCTTGAGCTTGTCAAGAATCAGTACGCCGAGGATCCGAGCTTCTTCGAGCAGCTCAGCGCCGTCAAGAACGGCAAGGTCTATCAGTGGCCGAACTCCACCGCGAACTACACCAACGTCGAGATTCCCCTCGTCAGCGCCTACTACGCAGGATCGCTGCTGTTCCCCGATGCATTCGCGGACGTTGATTTTGAGGCCAAGGCAAACGAGATATTCTCCTTCTTCCTCGGCCACGACGGCTACCTCGACCTGCTGACCGAAGCCGGGCTCGGCTACGGCGCCGTCACTCTCGGATAACAAAGGTGTGATATAATTGCAGAAGCACCCAGTAAAAATCGAACAATATGAACAGTTCGTCGCCCGCAAGCGCATAGCGCTTGCGGCTGCGGCGTTTATTACGCTCTTTGCCGCCGTGGTGTATATGGGCATCGGCTCTCTGAAAATCAGCCTGCCGGACATTTTCCGCGCGCTCGCCGGCGAGGGCGAAAAGAAATATCAGACCGCCATTATGAACATCCGCCTGCCGCGCGTTCTGGCGGCGATATTCGTCGGCGCAACGCTCGCGGCCTCCGGCGCGGTGATGCAGTGCGTACTGCGCAACCCTCTCGCCTCGGCATCAACGCTGGGCGTGTCGCAGGGCGCGGCTTTCGGCGCAGCGCTGGGCATAATCGTGTTCGGCGGCGGCGTGATAACAAACTCCAACTCCACCTCGACCGTATCGATCGATAACCCGTATATCGTCACGCTCTGCGCCTTCGTCTTCGGCTCGATATCGTCGGTCGTCGTGATACTCATCTCCCGGCTCAAGAAAAACGTCGGCCCCGGCGGGCTGATCCTCGCAGGCACGGCGCTCAGCGCGATGTTCGCCGGCGGCAGCACGCTGCTGCAATACTTCGCCGACGATACCTCGCTCGGCGCGGTCGTGTTCTGGACCTTCGGCAACCTCGGCAGCGCAAGCTGGAAGGATCTGCGCTTTATCAGCGTCGTTTTCGTGCTGAGCTTCATCTACTACATGTATAACCGCTGGAACTATAACGCCATGGAAGCGGGCTACGACACGGCCAAGAGCCTCGGCGTGGACACGAAGAAGGTCATGGTCGCCAGCATGGCGGTGTGCTCGCTGTCGGCGGCGGTCGCGGTGTCGTTCGTCGGCATAATCAGCTTTGTCGGCCTCATCGCGCCGCATGTCATGCGCTTTTTTGTCGGCAACGACCACCGCTTCCTTGTCCCCGGCTCCGCGGTCTGCGGCGCGCTGCTGCTGATACTCGCGGACGCGCTCGCAAAGCTGATCGCGCCGCCGATAATTCTGCCCATCGGCGCGATAATGTCGTTCATCGGCGGGCCGGTGTTCCTTATTCTGCTGTTCAGGGGGAGAAATTCCAATGGTTGAGGTCAGAGACATTTGCTTTTCCTACGGGAAAAACGCCCCCGACACGCTCCTCGGCGTGAGCTTTGACGTTCCGGACGGCATCTGCACCGCCATTCTCGGCAACAACGGTGCCGGCAAGAGCACGCTTTTAAAATGCATCGACCGCATTCTCCGCCCGAAGTCCGGCGAGGTCATCGTGGACGGGAAGAACGTTTTTGCGATGAGCAGCAACGAGATGGCACAGAACGTCGCCTACGTGGCGCAGAACGCACGGGCGGTGGACATGTCGGTTTTTGATACGGTGCTGCTCGGCCGCAAGCCGTACATCCAATGGGACGCGACGCACCGGGACAGGGAGATAGTTTCGGATATCCTGCGCCGCATGAAGCTTGAATCCTACGCGCTGCGCAGTGTGTCGGAGCTGTCCGGCGGCGAAGCGCAGAAGGTGCTGATCGCCCGCGCGCTGGCGCAGGAGCCGCGCGTGCTGCTGCTCGACGAGCCGACCAGCAATCTCGACCCGCGCAATCAGCATGAGGTCATGCAGCTTGTGCGCTCCATCGCGCGCGAGCATAAAATAAGCGTCATTACCGTGCTGCACGACCTGAACCTCGCCATCCGCTACTGTGACAGCTTCATGTTCCTCAAGGATTCGAAGATATACGCCCACGGCGGGCGCGAGGTCATGTCGCCGGAGATAGTCGAACACGTTTACGACATGCACGTACACATCGTCGACTGCATGGGCATACCCGTTTTGATACCGTTCCCGGACGTCAAAACGCACGGGGAGGACGCGGATGGAACAGATTAAAAGCTGGGACGAGGCCGCGGCGGACTACCAGCGGGTTTTCCGCATGGGGCTGAACGACTATAACCGGCAGCTGCTGGAGTTTTTCACCTCAAACGGGCTGCTACACCCCGGCTGCAGTGTGCTCGATATCGGCTGCGGCGTCGGGAAATACGGAACATATTTCGCCGAGCTTGGATGCGGCGTGACGCTGACGGACATTTCCCCCGCCATGCTCGCGCACGCAGCGCGGAACATGGCGGCGTACGCCACTCCGTGGCGCATCGTCGAGGGCGATTTCGCTATGCTGAGCACGGACGAGCTGTCCGGCGGCGATAAATTCGACCTGTCGGTCGCAATGATGTCCGCCGCAGTGCACGACACGGCCAGTGTGGAGAAGATGAGCACGCTGACCCGTGGCTGGTGCTTCACGGCGAACTTTGTCGAATGGGCGCAGCCGATACGCGACGAGTTCTACCGCCGGATGGGGCTGGAGGTTTCGGGCTTCGGCGCGGGGATGCACGACAGCGCAGAGGCGCTGCTGCAAGCCGTCCGCGGCGCGGGCTATGACCCCCTCGTGAAATACGTTCCCTATGACTGGAGCGACGACCGCAGTCCGGCCGAGGCCGCAGAATATCTGATAAAGCGCTGCGGCGGCGATGCTGGTGACGCCGCGCTCATGGCTCGCGCGAGAAAGATCGCGGCGGAGCTTGCGGACGAAAACGGCGTTTTCGTCGACAGTGTCAGCACCTGCGTCGCATGGATATACTGGAATACGGAGGCCTAACATGGACATTCACGATCTTTTTGAAGCCGCCGGCAACCTGCATGGGCATCTCTGCCCCGGCCTTGCCATTGGCGTACGGGCAGCCGCGGAGGCGGGCGGGCTGCTTCACGGCGAGCTGCGCTGCGCGATAGAGAGCCGCGCCTGCTGGGCGGATGGGTTCCAATCGGTTCTCGGCGCGACGGTCGGAAACGGCAGGTTATGTCTGCGCGAGACGGGGAAGCCCGTATTCAATTTTTACGGTGCGGGCGGCGAGCTGCGGCTATATCTGCGTCCGCTGCCGAAGCTTGCGGATAAATCCGCGCTCATTGAATACATCCTTACCGCGCCTGCAGCCGAGATCTTCTGTTCCGGCATCCCCCATATTCCGTTCCCCGCCGCGCCGCAGCGCCGCGATGAGCGGCCATGCGCCGTATGCGGCGAGCTTACGCGTGAAGACTTCCTGCAAATAAGATGCGGAGTTCCCGTATGTGCGGACTGCGCCGAAAAACAATCTCCGGATCGGTGATCCGGAGATTATTCAGCTTGTCAAAAAAGTCCTGTGAGGACTTTTTTTGACAAGCTTCATCCGCCGAGCATTTTGATATTATCAAAATGCTGCTTTGCTCCAAAAGTCGTTGATGTATCAAGACTTTTGGACGGCGGTTTATTGTATTTGAAGCGGGCCTTGCCCCCTCAAGCTCCCCCGCTACTCTCTTATCCGCGCCCTGCTGCACATGTTCTTTGACAGACTGAAAGACCTCGTTTCGTTTGAAACGAGGTCTCTCAAGTTTATTATACCAATTGTCTGAGGCGTTTGATCAGCTGTCGGAGCGTCTTCTTCTGATTACCTCAAGCCAGAGCACCGCGGCGGTGCCGGAGGTGACGAGCAGCGCGCAGAGGAGCAGCATATTGCTGTCATCGCCGGTCTTGGGTGCGGCGGCAGGGCTGTAGGTATAGGTATTGGTAAAGCTCATCCTTCCGGCCGCGCTCATGTTCTCCCAGACATAGCGATTACCATCCTCGGTTTTCTCCGCCTTGGTGGGATAGATATAGAGCTTAGTCACGTCATTTTCGACATCGTACTCGGGGATGACCGCCCAGACCGCGTCAGAATAGCTCCAGAACGAGGCCGAGCCCTTGACCTCACGGACGAGGAAGCCCTCGCAGATAAACTCTCTTACCTGCGAACGGGGACCGGTGATGACCATGGTTCCGTTATAATCGCCCTTGCCGTTGGTGCTGACGGAGGCGGTGTAGCTGACATCTTTATAGTTGTCGGCGTTGCCGTTGCCTACATCGAATATCTCAAGCTTAAAGGTCTGCTTGTTGGGGGCGTTGGTGCCGCCCTGCTTGACGGTCTTGGTGAAGGGTATCTCGACCTTTATCACCGGATCGTCAAAGGTGTAGACGTTTTCAAAGCTCATCTTGTCTACGGGATTTTCGCGGTTCCAGACATAGTAGCTGCCGTTATCGGAGCTCATGATGGAGGCGGAGTAGATCTGGAGCTTGAGCTGATCGCCGCTATCGCCGCTATCCATGTAGGGGTGGGCATACCACAGCGCGTCGGAATAGGTCCAGCGGTCGTTATAGCCCTTGACCTCACGGATATAGAAGCCGCCGTCAATAAAGCCCTCGACCTGAGACTCGGGTCCGGTGATAACAAGCTTACTGCTGAAATCGCCCACGCCATTGGTCGTAACCGCGGCGGAGTAGCTCACCTTCATATACTGCGCCGGGACGCTTTCGCCGTTACGGATTATCTCAAGACGGAAGCTCTCCTCACCGGGAGCAACGCCGCCGCCCTGCTTGACGGTCTTGACGAAGGGCAGCTCAAGGCTTATGGTCTTTTCCGTAAGCTGCGGGAGCTTGAACACGGCGTAGCCGAGTGTCATGGTGTCGCCCTTGTCGAAGATCAGCTCATCGGGTTTGCCGTAGCCCTCAATAGAAATGCTTTCCTTATCGAGCTTGTTGCCGTCAAAGCCGTACTCCGGGGTAAATCTCACGACCAGATAATAATCGGTGTCAGGCTGGAAGAGCTCGCCGTACCATACCGGAGGCATACCCTTTACGAGATTATCTATCTGCTCACGGTCCTTGCAGATAAACGCCTCGGTCATAGCGCCGTCATTGGCGGCATCCGGGTTGAGCTGCACGTTTTCTATGGGCTCAAAGAGTCCCACGCCGCCTATGCCGAAGCTCTGAGGCGATATGGCTCTGTCAAGCACCTCATAGCTCACAGAGAATTCGTCGCTTTCCACATAGTCCTTATCGCCGCTGCCGTAGTAGGCGCGGAGCTTTTCAAGCCCGGGACCGGCGCTGTACATGGCGCTGGTCGCCGTGGGGTCTGCAAGCACGCCGTAGACCACGCCGTCACGCAGCTTCTCGACCTTGAGCGGGGTGAAGTTTGTATTCCAGCTCACCTCTTTTTCGGTTCTGAAGGGCGTGATGCCGCCAACGGGCTGCATGGTGAAGGCCTTGGCCTCCTCCAGAGGCTCAAATTCATAGCTCAGCATGCCCATCTCTCCGTCAGAGATAACAGTCAGCTCAGCGGCCAGACCGTTTATGGTAAACGTGTTGTCCGGATAAATCTTATAAAGCTCCTGCGGAGTGATAAATACTCTGTATTCGTAGACCTCTCCTGCCACAAAGGTGCTCCCGGCGTTGTAGGATCCCTCGGGTCTGATTATCGCCCAGCTTGTGGGGGTCGTTTCGCGAAGCACTGCTCCGGTCGCAGTGAAGGAGAGCGCCTCCGCCGTTATCTCCGCGCCGAGCACGGGCGGAGCCACGGTCACGGCGACATCCTTCACGGAGAGGTAGTCAAAGGGCTTAAAGTGGAATGTCACATACCGTTCATTCTCCGGATGACCGGCAATCTGGAACAACTCCGTCTTCTCAATGTCGGCGCCCGTTGCCTTGACATTTTCCTTTGTAAGCGTTGTGATGTCAAAGCCGTCGCGCGCCTTCAGCTTGATGACCACGCTGTAGGTCATCTCGGGCACAAAAATCTCGTTCGGGTCAACGATCTCAAGGGAGTTCCCCCTCTTGAGCACCTTCACAGACTCAATATCGATGCCTACATCGCCCGAGTCCTTTGTTAACTTGAGCTCCAGCGCCTTGGCTCCCAGAGTGTATCCGCTCAGAGTGAACTTCAAAGAGGTAATCGGAGTAGTTCCCTCTGCGGATGCAGCGCCGGACAGCATTCCGACCATCATGACAAGGCAAAGCAGGATGCTCAGTAATCGCTTCTTCATGTTATTCCCTCCGTTTTTTAGACTTGTCCGCATATGTTTTCCGGCTGCGGATCTGCCGGAAGCGCATGGGGTCAGAACTTGCCGCTGCTGCCGGAACCTCCTCCGCCGCTTTCACTGGAGCTTCCGCTGCTGGAAGAGCTGCGCTCGATCTTCCTGCTGGTTTCCGTGGAATGGGTGAATCTGTCGGTCTTCTCGGTTAGCTCGAGATTTCCGGAGATGTATGCGTGAGCCGTAGTTTCCATCGCAACGGAGTTCATTCTCTCCCAGATGGTGAGAGTCGCCACCAGTGCGATGAGCAGCGCAACGCCGCAGAATATGAGTATCAACGTCACGGGGCTTTGCTTAACGGGCTTTCCCTCGGCTGCGCTCTCAAGGAAACGGGCACATTCGCGGATATAATCCTCAAAGCCGCCTGCCCAGTCGTTGTCCTTGAAGTTGTCCAGAAATACTTCCTTGAGCACCTTGCGCCCGGATTCGCTGAAGGTGTACTCCGAGTTCTCGCCGTAGCAGAAAATCGCCCAGTCACGGTCATCCATGCTGAGAAGCAGCATGATACCCTCGCGGTCGGGTCCCTCGCCCATGTTGTACTCATGGTATATGGTGTATGTCGTCTGGAAGGGTGTGCCCGCATTGAAGTCACGGTAATCGTCCACCGTCACGATATAGACGCCGACTCCGTACTTCTGAGAGACAGCCTCCGCCATTTTTTCAAGCTGCTGCCACTGGGGCTCGCTGAGAAGTCCGGCATCGTCCGTGATATTGTCAAGCTGTGCTCCGCCCGTCGAGGCGGCAGCGCCGTTTTCAATATAGCTTGCGCAATACTTTATGTAGTCCTCAAAGCCGCCTGCCCAGTCGTCCTCTCCGAACCTATTCAGGAAGGCATCCTCAATTTCCTGCAAGGCGGAGTCCGTGAAAACCTCCGCGCTCTTGTCGCCGTAGTAATAGAGCCCATACTCTCTTTCACTCATGCTGAGCAGCAGCAAAATACCGTCTCTCCCGGAGTTTTGCCCCATATTATAGAGATGGTATATGCTCTCCGCCGCAGCATAGGCGCTGTCGGAGTTAAATATGCTGTAATCGTCAAGAATGACGGCGTAAACGCCTATTCCGTATTTATAGGTCACCGTCTGCGCCATCTTTTCAAGCCGCTGTCTGTCGGCATCGGACAAAAGACCTACATCGTCCGTGATGTTATACGGCTCTGCACCGTCCGCCTTGGTAGCATATGCCGAGGCGCAGAGCGGGATGAGAAGAACGAGGATAAGCAGTATTGATATCAGTCTTTTTTTCATCTCACACCGCCTATCTCACCAAAAGCAGTCCGAGGCTTATGGCCGCTGCAAGCAGAGGCGCCGCGATTGCGGAGAAAAGCCCCAGCGCGCGCTTTTTGCTCACCGGCAGATTGCCCACAAGCTTACCCGTCTGACCGTTCATGGCAAAGAGATAGTCCTTGCCCTCCCACTTGGTATTCAATATCCACACCGGCATCAGCGCATACTGCACCTTGCCGCGCTTGAGGCGAATGTTCTCCTCCTTGACACTACAGCTCGTATAGCCCTCGACCGTGCCCTCCATGGCGGCGACAAAGGAGCCCTCGCAGCGCCTGTCGGCGCGCGCACGGCTGTCCTCCACGCTCACGTCATACTTGTCTGCAAGGTAGCCGGGGAGATATGCCGAGGAGAAGGGCTTCAAATCGTCGTAATCATACGGCTCGATGGAGTCCATGTAGTCGTCCGGCATTTTGCTGGAGGCGTCCACGGGTATCTGGCTGAAGCTGAGCGAACCGCTGCGGCGCACATCGTAGTGGTCGGTCGTGGTTATCTCGTAGTCGCCCGAGGTGTGCGTATAGCTCTGCGTCGCGTGAAATCTGACGCTGCCCTCGGCGGAGCCGTCAAACATCCAGAAGGGGACGTACACGCCCTTTATCTCCTGAAGATGGTTTGCCTTGGAGAAGGTCGAGGGGAGCAGCGGCTTTTTGCGGTAATGCCGCTTGAGCGCGTTGATCGCATCCTGCTTGCCAAGCTTGAAGGGCAGGATATAGTCGGGCTTGAGCATACCCGAGAACTGGCCGGGCACGACCGTCGGGTTGCCGCAGTAGGGGCAGGAGGTCGCCGCCGTAGTCTCCTCGCAGAGAAGCTCCGCGCCGCAGGAGGGGCAGGTATATGCCTTTATCCCGTTTGCCTCGTCGCCCCAGTCGGAGCTCATTCCGGAGGTGTCCCAATCGTCGCCGTCTGCCGCGGCGCGTTCCGCCTTTTCGTCCGCCTTTTGCTTTGCCTCCGCCGCCTTTTCGTCCTTCTGCGCGTATAGCGCCTCTATCTCGGCCACGTCATAGCTTGAGCCGCAGTAGTCGCACTCAAGCATTCCCGTCTCGCCGGAGAAATGCAGGGGGCCGGTACAGGCCGGACATTGATAGTTAGTTACCTGTATTGCCATCTTATCTTTCCTTCCATATCCCGCCGAGCGCTGCGGCGGGTCCCCTCTTGATTTGCCCCGGAGGACAAATCAAGAGGCAGTATTATTTTACTTAAAGCTCATGCTGTCGAGTATATTGCTGCACTCGGAGCCGGGATCGGCGCTCATATAGGCAAGCCTGATGCTTATCCAGCCGCCGCTCGGTATCTGACCGTAGAACTCTATCCACTCTATGCCGACGTTCTTATAGCTGCGTCCGTTCATGGTGACTCCGCCGATTGTTCTGGACTCCAGCTCCGTCAGGTTTTCAAAGTCCTTCTCATAGTAATTGAGGCTCTCGGAGGTCTCAAACAGCTCGACCTTGATATAGGGTGTCTGGAAGGGCACGTTATCCGTCGTCGGGTTGTTGATTATCTGGAAGCTTGAGCGGACGCCCGGATCGACGCACCACGCGCCCTCGGGTATCTTGAACATCACGGTCGCCTCGACATTCTGACGGGAGTCGGTTATCGTGACGCTCTGGTCGATCATATTACCGCTGCCCTCGGGGCGGCTGCCGAGCTTCACCGGAGTCACGTCATACTCCGGACCGTCCCAGCTTCCGCTGGTCCAGCTATTGCTTATCTCCTCGCCGTTTTCCACCTTGAAGGCTACAAGCAGGGTAACTCTCTCGGGCGCAAACCACTCATAGGTATGGCGGTCGGCGCGCCATGAGTCAAAGTTGGTGTAGGGCACGCCGTCCGTGCCGAGAAGCTCACGGATATCCTCATACTTCACGTCATCCCAGATAAAGTCGCCCTTGAGGGAGAGAATTGCTCTGTCCATGACCTCGCGGGAGACCTGACCGGTCGCGTTTGCGTTCGACTTGCCGTAATCGCCGCCGGTGGCGCCGGTCTGCGTCGCCTCGCCGCCTATAGCGCCGCCCTGTGAGCCGCCGCCGGCAAACTCCGTAGCCTCACCGCCGATAACATCCGGCATCAGGGCGTTTTTCTCGATGAGAGGAATATACCAATCGTCATAGAGATAGGGACGTCCCTCCTCCGCCACGTCATCCCAGTAGGTTCCCCAGGGACGCAGATATATCTCATATCTGTACTCATCGTCGCCGTTTTCGTACCAGCCGTCAATGCATATCATCGCGTCAAACTCTGACAGACCCGGATCGACTATCCAGTCGGCGTGCTCAAGCTGTATATCCGTAAACCAGCCGCCCTCGGACATCATCGTGCCGTGCTCGCCGGTACCGGCGGAGTTCAGGCTGACGGCTGCATCGACCATGGGATTGCTCCTCGAGTAGTCCTCATCCCAGAGCGTGACCGTGCCCATGTAGTCAGAGCCTATTTCGATAATGCCGGACACGTCCCACCAGTTATCATTCATTTCCTCATAAGCGCCGGTGCCGCCGGTGAGTATCCACCAGCCGTACCACTGACCGTTCCACCAGTCAAGCAGCGGGTCGCCGGTCTTGTTGAGCATGGTCGAGCCGCTGCCGCTGCCGCCGAACTGCTCGGTACTCAGGGTCGTGGGGTCAATGCTGAGCTTGCCGACCTTCTTGCCGATTATCTGCGAAAGCTCCACCTCGACCTTGCTCTCCTTATCGCGCAGGATAAAGGCAAGGCATACGTCGGTGCTTGCGCCGGACTGAATTTCGGTGAGCTGTCCGTCGGTCACGGTCTCATATGTATCCTCATTTGTAAAGATGCTTGCGATATCGAGCTCCACGCCGTTCTGGAAGCCCTTCTCAACTACCGTCCAGAGGAAGGACGCGGAGCTTTTGCCCGTGTTCGTATAGCTGAGGGTGATAACTATTGTGTCGTTTCCTGCCGAGTCCTGAGTGAGAACCGCACCCTTATAGTCGAGCGTGCAGTCCTCAAGGACGATGTGGTTCGGGTCTGACGATGCCTTATCCCCGCCGCAGGCGCAGAGCGTGAGCGCCATTGCAAGCGTAAGGAGCAGGCAAAGCAGTCTGGTTTTTCTCTTTTTCATTTCAGTAAATTCCTCCTAAGCCATTCTCAATAAAGCCTGATGCTGCCGTAACCGGAAAACAAAATCCGTCCCGGCAATCATCCCATCAGCGCGCCGCCGCAGTATTCGCAGCAGCCGCTTGCGTCCGGTGTAGTCGTCGCGCCGCAGTAGGGGCAGCTTACTGCCGTTTTGGGCGCGGCGGCCTGTTCTATCTTCTCTCTGGCATCATCCCGTACCTTCACGAGAATTTGCCGTATCTCCTCCCCAAGCTGCTTATACTTTTTATATTCCGCGTTAGTCTCGGGGTTGAAGCGCAGGGTCACTCCGGGGCGAATGGACGGGGGCGGGCTGATCTCCACGGAGTTCGGATTGATGCGGAAGCGCATCTCATTGAAATAGGGGTTATTGACGTTGACGATTATGTAGAAGTCATAGGAATACTCATAGCGCGGCGGATTATAGCTGACCTCGTTTCCGTCCTTATCCTCGTGCAAAAGCTCCTTACTGCTCTCCTCAACGTCCAGAGTACAGCCGGTAACGTCCGACAGCGCCAGCACGTCCGGGTTTGCCTCCGCGATATTCTTCGCGCTTGTGACCATGAACAGTCCCGCGTCCTCGTCCAGCAAAAGCTTTGTGCCGCTGCCGAGCGTCCGCGTTATGTGAAAGGCCTCAACGCGGCCGCGGTTTTCCTCGCGGTATTCAAGCTGCCGCTTTATCTCGTTTACGCTGCTGTTGCGGCGCTCTGAGAACCACGGAGACAGCTTACGGGCACAGTCCTTGCACAAATTCCCGTCCTCCAGCTTGCGGTTTCCGAGAAGCCCTATTCTCTCCCCGCAGACGTCGCAGTATTTTTTATCAAATAGTCCCATAAGGCGGCTGCCTCCTTTATATTATTTTTTTATTATTATTTTATGCCTTCAATTCAGCTCGCGGAAATTAAGCACCGCGCCGTAGATATACAGCCCCGGAATTACAAGTCCGGCAAGCCCGGACATGAGCGCCTTGGAGTCGAAGCCTCCGTTATACAGGTTCATAACGATGATCTGGATGCCGAAAAGCACGACGAGCACGCCCCATATTATAAGCAGCTTGGCTTTTTGAGGGTTTTTGCAGTGCTTGACTCCCATGATGCCCGCGACAAGCTGACATATGCCGCCTACAAGCGTTGCAAGCAGAGCCAGAAAGTAATTGCCCGTAAGCCCGGAGGCAGCGCCAACTCCGGCTGCAAGCGCGCCGAAGCCCGCGACTATAACGCCGAGCAGTATGACCATTGCCGAGCCTATTATCATCAGTATTCCGGTGACCTTGAGAAATTTGCTTCCCTTCATAGCGTTTTCTCCTTTATATTATTTTAATTATTTATATCCTCCCGCAAGCTTAGCTCCTCCGCGTCCGAGGCGGGCAGCTTTGCCTCTGCTCTCCTGAGGTCCGGGTTTTCCATCCCGCAGCCGCCGTCCATGATCCGGTTTGTGACAAAGACGCGGAAAAGCACACAGAAAATCAGGATGAGCAGGGCAATAATCACCAGAGCCGCAAGGAGCCTGCGCCAGAGCTTGCTCACACTATGTCCCCTGTATCAAATGGGTCTCCGCACTCGGGGCAGAACTTGGGCGGGTGTCTCGGGTCCTCCGGCTCCCAGCCGCACTTATCGCACTTGTACTGCGGGGCTGCGGCGGGCTTGGGCTTGCCGCACTCGGCACAGAATTTGCCCTTGTTCACCGCGCCGCAGGAGCAGGTCCAGCCCTCGGCCGCGGGCTTGGGCTCCGGCTTCTTCGCGCCGCACTCGGGACAGAACTTGCCCGTTGCCGTTGTGCCGCAGGCACAGACCCATGCGTTTGCCGCCGGAGCGGGATTTGCCGGTGCTGCGGGCTGTTGAACCGGCTGCGCCGCGGGCTGCTGCGCGCCCATTTGGTAGAGCTGCTGAGCATTGAAGCCGCCGGCGTTCTGCGCCATGTTCATGCCCATAAACGCCATTGCGGCGCCGCCCTGATTTTTCGCCGCATCCTGCATCGCGGTAGCCTGCGCTCTGGCAAGGTTTGCCGCCGCCATGCCGGGGTTCATATACGCCTTTGCCTGCTGCATCTGCTTGAGCATCTGCTCGTCCTCCTCGCTGGCCTTTACGCTGGACACGCCGAAGGAGACTATCTCAAGACCGCGCAGGTCACGCCACTTGCCGGAGAGCACCTCGTTGAGCGCCTGAGAAAGCTCAAGGGTATGACCGGGCAGGGCGCTGTATCTTATACCCATGTCGGAAATCTTTGCAAACGCGGGCTGAAGCGCGGTCAGAAGCTCGGTCTTGAGCTGACCCTCCAGCTTGTCGCGGGTGTAGGACTCGCTCACGTTGCCGCAGACGTTTGTATAGAAGAGGATGGGGTTTGCGATACGGTAGCTGTATTCGCCGAAGCAGCGAATGGAGATGTCAATATCTATGCCCGCGCTCTGGTCAACGACACGGAAGGGCACGGGAGAGGGAGTACCGTACTTATTGCCGATAAGCTCCTTGGTGTTGAAATAGTACACGCGCTGATCCTTGGGTGCCTCGCCGCCGAAGGTAAAGCGCTTGCCGATGTTCTTAAAGGTCGCCATCAGCGCATCGCCGAGGTCGCCGGAGAAAATCGAAGGCTCGGTCGAGGTATCGTAGACAAATTCACCTGGCTCCGCGCAAAGCTCGACTATCTTGCCCTGCTCGACGATCATCATGCACTGTCCGTCGGCAACCGCGATGATAGAGCCGTTGGAGATGATGTTGTCAACGCCCTTGTTGCTGCCCCTGCCCGTGACTCTGCGCTGGCCCTTGACGGCCATCACGCTCTCGGGAATGGACTCGCAGTAAAAATATTCTCTCCACTGGTCGGCCAATACGCCGCCCGCTGCACCCATTGCTGCCTGAATAAGTCCCATAATCTGTTGTCTCCTTATTATTAATTGTTTTTTATGTTCTTGACGGCCTGCGGCCGTTTGTCAGCTTCTCTTGCGCTTTCTCACAAAAAACACTATTCCCGCCGCTATCGCCGCCAGAACTCCGACTGCCGCCATGATTATCGCCCAGACGGGGACGGAGTCCTTCGCACTCGGCGCTTCTATGCCGGTCGCTGCATTCGCTTCGCCGGGTGTGCCCTTGCCGAGCTTGCCGTTTACGCCTTTCTTGCCGTCCGTTCTCTCGGCGCGCTCCTTGTCGCTGCTCTTATCGGCGCTCTTGTCGTCAGGCGTCTCCGTCGGCTCCGGTGACTGCGTAGGCTCCGGAGTGAGCGCCGGGGGCGGTGTCACCGTAGTGCCGCCGCTGAGCTTCGGGAGAGTTTTTACATACTCCGTCTCGCAAATGCTGCACACATAGACTTCATAGCCCTCGCTTGTCGTCGTCGGCTGCGACATGACGTAGGCGAACACATAATTATGCTGAGTTCTGGGGACAGACGCTCTCTCGGTCACGCCGCAATAGCTGCACTCGCGGGTCTTTATGCCCTCATCATAGCAGCTTGCGGGCGTGGTCACAAACCAGCTTCCGAAGCTGTGCGGCTTGCGGGGTATCGTCTCGGTTTTGCCGAACTCTCCACAGTTTCCGCATCTATAGGCTATCATGCCCTCGCTCATGCAGCTTGCAGGCTCTCGGCTGAACTCCACCCAGTTATGCCCGTAGGCATATTCGGTGACGTACTTTTCCTCATATCCGCACTCTGAGCAGCGCAGGATATAATATCCGTCCTCGGTACAGGTGGCCTTGTACGCCTCGGCCTGATAAAAGCTATGGTCACAGGCTGCGGCAGCGCTTATAGGAAGGAGTGCCGCCACAATCAGCAGTGCCAGCAGCGCACAGGTGATTTTTCTCATCTCATTACCTCTTTTCACAACGTATCCAGCAGCGCCGTAAGATACTTATCAGTCATGGACAGGAAGATAAACGCATCTATCAGCCCATCCCTTTTGGCGGCCTTGACCTGCTCTGCAAGCTCCTTATCCGCCCGCTCCTCGACGGTGAGAATGATCTTACAGTCGGGACAATTCCTTTTCACCTTGCTGCGTACCTCCATGCGCTCGGACAGTCTCCACGGAGTGTAGCAGGTGACCTCCATCAAAAGGACGCTCGGCATATGCGTTTTGCAGATATCCGCCGTAAGACTCGGCTCCTCGGCGATAACGACCTGCCAGTTGTCAAGCTCTTGCAAAAGCGCCCGCTCCATCTGCCTTGCATACAAGGTGCTCTGCATATCCAAAACTATTCTTTTCACTTCTCCTTCGTCACCTCCGCTTTTGCTTAAACTTTCACATTAATAATTATAGAGGCACTCTCCCCTTTTGTCACTGACACTTGTGTCAGTATGTTGTGGATTTTGCTCATAAGCTCAAATTTATCTCGCCGTGCTTCAGCATATAGCATAAATATCTCGTTAAAAATCATTAGAATTGCCGAAAAATAAGCTCCCGAGAATTATTTCTCGGGAGCTCAAGCTTATTCTGTCTCGCCGTCGTCAAGCGTCGTGACGACAAGCTTATTTTCAATTGCCACGGTGGTCAGCTCTTCCTTGTTCTTAAAGCCGCCTATCCTCACCATCTCGGCGATATTATAACGCACGCCGCTCACCGAGAGATTGAACTTCTCCGCAATCTCGCGGTAGGTATAGCCCTTTATAAAGGCGCGCAGAATTTCTATCTGGGCGGGGGTAAAATCCTCGGACATACACCTTTTCATCTCGACGGAGGGAGAAAAGCCCGGAATGACCCGCTCCCCCGCCATTGTGCGGCGTATCACGTCCATAATTGCGTCCGTGCCGTGATCCTTATACCACAGGCTGTCCGCGCAGCCGCGTCTTGCCTGCTGCAAGACCTCGGGGTCTACAAGGGAGGTGACGATAAGCACCTTGATATTCGGATACGCCTCCCTAATGCGCTTGCCGGCGGCAAGCCCGGAATGCTTGTGCAGCGTCAGCACATCCATGAGCACAAGGTCGATGCCCCCCTGACTGCATAGTCCTTCCGCCTCGAATGCGTCCCGCACGGCGGCGACGATGCGTATATCCTCTTCCTCGGAAAAGCGCTCGATAAAATGCCTTTGTATATACAGGTCGTCCTCGACAAGCAGGGTGTTAATCATAGTCCTCGTTCTCCTTTCCCGGCAGGTTCAAGATCAGCGCGAAGGCCGGAGAGTGCGATATCCTCATCTCGCCGCCCGCCGCCTCCACACTGCGGCGCAGACCGGTCAGTCCGCTGCCCTCGGTGACGGCGCTCCTCGGCTTTTCGCCGTTATTGCTTATGGTCACGGTGTATATCTGGGCGTAGTTTTTAATGTCTACCCTCACCTCATTGCCCTTTGCGTGGCGGATGCAGTTTGTCACACATTCCCGCACCGCCTGCACCGTCAGCGCCTCGACCCGTGTCCTGCTCGGAAGATAGCCGGACATCAGCACCCTTACGCCAAGCTCTGCGGAGCTTTGAATGACCTTCTGTATGCTGTCGTCAAACTCGGGGCGGCTGCCGGAGAGCACCGCGACCGCCTCCTTGAGCGATTTCAGCTTTTTCTCCGTCTCCTCGCCGCTGTTCATGATATCCTGAATACTCAAAAGGCTCCTGCCCATGCTGTCATGTATATAGACCTTGAATTGCAGGCTCTCCTTTTCGCGGATATCGTCCGCCATGCGCTCATGCATTTTTTGCAGTCTTGCGTTTGTTTTCTTGAGCTTCTCGTTTTCGCGGGCAAGCTGCTCGTTTATCTCCACCTGCTCCGTGACGTTTTGCGCCATGAGCTGATGCCAGCCTCTCTCGCCGCCGACCGTAAGCCCGATATACTGAAAATTATATACGCAGCCGTCCGAAAAGCGCAGCTTCCCGTCGGGCAGGCGCGTCACCGTCTCGGGCGGCGCGTCCAGCGCCCGGGTAAGCTCCTCCATCATCTGCGGATAGCCGCCGGTTAGCTGATTTGCCAGAACACGAAGCTTATTATTGCACAGGATTATGCGCCCCGTGGGATTTGAAAAGCATACTCCCATGGGCACGTCGTTTGTCGCCTCCACGATGGACGCTGCGGACAGCGTCGCCGCCGCGCGGCTTCTCTCCATCGGAAAGTCTATGGCGATATGCTCCGCCGACAAAAGCACGACTATTGCAACCACCGTCCAGGGTATGTGCTCCGCTATCTCGCTCGGCGGCACGTCATGCCGTTCGCGCGCAAGGAAAAGCAGGAGCAGGAAATTCAGCGTAAGCATAATGCTCGACACAAGGCAAAGCTGCCACGGCGCACGGTGTGAGATTTTCTCAATGAGCAGATACAGCTCCGCAAGCAGCATTACAAAGAGCAGTAATTGCAGAAGATTTTGATAAAAAAGCGATATGCCGGAAAATACCGTCATCTGCCCTCACCCCCTGTTCCGAGCGTGAGCAGGCAGGTCCATTCGCCCTCGTCATTGTCAAGCTCTGCGCCGGGATAATCCCGCGCAAGCGCCGAAAGCTCCGCCTCGCACTCCAGCGTCACGGCGATGCGCCGCCTTCCTCCGATGCGCGAGATGCGGACATTGACCGAGCGCATGCTGTCGAGCGCCGCCTCTATCACGTCCTCAAAGAAATCATACAGCGCCGTGGCCTCCGAGCCGTCCAAAAGCTCCGTCTCCGCAAAACAGAAGCTGTGGCTGACGTCCAGCAGCTCCAGAGTCTGCATCGACTCACGAAACGCGGAGCGCAGCTCCTCGGCGGGAATTCGATAGTCCTTATAGTTCGACAGCGCCAGATGCTTGCGCCGTTTGATAAAGCTGCATAGCACGGCGATTTTTGCAAGTATGCGGCGGGCTCTCTCCGAGCCCTTGTCCCCGCTCTGCTGATATTCCTTTACAAGCGCCGCAATGCCGTCGATTTGCTTTTGGGTCACGGATTGCAGCAGGTCATAGAGCCGGTTTTGCTCCTCTATCTCCTTGCGCACCTTCTCCCGCTCATACTCGTAGCGCAGCAGCTCATTGCGGTCCTTAAGCTCCTCCTGCAAATCCCCCAGCTCCTCGGCGAGGGCGATAAGCTCCGCGTTATCTTCCGTCCACACGGCGTAGCCGCCGCTGACGGGCATCGTATGCAGTACCTTGCCGTCGTCAAGGCGCAGCGGCGCTTTCTCGGCGGCGCGTATCCTCTCCTCGGAAAAGCTCTCCGCGTCCGTGGCAAGGAACTTTACCTTAAAATCGCGGTCGGTGATTTGCGCGGAGCAGCCGTTCACCGCCTCAAAAAGCTCTCCGTAATGCGAATTGGATTGAATAAGCCCGAACTGAATACAGCCCTCGAGCGTCGCGGCGCAAAGCAGGCTCTGCACCACGGTCATATCCCCGAAGAAGAGGAAAAACCACTTGAAGTCGAAGCCGTACATCCCGAGATACAAAAACGACAGCGCCAGCGGGATCGCGGGCAGCCATGCAAGCCGCCGGTTCCACGGCAGACGACACTTTTTCAGCAGCATTGCAAAGGCCGTCACGGAGCTTATAAGCTCCCACGCCGTAACGAGGACAAAGCCGTAGCCGTAGCTATAGTCGTTGTTCCACTCCATGAAGGACTGCTCCGCCGGGAACTTGAAAACAAACTGATGCAGATCGTTTGTCATGACGAGCAAAAACAGCAGCGCCGGAATTGTCCACAGCATAACGACGTGCTGCGGCAGACGGTAATCGTCGCTCTTTCCGATAGACAGCGCAACCATGAGCGCCGAGGTCGGCAAGGCGAGCAGCGGGAGATAGTACATATACCAGAGATAGCGCGTGGCGGGCGGCACGGTGAATATCATAAATCTGAGCGAGCGGACAAATATCCAAAACACGATGAGCACCGCCGCGCCTATCATGTATTTCTGCACCTGCTTTTGCTGAATACGCATTTTCAGGGAAATTCCCCACGCCATAAAAAGGCATAGATATATCATGCTCCGCAGCAGCGTCAGCGGGAGAATAAGCTCCTCCTGAAGTCTGAGCTCAAAGCCGAACTTGGTCGTTATGCGGCATAAATAGGCAAGCAGGATGGCGGCCGCCGCAAGAATGGCGGGAAAGCTATAGGACTTTTCTTTTCTCATCTGCCGCAGCGCCTCCCTATAATATACTTATAATATATAATAGCCGAAGCGAGGCGTTTTCGCAATAAGTACATTGAATGAAAGTTTTCGGCAATTGAGTGGTTGATGCCTTCTTTTCTTCTACGCTACATAAGCAGCTATGAGTTTGATGATGCCCGTTTTGTGCTGGTAGGAGCGCTTCGAAAAAAAACGCTTGTGCCGGAGAAGACACCATGGTATCGGGATTTTGGAAATGTCCAAAGTATTTGATAGCAGGCAAAAATGAAAGAAACGGCATAGCCGAAGCTATACCGTTTCTCTCTCGCCTTAGAATGTTTTCTTAACTGGACACCCCAAACAGGACTTGACTTTTTATTTGCAGGCTATTGCGTTTGTATTCAGCCCTCTACTATGTATGGCATGAGAAGGACTGAATTGTTCCAATGC
>ENA-OUQH01000976-OUQH01000976.1-human-gut-metagenome-genome-assembly--contig:-NODE-976-length-19759-cov-6.841403_pt1 | contig 19759 bp, 19 predicted proteins | sample MGYA00237948_ERZ548828 | MGnify/ENA primary metagenome ERZ548828 (study PRJEB26490, sample SAMN05194711) | human gut metagenome | biome: terrestrial biome; feature: human-associated habitat; material...
AACATCTGGCAGAATTCGTTGCAAGAATATGGCAAATTCATATTTTCTACGAAGGAAATACTAGAACCACAGCAGTCTTTTTCATCAAATACCTACACACATTGGGCTTTGATGTGACTAATGATATCTTTGCTGAAAATGCTTGGTACTTCAGAAATGCCATGGTGAGAGCCAATTACAATAATTACAAAAAAGGCGTGTTTGCAACCACAGAATACCTGGAACTATTTTTAAGGAACTTGTTACTGGAAGAAACAAATCCATTAAAGAACAGAGACTTACATATCCAAGACAAAAGAAACTAAACGCAAAAAGAACACCCCTATGAGAATCTCCGGATTTTCATAGGGGTGTTCTTTTTGTTAAAATAGCTTCATCGCTTTTGCCGTTTCTAATTATATCAAAAAATACATAGCAAAGGAATAAGAAGCTGGAGCAACAATAATAAAGAGCAAAAAGCAGCCCGCCATCGATGGCGGGCTTTTTCAATTGTAATTTCTTTTATCATTCAAAAGGAGGAATCACCATGAATAGCGTAAAAAACAACGTAACACTGGAAGGGAGCAATGAACTATTGAAAAAAGTCATCCGCTTTCTGACTAAAAACGGAAATGTAGGACTGGACTATAATGCCATCATACCAATGCCGGAAGAACTCAAACAAGCAGAAGCCAGCGAATATACGATAGAAGATTTGCTTTGGGGTAGATATCTCACTGATGGAAGTGTAAGACCTGAAGCAGTTAGAAAAGCTATGAACTGGCTTACAGACAAAACAGGGAAACGACCGGAAGGCAGCGCACCAAACATCTTGAAGAAATGCAAAGAAGCCATGGAACAGGATCCGGAAGGGAAAGAATATTGCGGAATGTGTAAAACCTGGTGGCACAACAAACAGAAATACGGTTATGGCGACTGGATGACATGGGCAAAAGAAAACTGGGGGACCGGATGGGGCTGCCAGGGAAGCACAACATTAAAAGAGAAAGGCGTAAGAAACGGGCAGTACAGATTTACCTTTTGGAGCGCCGAACGCACGCCGTGCATCTTAATGCAGAAACTGAAAGAAACATTTCCGATGCTCAAAATTGAAGTGGACTATGCAGATCAAAAGAAAGGAGAAAATACGGGATGGTACCGCTTTGAGGAAGAAGGAACACCCCCCAAAGTAAAAGTGTACAAGGAATACAGCAAAGAAGCATGCATCCATGCCTGCAAAGTATGGGGAGAAAAGTGTCTGATTTCGCATATCAAAAGCGCTAGAGAGACTAGCCCAAATCCTACATACAAAATCAAAGACATTTATTATATTGACTATGACGAAGCCATTGCGGAAGGAGATTATTGATTATGTTTAAAATGACGATTGATACAGGGAACGGTGCTTTCAGAAATGAATTTGGGGAAACGGATGAAGAAATAGAACAGCTCGATCCGAGCTCATGGGAACTTCGCCGCATCCTGAAAGAAGTCGAAGACAGCCTGGAAATGGGAAGTACTCATGGGGAAATCTTTGATATCAATGGGAACCGGGTAGGCAAATGGAGCCTGACAGATGATTAGTAAGAAAGCCGCTTGGAAATCCCAGGCGGCTTTTTTTGTAAGGGGAAAATCTAATAAAAATAAAATAGATGAGGATCCGGAAATAAGGTAAAATAGAAAAGAAAATAAGAAAATCTGCAAAAGGAATCAAAACATTATACAAATAAAATTAAGGAATGGTAGAAGAAAATGACAGAGAAAATGACAGCATCAGACTTAGGGCAGGCACTTTGGAATTGTGCAGATGAAATGCGAAGCATCATGGATGCGAATGAATATAAGGACTATCTGCTGGGACTTGTGTTCTACAAAACGCTTTCAGATAATCAGCTCCGCACAGTGATGGACCTTCTGGAAGGACGGGAACCAACATCATTGAATGAGGCCCAAACAGTATATGAGTCTGCACAGAAAGATCCAGACATCTGGCCGGATCTGGTAAAAGAGCTGGAAATGCGTTACAACGTAGCAATCGAACCTAACCGAACCTTCAATGCCTTTTGCAAGGCCATCAATGAAAAGACCTTCCTTTTGACGGATCTGAAAGACGCATTCACCGCCATCGAACAAGCGAAGAATGGGTTCTATGCAGGCCTTTTTGAAGGGTTCAATATCTATTCAGAAAAACTGGGAAGCACAGACAGAAAAAGAAACGCGCTCATTTCAAACTGTATGATGGCCATGGCTCCGCAGAACTTCTCCCTCTACGACAATGATATCCTGGGCGATGCCTATGAATATCTGATTGCAAAATTCGCAGAAAGCTCTGGCAAAAAGGCGGGCGAATTCTATACCCCGAAGCAGGTATCAGTCATCCTTAGCCAGATTGTCACACACGGGCAGAAACATGTGGACGGTTTCTCCATTTATGATGCATGCTGTGGCTCTGCGTCTCTGCTGCTTCATGCCAAAGACTATATCGATGCGGACAAAAGAAAACATATTTACTATTTCGGGCAAGAGAAGAATACAAGCACCTACCGTCTGGCTCGAATGAACTGTATGCTGCACCAGATTCCTTATCAGTACCAGCACTTCAGGAACGGGGATACTCTGGACGAAGACTGGCCGACGAATGAACCAACCGTCTTTCATGCTGTGGTTATGAATCCACCATACTCAGCAACATGGTCAAAATCTAAAAAAATGCTCACCGATCCACGTTTTTCCCCTTATGAAGAACTGGCACCGCAAAGGAAAGCAGACTATGCTTTTCTGCTGCACGGTTTCTATCATCTTCGTGAAGACGGCATGATGGGCATCGTTCTGCCTCTTGGCGTTCTCTTTCGTGGTGGGGCAGAAGGCACCATCCGCAAGCATCTTATTGATAATGGCAGTATTTGCGCCGTTGTGGGACTTGCCGGTGGCCTCTTCTACTCTACAGGCATTCCCGTTTGTCTCGTCTTCCTGAGAAAGGATAATGTGAAAAGAGACGTGCTCTTTGTCGATGCATCCAAAGAGTTTGAAAAGGGCAAGGCACAGAATTACCTGACCGATGCAAACGTAAAGAAAATTGTGGATACCGTCATCGCCCGTAAGGACGTGGAGAAATTTTCCCACTTGGCTACCTATGAAGAAATTGTAAAGAATGACTACAATCTCAATATTCCTCGTTATGTTGATACATTCGAAGAGGAAGCCCCTATCGATATCAACGCCCAGACAGATATCCTGATTGGTCTTAATAAAGAAGCCAATGAAGCAGAAGATAAGGTGAATGCCTACTTCCGTGAACTGAGGCTGAAAGTTGGTGAATAATATGCCTATACCGAAATTGAGATTTAAGGACAACCAAGGGCGGGACTATCCTGATAAAATCGTAAAAAGGATTGAAAGTTTAATTCTTGAATATAAAGAAAAGGTTGATGCTAATTCAAATTTGCCCATATTAACATCCTCTAAACAATTTGGCATTGAGTTTCAAGAAGATCATTTTGCAGGGAAACAACGGCATGATATTGAAGGATATAACGTCTTACCCAGAAATTATTGCACTTATAGAAACAGAAGTGATGGTCTTGACTTTAAATTCAATATAAACACAATTTGTGAAAAGGGGATTATTAGTAAATTTTATCCAGTTTTTAAAGGAAATAATTGCAATTTATATTTTCTAAAAACATTTTTAAAGAACGATCCAGCCACACTACGAAAAATTGCATATACAGCAAAAGGGACAAGTCAGAAAGTTCTTTCATTAACAGATTTAAAAAAAATCACAGTAACAATTCCTACTCTTCCAGAGCAGGAGAAAATTGCTGATTTCCTTTCCAACTACGACCGTATGATAGATGTTCAGTCCCAGCGTGTAGAAACCATGAAGACCCGCAAGAAGGGACTGCTGCAGAAGATTTTCTCGCAGGAGATTCGTTTTAGGGACGATGAAGGAAAAGAGTTTCCAGAGTGGGAAGAGAAGAAGCTCGGAGAGGTAACTTTAATTGAGCGAGGTGCTGCGCCTCGACCTATCGAAAAATATATTACAAGCAACGACGAAGGTATTAACTGGATAAAAATTGGTGATGCACCTATTGATGGTAATGTTATTTCTAATGTCAAAGAAAAGATTACAGACGAAGGAGCTTCTAAAAGTCGTGCTGTAAAAAAAGGCGATTTGATATTGTCGAATTCTATGAGTTATGGACGCCCTTATTTGTTGAATGTTGATGGTTGTATTCATGACGGATGGTTACTGATTAGAAATAGTCAAAATAAGTTTGATAGTGCTTTTTTATTGCATTTTTTGTCTAGTCCTTTTGTAAAAATGCAATATGAAAGACTTTCAAATCAAGGTGTTGTAAGCAATTTAAACAAAGAGCTTGTAAAATCTGTTAATGTATATATTCCTGCTCTCCCTGAACAGCAAAAAATCGCTGACTTCTTCAACGCCGTTGATAAGCAAATCGAAGTAGAGGAGAAACGATTGGAAACCATGAAGAACATCAAGAAGGGCCTGCTGCAGCAGATGTTTATTTGATAGAATCGAGGTTCATATGGCTGAATTAGAGAAGGATATGGAAGCAAAGCTCATCAAGCAGCTTTGCCAGGGAATCTCCCAGTGGAAGTATCGCCCGGATATCCGCACAGAGGATGATCTTTGGAATAACTTCCGTGACAAGCTGAACCGGATCAATACCGCGATACTAGATGGAAAGCCGATCACGGACAATGAATTCCGTCAGATCAAGGCATTCATCAACGAAAAAGCAGCCACACCCTATACGGCTGGTTGCTGGCTGGCAGGAGAAAACGGCGTTGCGCAGATTCCTCTCATTCGTGATGATACAGCGATAGGCACCATTACCCTCAAAGTGATCAACAACAGGGAAGTCGCAGGAGGTAATTCTTCCTATGAAGTCATCAACCAGTACATGCAGAAGAAGGCCGACCCATTGGACAAGGACCGTCGATTCGATGTCACACTCCTCATCAACGGAATGCCGATGATTCAAATCGAGCTGAAGAACCGCGCTCACCCATTCATGGATGCCTACCGCCAGCTCAAGAAGTACGACAAGAATGAGAATTTCCGCGGCTTGTTTGGCATGGTGCAAATGTTTGTGTGTACCAATGGCGTAGATACCCAGTACATTGCCGCAGACACCATTTCCAATCTGAATGAACGCTTCCTCACGAGCTGGATAGATAAGGATAATCATCCCGTGGATGACTACCTGGACTTTGCAAAAGAAGTCCTCTCCATCCCCGCTGCACACAACATGGTAGGAAAGTATAGTGTCATGGATAAGACGAAAGAGAAAGTCATCCTGCTGCGTCCCTACCAGATTCATGCCATCGAAGCTATCAGAAAAGCATCTTATATGGGAAAATCTGGATTCATTTGGCATACAACAGGCTCCGGAAAGACTCTGACCTCCTACAATGTCACAAAGAATCTGCTGGATATTCCCAGCATCGATAAAACTCTCTTCCTGATTGATCGCAAAGATCTGGATACCCAAACCACGACCGAATTCCAATCATATGCAGAAACCGATTCCATTGATGTGGATGAAACCAAGAGTACCCACGATTTGGAAAAGAAACTCCTGAATAACCAGAAGCAGACCATCGTCACCACCATCCAGAAGCTGCAAAACATCATGAAGCGGTATTCAGATAAGAAAGCAGAAGAGAATCCGAAACTGGCTGCCAAAAGGGACAAGCTGAAAAAGCTCCGCATCGCTTTCATCGTGGACGAATGCCACCGCACCGTATCGGCAGAGACCAAGCGGTATTTGGAACGCTATTTTTCCGAATCGCTCTGGTATGGCTTCACAGGCACCCCGATCTTTGCCGAAAACCGGAAAGCCGTCAAAGGAGACCTTCCAACCACCACAGCGGGGCTCTATGGTGACTGTCTCCATAACTACACCATAAAGGAAGCCATCAAAAACAAAGCGGTTCTCGGCTTTAACGTCGAATTTATGGACAACTACACAGATGACGGACTTGCGAATCTTTTGATCGAGCTGAAACTCGCTACGGAAAAGAGCGCATACAACCTCTCCCGAGAAGAGATGGAACGCCAAAGTCCTCGCCTACTACGCAGGGAAGGGCGTCGATTTCTATGGCGAAGAAAAACACAAAAGGGAAGTCATCAAGTACATCCTCAATAAATGTGAAGGCAAATTCGGGCTAAACAAGGGTGAAGGCCATACCTATGACGCCATCCTCACCGTAAAGAGCATCGACGAAGCACAGAAATACTACCGTCTATTCAAAGAAATGATCAAAAAAGGCGCGGTATCAGAAAAAATTCTTCGTAAACTTCCAGATTTTCCCAAAATTGCAATCACCTACACCGTAGGAGAGAACCAGGACGGTGCGCTTGCGAACCAGGATGAAATGAAGGAATCCCTGACCGACTGTAATACCATGTTTGGCACCAGCTGGGGACTCGATGACAACCTTCGCGGATACAACGAAGACCTGCAGAAACGACTGGCAAGAAAAGAGAGTAAATACAAAACCAGAGACGAGCAACTGGATCTCGTCATTGTAGTGGACAGACTGCTCACCGGCTTCGATGCACCCTGCCTATCCACCATATTCATAGATCGCCCGCCTATGCCTCCGCAAAATATTATTCAGGCATTTTCCCGAACCAATCGCATCTTCGATAACACAAAGAAATATGGTCAAGTCGTGATATTCCGCACCAAGGGCATTTATAAGAAAGCCGTGGATGACGCCATCATCCTCTATTCCAATGGAGGCAGCCAGTCCGATATCATGGCTCCAACTTTTGAAGAAAGCCAGAAGCAACTGCAGAAGGCTATCCAAGCCATCAGGAAAATCGCCTCCAAGCCACAGGACGTAAGTCTCACCGAAGAAACCGATGAACTCACAACCTTCGCCAAAGCATACCAAGAACTGGACCACGCCATCGCCACTATTTCGGTGTACACAGAATGGAATCAGGACGCACTGGAAGATACCTACGGCCTTTCAGAAGCACTCCTTGATGCGTACAAGGGGAAATATACCAACGTCATTGAAGAACTCCGTATACGCAAAAATAGAGACTATGGCGAAGAAGAGGAAGTGGAAATCCCAGACGTAGATATTGAGTATGAACTCGAAGCCACCAGCTCTGCAACAATCAACTACCGATACATCATCGCTCTCGTGCAGCGCTGCATCCCAGAAGAAGATACATTGATTCGTGAACAAAACAAGAAAGAAGAAGCCCTTATCAAAGAAAGTCTCGAAAAACTGGCAAAAACCAACCCAAAGATCACCAGTATCATTCAGGATGTGTGGGAAGACATCCTGAAATTCCCATGGAAATACACGGGAAAGAACGCCAACCAGCTTATTCAGGATAAAATAGACAGGATTGTAGAACGGAAAGCCTGCGACCTTGCAACAATATGGAAAGCCGATCCCGACGAAATCCTTTTCCACGCTCACCATTATAAGGTGGATGACGATTATGTAGACATCACCTTGAACTACGATGCCTATAAAGCCGATGGAGGAGAACTCTCTAAGCTGAAATACCTGAAAGCCGCCCGTCAGTCTATCAGGGAAGCCGTAGAAAAAGATATCGTACCGCTGATGAGCTTCTAAACATCCAAGTTGGGAAAAGAAGATTCCCACAATAAAAATCTCCTCGGAACAGAACCTCCGAGGGGATTTTTGTTGTGGGAAATGAAACTACTCCTTGCTTTCTTCCTTTTTATCCACCGCATCTTGAACAGGAAGCAGCGTTCCCGCAAGCGCATCGGAAGAAAAGCTCACCGCCAGCTTTCGATGGCAGCCCGAGCATTGCCAGATCTGCCTATGCTTGACCACCTTCACAAAAGAAAGCGGCTTTTTGCAGTAAGGGCAGGTATACTGCCCATCTGCAGAAACCAGGGGGAAAGCAAGCCCGCGGTTTAAGAGCGAGGTCCAGCAATCCCGGCAGGAAATCGCCGGATCACAAACACAGGGAACGGATAAAAGATGAGGGCAGGCACCGCTTTGAAGAATCATTTCCCAGACTTGCGGCATCGTATCCCGAATCGTGCGAAGATCCTTCAGCACATCCGGATGGCGGGTATCATTGACAGTATCACTCATAAGAGCCCCCTCAGAATAAACAGAAGCAGAATGGAATTTACAAAAAGCAAAAAGGTGAGCGGATTAAAAATAAAACCCCAGAAATAATACTTTCCAAAAGCACAAAGCCCATACACCTTGGCAAAATGCTGAAATGCACTTTTAAAGTTTTGGGCAATATAGGTAGAAGCATTGTTCGTAATAGAAGCCACAGAACTGGACAGAGAAGCACTGAACGCATCGGCTTTGTTTTTGATCTCCTCGTTTAGAGAATCATCAAGAGTTTTGACCAACTGATCATTAAAATGATCAAAGGACTTCGCCACTTCCTGGTTCTTCTTGATCGCCTCACGGAAAGAATCCAGCGTGGACCGTGTCTCTTCCAAAGATTTTTGGGAAGATTTCAACGTATCCGACAAAGGAGCAAGCTGCCGGTTTACGGAATCAGAGAGCTTGTTCAGCACATCCGGCATCAAGCGTTCATAAAGATCCTTTTCCACTTGTGCCAGAATCTGTTTGGATGCTTCGTCGGAAAGAAGATGAAGCTGACGGGCTATGTCAGCAACCACCACGGAAGCCACCTGTTTCCCCGCTTCTTCTGAAATGTTCTTTGACTGCATCAAAAGGATCTGATTTAACAAAGCCAGGATTTCAGAAGAAGAAGGCGCAGCAGGCGAAGCACCCGGAGCCTCACCAAGAGAAAGCGTATTCGCTGCCGAAACGGACGAATCGTCACTTACATCCACAGCCGGTTTATCTTGTGATAAAGGCTCAGGCTTGTTTTCTTCCGGGGAAGAGACCGGATCCTCACAAACTTCAGAAGAAACGGAAGAAGCATCCTGATGTTCTCCGTCAGAAGCGGATGCAGAAGAAGCCTCTTTGGAAGAGGTCTCATCCGAAGGCACTTCCAAAGGACCCTTGGGAGGCGGTAAAACTTCAGGAGCAGCACTGGGCTCCGTATGATTTTGGGGCACAGGATCAGCTAAAGACAGAGCCTCCTTGTCTGTGCTCTCACCAGGAGAAGAAGCGGCGCTCTCTTCCTCCGATAACGAACCAGAAGAAAGATGATTTTCTGAAGCAGGCGCAGCCGGTTCTGCCGCAGGAATATGACTGGTTTCCTCGGTCATCGTCTCTTCAGGACGCTCTATTTCGCCTTCAGAGCCCTCTTCGCCCTCATCATAGGTACTTTCATCGCCGCCTTCAGGAAACGCATCAGAAGACGAATCAGCGCCATCAGCGGCGTATTTTTCCTCGACCGGAGAAAAATCTTCCATGTTAGATGCTGTTTCCATTTCATCAAATTCATCATCAAAATCATCCGGGCGGGGTCTCTGACTAAACCCCCCAACCATTGCATGTAATTTATCATCCATAGAAATACCTCCGGATCAATGCTTCGTCAACTGACGGCCACGACCTTTGGAAGACGAATTCCGGTGCGTCTGCGGCACCGGCTTGCCATTTTTATCATCAAAAAACTTATTTTCTTTGTTGCAAACAAACGACCACTGCTTGGTTCGGGAATTTTGGAAATGATAAAGCAGCTCACCGCAGGACGGGCAGGGGACTACAAAAGGTTTCCCATCCACACAAGGGATAGATTTTTTGGACGAGGAAGAATATTCGCACCCGGAATCGGAACACTTGAAAAGTTCCTTGCCGGTCTTGGTCTTCACTTTAAACAGATACCCCTTATGACACATCGGACAATCAATGGAATCTGCATCCCGAGGAGGAACAGAGAAAGACCGCTGCGAAGGCACCAGCTTTCCATCCATCATATGGAACCAGACCTTTTCCTGCCCGTTATGCCCTTTGGCGTTCGTGCAAAGATATAACTTTTCTCCCGGATTTTTCTTGCTGTCAAAGACAGAAAGCGGGCGACCGCAATCCGGGCAGGGGAGGAAGGACAATTCCCCATCCACCACAGGGAACCAATGGTCACAGACATAACAAACATAGTATTCCTGACCCGTTTTTTTACTTTTTCGATGCTGCATCGGAGAATGACAAACAGGGCAGGACTTCACAAACGGCTTTCCGTCCCTGTCTTCAAAGGTCATACGCTCCCCATGAAAAGCACAGTGATAATCCGAACAGGAAAAATAAGGCGTACCCATTTTGGAAACATGCGGCACCAGGAATCCTTTGTGACAGATCGGGCAATCCACAGAATCCTCTTTCCGCTCCGGCTTCGGGGACATGGTAATTTCACGCCCGAGTTTGCCGCCATCATTTTCCCAGACTACATGCATCTTGGACGTACAGGACCGGCAAAGAAACACATTCTTTCCCGTTTGCGGATTAGGCTTGGAAAGAGAAAGCGGAAGCTGGCAATGCGGGCAAAGAACAATGAGCGGTTTTTTATCGAATTCCGAATAAAAAACAGGCTTCCCATCAAACGGAGATACACAGTTTGGATCGCAGCAGCGGTAATACGCGCCCTTGCCATCCTTCATGGTGTGACGCGCGAGATAACTCTTGTGACAAACCGGGCAGGGAACCGCATCTTTAGGCGGCGGGAACGTGGAAGAATCAGCAAAAGCAATGTTGTCTTTCACCATCTCAATCATGCGTTCCATCGTTTGATCGGAAAGCGACTCATTCTTTACTATTTCCGAAAGCTGGAATTCAATATCTGCCGTAAGATCCGGCTTGGTCAAAGATTCATGAATATGATCAATGGTAAAGAAACCGAAATCCGTCGGAATCAGGTCTTTCCCTTTCTTTGAGAGGAAGGGACGAACCGGATGACCGCTCAAACGAATCGCAAGAAGCTCATCAATGATACGCGCCCTCGTAGCCGGAGTCCCGATCCCTTTGATATCCTTCAGCTTCATTCGATTGGGATTGTCCGGAGCCACATATTTCCAGATATTTGCCATGGCTGAAATCAGGGTGCCTTCCGTGAAACGTTTCGGCGGCATCGTTTTTTTGTCAGAAATGGCGCAGTTCGGAACGCCTAACACATCCCCTTTCATGAGCGGGGGGAGGACATTGGATTCATCTTCATCCAGGTTCTGCACATGGTCATCGAGCATCGGCTGATATACTTTGCGGAACCCTTCTTCAATGACTTCCCGGCCGCTTCCTGTAAACGTATAGGAACCGCACTGAATGGTAAAATCTGTTTTCTTGAACCGATGAAGTGGATAAAACTGCAGCAGGTAATTGAAGGCAATCAAGAAGTAAATATCCCGCTCTTCCTGATTTAGATCCGAAGAAATAACCGGCTCCATGGTAGGGATGATCGCCGTATGGATGGTTACTTTTTTATCATTCCAGCACTTGGATTCTGCATAAGAAGGATCGGCACCAGCTGCTTCATGGAAAAGCCCTGGGATCCCGCTCGCTGCAAGATTCTGAAGGATCACAGCACTATCGGCCTGCTGAGAAGATGGGAGGAAATTGCAGTCCGAACGAGGGTAAGAAACAAGTTTTCTTTCATACAATGACTGCACAATTTCAAGCGTCTTGTTTGGAGACATACCGAACCGCTTATTCGCCATGATCTGCAGCGTATCCAAAGAATGAGGCAGCGGCTGGGCCTGCTTTTTTTCTTCCGTCTTAACGGAAGTGACAATCCCTTTTTCCGCTTTGATCGCATTCACAAGATCCAGTAGCACTTTCTTGTCCAGCACGCGCCCTTCACTATCTGCTGAGGGGAAATCCTCTGGAAGAGAGAGGTGGGTCCGGATCAAAGCCCCGTTCTTACGGAACACCGCTTTTAAGAGGAAATAGGGAACTGATTTGAAATTTTGAATATCCCGTTCACGCTTAACCACAAGCGCAAGCGTTGGCATTTTGACACGACCAATGCGGAAACGGAAATCCCCGAAAGTGGAATATCCGCTGCGCCGGGCTTCCGCATTGTAAGCGCGGGAAAGATTCATCCCGACCAGCCAGTCACAGCGCGCTCGAAGCACACCTGCCGTATATAGCGAATGATACTTTTCATCATCCGTAATAGAATCAAAAGCACGACGCATCGACGTATCGTCCTTTGCCGTGATGAAAATACGAAGCCGTTTTCCTTTGTAATGATAGAAATTCAAAATTTCATCCACGAGAAGCTGCCCTTCCCGATCGGCATCGCCCCCGTTGACCACCGTATCAAATTGGGGAAGAAGATCACGAATGGCCAAAAGCTGCTTTTTGGTATTTTCAAGCGGCACCAGTTTCCATTTGGACGGGAAAAGAGGATAAAAACTTCTGGGCTTATCCTTCCATTCTTCATACAGAGCCGGTTCCGCAAGCCCTAAAATGTGTCCGCTTGCCCAGGTCACGCAGTCCCCGGACGCATCATGCTTTCCTTTGAAAAAATGGGGCGTCCGTTCGTAATCAGCGGACCAGAGATGGTCCGCCATTGCAATGGCTATATCTTTTTTTTCTGCGATGAAAAGTCTGCTCATAAAAACACTTCCTTAACAAATCGTCGTGTGATAAACTATGATTAGGAAAAAGTAAAACCCCGAAAAATAGAGGGAAAATGGAGTAATCAAGAGGGGGGAATTGACTGTTGTTTAGAAAAATACAGAAAGTAAATCGTCCCGAAACAGAAAGGAGCATGAAGCCGGAAACAACCAAAAAAGAGCTGCAGGAAAGTATAGCCACGAGAATTCGTGTCATTAGGCGTGTGAAGCAGATGAGCCAGCGAGAATTCGCTGCCAAAATTGGTGTCAGTCAGGCGCTGATCTCAAGTTTTGAGCAGGGACGAAGCATTCCGAATGATATCGTCATCGAAAACATTTCCCAAATCACCGGATGTTCCAGCCACTGGTTAAAGACCGGGCAGCGGGAATGCGATCTGATACAAGATGGGGGAAAGCAGGAAGCGATGAAAAAGCACATTCAGGAGCTTCTGGATAAGATGTCCCCGGAAAGTCTCTATTTCATGTGCAAACAGGCAGATCTCGTGTACTGCATCCAGATGGAAAAAGAAAGCGTCAACCTGCTGGATGATTAAAGGAACTGCTTATATCATTGTCAGATTTAAATGACTGTTTCCGCAATAATAGCTGCAGGGAATCCAAGGATGACCTGCCTATTATTTTATCATAAAATTCCACTGCATATGGAAAAAGGAAACGGAATTAAATCAAAAGGAAAGGAGAATACTTATGATTATTTGCCTGAGTTACAGTAAAGGCGGTGTAGGGAAAACCACAATCAGCGCGAACCTGGTCCGCGTCAAAAACAAAAAGACAGGAAAACGGATGGACCTTTTTGATTTAGACAGTCCGCAGAACGGATCGTATGCCGTAACTCTCCATGCCAAAGACATTGGACTTACGATCATCAAGACCTATAAAAAAAGCGACGGGCTTTCCGAAGCGGAAGTCACGGCCCGGAATGGTGAGCTGATCGATCAGATCATCGAAAAATACAAAGGAAAAACAGATGAAAACATCTTAATTGACTGCGGCGGACATGACTCGAACAACATCCGAAAGGTGTTGCTCGAAGCAGACATGATCATCACGCCTCTTTCGGTCTCGGACGTAGAACTGAACGACTTTATGAACTGGAATGAGTCAATTATCAAGAATATCGTGGATCTGAACCCAGATGCCAAATTATACGTGCTGTTCAATAAGTACCATCGATACGAAAAGAAAGATTTTGCAGAAATCAAAGACTATATTGAAAGCGAGTACCCATATTACAAAGTCCTTTCTACATGTATCACAGATAGGAAAGACTACAGAACATCCTTTGGCAAGGGAAAAGGCGTGATCGATCTCTATGAGAAAAACCCAGCAAGAAAAGAGATCGAAGCCCTGTCTGATGAAATTTATCATCTGTTAGAAAAGAAGTGATAGCATGATCAACCTTCCCAGAAAAAAAGACGAAGACGTACTCAAAAGAGAAGAGGAACTGAAAGAGAAAAGAGAAGCCTTCATCAGCCAAGCACCGCTGAAGGAGGGCACATCATTAGAAGAAAGAAAACCTGCTTTTCAGGACTTTAAAATTCCAAAAGAAAAAAAGAAAGCGCCATTCAAACCAAGGAAAAAGCCGGAAGCCATGCAGAGCAAGAAAATAGCCACCTATCTCACAAGAGAAATGTATGAAGACCTAAAAGCAGAAGCAGAAGATCTTGGCATGACAGAAGCCTCCCTTTTTCGCATGATCCTTAAAGAGCATATCAACAGAAGAAAATGGAAATAAAAAGCAGGCGGCTTTAAGCTGCCTGTTTTCCAATGGAAAAACAGCCGCGGGAGCCCCGCGGCAAATCCTTTTGTCTTTTGTCTTTTATCTGCCAGAAAGGGGCGTGAACGATGGATCTATACACGTACCTCAATTACACCAAGGATTACATCCCGATAGAAATCATCTACAAAGAGGATGAATACCGAATTTGGGATCAAGGAACTGCAGGAGAAATTAAGGAAAAAAGACGAAGAGAAGAACTCGTCCAATGGGAGATGCTTCATACCAAGAGCCATTATTACCATGGGAAGAATATACTGCAGATCTATGTAAGGGAAATGAATTCCCATCACGAATAAAGGAGCGAAACAAAATGAATCAGAAATACATGAATGAAGAATTAGACAACTTAGAAGAAGAAGTCTGGGATCGATTCATCAGACTCAAAGAAGAAGAAATGGCGGATATGGCAAAAAGAGCCATTTCGCATTTTTTTGTATTCAAAATCAAAGACTTTGATGAAAGTATCAAGAACGCCGCATGGGCGCTTTCGGAAGGATACAAAACCCTGGTCGAAATGGTAGAAGATGGAGTAAACCTGAACGAATTTACAATGGGAAACGAAGAAGCCTGGTGCGTACTCGACGCAGGGAGCGGCATCATCAAAACAGACAGCGATCTCCTCAGTATGCTTGAAGAATACGAAAACGAAATTGTCACTGGGATTTGTGAAGACGAAGATCTCCTGGCTCAGTTACTGGACGATTAACCCAAAACATCAAAAGGAACAGTCCTATTTAGTCCTATTTAGACTAAATAGGACTAAATAGGACTAAAAATTCCAAGGGAAGGAAATGAAATGAAGCACTGGACTTTTGAAATCAACGAATCCGACAGCGGAGAAATCCTTATTTCTGCAGAAGGCAGCGACGGCAGCCGTTGGCAGGAATGGATCAACAAAAAAGAAGGGAAGCTGTACGAAAGCAATCTCGAATCCACGGACAGCCACAAAGTAACACCGGTAGAAGACTGGGCTATCAGGACAGAAGTCAATCATATGATGCATCTGCTTGCAGCATTCTTTCAGAAAGACATGCAAAACGTAGAATCCTACCAAATCTTTGAAGGAAATGTCCTCTATCAGAAACCAGATCCGGCAAAAGCCTACTGGGCAAGAGAACCCGGATGCCACGCTTGGGCAGAAAAACATGGATTTACGATGGAAGATATTCCGCCTATCAGCTATGAATGGAAAAACATACTGGACTACGGAGGGGATAACATCATCAATTACAAAGAAGCCGAACTACTGATGGATGATACCCTGCGAGAAGAAACGGCAAGAGAAATCGCGCCCTGCAGCCAGCAGATTTTCTACATCATCTACTGTATGGCTCATAAGGGCAAATTTGGAAAGCCCTTTGTTGTCATCTGACAACATCCATATCCACAGAAAAAGGAAGAAAATATGAAAGAAGGAAAAGAATATACAGTTTTAGACTATGACATTGACGATTACCTGGAAGGTGTAGTCATAACATTTAAAGTAAAAGGAGATGACCGAACCCATGAATTGGCTTACCAATGCTGCAGGGACAGCGAAGGAAATCTATTCAGAATTGACCATACATGGTCAGATTCCAAATATGGAACAGTTGGAGACTTTTCGTTTTGGGTAGACAGCGTAGAAAATGATGTGCCAGACGATTTCTTACCGGACTGGGATAGAAATGATGCATTAGATCTGATAGGCGAAATTGCAAAAAAAGTAATTCCAGATTCGGGTTATCCATCAGATGGAGAAACATGGTAAATCTTAACAAAAAAGGAGGAAAGTCTATATGCTAATCGTTATTGTTTCTTTGGTGCTTTTAATAGGCTGTCTTTTTATTCTACAAAGAGAAAAAAGGAAACAGGAACAAAAGCAAGGTTTTGATAGCGGCTGGGACGAACCAGAGTATATCCCTAAAAGTGAAGGAGACTATGTAAAGACAATACAGAAAGGGAAAGACTTCATGATGAACAACAACAGGAATCTGCCTAAAATTGCAAAGATCGTAAGCGGCATAATCATCGCCTTTATTGCTATCATGAGCAGCTTCAGCATCATTGAAACGGGCGAGCGAGGCGTTGTGCTGCGCCTCGGCGAATACAAATACACCATGAATGAAGGACTGAATTTCAAAGCGCCGTTCATTGACAGCGTGTATAAGATGCAGATCCGCGACAGAAGCTATAACTCGGATGTCGAAGTATCGAGCAAAGATATGCAGACCATCAAAATTTCTTCTTCGCTCGTCTACTCGCTGGATTCCCAGAAGGTCGGAGATATTTATCGCCGGTACGGCAATAACATTGAAAGCACCATCATCAAGCCAACCGTTGCGGAAGTCATCAATGCGACGATTGCCCAGTACCCGATTGAAGAATTCGTTAGCAAGAGGGACGAAATCAGCAAAAGAATCATGGGAACCATTCAGACAAGACTTTCTGACATCGGCATTGATATCAAATCCTTCCTGATTACCAATCATGACTTCTCTGATGACTACAACAAAGCCATTGAGCAGAAAAAGATTGCCGAACAGGCAGCCATCACGGCAGAATACAACAAACAGAAAGCCCAGCTGGATTCGGAAGCCAACAAGTACAGAAATGAAGGCCTGTCCAAATACGTTCTGATGGAAAAATTCCTGGATAAATGGGATGGTCATATGCCGAAGGTCTTAACAGGAAATGACGGCAACATGTCCATGATTTTGAATACTGAAGACACGAAATAAGTCGGAACCATGGAAATAGAACGGGCCCTGAATATGAAAAGGAATTGGAGGCAAGAAAAAGAAAAAATAAAAAAAGAATGTGATATAATAATTCCGTAGAATCAACTCTACATACCCTGAGAAAGCCCCTCCTAACAAGCAGGAGGGGCTTTCCCATTTATTAAATGAAGAAGGTATCTCAAAAACAAACGAATACCCTTTTATACACAAACAGCCCAATGAGAAGATACACTTGTATCACCGTAAAAACTAGCAGGAAAAACTAGCAGGAGGAACGAATGCAGACAGAAATCAAAGAACAACCGCCATATGACGTAGTAACCATCGGGAATGTCATCATTCGCTATGGAATGCAAGAAGGAAGACGTTTAACAAATATAGAACTGCAGAAACTTCTCTATATGACACAGCTCATCCACATAGGATTAACAGGGGCCCCCCTCTTTCTGAATAAAATGGAAGCCTGGGACAGCGGTCCGACCATTCCGGATGCGTATGCTGCATACAGAAAATTTGGAGAAAAATACATTGCACCGGTAGGCACATGGGAATTAGAATTATTGAATCCCATGAGCGAAATCATCGTTAAAAATGTGATGAAACAGACAGAAGGCATGACCACCAAAGACCTTTGCCAGATCACAAAACATCAGGATCCATGGATGAACTGCTATGAACGCTCTGAAACCCGAATCATCCCGCTGAAAGAAATCGAAAACCTGGCAAAGAAACTCTTTCATAAGATGCCAAATAAAATCAGAAAAGAAGTGGCAAAAAATCAGTAAAATGGTGCCCCCTGGGAGAAGGGGGAGGACCCGCAACGCGGGAGAGGATAGATTTTATTACTTTCTCAGATCACATTGTCCTATTTAGCCCTACTTAGTCTTACTTAGACTAAATAGGACTAAATAAGACTAAATAAGACCACATAAAAGCCCCTGCCAAAAGCAGAGGCTTTTTTTTATGCATCCTGATCCATACCGGATACATGAATCAGCACATCCGGCATCAGCCGGTACAACCATTGATTGATGGTCTCAAAGCTCACCAAAAGCGATACCCGGCTCTTCACATTGGTTGCAGGGACAGGACCGAAGTATCTGCTATCCAATGAATAAGGATAGTCATTCAAAAGAAGGATTTCACCCTCGTGGATCGAATATAAGCCCTCCTTCTGGTGAGGAAGATAAGAGAGCGTATGATTGATGGGATAGGAAACGCCATCCATCACAAGGTCCGTATCGGTCACACGATACGTATCCCCACAAAGACCGCGCACCTGCTTCAGGAAAAGCGCCCCTTTATGGATCCCGATTTCCGGGAAATCATAAGGATCAGATGCCACCACAAAGTCCCCTTTGTGATAACTGACATTCCTTTCCAAAGCAGCCACATAAATTCCCGGTACGGCAGAGGGCGAGTGATTCACAAAGAACAAATGCCCCAAAGAAAAACGCAGGCAAAGAAGCCCCAATATCAAAAAGAGAACGCCCAGCATGAGCACACGGAAAAACCGTTGCAATGCAGAAAGAGAGCGTTTCTCCCTTTTAGGAGAGGGGAGATGCGAGAACGAAAAAGCAGAAAAAGTCACCAGGATCACGACCCTTTCTTAGAGCGTTTCTTTCCGTCAAAAGACATGTCAATATCACACTTATTCGCTTTATTCCATGCCTCTTGCTGCTCGGGAGTCAGATGATACGGATCCAGACATCCATCGAAATTCGCGATAGAACCATGAATCCGATCAGCACTTTCTTCCATCTTCTTCAGCCGGTCCATTTCAAGCTTATGCGTTTTCATCGTGATTTCAGACTGCATCTGATCCACATCATAAAGACCGGACATGCCTTCAAGCATATTGTTTTGCTGCACAAGAGCTACATCCGAACCACTTTCAATCTGCTTGCCATCGCTCATAGTCTGGGTAGAAGAAGTTTTCATCTTCATGATCTGATCCATGACATTCTGCTTCGCCTGGGCATTCGCATTATTCGCCTGCAGAAGGTACAATGCCTCTTCGTTAATCAGTTTCTTCTCCTGGGCAATATGAAGACCAAAATCTTTAAGTCCCTGGAACGTGCGCAGATCGTACTGTCCCATTTCCTGTAAAAGCTCCAGATGAGACTTCGGAACAACATCCAGATCCATAGACGTTTTCCCGACAAAGGACTGAAACGCATTGGAATACTTCTCAATTCCTTTCATAAGTCCGGAATTATTGAGCTTTTTATCGAGCCCAAAAAGAGACATGAGCTTTGCTGCAAGTAAAAGACGGCTGTCAATCGCATAAGCAGCGACACGGTCTGTGCTCGCGTGAATCTGCTCAACCTGCTCTAAAATCTTTTTCTCCAAGTCTATGTTCTCTGCATCATGCACGGGTCCGCCATGAAAATGCCAGGCATAAGCCGGGGAAGCAGAAAAAAGAAACAAGGAAAGCATGAGCGCTGCACCGAGGCGAGGAAGTCGATGAAGCATGGAAAACGCTCCCTTCGTAAAACTAATAAAAATAAAATTGTCAAAACAAACGACAAGGCATATAATTGAATCAAGGAAATCAAAAAAGTAGAAACAAAGGAAGGAGGAATTCTCCTAAAAAATAATAAATAATCATTTTACTAATTATAGCATATTTTGATTAAAGCGAAAAAGTATAATGAGGAGAACGTGTATGAGAAAGATCGTAAAAGCCACTGTCTCTTATACACATCTCCGAGCCCACGAGACAGGCAGAAATCTCGTAT
>ENA-OUQH01000988-OUQH01000988.1-human-gut-metagenome-genome-assembly--contig:-NODE-988-length-19636-cov-5.941576_pt1 | contig 19636 bp, 5 predicted proteins | sample MGYA00237948_ERZ548828 | MGnify/ENA primary metagenome ERZ548828 (study PRJEB26490, sample SAMN05194711) | human gut metagenome | biome: terrestrial biome; feature: human-associated habitat; material...
GCACAGCTCCTGTACAATGTATTGAACAAATAAAGGAGGTATAGAGCGGATGAAAAAAATATGCTCAATTGCGTTGGCGGTATTTATGATTTTGACATGTATGGTGTCTGTCGGAGCCGCCGATGTTTCAAAAGGCAATAGCGCTGCGGATTTTCTCGGAATGCTCGGCATTGCGGACATTGAGGCAAACGCAGAGCCCATAACAAGAGCGGCTTTTACCGAAATGCTTGTAAAAGCTATGAACTATGTGCCGGATACATATAAAAACGGTCTATTTACAGATGTAACGGCTTCTTCAAAATATGCTCCGGCTATCGGAAAAGCAGTTGAAATGGGTATAATAACCGGCAGCGGAAGCGGAAAATTCAATCCCGATGCACAGATTACAGCTGAAGCGGCTTTAAAAATGACGGTTTCGGCACTGGGATATGAGAGTATGGCGATGGCATACGGCGGATATCCGATAGGATACAGAGTTGTTGCAAATGAAATAGGTCTTCTTAAAGGATTCGGAAATCCCGAAAATCTCACGCAAAACGATGCGGCGGTTTTGATTTATAATTTTCTCACATCGGATATTTGCAAAGTTAAATCTATAGAAGGCGGCAATTTAACGCAGGAAAGAAATGAGGGCAAAACACCTTTAAGCGAATATTTCGGTCTTACCAAAACTGACGGAATTATAAAAGCCGCCGGATTTGTTTCGATGATACCGGACGATGATTGCGATGAAGCCGTAATATCGGTTGGCGGCAGAGATTTTAAAACGGACATAGAAAATGCCGGCAGATTTCTCGGTAAAAGCGCATCGGTTTGGTACGATGACGATACCAACACTGCGCGAGCAGTATTCATAAAAACGGTAAACAAGTGCGTTACGCTTAACGCCGAAGAAGTTTCGGGCAAAAACGGCAATGATATTGAAGTATATGACAAAAGCAGCGGAAAGCTTACGCTTTATCCGCTCAGCAAATCTCTTACATTTGTTAAAAACGGGAGAAACAAAGTGCCTTCTGATGCCGATTTCAGAATTGCAAACGGCAGCTATACTTTAACAGACAATGACAGTGACGGAAAATACGATGTTGTTTACGCGCATGCGGCGGAATACATGGTTGTGTCATACGTAAATTCTTCGGACGGACTTGTTTATGACAGCGGCAACAGCGGAAAGAAACTTGACGTAAGCGGAAAAGACGGAAACCATTCCGAAATTATCATTATAGGTAAAAATGGCGCGGCAGCCGCAGGTGTCGAAGATTTGACAAAGGACATGGTTTTGACGGTTTACGCAAGCGAAGACGGAAAATATGTTGAAGCTGTAGGCACACGTGCGTCAGTAAGCGGCAAGGTGACCGAAACAGGTACGGACTTTGTTTTTGTTGACGGTACGGAGTATAAGACAAACAAGCGTTTTTCGGATATGAATTCACTTGTTCCGGGCAGCGAATACACGTTCCTTTTGGCGGATAACGGAAGTATTACATCTCTTGCTTCAAACAGCGAAAGCGGAATGAAATACGGGCTGTACCTTGACTATTACAAAAAGGCGGGCGGGATTTCTACTTCGGTTCAGATATCTCTTCTCGAGGCATCCGGCAAAGTGATTTATCCCGAGCTTGCCGACAAGGTTACATTTGACGGCGTTTATATGAATAAAGACGATTTGAAAATTTCGGGAGCGCTTTTAAACGGAAATATCCCCTCGTATCAGGTTATACGCTATTCAACGGACGAAAAAGGCGCGGTAAACAAAATAGATACCGCCGTAACGCTGACGGAGGAGCAGTACAAAAATTACGAGCCTCAGGATATGCCGATAGGCGACGATACGTTAAAGCGCATGATATCCCAGAAGAAGGCGTATTGGTATTCCACTTACAATATGTTTTCGCCGTTTGTGTCGATAAATGATTCAACGGTAATGTTCGCGGTTCCGACAGCTCTGATGTCGGGCGCGTCAAAGCGTATTGACGAGAAGGATTTTTCGGTGATTTCAAAGAGCGATTTAAAGGGCTACGGCTCCATGACAATAGACGCTTACGATACAAACAAGCTTTTGCAGTCGGCGGCAGTGGTTATATATACTGACGATTTCGGAAAAAATGCAAGCGTTCAGGAACAAAGTGCACCGGCAATAGTGGAAAGCATAAGCTCGGGTGTAAATTCCGAGGGAGAAATAACAAAAATTCTTACATATTATCAGAGCGGAAGATTTTATAAAATGCCGATAGACACAGACCTTGTAAGAAAAACCTCCGCAGATGCGCTTCCTTCAAGCGGAGACGTAATCAGAATTGCGGCAGCCGGTAATGAAATCACGGCTTTTGCGACAGATATTAAATATAACGCTTCAAACGGCAGTCTGTCGTTTACAGGCGATACGCTCAGCGACGGGCAGGTTGACGACTCGTATTATCTTGGTAAATGCCATGCTCACAGCGGCTCGGCGATGACATTAAAGCTCGGGAAGGCAGCAGGCTACAACAGCTCAAACAGCGACCCGATAATAAGCAAATATGCGGCGTTCACATTCTATGCGGGATATAAAACCGCCGTATACGATACGAAAACCAATACAGTAAAGCCCGGAAAGCTTGATATGCTGGCAGACGCGATGTCCGTCGGAGACGACGCTGCGTCAAAGGTTGCGATAAAGTGTTATTCGCACGGTATTCAGTATTTGTTTATTTATGAGTAAGGAGGTGCGCTGATGTTTAAAAAATACATATCACTTTTGCTGTCGGCTTTGATTTTGTTTTCCGCTTTGCCGGCGATTGCCGCTCAAGGTGGTGAAACGCTTTTCTTTGAAGGCTTTTCGGCATACGGCGAAAATCAGACGGATATAAAGACGCTTGAGGTAAGAACGGGAATTGACAGCAGGGTTATAAAAGACGGGAAGGACAAGGTGTTTTTTTCCCGTGCATTCGGTGAAAATGCGGATTTCAGAGTGAGCATACCCTCAAGCAGTGCGGAAAAAACCGTTATGAGCGCAAGGCTTAAGATGACGGGCGCCCTGACAAGCGGCAAGCTTTTTGCGGCGGAAAGCGGAAACGCAAAAGCTACGTTTATTTCGATTTTCGAAGACGGCACACTGCGTCTTTATGACGGTAAGATAATAGGCGGAATGCCCCAAAACGAATACAGGACAATTTCCGTGGAGACAAACTGGAAAAAGAAGGTTTTCAGCGTTTACATAGATGATAAATGCAAGGCGCGTGATTGGCCGCTGCCGAATACGGATATGAAAAAACAGCCTGAAAAACTTGAATTTCAGCTCGATTACAACGATTCGGAGGAAAGCGACATTTATGTGGACTATCTGTGGGTTTACGAGGGAGATGAGCTCCCCGGCAAAAAAGCAATGCCGAGCGAGAAAACCTCGGATGAGATTTTTGAATTTACTCCCACCGAAAGCTCCGAGGCTACAGTCAATGTAATAGAGGACGTTGAATTTAACGGCGGAAGCGCGGCGGGCGTTTCGATAACGTATTTCGGCGGCGTTATGACGGCAAAGACTGACGAGGATGACAAAACCGGGTATATGTATATGTTCTCTGACGAAAAAACAGGCTCAAAATCGTTTTTCGATGTTGTCAACAATTCGCTTGCGACCGCGGGCAGATATGTTGTCGATGTGCGCCTGAAAGTAAACGAGCTTACAGATGGCTCAAAAATACAGCTGCTTGACGCGAAAAACCCCGACGCTAAATGGAGATTCGGCTATGAGATTCTGCCGTCGGGAGATTTTAATCTGCGTGATGTCAAAAAGCTCGGAAGCATAAAATTCGGCGTATGGAACAGGATTTCGGTGGTTTATAATATTTATTCCGCCTCGGCTGACGTTTATTTAAACGGAGAGCTTCTCGCAAGTCACAGCGTGCCGGGAGACTTTTTCCCGACAGTCATGAGAATCGACGCCATCAGCGACGAAGGAGCAACGCTTGAAGCGATGGTTGACTATATCAGAATTTATACGGGAAAAACCTTGCAGGGCGATGAAATGTTTATAAAGGGAGAGGAGCCCGGAACGGAAGGCGGAAAAGCGGTTTCCGTTATGGACCCTGCCGACAAGCTTGCGGACGCGCTTAAAAACAAGGTTGTTTTCATGACAAACAACAATACAATGTATATAGACGGCAAAAAGCAGTCCTATGCAAACGACAGCTTCAAGCCGTATATAATAAACGGCACGCTGATGATGCCGAGAAATATGTTTTCGCTTTTCAGCTTTGAAGAGGTTAAGTTTGACGAGGCAAGCGGCAGCATAGAAATAGGCGACAGAGCAAAGCTTAAAACAGGAGAGGCAAGCTACACACTCGGCGGCGTACAGAAAACGCTCAATGCCGCACCTGTCTTTGAAAACGGAATTTTGTATTTTCCGCTCAGAGGTGTTGCAGAGCAGATTCTCGGCAAAAAGGTTGATTGGGACAACAGAGGCTTTGTCGTGATTTCCGACACGGGAATCGAAACGAGAAAAGATTATCTTTATCTTAATAACGTAAAGCAGTGGTCTCCTATCGACCTGATATACAGATATATGCAGTTTGACAATCCGAGCGGAGCGGAAATGGTTAAAGCGGTCAAGGAGCATTTCCCGAACAAGACTCATCCGCGAGTTTATTTCACCAACGAGGATGTTGACTACATATTGGATAAGGTTGACGGAAGCAATGAGTGGAAACGTGCCTATACCTCTCTTATTGCAAGCGCCGACAACTATTTGGGCAGAAACTTTGATTCGTGGTATACCGCAGCCGATGCAAACAAGCAGACCGCGGCGACAAGCTATTTCCAGCCGTCTGTATTGGCGCTGGCAACGGCATATCTTTTAACGGGCGATGACAAATATGCCGCAAAGGGCGTTGAAATCATGAAGGGATTTGCCTCATGGGGCTCATTGGGCTATCAGACCTCAAACCTCACAACGGGGCATTGGGCAATGGCAATGGGAGTGGGCTTTGACAGCTTCTATAACTACATGATGTCCTCGGAGCAGGGCAAAGCCGACATGAAATATATAAAAGAATCGATTCTGCGCATGGCATATGCCGATCACAAGCAGGCATATGCCGGCAACGGCGGTCCGAGATGGATAACGCTTCATGATAACTTTACGGGCGTTATAGGCGGCGGAATGATGGCGCTTATACTTGCTGTGTGCGACGAAGAGGATATGCAGGCCGATTCCGAATATCTTGCGGAAAACATTTTAAAATCCCTTTATACCTCCGCGGAGCTTTATTTCCCGACGGGCGGATACTTTGAGGGCGTTCCGTATTCGGATTATATGCTCGGCAACCTGCTCATAGCGCTTGAAGGGATGTTTAAATGCTGCGGAACGGATTACGGAATAGGCAGCGCGCCGGGCTTTACAAAGGCAGGAAACTTCTTTACCTATATGCAGACGTCAAAGGGCTGCTTTAACTTCCATGATGCTGCCAAGACTTATAAGGCAAATCCCGTCCGTGAGTTTTTGGGTTACAGATATAACGACCCCGTGCAGGCACAGATGGGCAGACGTCACCGTCAGCTTGCGCAGCAGGGCTATGATTTGAGAACGCTGTATTTTTACGATAAGGGCATAACGGACAGAGGACTTGAAAATGTGGATTTGTCGGCACAGCCCCTCGATGTATATTATGAAGGCGCCGAGGCGGGAAGCTTCAGAGATTCCTTCGATGTGACAAATCCCGTGTTTGTCGGCTTTCATGCAGGCTGGACGAATATTCCGCATGATCATCTTGACCTCGGAGAATTTGTATTTGAGGCAAACGGAGTAATCTGGGCGGAGGATCTGGGAAGCGACAATTACTCGCTGCCGAGCTACTTCCAGCGCGACGGCTACAAAATATACAGAAAGCGCACGGAGGGTGAGAACTGTGTTGTTTTGAATCCGCAGAAGGATGTGGACTCATATTACGGACAGAAGCTCGGCGTATTCGCAACGCTTATCGATTTTGAAGGGAATAAAGCGAGAGGGGCAAAGGCGGCGTTTGACCTTACCCCCGCATATGAAAGAGACGCGGAAAAATATGTAAGAGGCTATTATTTCGGAGACGACAGAAATACTCTTACCGTTCAGGACGAAATTGCGCTTAAAGGAGATACGGAGCTTTACTGGTTCATGAACACCTCCGCTGACATTAAAATAATTGACAATACTAAGGCTGTTTTGACAAAGGACGATCAGAGCCTGACTGTCGATGTGTATTGCAGCGAAGCGGGATATGAGCTTTGTGAAATGCCGTGCGCACCGCTTAAGACATCGCCCACGGTTGCGGGACAGAATGAAAACAAGGGCTTCAGAAAGCTTGCGATACATTACCCCAACGTGAGCGGAAACATAACGATTTCCGTAAAGCTTTCACCCGACGGCGACTATATTTACTCACCCGTTGAGCACAAGGCGATTTCCGAATGGACGATTCCCGAGGGAGAAGCCAAAAAATCCCCGGTATTTTCCGGAGTGTACGCGGACGGAGAGCTTTTGAGCGATTTCCTCCCCGGCGCAAGAAATTATACCATAGAGCTGCCTTACGGAACAAACAAGATACCGCAGATAACTGCCGCTTCAAACGACGGCGAAATTACGGTCAAGCAGGCTGAAAATCTCGGAGATACTGCCGTAATAACCCTGAAGGCGGAGGGCTTCCGCGACATTATTTGCAAGGTTGCGTTTAACGTATCGACAGACCGTCCGATTAATGTAACGGATGAGCTCAGCACCGCTCAGCCGTATGCGGGAAAACCGGAAAATCTTATTCGTCCCATAATGGCAAGCGGACTTACGGTGCCGGAGCTTTCAAACGGCCCTGACAAAGCCATTGACGACGATTTGACAACAAGGTATGCCCAGGAGGGCGACAACGCATGGTTTGAGTTTGATCTCGGCGAGGCTGCGGATATAAAGGGCGTAGCAATTGCGTATTATAACGGCGGCAGCAGAAGATTTAAATATGACCTTCTCTATTCGGAGGACGGCGAAAACTTCAAACGTGTATTCAGCGGTATGTCAACGGGCGAAACAAATGATTACGAAACGCTTGAAATTCCGGGCAAAGTTCGTTATATAAGATATGTCGGTAAAGGAAACAGTGACGGAAACGCGTGGAATTCAATTACGGAATTCAGAGCTTTTAAGTAATATATCAAGCTGCACCGACCGCCTTTTCCGGGCGGTCGGAGAAAGGATTAAAATTATGAAGGCAAAAAAACTGATTTCGGCGCTTGCTGCTCTTGGAATTGTCATGAGTATGGTTGTTGCTCCGGTGCAGGCAAATTCGCTGTCGATAAAATATCCGCTTGACGGTGATGAAATAACCGAGCTTAAGTCGATAAGCATTGAAGCGGAAGAGGGAGAAAAGGTTATAGTAACGCTTGACGGAAAAAACATTGCTTCCTTTGTTTCAAACGGCAGCGATGAGCTTCCTTTGGAAAACGAGCTTTTTATCGGCGAGCATGAGCTTACCGTTACCCAGCTCGGAGATCATTCGGATTCCGCAACGTCGGTTTTTAAGGTTTGCAAGGAAATAAATACAGAGCTTTATAACGACACCATGGATGGGGGAGCTTCAAAAGCGCTCAAGCCCATCACAGAAGGAGTGTCAATGGTTATCGGAAAAAATGCCGAAGGACAAAACGTTTCCGTTATGCATAAATCTTTTCCGGGAAAAGGCGATGACGAAAACACAAACGGCGCCGTCGGCTTTTACGTAAATGAAGATGTTACGGAGCCCGCAAATGCAAAATACGATATAGTCAATGCATTTTATCTTTTAAACGATATCAAGAGCAAGCCGTGGATTGCAACCTACGAAATCGAATATGATCTTAAAATGTTTGAAAAGGGCTATTTTGAGCTTGAAACAAAAAATGCGGACAGCAAATGGGGCTGGATAGGAACGGGTAAATTTCTGCAAGGCGACGGAACGGTAAAGGGAACGGGCTATTCTTATCCCGTGGGCGAATGGATGCATATAAGACATGTTGTCGATACGGAAAAGGGCGTTGAAAGCCTGTATATTGACGACAATTTGCTTATGGACAAGAGACCCGCGGCAAATCTGAAAAATTTGGTACAGCTTAAGTTTCAGTTCGGAACCGATTCAAGACTCTGCATAAAAAAAGGCTACGGCGCTGCAATTGATAATCTGCACATAGTAAATTATCAGAGCACAAGAGGAATTTCATCCGTAAGCTTTGATGACGGAAGCGGCAAATACAATGAAGCCGCGGGAAATATTATAGATAAAGCTTCAAACAAGCTTATGTTTACAATACCCATGCCGCTTGAAAAAAACATAACCGATGAAGAAGCAAAGTCTAAGATAAAGATTTTTGCTGACGGAAAGGAACTTGAAATTTCCAAGGCTAGTGTTGATGAAAACGGAAACATTTTTGCGGAACTTGCGGAAAATCTGCCCAATATAGCAGATGTGCTTTTTGAGTTTGCGTGCACCGGTGCGGACGGCGCAGAGGTTATAATGGGGAAACGGTTTAAATCGAGAAACGTAAGCTTCGGAATTTCCGATACGACATTTTGGGCGGACGGCTCAATTTGCCGCACGAGAGAGCAGCTTAAGCCGGGAACGGATGTTGCCGCGCTGTTTACGATGCGCAATATGACGGAAAAGGCTGAATCCGCCGTTTTGATTCTCGCGGTATACAGCGGAAACAGACTGGCTTCCATGACAACAAAAACCGTAAAGCTTCCCGCTTTAAAAAGTGTGTATAATGACAGCCTGAGGGTTACTTTGCCCGAAAAAGGCAGCGATTTTTATGCCGAGTGCTATCTTTTCGACAGCTACAGCAGACGCCTGCCGATTTCGAAGATCTGGAGCATTGAATAACGCTCCGGAGCAAGATGGCAGTCCGAAGCCGCAGCGCCCCGCTGCGCCGCGGCTTCGGAGCTTTTACGTATAATATAAGCTTCAAAAGCTTTTTTGTATTTTATATTATACGTAAAAAAACATATGAAAGGACAATTTCTATGAAAAAATTATTATGCACGGTATTTGCCGCACTTTTTCTTTCAACATCTGTTCAGTATGCGGCGGACTTTTCGGTTTATGCCGAAAACACTGCCGGTGCGACGGTTTATTACAGCAACGATTTCGAAAACGGCACAATAGGCGGCGCAACGGACAGTATTAATGCCGGCAGCGGCGGAACCATTTCAAACGAAACGGTCGAGGGCAACGGCATGCTTCGCTTTTATGCGCCGGAGGAGGTAAAGGGCAACGCTTTTGCCGACGTGTATATTCCGCAGATTGCAGAAGCGGACAAATACGTTATCGACGTGCGTGTAAACCCCGTTGAAATCAGCGCAAACTCGCATCTGGAGCTTTTTGACGCAAAAGACGAAAACGGCAAATGGAGATTGGGCGGTTTTATAAAGGGCGATCATGCGATTTATGTTAAAAATGCGTCGGGCGGCAGCGTTAAGGTTGGAACATGGCAGGAAAATACCCCCTTCAGATATTCGCTTAAATACGATGTTTCGCGCGGCGTTTGCAGCGTTTTCATAAACGGCGCGGCATCGTCGAATATAAATATCGGCACCTTAAGGCCGACAAGATTCAGAATAGATATCGGAAGCCCCGAAAACGAGCGGCTTGACGTTTATATAGACAATTACAGATTTTACGGCGGAACCGAGCTTTTAAGCGATGATGAAATTGCCGCGTCCGCGCCTTCAAGCGTGCTTGACAACGAGCGCGCCGCAAAGGGAGCTATAGGAAACGACAGCGTATTTACCTGCGGCAATTATTATTTCGTGAACGGAGAGAAAACGCGATATATAAACGAAGCTCAGAGGCCTGTTATAATAAATGATGAAGCTTATGTTTCAAACGAGTTTGTAAAGACGGTTTTGGGAAAAACGGAGGGTATTTCCTCCTCCGAAAGCGGCGCCGTTACGCAAAACGGCACTTTATATATGCCTGCCTCAAGGCTTTCGGCTTACACGGGCGAAAAATATTATTATGACAAGCGCGGCTTTTTTGTGCTTTCTCAAAACGATTTTCAGTATACGGATTCCGACGATTTCACAAAGCTTTTCGAAACCGCCGATTTGGTATACAGATATCTTTGGTTTGACAATCCGAGCGGAGATAAAGTATATTCCGACTATTTGCAGAGCGCGCAAAACGGGCAGCACCCGAGAATTTTGCTTACCGCGGCGGATATATCGTACATAAACGAAAAGAAAGCTTACGACGCCGTATGGGATAACGCCGTAAATGACCTTCTCGCAAGCGCGAGAGTATATCTTGCGGCAGATTCGCTTTTCCCTTCCGACTGCCCCGACAACAAAAAGCAGGATACCTCGGTGAACTTTCAAAACTGCATGGAAAAGCTTACCCTGGCATATCTTTTGACGGGCGACGGTCAATATGCCCAAGCCGGTATGCGTTATATTAATTCCATGTGCGGCTGGACGGACATAGCTTATCAGACCTCAAACCTGACAATCGGGCATTGGGCTATGGGAATGGCTATGGGATACGACGGCTTCTACGGTTATTTTTCGCAATCGGATGAGGGACGCGCCTGCCTTGAAACAATGAGACAAGCATCGGAAAGACTTATATTCGGCGATACCCTCAGCGCGTATCAAAGAAAGGGCGGTCCGCGCTGGGTTACAATTTCCGATAATTTCCAGGGGGTTATAAGCGGAGGAGTTTTGTCGCTTGCTTTTTCAATGCTTGACGAAGCGGCAACCGACAGCGACAGAAACGATTTGCTTTATATTATCGAAAACGTGATAAAGTCTATGGAGCTTGCAGTGTCTCTTTATGCGCCCGACGGCGGATATTTTGAAGGCGTAAGCTACAGCGATTATATGCTTGGAAATCTCACAAAAGGCATGGAAGCGCTCTTTAATTGCTGCGGCAGCGACTATTCTCTCGGCTCCGCACAGGGCTTTGCGGATGCCGGAAGCTTCTTTGTGTATATGCAGACCGCGAAAAACAGATTTAATTTCCACGACTGCATACCCGGCGTGACGGCAACATGGATTCCGTCATGGCTTGCTTACAGATACGGTGAAATGAGCGCTTCAGAAATGAATTATCTGCAAAATGAAATCAGAAAAGCCGCACCCGACGTTTTGGGACTTTTAAATTACAGTCGCGCATATGATAAATACGGCTTTTGCGGCGTATCGGACGAGCCGCTTGATATATACTATCGTAATGCGGGTACGGGCTCTTTCAGAAATTCGTTTAACACGGATATTCCGACGTTTGCCGGAATACACGGCGGCAGAACGGGGCTTACTCACGATATGCTCGATGCCGGCGAATTTGTTTTCGAGGCCGACGGTGTGACATGGGCGATGGATCTGGGAAGCGACAATTACAATCTGCCCTCGTACTTTGATACAAACGGCTATAAGCTTTACAGAAAAAGACCTGAGGGCGAGAACTGCGTTGTTATAAACCCCGACGGCGATTATTTCGGTCAGGAGATAGGCGCCTCGGCAACGCTTACAAAGTTTCAAAGCGGCAACAAGGCAGCCATGGCAGCCTTTGACCTTTCGGAGATTTACAAGAGAGACGTAAAAAGCTATACGCGCGGATATTATTTCGGCGATGACAGAAATACGCTTCTTGTTCAGGATGAGATAACCCTCAAAAGCCTCACCTCCTCCGAAATATACTGGTTTATGCATACTCCGGCGAATATAGAAATCGTAGACAGAAAGACGGCGATTTTAACGTACGGCGGCAAAAAGCTGCGCGCGGAGGTATATTGCAGCTCGTCCGGCTATGAGCTTGTCGATATGCCCGCTTCACCCCTGCCCTCATCGCCGACGGTTTCGGGACAGAATGAAAATAACGGTATAAGAAAGCTTGCGGTGCACTGTCCAAAGGCGCGCAGCAAGGTTACAATTGCCGTAAAGCTTATCCCGATTAACGATTTTTACACACCTCAAAAGCTTGTAATGAAGCAAATAGCACAGTGGACGCTTCCGAGCGGCGACATTTCCGTGACGCCCGCCGTAGGAAACGCCCGTCTGGATACGCAGAACAATTTTACCGCTACGGTTCAGATGCCGTCAGACGCCGAATCCGCGTACCTTTATATAGACGGAAATCCCATTTGCGATATACCCGTAAAGAGGGGCGAAAAGTATACGATTGATTCCGTGGCGGCGCCGGGCATTATGCCGGGAGAGCATACGGTGAGAATCAAGATAATCTACGATGACAAAAGAGAGGAAAGCATTTACGGAAGCTTCGAAAACGAAGTGTATGAAAGCACAGTGTTTTACAGCAATCCCTTCAATTTTGCCTCCTCGGTAAATCCCCCCGTAAGGCCGGAGGGCTGGAGGCTTAACCTGTACGGTGAGAACTTGACATACAGCGATGAGTGTATGACGTCCCGGAGCACTTCCGCAAAGAATGCGAGAATTGATTTTGTGGTAAAACCAAACTACGGTGCGGAAACGGCGGTGCGCGGAAACATAGAAATGCGCTGTGACATAATGTTTTCTTCGATTGACGGAAAGCTCAACATCGAGTGCAAGAACGGGGCGCAGGAATTTTATATGCACGATGTGCCGATTGCGGAAAACGGAAAATTCGCAAACGGAGACTCTTACGAAACAGGGAAATGGTATACCTTGAAATTTGTTCTGGATACGGACCTTAAAACCGCCTCGGTTTATATGGGAGACAGAGCGGTGGCGTCGGGGGTAAGCCTTCCGAAGGCCGACAGCGTGAGTCTTTTCAGATTGCAATATGTGGCGGGCGGCGCTGATATTTCCTTTAAAGACTACCGCATCACAAAATACAGGAAGGTTGTCTCGGATTTCGGAACGATTTCTTTTTCAAGCCGCGAAATTACGGCGGGAAGCATTACGGCTTCGGTAACGGGAAAATTAAAATCTCCCTCCCGGAACGCCGCGCTTTATGTTCTGGTTGTCGACAAAGAAAACGGCAGAGCTGTCGATGTGAAGGTTAAAGGGATAGAGTATACCGAAACTGAGGAAACATTCGGCGCGTCAGTGACGGTTCCGGCAGACTTTGAAAAATATGAGGTTCGCGCCATGCTGTGGAGCGGCGGTCTGGAGCCTTTGACGGGTGTTTCGAGACTCGGACTTTAAAACGCGCACGCCGCACAAACAGGCTTTACCTTTCGATGTGCACAGTGATAGGTGAGCCCGACAAAAATAACGGATTTTACCGGCTTTTCGGTTTTTTCCGAAAGTCCCAAAAGAGGGTACGGCAAAACGATTTTGTTTTGCCGTACCCCCTTTTTAATTTTTGCACACAATAAAAAAATATAAGTTGTCCAAATATTCAATATTTCTGTCCAAAAACAGGTGGAAATTTATTTTGAAATGAAGTAAAATAATAGTGTGGTGTAATAATTGCCATACATTACCGTTGAAACGGGTTCTGTTTTGGTATAAAATAATTATAGCAGTAGCGAAAGGGGAAAAATATTAGGAAAATTACGACGCTTCTTCTTGCAATATGCATAGGTGTTTCGTGCGCGGGGGTTTCGGCTTCCGAAAAAGAGGAGAACACGGTTACGCTCAACACATTTTTTGAAGAGAGCTTTGACAATGTAAAAACGGGTGAAAGGGCAAATTCGTTTGAAGAGTACGTTTTGGGCAGCAACAAGATTTATGTTGCCGAAAATCCGGATGCGGCAGACAAAAGCTTGTGCTTCGATTCTGTCGGAGCAAGCAGCAAAAGCTCTTGCCGCGCGGTTTTAAACACCGGACGCGCCGAGGGAAGCATTGCCGTAGATTTTGATGTTTGCCTGACAGGCGAGTCAAACGAATTCAGAATTTATGTCGTAAGCTACACAACGGGTGAAAAATACCTTGCCAAAATTATAGGCACAAATTTGCTCACACCTTCAGGAAGCATTATAGCGCCGCTTACGCCGGGTACATTCTATCCCGTTACGATTATAGTACATACGGAGACGAGCACTGCGGATTATTATGTAAATAACCGCAAAAAGACAAGCGGCGTTCAGTTTTTTGACAAAAACCTTGAAGCGTTCGATTTGCTGAGATTTTATCAGTTTAATAACGATACGGCTCAGACGCGCACATATATAGACGACGTGAGAGTTTATGAAAGTGAAAGACCGGCGTCGGAGTATTTGACGATGGGCAAAACGGTGAAGTATGAAATAAATCCCTCGTCATCGCCCCTGGCTTCGGATAGGATGACGGCTGACTATATGAACGGCGCGGCCGCTCTGTATGTCAACAAAAACAAGATTTACAGCGGCGGAGAAGCCAAAGTTATAGATGAAGAAAATCCTTCCGCGGCGCCGTTTATTGAAAACGGCAGAACGCTGGCGCCCGTAAGAGCCATAGCGGAAGCTCTTTCGGCAACCGTTACATGGGACGATGAAACGAAAACGGCTGCAATAGCCTATGACGGCGGCACGGTAACGGTTACGGCATATAAAAAATCGTTTACCGTAAACGGCGAAGAAAAAATGCTTGACGTTCCGGCAACGATAAAGGACGGAAGAATCTATCTGCCCGTAAGAGCCATAGCCGAGGCTATGGGCAAGAAGCTTACATATGATAAGAGCGGAATGGTAATTATTGCGGACCGCGAAAACTTCTTTGATTTCAAAAACGATATTCCGATTTTCAGAAACGTGGCAAGAAACCTTGTTTTCACGGATTATGACGGACAGGCGATTGTGAAAGCGGCAGCTTCAAAGGGGCATCCGCGTCTGCATGCAAACGCCGAAAAGCTTGCCGGGCTTAAAAGCTATGCGCTTTCCGATCCGCAGACTAAGAGATGGTCCGAATACATTATAAAAGCCGCCGATGCATATATTGAAGATTTTACGCTTCTGACATATATGAAGGACGGAATTGTTTTAGACAAAACGGTAAATAAATTAAACAGGGAGGTTGAGGCTTTCTGTTATGCATATGCCGTAACCGGTGAGAAAAAATATGCGGAGTATTGCATAAAGGAGCTTGTTGCGGCGGCAGGACTGCCCGACTGGAATCCTTACAGATTTCTCGACCCCGCGTCTATGATGCGTTCAATGGCGCTCGGTTATGACTGGATGTACAACGAAATGACCGAGAGCGAGAGAAAGATTGTCCGCGACGGAATCGTAAAAAACGGTCTTAACGAAATTCTGACGGACTTAAACGGCACGCAAAGCGCAAGGTCTTACGTGTGGGCGCAGTCATCAAAGCCGGACAACTGGAACATAGTATGCAACAGCGGCGGTATTCAGTCGGCGCTTGCAATTGCTGAGGATGAGCCCGAGCTTTGCGCGGAGATTTTCGAAAAGGGCCTTAAGCTTCTTGAAAAAGCGGCTGTAATGTACGCCCCCGACGGCTCATGGTATGAAGGCCCTGGCTATTGGGGCTATGCCGGTCAGTATTTTTCAACCCTCATGTCTGCCCTTAATTCCTCGTGCGATATGACGTTTGGTTTTATGGATATTCCGGGTATGAGTGAAACGGGATATTTCCCCATTGTGCAGGCAGGCCCCGGGGGAAGCTTTAACGTAGGCGACGCCGAGGCTAACACGGGTGAAAATAAAAGAGATGTAATACTGTTTTTCTCGCGTTATTTTAATGACGCGGATTTACAGAAAATTGTTCTTAATAATATGAACACCATGGGATTCGGAGGAACCATATATGCGGCGCTCTGGTACAATCCCGATTTAAAGACGGACAGAGACTTGGAGCTTGAGCGCGACTATCATCTGCGCGATCTTGAAATATTTGTAATGCGTGACGACTGGAACAACGGCGACAACGCCATTTTCACGGGTATTCATGCAGGCAGGTCAAACGTTCCTCACGGGCATATGGACGCGGGGCATTTCATAGTTGACGGCTACGGCTCGCGCTTTATCTGCTCCACTGGCTATGAGAGCGATTCGCCTTCAAGAAAATCAAAGCTTTACCGCTACAGAGCGGAGGGCTGCAACGTGCTTCTGATAGATCCCGATGAAACGCCGGGGCAGCGCCTTGCGGGAGTTTCGATAATAGACAGATACGATTCAAACAATTCGAGCGCATACGCCGTTACGGATCTTACGGATATGTACAAAACGGCAGAAAGCGTTGTAAGGGGAATCAAGCTTTACAATAACCGCAAGATGATAACCGTTCAGGATGAGATAAAGCTCAAAAAACCCGGTGATATTTGGTGGCAGGCCCACACAAGACGCGAAATACGGATAGCCGAAGACGGAAAGAGCGCAAGACTTGTCGGTACAAGCGGCATGGATCTTATAGTATCGCTTGCGTCCGATGTTCCGGCGACCTTCTCGGAGGCCGAGGCAAAGTCGATGGTGCCCGAGCTTCAGACGGATGACGATGTGGCTAAAAACAAGATATATAAAAAGCTTGTGCTGCACCTTGATAAAAAGGTGAAAGAAGCGGTAATATCTGTTAATATGCAGTTTGTACCTTCCGTTGAAGGAATAGACGCAAATCTTGTAATCCCCGATGTTACTCCGATTGCGGACTGGAAACTTGACGATGAGAGCGAAAATACACCGACTGTTACAAGCATCAAGGCAAATGGAAAAGAGTTTGAAGGGTTCAGAACATCTAACCTGTTGTACACTTATACTGCCGAAAAAGGAGAGGATATTCCGGTTATAACGGCAGAGGGAAGAGGAAACGTTTCGGTTGAATACTGCAATACTGTTCCACTTTACGTAAAGGTTACGGCGGAGAATGACGATAAAACGCTTAAATCCGTATACTTTGTGAGAGTTGTGGAGGCAGCGGTCGAGGAGGCTATGGGCGAAAAGCTCGAGATTAAAGCGCATGATGCAAGCGATGAGCCCGAAGCCGTAAATAATGCGAAAAACTCATATGACGGAGATCTTTCCACGCGCTGGTCGGCACAGGGAATACCTTATATCACATACGATATAGGCGAGGTGCGCAAGATAACAAACGTAGGACTTGCAGTTTACCAGGAGAATAATGAAGGCAGAAAGCAGTATTTTGAAATACTCCTCTCAGAGGACGGCAGAAATTACAAAAAGGTTTATGCCGGCGAAACAAGCGGAACAACGCTTGAGGAGGAAATATTCAAGTTTACTCCGACAAATGCACGTTATATAAGAATACAGTGCAACGGGACCTCCGTCGGCAACTGGAACTCGATAACAGAGTGCAGCATATACGGCGAATGAGACTTGAAAGGAGAAATATATGAAGCTTAGAAAAATTGTTTCAATAACGGCTGCGGCGGCAATGCTCGCCGCAATGCCGCTTCCGTCTTTTGCGGCAACCGATATTATTAAATATGAAGACTTTGAAAATTACAGCGGAGGCTGGAAGGCGCAGGGCGCGTCAACGGAGATTGTCTTTGAGAAAACCGACAGGGGGCAGAGCGCAAAGCTCATAACCGAAGGCGGCGGCAAGGGACAGGAGCTTATGAAATTTGTTTCCGTTCCCGAGAGCGCAAAGGCAATTGCATATCACGTTATGATAAAGTTTGAGGGGGAGGATGCGGAGCTCAGCTTTTATATGGGCGGCTCGGGAACAACCTGCCTTGCAAGATTTGAAAAAGGCGAAATAAAGATAGGATATACAAACAAAACAGCGCCGCTTAAAATTCAAAACGGCATATGGTACAGCTGCTTTGTGGAGCATGACAACGAAAGCGGCTTTACGAGATTTTCCGTAAGCGGAGCAAACGGTGATTATGCCGCAGTTTCGGGCAAAGTAAATCTCAAGCCTTCTCAGATGAACAGGCTTGACGTGGTTTCAAATGCGCCGGCAAGCGGAACGGCAATACGCTATATTGACAATGTTGCTTTTTACGCGATTGACGATGTGATTGAAGAATACGGAACACCGGGCACGGGCGATGAGCTTGCGCTTGTAAGCATTTCACCGTATCTCGGAGCTTTGGATAAAGAAACAAAGAGCGTGGAGCTTACGTTTAATAAAGACATAACGGAAGAAAACATTGCCGGTATTAAGGCAACCATAAACAATGACGCATCGCTCATAGGCGAATGGCGCGCAGAAAACGGCAGGGCGGTCGCAGACCTCAATTTCACTCCCCTAAGCGACGCTTTATATTACTTTGAGTTTTCCGGCGTTGCGGACGGCGAAAAAACCGTCGGAGGGCGTACGTTCTGGATTACAAACCCGGATTATGCCATTTCGGGGTTAAAATACAACACTGCTGAGATAAAGCCCGGCGCGGCGGTAAGCTTTGAAGGAAGCTTTTACTCGTGGACGGAAAGCTTTGACAAGGCCTCGCTGCTGACAGTTGTGTATGATAAGGATAATACGGCGGTTTCGTTTTCGGCGGACGAAGGCATTGTGCCGAGCAAAACCGGAGCAGCGGGACAGACAAGCGTTACTGTTCCCTCAGATGACGGGGAATATAAGGTTGTTACATACATTTGGGACAGCCTCGGAAATATGAAAACTTTAAATAATCCTGTTGCTCTTTCAAGCGGACTTGCGGCTCCCGAGGGAGAAAAGTCCGAAAAAGCATTTAATACACCCAAAATAACTGACGGAAAAACGTATTTAAGCGGAACAATTCCGGCGGCGGCAGACAAACGCATACAGGTTGAAGTTTTAAAGCCGGGTGTTACGGAAGACAGCGATTTTTCAAATCTTTCACCGACAGAGTTTGAGGAAACGTATCTTACGTTTTTTGAGGTGACCGCAAACAGCGAGGGCACATGGAGAACTCCTGATTTTGCAATCGGAGATATATTGGGCGATTACAGCACAAGAATAAATTACGAAGGCTCGGGTGCCGCTCCGGTGTTTTACAAGAATGCTTTCAGATATATTTCGGTATCTTTCGCTCAAACGCTTGCAGAACTTGCGGATGGTGAAGACAGCGATGCGGCGGCTGATTTTATTCTGAAAAATATTTCTCTTATTGCCGACAGCAATTCCGATTATGAGAAACTTGATGAGGAAGAGCTTAAAAATGCTGTTTTACGCGCGGTTGAGGAAAAGAAAAATATAGAAGGCGGAGCGTTTAAAACAGCAGCCGTGGTTACAGACTATGTAAACCGCGCCATAATGCTTTCGCACATAAGTGCAAATAAAGAAAATGCGCAAAGCCTGCTTTACAAATATGCGCCGCTTTGCAATCTGGAAAGTGACTGCCCGCCCTTTAAGTATCTCAAAGACGTGGATAAATCGGCTTTCACCGGCGTGTCGGCGGATGCTGCAAAGCTCAGCATAACAGAGTGGACGGAAAAATACGGCATGAAGATTTTCAAATCCGCATGCGCAAACGTTTCAATAAACAGCGAGGTTGAAGGGATCCTTGACGCAACGCAGGAGTGGCTCGGAATTGACTTGAGCGCATATAAAAAGCTTAAGGACAAAAAATCCGTAAATCTTGCGGTAATGAAATTCTCGAATGATACAAAGGAAGAATTCAAAAAGTATTTTGACAAGGCTGTAAAGAGCGCTGCAAGCAGCGATTCTTCAAAGGGCAATACGTCCTCCGGCTCATCTGGCAGCAAACCCTCCGGTCCTTCGGGCTCGGCTGTGGTTTCACCGGCGGCAACACCCACACCTGCGCCTGTGCCCACAGCGGCACCGCGCCACGAGTTTTCGGATGTGACATCGGAACACTGGGGATTTGATGCTGTTAATACTTTGGCT